>Ga0208636_100060_pt1 | contig 96141 bp, 92 predicted proteins | sample LakWasM103_HOW12_2_FD_183921 | JGI IMG/M metagenome (GOLD analysis project Ga0208636, IMG submission 183921) | Freshwater sediment methanotrophic microbial communities from Lake Washington under simulated oxygen tension - Sediment Metagenome... | ecosystem: Environmental > Aquatic > Freshwater >... | reverse complement strand
CTTGATTATGAAGGTAGACACTGACTGTGCTGAGACCCTGGCATTACTCACTGGTATTGGACAAAGCTTCCCCGCATTCCATCCACCAGCAACTCATAGAACATTTCCGCGCCATGATAGAAGGCGGCGCCTGGCTAGGTGGCAGCGCCCTGCCCAGTTCACGCGATATTGCGCAACGTTTGGGCATCAATCGCAAAACGGTTTCACGCGTATATGAAGAGCTTTCCGCACAAGGGCTGATTTATACCCAGCCCAAACGCGGCACCTTTGTTTCGCAGACGCCACGTTCTGAAACGCCTGGCCCACCACGGCCGCGCGCGCAGATGCATGCTCGACCTGAACTTGATACGACCGCCAGCAGTATTTACCAGCTGATCCAGAAAACCACAGCGCACCATATTCGCCGCGTTGCCCTGCACATGCATAAGTTACGGCCGCACGACTATGACGTGACCGGCTTATTTAACCTCAAGCACATGCTGGCCAACCTGCTCGCGCATGAAAGACGCTACCTGGTATCGCCCGACCATATCACCTGCGGCACCTGGCCGGTGTTGCAAACCGCGCTCATGCATCATCTCAGCCAGGCAGATGGCTGCCTGCTATTAGGCCATAGCACCAGCACAGCACTGGAAAAGAGCCTGCAAAGACAAGGCATACACGTACTACGCCTGCCTGCCATTCCAGACGGCCAGGCGCACGACTTTATCGAGCAGCTTGAAAAGTATTGCATCAACTACCCGGTCTCCGCGTTGTGGTGTGACACGTCGACATTGTTCGAGCCACAGACCATAGAGGCAACGCAGACACTGGTCGCACAAAAACTGGCTGACTATCACCTGCTGCTGATTGATGACCAGCGTTCACAGCTGCCATTTGTGCAACAACACCAGCCTCTATCCAGCAGGTATGCCAAAAGCATCTTGCTCGGCAGCCTGTATGGTGAGTGTTGTGACATGTTTAATCTGTGCTACCTGGCAAGCAATCTCGGCTTTTCGACCGAGTTTATTAACGAGCTCAATGTGCAGCAACAGCAATCATCTCTGCTCAACATGCTGGCGCAAAGTGAGCTGATCAAACGGGGTGAATATAAAAAACTGCTGACAACGATACATCGCTTTATGCAACAAACCTAAAGCCAGGAAAAACGCAGCATAAGAAATATTCGCCGCAAGACTGCCGGTTCACAACATCCAACCCGCAACCAGATTGGTTGTAATCAGCCACCAAAAATACAGGAAAAACTCCTATTTACAGCAAAAATAGGCTTTCCAATCATCCAGTTAAATTTTAATAACGCGGTGGCATGCTAAATGCTAATTATCAAGCGGGGGTGAGCTATCACTAGGACCGATACCAGCAGACTGCATATCAGCCGGTATCGGGGTAGACACTCCCTCACTTGCATATTGATCTCATGCAAAAAAGGCACCGCAATGCGGTGCCTTTTATTCTGAAGCAATCTATCTTACGCAGACAGACCGGCTTAACAATTACTCTTGGCCGATTTGATACACTTCATAGCTGGTTTCTACGATTTTGCCAGTAGTTGCATCGACTTCGACTTTGACTTCTTCGTTGTCGGCTTCCAGGATGTCAAATTCGTAAGAAGCTTTGCCGTCTGGCTCCAGCTCATACTCAACTTCAACCACTTTGCCTGGATGTGCAGCCAGTGCTGTCGCCTTGGCTTCTTCTTCAGAAACTTTGGCTAAGGCTTTGAATCTTTCATCATCCGCAGTCACTTCTTCTTCTACTTCAGTGATTTTGCCAGTTTTAGCATTGCACTCGATATCCCAGGCTTTGCCATCGTTTGATTGCACATCAAACTCGTATACCAATTGCTTGCGCTCGGACTTGGCTTCCAGCTTAACGATTTTGCCATCGTGCTTGGACAATGCCGCTTTTACGCACTTGCCCAGGCTGTCGTAGGCCTTTGGTTTGATTGTTTCGTGGTCGGCGAATGCCTGACCGGACAACACACCGCATAACGCGGCTGCCAGTAATGACGCTTTCATTTGCATAATGATCTCCTTGTTTAAAGTCATGAATGAAAATCACGAAACCACGCTAGGGACGCTTGCTTCGTGAATTCACAACGCGAAAAGGATATCAAAAACACTGTAAGCTTTTGAAAATATTACACCTTGTTAACAAAATGGCTACAGTCAGCCATTTAACAGCCGGTCAAGCTGCTGGACTACACCGCGACTGGCGCCTTGATGGCAGGATACGGGTCGTAATTCTCCAGGCTGAAGTCTTCAAACTTGAAGGCGAAAAGGTCTTTGACATCGGGGTTAATGCGCATAGTAGGCAAAGCACGTGGTGTACGCGACAATTGCTCTTTGACCTGTTCCATATGATTGCTGTAAATATGCGCATCACCCAGGGTATGCACAAAATCACCTAGTTGCAAGTCACACACCTGCGCCACCATCATGGTCAACAAGGCATAAGACGCGATATTGAATGGCACGCCCAGGAAAATATCTGCGCTACGTTGATACAACTGGCAACTCAGTTTGCCATCAGCAACATAGAACTGGAAAAACGCATGGCACGGCGGTAATTTCATGCGTTCAACGTCTGCCACATTCCAGGCAGAAACGATCAAACGACGTGAATCCGGTGTATTTTTGATCTGGTTAACGACTTGTGTGATCTGGTCTATGTGCGTGCCGTCCGGCTTGGGCCAGTTGCGCCACTGATAGCCATACACCGGGCCCAGATTGCCTTGCTCATCCGCCCATTCATCCCAGATTTTAACGCCATGCTCTTTGAGGTAGGCAATATTGGTGCTGCCCTGCAAAAACCATAATAGTTCGTGAATGATTGATTTTAAATGGACTTTTTTGGTCGTCAGTAACGGGAAACCCTCCGCCAGGTTAAAGCGCATCTGGTAACCAAATACCGAGGTAGTGCCGGTGCCCGTACGGTCAGTTTTCACATGACCATGCGCAAGTACGTGGTTCAATAAATCATGATACTGCTGCATAGACAGGCTCCCGCTGAGAGTTAGGTATTGGCGACGATAAACGCTTTAATGGCATCCACATTGGCATCCATCACGGTCGATGTTTGCGGCAGGCCTTCCAGGCCAGCCAGGCTGGCTGGGCGCTCAGGCACTTCACCCAGGGCTTCGACAATCGCATCTTCAAACTTGGCTGGCAAGGCGGTTTCCAGTACCAGCATAGGTACATCGGCTTTGCGGTGTTCCAACGCGACTTTCAGGCCATCTGCGGTATGGGTATCAATGGTGACGCCATATTGCTGTTTGGTCGCGCGTATGGTTTGCATACGATGGGCGTGATTGCTATGGCCAGACACAAAACCAAAATCAGCCACTTTATCAAAATAGCCGCCAATGTTCAGGTCAAACTTGCCGCCTTGGTCGACTGTAGTCCATAACTCGCGCACCTTGCTGCCATCCTGACCGACGAGGTCATAAACAAAGCGCTCGAAGTTGGAGGCTTTGCTGATATCCATAGATGGGCTGGAAGTATGGTAAGTATTGGCGGAACCACGTGGCGCGTAAACGCCGGTATTAAAAAACTCGTCCAACACGTCATTTTCGTTGGTAGCTACGACTAACTGGTCAATCGGCAAGCCCATCATGCGCGCAATATGCCCGGCGCAGATATTACCGAAGTTACCACTAGGCACGGTGAAGCTGACTTTCTGGCTGTTGCTGCTGGTCACTGCCAGGTAGCCTTTAAAGTAATACACAATCTGCGCCGCAATACGACCCCAGTTAATGGAGTTCACCGCGCCAATTTTGTATTGCGCCTTGAATGCATGATCGTTAGACACGGCTTTCACCATATCCTGCGCATCATCAAACACGCCCTTCACGGCGATATTGAAAATATTGCTGTCTTGCAGACTGAACATCTGCGCAGTCTGGAAGCGGCTCATTTTCTGGTATGGCGACAGCATGAACACACGCACACCCTGCTTGCCGCGCATCGCATACTCGGCAGCAGAACCGGTATCCCCAGACGTTGCACCGAGGATATTGGTAGTTTGGCCGGTTTTGCTCAACACATACTCAAACAGGTTGCCCAGCAACTGCATGGCCATGTCTTTAAACGCCAATGTAGGGCCGTTGGACAGGCTGAACAGGTAGAGGTTATCTTCCAGCTTGAGCGTAGGCGTAATATCTTCTGCATTTTGGCCTGCACGTGCGTATTGATACACTTCGGCACGGTAGGTTTTATCGATGATCGCCTTCAGGTCTGCGTGCGGAATATCACTGTCGTCTACCAGGCGTGACAGGATGGCAAAAGCCAAGTCACGGTAATTCATGCCACGCATGGCATTCAAGTCAGCATCGCTAAACTGCGGATACTGCTCAGGCAGGTACAAACCACCATCTGGCGCCAGGCCACCCAGCAAAATTTCACTAAATGTTAAAGCAGGCGATTGCCCGCGGGTACTGATATATTTCATTGCATTTAACCTATGCTCAAAACCTTCATTAGCGTGACAGTGCTTCCATACGGATTTTCGTCACACCTGCGGCGATGGCAGGCAGTGCCTCAATATTGGCAATTGCTGCATCCATGATTTTCTCTTGCGTGGTGTGGGTCAGAATCACGATATCAGCCTCTGACTCGCCCTCAGCAGGCTCTTTTTGCAGCATGGCATCAATCGAGATTTGCAGGTCAGCTAACACCTTAGTGATATCGGCCATCACCCCTGGTTTGTCAGAGGCACGCAAGCGCAGGTAATAGGCTGAATGCACTTCGGCAATCGGCAAAATCGGCAAGACTTGCTGCTGGTCTAACTGATAACCCAGATAAGCCACGCGTTGCTCAGCCTTAGTGCCTTGCAGGCGCGCAATATCGACCAGATCGGCCACCACGGCACTGGCCGTTGGCTCAGCACCGGCACCGGCACCGTAATACAAAGTGGGACCAACCGCATCACCTTTAACCACGACAGCGTTCATCGCGCCATCCACGTTAGCAATCAGGCGCTTTTCAGGAATCAGCGTCGGATGCACACGCAACTCAACACCGGCTTCTGCTTTTTTGCTGATTCCCAGCAATTTCACGCGATAACCCAACTCCTGCGCATATTGGATATCTTTAATGGTGAGCTTGGTAATGCCTTCGGTATACGCATGCTCAAATTGCATAGGCATGCCAAAAGCAATGCTGGCCATAATGGTCAGCTTGTGCGCGGCATCAATGCCTTCCACGTCAAACGTTGGGTCCGCTTCAGCATAGCCCAAACGTTGCGCTTCTTTCAGCACGTCGGCAAACGCCAGGCCCTTGTCGCGCATTTCGGTCAGGATAAAGTTGGTCGTGCCATTGATAATGCCAGCCACCCATTCCACCTTGTTAGCGCTCAGGCCTTCACGCAAGGCCTTGATGATAGGAATGCCGCCGGCCACTGCCGCTTCAAACGCGACGATCACGCCTTTGTCCGCGGCGGCTTTAAAAATTTCGTTACCATGCACTGCCAGCAAGGCCTTGTTGGCAGTGACCACATGCTTGCCATTGGCAATCGCGGTTAACACTAATTCTTTAGCGACGGTGTAGCCGCCGATTAACTCCACAACAACATCAATGTCCGGGTTGTTCACCACGGCGAAAGCATCGTCAGTCACGGCCACCTGACCGCCAGTCACCTGTTTTGCCAGCTCAAGATTGCGGTCAGCCACTTGCACAATACGGATATTGCCACCAAGACGGCGGGCGATATCTGCCTGGTTACGTGTGATCACGGTATATGTACCGCCACCCACTGTGCCTATGCCCAACAACCCTACTTTTAATTCTTTCATACTCATACTCACCATTGATGGCTTGCGCGCACGCTCACCTTATTTTGAATGTTTCTTTATTTTGCATGCTTCTTGCGATAGCTATCCAGATAGCGGCCTATGCGCGTCATGGCTTCTGTCAAGTCGTCGACATTGGGTAAGAAAACCACCCTGAAATGATCAGGGGCTTTCCAGTTAAAGCCAGTGCCTTGCACCAGCAATACTTTTTCTTCCAGCAACAAATCGAGAATAAACTGCTGGTCGTCGGCAATCGGATACATATCGGGATCCAGCTTGGGGAACAGGTACATAGCCGCAGCCGGTTTGACGCACGTCACGCCAGGCATGGCGGTGAGCATGTCATAAGCCAGGTCACGCTGCTTGCACAAGCGGCCGCTAGGCGCTACCAGGTCGTTAATGCTCTGGTAACCACCCAATGCAGTTTGAATGGCCAACTGCCCGGGCACGTTGGCACACAAGCGCATGGAGGCCAGCATATTTAGGCCTTCGATATAATCTTTGGCATCTTTTTTATCGCCGGAAATAATCATCCAGCCAGACCGATAGCCACAGGCGCGGTAATTCTTGGATAAGCCGTTAAAGGTCACAAACAGCACGTCATCTGCCAACGAGGCGATAGACGTATGCGTATTGCCGTCGTACAGCACTTTGTCATAAATTTCGTCAGCAAAAATCACCAGGCCATGATGACGCGCGATCTCGATAATGCCTTCCAGCGTTTCCTTGGGATACAAGGCGCCAGTCGGGTTATTCGGGTTAATAATGACAATGCCTTTGGTATTGGCAGTGATTTTGTTTTCAATATCCGCCAGGTCAGGCAACCAGCCGGATTGCTCATCACAGACATAATGACGCGCGGTGCCACCTGCCAGGTTCACCGCTGCCGTCCATAAAGGATAATCCGGCATAGGCACCAGGATCTGGTCACCATTATTGAGCAGGCCTTGCATGGCCATTACGATCAGCTCGGATACGCCGTTACCGATGATGATGTCATCGATGGTCACACCCGTAATATTTTTTTGCTGGGTGTAATGCATGATGGCTTTACGCGCCGCGAATAAGCCTTTGGAATCCGTATAGCCTGAGGCCTGATCCATGTTGTGGATCACGTCCTGGACGATTTCTTCTGGCGCATTAAAGCCGAACGGCATCGGGTTACCGATGTTCAGCTTGATAATACGCTGTCCGTCCTCTTCCATCTGGCGAGCACGTTGTAATACCGGGCCGCGGATGTCGTAACAGACATTACTGAGTTTGCTGGATTTATTGACTGGCTTCATCGCTGGTTAACAAACACATCTGGCGTGTGTTAAGCTCTTAAAGTAAAACTTTCATTCTACCTGCAAACCCTTGCTACATCAATGAACCTTAGGCCTTTGCCAGACTCTGAATCGGTAGATTTAAACGGAATTTTCATCACGGGCAATTTGCAGGCGCGTCACGATTACAGCTTATGAAACTACACCTACATACCAGCGAACAGCAATATCAAATTAATGGCGTCGATAGCGACGCGGTGATCATTAATCGCCAGCGCTATGCGCAGCCAGTGATTGTCAGCGAACAGGCCTTAAGTACAGATTGGTTTCAGGGGGCATGGGAATCACTGGATGCACAGCAATTAGCGGCGATACTGGATTTTAGTCCGGAGGTGGTATTGCTAGGTACGGGCGATAAACAGCGTTTTATTCATCCTCGGCATACACAGGCATTCCTGTCAGCGCACATCGCCGTAGAATGCATGACCACGGCTGCGGCCTGCCGCACCTTCAACATCCTGACCGCTGAAGGCCGCAAGGTAGTTGCGGCCCTGCTACTGGAATCCCACCTGGCAGAATCCGTATAAACGCCTGACTACTGCGGCTTGAGCGTCACCTGTAAACCATCAGCCGTCACTTGCAAATCCGTTGGCTGATATTGACGCCCCGCGTAGCTTAAATCCTCAGGCTTGACTTCATATAACACCAGCTGGTTCAGCCACTTTCCACTCAGGCTTTGCGCCAATTGCTGCACCAGGCCATTCCACTCGCTATTGGCGCCATCCAGCTTGAAGGAATCCACGGCAGGCTGGTCAAGCACAACCGCATTGCGTGCCTGGTCAAACTTGACCAAACCCGATACACCCAGTTTGCCGGTGGTGGCGCTGGATAACAAATCACTTTGCACACTGGCATCCATCAAGGTATGAATTCTGCCCGATGCCGGATCCAGTGAAACCAGCGCATTAGACAGCTGGACATGAAACACCTTCATCACAGTCAGCGGCTTTGCCAGCTTGTGATTGAGTTTTTGCTGTAACTGGGCGGTGTTCATTTTCACTGTACGATCGCCCATACTCACACAGTGAGTCAGCAATAATCCTAGCAAAACTACACTACAGAAGCCTTTTAAAAGACGCATTTGTAAGCCTTATTTAACACTTGCAACATTCGACAAAAATTGACAATCATGCAGACTGCATACGATAAGATCGCGTGCAATGAAAAAAATTTCACACACCCAATCTGGTTTTACGCTGATCGAAATGATCGTCGTCATGCTGATTCTATCAGCGCTAGCGGTGACTGCCTATGCACGCATCTCGCAGATTGATACACAAGCCAGGCTGGCAGCCTTGCAATCGTTCAAAGCCACTGTGCTGTCGGTCGCGACGATGGCCAAGGGTGTGTGCATGTCAGACCCGCAATGTGACGGCAACCAGACTACACCATCGGCCGTCATCGCAGGCAATACGATCTATTTTAGTCACGGCTACCCGGTCGGCTGGCTGGGCAATGAAGATGGCGTTGGCAGCTTGTCTCAACTGGTGGATGCTGGCAAATTCTCGGTGCAAGCAGCGCTGTCTGATACCAATCGCGCCACCTACACCCTGCAAGGCGCCAGGGATAGCAATCACTGCAAACTGGAATACATTATTTCCACAGGGTCAGCCAACACGGCCGGTCTAAGTGTCTCCATAGACAGCACTGGCTGTTAACGAACCAAGCCTACAAAAAGAAAGGCAGCGTGTTTTATCAACACACTGCCTGTTCAATGCTTGCAGAGACTTTACAGATTTTTGGTCGATAAAGTCAGTGTGGCATTGGTGCCGCCAAAACCAAAACTGTTAGACAATGCAGTTTGAATCCGCGCCGAAGCAATCGGGCTACGCACGATATTCAAGCCTTCTGCTGCCGGATCCAGCGTTTCAATATTGGCAGACGCCGCAATAAAACCGTGTTGCATCATCAGCAAGGTATAAATGGCCTCATTCACGCCAGCTGCGCCTAAAGCGTGGCCGGATAAGGATTTTGTTGAGGCAATTGCTGTCTTGCTGTTATCACCAAACACCGCACGAATCGCTTCCAGCTCCTTGGTGTCGCCCACCGGCGTGCTGGTGCCATGCGTATTGATGTAATCAATCTCTTCAGGATTAATGCCCTGCAATGCCTGTTGCATGCAGCGCACAGCGCCTTCACCACTTGGTGCCACCATATCGTAACCGTCTGAGGTTGCACCATAACCAATCACTTCGGCATAGATCTGTGCGCCACGTGCTTTGGCGTGCTCATACTCTTCCAGTATAACGATACCGCCGCCGCCAGAAATCACAAAACCATCACGATCGGCATCGTAGGTACGCGATGCTTTTTCAGGCGTTTCGTTATATTTACTCGACAATGCACCCATGGCATCAAACAGATAGCTCATGGTCCAGTGTTCTTCTTCACCACCGCCAGCAAACACGATATCCTGTTTGCCCAGTTGAATTTGCTCAACACCCGCGCCAATACAGTGCGCACTGGTTGAACAGGCAGAACTGATACCGTAATTCACACCCTTGATTTTAGCGCCCGTCGCCAGGCAAGCGGCAATTCCGCTGCTCATGGTTTTAGTCACCATATAAGGGCCAACACGACGAATGCCTTTTTCTGCCAGCGTATTGGTGCCGTCCAGCATACTTTCAGTAGACGTACCACCTGCACCGACGATCAGACCGGTACGTACATTTGAAACCAGCTCTTCCGGCAGGTTTGCATCAGCAATCGCTTCCTGCATCGCCAGCCAGGCGTAAGCATGACCCTTGGCCATAAAACGCAATAGCTTGCGATCAATCAAGGCTTCAACATCCAGATTTTTGATCGAGCCTGCCACATGCGAACGCAAACCGCGCTCGGCATATTCAGGTTGATAAGTAATACCGGAACGGCCTGCTTTGAGGCTATCCAGTACTTCCTGTTTGTTATTACCAAGACTTGATACGATACCAAATCCTGTAATCACTACGCGACGCATTGCGCCTCCCATTCACTTCAAAAACTGTAAAGACGACTAGAAATTGTCCGTGCTGGTAAACAAACCGACACGCAAATCACTGGCATTATAAATCTCGCGGCCATCCACTTCCATACGTGCATCGGCAATACCCATCACCAGCTTGCGCATGATCACACGTTTTAAATCAATGTGGTAGCGTACCAGCTTGGCTGATGGCAATACCTGGCCGGTAAACTTCACTTCACCAGAACCCAGGGCACGGCCGCGGCCAGGACCGCCTTTCCAGCCCAGGAAGAAGCCAACCAGTTGCCACATGGCATCCAGGCCCAAACAGCCAGGCATCACCGGGTCACCGGTAAAATGGCATTCAAAAAACCACAAATCAGGACGAATATCGAGCTCTGCAATAATTTCGCCCTGGCCGTATTTCCCACCCTCGTCAGAAATCTTTACGATACGGTCAAACATCAGCATTGGTGGTAATGGCAATTGTGCGTTACCTTCGCCGAACATTTCGCCGCGGCCGCACGCCAACAAATCCTCTTTGCTGAAACTACTTTTTCTAGTCATGTATTTTTAGATTTTTAGTATAAAACAATATTTTCGCCGGAAATTGCGTTTAGTGAAAGCTTTTTGTCATCCAATAACTATACCGACCTGTATACTTTTTAGAAGAATATAGGTAGTATTCACTAAATTGTTACTGAATTTTACAACTTGATAATGACCAGCCTGTCAGGCTTTAAAGGATAATTTCGCATCATCAAGCCGTTTTCAATTACAAATTAGTTACAATTCAGCGCAATCTATACATTCAACCTTATCAGGAAATCAGGCATGCAAGATCAACAACTAAACGATTGGCGTACCCATGCGCTCACATTAGAGTCGGAAGTTAACAAAGTCGTCGTCGGTCAGGAAAATCCAGTACGCCTGATCACCACTGCCGTGTTCGCCCGCGGCCACGTGTTGCTTGAAGGCGATGTCGGCGTCGGTAAAACCACCTTGCTGCGCGCTTTTACGCGTGGCATTGGCGGCGGTTACCAGCGGATTGAAGGCACGATTGACCTGATGCCAAATGACCTGGTGTATCACACCTACCTGGGGGAAGATGGCAAGCCGCATGTGAGCCCAGGCCCATTGCTGATGTCAGGCCAGGACTTGTCGATTTTCTTTTTTAACGAAATCAACCGTGCCCGCCCGCAAGTGCACTCGCTGATGCTGCGCGTGATGGCAGAGCGCACGCTGACTGCTTTTAATAAAGAACATTACTTCCCGCACATGCTGGTGTTTGCTGACCGCAACCAGGTCGAGCGTGAAGAAACCTTTGATATTCCATCAGCGGCACGTGACCGTTTCATGATGGAAATCCCGATTGTGGTGCCACCTGCGCATGACATTATGGAATCATTGATTTTTGACACCCGCTTCCATGATGTAGATCAGCTGATTTCCAACGTGCCTGCCGATGTGCTCAAATTTGACCAGTTGAACAGTTTTGCCAAGGTCATCCAGGAAAATATCCAGGCCAGCCCTGCCCTGCGTAAATATGCGCTGGACTTGTGGTTAGCCACTAAGGATCCGGTGGCTTACGGCGTCAAGGTATCCAACGTCGATATGAAGCGCCTGGTGCTAAGTGGCGCCAGCCCGCGTGGTATGGGTATGTTACTGCGCGCCGCGCGCGTCAACGCCTGGCTAAATAATCGCCAGGCTGTGGTGCCAGAAGATATTCACGCCGTGTTCCACGAAACGATTGCACACCGCCTGGTATTCAGCCCGGTTTACGAAATGCGCCGTACCGAAATCGCGCGCGAATTGCTGACGGGCATTACCAATGCCGTCGCAGCGCCTTAAGTTTTTGTTGCTGGAACGTTATGGAAATCATTAAGGAATTCAGCTACCACATTGGCTGGCGTTCCCGTTCGCGTCGTCCAGGCCGCCATAAAAGCAATCAGCGCGGCATGGGCATGGAGTTTCGTGGCCACACCACGTTGCTGTCATACCCTGACCCGCGCCGGATCGATATTCGCCAGACCATCCGCGACCCGATGGAACAGGTCTATGTGCGTATTTTCAACCAGAAAAGCGCCACGCCAGTGTTTGTGATGTGCGATATGTCCGGCTCCATGCAATATGGCACACCGCATACCAAGCTGGTGACTGCCGCGCAGATCACGCGCTCGGTGGCGCAATCGGCCAGCCGCAATACCGATCCGGTTGGGTTTATCGGCTTTGATGATGATGTGCATGACGAATGGCTAAGCACGCTGTCGCTACGCCCTCACACCATGTTCGACCTGGCAGACCGCCTGGAAAACCACCTGCCGAATGAAGTGGGTGCTGGTGCCCTGCTTGAAAGCGTGCGCCTGTTGCCACGCGAGCGTGCGTTGATTTTCCTGGTCTCTGATTTCCATATGCCACTGGCACAACTGGAAGAAGCGCTGTTACTGATGCTGCGCCATCACATTGTGCCGGTGATTCTGTGGAACAGCACCGAATACAAACAGTTGCCGGAGTTTGGCATTACCAGCATCAACGACCCTGAAACCGGCGAGCGCCGCACTTTATTCCTGCGTGCGTCCTATCGTCAACGCATCCTGGAAGCGTTTGCTGCCAGACGCCGGGCGATTGAAGATATTTTTATGAGATTTGATATGCAGCCATTTTTTGTGGAGGACACGTTTGATGCAGATTTGCTCACCGACTACTTCCACCAATACGTGCCTGCCTAAGGAAAGCGACCGATGAAAGCGCGTAACCATTTATTGTCATTACTTCTCGCATCGACTTTGTTATGCACGGCCCTGTCCAGCACGGCTGATGTCGTTCTGCCTTCGGTAGACAGCAAGTTTGTCAGCGTCAAAGAAATCAACCCCAGCCGTGATGCAGGCTATGTAGTAGGCGACAAACTGCAACGCACCATGATACTGACCGTCAAACAGCCTTACGACCTGATTAAGGAATCGCTGCCGATTGTTGGTTACGAGCATAGATACCGTGGCCAGGTATCAGGCATTGAGCTCACTGCTATTAACGTCAAAGAACAACGTGAAAGCAAGCAATCCGTATATACCATCCAGCTTGAATACCAGGTGTTTAAAATTGGCCGCGTGGCCAAACCCGCTATTTTAAGAGGCGAAATCGTCAAAGTGCGCCAGCAAGGTAGCAAAGACGTCAAACAATTCCGTATGCCATCGTTTAACTTCCGCACCTCGCCCCTCTCGGTGTATGGCGAAGTCAACCTCAAAAATGAAATGAGCCCGTTTGTGGCACCACTCAAGCTGCATGCGGACAAGGAATGGCTGGCCCTGAAAATTGCTGCAGGCGTATTGGCAGCCAGCCTACTGGCTTTGTTATACATTTTAGGGGCACGCACCTGGTTACCACATATGGGCGGCGCTTTCGCCAAGGCTTACCGCAAGATCGGCAAACTGCCTGAAGATGAACAAGGTTTGCAACAGGCGATTTCCACCGTACATGAAGCTTTGCATCAAGTGGCGGGCCATAGCGTGTTTGGTAACGGTGTTGAGCGACTGCTGCAAGAAAAACCTGCCTTCGCTGTCGCCAAACCAGAAATCGAACGCTTTTTTGCTTTGTCGCGCCAAGTGTTTTTCGATGCCAAAACGCCGCTGGACTTAGGCATGCCACATAAACAATGGCTGCAAAAATTCTGTCGCCACATGCGTGACTGCGAACGTGGTTTACGCCCAGAGGTAAAAGCATAATGGCATTCACGCATCCCTGGCTGTTATGGGCGCTACCATTGGCGCTGCTACCGCTGTTGCTGGAGCGTGCGCACAGCAAACATTATTCGTGGATAGGCTTATTGCCACCGGACCCGCTGTCCAGCACCATCGGCTTTTTGCTCAAAGTGCTTGCTGTACTCAGTATCGTCTTTATCATTCTGGGCCTGGCCGGGCCGCACAGCCTGGAACAGCAAATCGAGCGTACCGGTATCGGTGCGCAGATCGGACTGGTACTGGACCGCAGCGCCAGTATGGATGACCCGTTTGCAGGCGACAAGGATGGCCATGTTGGTGAAACCAAGTCTGTGGCGGCTGCGCGCATCATGACCCAGTTTTTACAACACCGTAACAACGACATGATGGGGCTAATCACCTTCAGCAACTCAGCCATGTATGTATTGCCATTGACCGAAAACAAAGAAGCCATGCTATCCGCCATCCAGGCCACGGCAGGCAACTCTTTATTTCAAACCAATATTGGCGGCGGTTTAACCAGTGCGGTTGAGTTGTTTAAAGATGTGCCGGACTCTGGCTCGCGCGTGATCATCCTGATTTCGGATGGTGCTGGCCGTGTCAGTGACATGGTGCAGCAAAAATTGCGTGACTGGCTGCAGCGCTACAACATCGGCCTCTACTGGATTGTGTTGCGCCAACCTGGCGGCGTCACTATTTTTGACCCCAAATATGCAGAGAGCAGCTACGCTGGCCCGATGCCGAGTGAAGTGTTGCTATATCAGTTTTTTCAAACCTTGCGCACGCCTTTTAGTGCTTATGAAGCGGCAGATCCCAAATCACTCGAAGCAGCGATTGCCGACATTAACAGCAAAGAGAAAAAGCCGATTCAATACCTGGAAAAGATTCCCGGCCATGATTACACCAACGTGTGTTACTGGATTGCATTTGTCATGATTGCTTTCCTGCTGGCTGTTAAATATCTGGAGATACATACATGGCGCTCAGCGTAAATAAACTGGTGACTGGCCTGCTGGTCGTAGCGGTCGCGTCACTCGCCACCATGGCTTATAGCTGGCAACGCATACAGCAGGTAGAGGCCTTTAACGACGCAGTGGCGTCAGCCAAAAGCCCGCAAACCGATCAGCAAAGCTTTGAGGCTAAGTTTGCCGTGGCTTATTGGCTGGGCAAAAATGAGCGTTATAAAGAGTCTACGCTGCTGTTTACCAAGCTTATCGACCAGGCCAATGCCAGTCAGCGCGCAGCGATTTTGCACAACGTCGGCAATATGTTCTTTTTGCGTGCAATCCAGCTGACCGGTGGTAATGACAACAGCACACGCGACGAGCTCGAATACCTGCTGTCACAAGCCGCCACCTCTTATAAAACAGCGCTCAAGGCAGATAACAGTAACTGGGGCACACGCCGCAACTTTGACCGTGTGCTGGGCCTGTTGCCAGAAAAACCAACCCCTGGCGTCGGCGAATCAGACAACCCGGGGCTGATTATGGGCAATATCCCTAACGGTTTGCCATAACAAGTGGTGCGTAACGCGTGAATCCTTTGACTGAATATTATTGACTGGCATTCCATGAAGATCTGGCTAAGACACTTTATCAAGCACCGTGATACCGCCCTGCTCGGACTGGCCCTGCTATTCTTGCTGGCTGCCATTCTGCGGCCCAGCATTCCGTTCAAGCATAATATCTACGCTTACTTCTTAATCGCGGATATTTCGCAAAGCATGAATGCCGAAGATATGACGCTCAACGGCAAAAAGGTCACGCGCATGGCCTATATGCAGAACATGATGCATGAAGTCGTCGCCTCTCTGCCCTGCGGCACCAAGGTCAGCATAGGCATGTTCGCTGGTAACTCGGTCGCCGCCATGTACTCCCCCATTGAGGTATGCAGCAATTTTGCCGCCATCCAGGACACAATTGCGCACCTGGACTGGCGCATGGCCTGGTCAGGTAATAGCCGCGTGCGTGAGAGCCTGTTTGTGACCGCCAAAGTGGTCCGCGCCATGCCAGAGCCCGCACAAGTGCTGTATTTTACCGATGGCGAAGAAGCGCCAAAATTACACGCATTTAACACCAAAAACCTGGAAGAGTTTCAGGGCGGTGATGAATGGTTGTTTGTCGGCATAGGCTCAGAAGAAGGCGTGGGCATCCCCAAACTCAGCCCCGAAAATCAGGTGATTGGTTACTGGTCTAACGAGAGCTTTGCCATGCAGCCTGGAATTGCGCAGATTTCAGAAAGCACCTTAGGTGTGCGTGATGACAATATTGCCTATGGTGATAATGACAGGTTCATTTCGAAATTGTCGACAGAATACCTGGAAAGCCTGACCAAAGAGATTGGTGCAAAATATATCAAAGGCGACAGTACTTATAGCGTACTGCAAGCCATGAAGGCGCAGAAACCTGCCCGCCACGATATTGCGCCATTACCGCTGAGCTGGCTGTTTGCCGTCCTGGCGGGCCTGTGTGTATTAGGCACCTACGCCAGCCGTCACCCCTGGCGCCAGGTTAAACAGAACCTGCATCTCTACCATCACCAGATCCGCTCAAAATTCTCGGTACGCGCGGAATCTGTGGCGCACGACAATCACTTTCAATAATACCCTCAGTCATTAGAACGACTCGTCGCGTAATCCCCATTTCAACCAGACACGCAAGGCCTGCAAGGCTTGCGTGTCTGCCTGGTCTGACAGAATCAACAAATACTTGGGCCTCAGCCAGCGCGCTAGCTGCGTTGATGGCGTTGGCACCATAGCACTCATGCCCTCTTGCAGCACCAAGGCCGTGATATGCAACACGATGCAAGCCGGATGCACCACCGTGTCAGGTAACACCGTAAAACACCAGGTCTGGCCACGCCTATCAGTCAAAGTCATCTGCCCAAATACATCTACCCTGACTGACTGTGCACTCCATGGCCAGCGCGTCGCGGGTAACTGCGTCCATTGCCACATGCACGCCAGCAGATAGGCCAACACGGCCAGCGTCGCCCATCCCCACGGCAGGCTATACACCAGGCTGAATACCACCAACATTGAAAATAACCCTCCCCACCCCCATAAAAATTTAGAGGGTCTGAGGCGCAGACCGATTTCAGTTGATAAAATGGCTTTTTTCATCGCAATAGTGCGGGTGGCCCATGCAAACAGGCACTGCCCCGGAAGGAACCCCTTTTATGTCCAGCCCAGCAAATCCCTGGCAATCTTTTTTGACCTCGCAAGGCGCACAATTCAATGCAGCGGGCGAAGCTTTATTTCCAGCCACTGCCGCCAGTGCACAACTGTTTGACCTCTCTAGCAATGGCCTGATTGCCATTAGCGGCGCAGACAGCCAAACGTTTCTGCAAGGGCAAGTGACTAACGATATTAAACTGCTCACGCAAGGCGCGCAATTCAATGGCTACTGCACGCCCAAGGGCCGTTTACTGGCGTTGTTTTTCAGCTTCATCATTGACGATGTCATTTACCTGCAATGCCCACGTGACTTGATCCCGGATTTGGTCAAACGCTTGCGTATGTACGTGCTGCGCAGCAAAGTGCTGGTAGAAGGCGCCAGTGAGCGGCTCGTGGCTTTAGGCCTGGTCAGCGACACACTGGCGGCAACGATGGCAGCGTTACCCGTCACGCCCTACCAACAAGCGCAGACACCTCACGGCACCCTGATACGTCTGGCCGACACAGGCGCACAGCAACGCGCGCTATTAATCGTCGCCAGCGAGCAGGCAGCAACCAGTTGGCAAGCATTGTCAGCCACGTTCACACCAGGCAGCACTTCACAGTGGGAAGCACTGGATATCCAGGCAGGCATTCCACAAGTGTATGCCGCAACCAAAGAGCAATTTGTGCCACAAATGGTCAACCTGGATGCACTCAATGGCATCAACTTTAAAAAAGGTTGCTATACCGGCCAAGAAATCGTCGCACGCACGCACTATCTGGGCAAAGTCAAACGTCGCACCCTGCTGGCACAACTCACAGGCAGTCAAGCGCCACAGCCTGGCGACGTATTGCATGATGCCCAGCAACAGGAAGCCGGGCAGTTGGTACGCGTCGCGCCAGCCGCTAACAATGGCTGGTGGGTATTGGCCGAATGCCGCCTAGAAGCCAAGGAAGCCGGGGCCATCAGTTGGCAAGGCCAGGCGCTTGATTTTAAAGAATTACCTTACGCCCTGTCGTAGCAAGTTTGAGCAATAAAAAAGGCGCTTAAAGCGCCTTTTTTAATGTCTGTCCCATTGCGGGGTTAATCTGGTTTCACATCCGTATCAACGGGCTTCTCATCAAGCGGTTTAACCTCTAGTTGCTTTGCAGCCGTTGGCTTCGCTTCTAGCGGCGAGCTTGGCTTATTCGCCACAGGCTGTTTATTCTGGATCACCTGAAAAAACACTTCATCCTGTTTAACCAGCCCCAGCTCGCTACGCGCACGTTCTTCAATGGCTGATTGGCCTTGCTTCAGGTCGCGCACTTCTTCACGTAAAGTATCATTGCGTTGACGGTAATAGTCATTACGCTTCTCATGCGCTTCTATCTGCTGCGAATACTGCCAGACACGTAACCAGCTACCCTTGCCCAGCCACAATGGATATTGCAGCAGGGCAATCAGGACCACCAATACGACCGTCAGTTTACGCACGTTGACCTATCAGTGACCTGAACTAGGTTTCGCTTACTTGAACAATTGGTAGAACGCTGACAAGCCAGCATAGCTGGTAGCGTCGCCCAACTCTTCTTCAATACGCAGCAACTGGTTGTATTTGGCCACGCGCTCTGAGCGGCACAGTGAACCGGTTTTGATCTGCAATGCATTAGTTGCTACTGAGATATCGGCAATGGTGGTATCTTCAGTTTCGCCGGAACGGTGTGAAACCACCGCCGTGTAGTTGGCACGTTTAGCCATCTCAATGGTCTGGAAGGTTTCAGTCAAGGTACCGATCTGGTTCACTTTGATCAGCACAGAGTTGGCAACGCCTTTCTGGATGCCTTCACGCAGGATTTTCGGGTTGGTCACGAACAAGTCATCACCGACCAGCTGCGTGGTTTTACCCAGGCGTTGGGTCAACAGATCCCAACCATCCCAGTCAAATTCGTCCATACCATCTTCAATGGTGATGATAGGATATTTGCCCGCCAAAGTAGCCAGGTAGTCACAGAACTGCGCAGAAGTCAGTGCCGCACCTTCTGATTCCAGGTGGTATTTACCATCTTTGTAGAACTCGGTACTGGCGCAATCCAGGCCCAGGTAGATGTCTTTGCCTGGCTCGTAACCTGCAGCTTCAATCGATTCCATGATCAATTGCAAGGCAGATTCGTTAGATGGCAGGTTTGGTGCAAAACCACCCTCGTCGCCTACTGTGGTTGCCAGACCTTTGGCATGCAGTGTTTTCTTCAACGCATGGAATACCTCAGCACCCGCGCGCAAGGCTTCACGGAACGTTGGCAAACCGGCTGGCACAATCATGAACTCCTGAATATCGACGGAGTTATCAGCGTGCGCACCACCGTTGATGATGTTCATCATCGGGGTTGGCAATTGCATGAATGCAGAACCACCCAAGTAGCGATACAAAGGCAAACCGCTCTCTTCAGCCGCAGCACGTGCACAAGCCATGGAAACGCCCAAAATAGCGTTAGCACCCAGGCGGTCTTTGTTGTCCGTGCCATCCAGCTCGATCAAAGTTTTGTCGATAAAGCTTTGCTCTTCAGCATCCAGGCCGATAATCGCTTCAGTGATTTCTGTATTGACGTTTTCAATCGCATTCAACACGCCCTTACCCAGGTAACGGCTCTTGTCACCATCACGCAGCTCTACAGCCTCTTTGGCACCGGTAGAAGCGCCTGACGGCACCGCGGCACGACCAATCACACCACTTTCCAGTAATACATCGACTTCAACGGTCGGGTTACCGCGTGAATCCATAATCTCGCGGGCGATAATATCTACAATAGCGCTCATTTATTTTCCTTTAAAGTCAAATTCAAAAACGTTTTTAGCCGCTGATAAACACGGATAAACGCAGATAACTATGTTTTTTGTATGATCGGCGTTGATCCGCGTGTATCGGCGGTGGAAAGTATTTAATGTTTACAATGTTTGTTCTGCGAAACCGGCTTTTTTCACCAGTTTGTCGAGGTCAACCAGCAGATGCAACAAGTCTTCCATTTTGCCTAGTGGCCAGGCATTCGGGCCGTCTGACAAGGCTTTGCTTGGGTCTGGATGCGTTTCCATAAACACACCGGCAATGCCGCTGGCCACTGCTGCACGCGCCAACACTGGCACGAACTCACGTTGGCCACCGCTCTTGTCGCCCTGCCCACCTGGTTGCTGTACCGAGTGCGTAGCATCAAATACGACCGGGCAATGGGTTTCACGCATAATGGCCAGGCCACGCATGTCAGAGACCAAGGTGTTATAGCCAAAAGAAGCACCGCGCTCGCACACCATAATGTTGTCGATACCGCCGTTAGCTTCTTTGGCCTTGTTAACCACCTGTTTCATATCACCAGGTGCCAAAAACTGGCCTTTCTTGATATTCACAGGTTTTCCGGACTGGGCACAGGCCACGATAAAGTCGGTCTGGCGGCTGAGGAAAGCGGGGGTTTGCAACACATCGACCACCGCTGCCACGTGTGGCACCTGCTCTTCAGTATGTACGTCAGTCAGGATAGGCACACCGATTTGCGCACGTACTTCGTCCAGAATCTTCAGGCCTTCTTCCATGCCAAAACCGCGGAAAGTTTTGGTCGAGCTACGGTTAGCTTTATCGTAAGAAGACTTGTAAATAAACGGCACGCCAATACGCGCGGCGATTTCTTTTAACTGGCCAGCGGTATCAATCGCCATTTGTTTGGACTCGATGACGCAAGGGCCAGCGATCAAAAACAGCGGATGTTCCAGGCCAACGTCAAAACCACATAATTTCATAAGAATTCCTTACTTTTTGGACGCTTTTTGCGCCAATGCAGCTTGCACGTAGGCCTTAAACAACGGGTGGCCGCTACGTGGGTTAGAAGTGAACTCAGGGTGGAACTGGCAGGCCACAAACCATGGATGTTCTGTTTGCGGCAGCTCAATCATTTCACACAGCTCTTCACGTGGTGTACGCGCAGAAATCACCAAACCTGCTGCCTTCAACTGATCCACGTAATGGTTGTTGACCTCATAACGGTGACGGTGACGCTCATTCACCTCATTGCCATAAATACTGGCAGCCAGGGTGTTTGGCACGATAGGACTGCTCTGCGCACCCAAACGCATGGTGCCGCCGAGGTCTGAGTGCTCGTCGCGTTTTTCAATTTTGCCGGAAGCGTCTTGCCATTCATCAATCAGGCCGATGAGCTTGTGCTCAGTTTTAGGATTGAACTCGGTACTGTTGGCATCTTTCAGCCCAGCCACATTACGTGCATACTCAATCACTGCCAGTTGCATGCCCAGACAGATGCCCAAGTAAGGCACTTTGCTTTCGCGTGCATAGCGAATGGCAGCAATTTTGCCCTCAGTCCCACGCACACCAAAACCACCAGGAATCAAAATCGCATCCATGCCGTTCAGGCCATCAGTACCATTTTTTTCAATATCTTCGCTGTCAATATAGTGAATTTTGACTTTGGACTCAGTGTGAATACCGGCGTGAATCAAGGCTTCAGTCAGCGACTTGTAAGACTCGGTGAGGTCTACATATTTACCGACAAAGGCAATATCAACGATCTCTTTTGGATTGGCCTGCGCGTGCGTAATTTTTTGCCAGGCAGACAAATCAGCCGCTTTGGCCAAAATGTTCAATTTATGGCAGACGATTTCGTCCATCATCTGCTCATGCAGCAAGCCTGGAATCTTGTAGATAGAGTCGCTATCAATCGCGCTGATCACCGCCTCAAAAGGCACGTTGGTGAACAAGGCAATCTTGCGTTTTTCATCTTCAGGGATCTCACGCTCAGCACGACACAACAGGATGTCTGGCTGGATACCGATCTCGCGCAACTCTTTGACCGAGTGCTGTGTCGGCTTGGTTTTCAATTCACCTGCAGTTGGAATCCATGGCAACAAGGTCAAATGCACATAACAGGCATTATTCCTGCCTTCTTCAAATCCCATCTGGCGGATGGCTTCCAAGAATGGTAAAGACTCAATATCGCCTACCGTGCCGCCGACTTCAACAATCGCGACATCTGCACCTTCAGCACCACGTTTGACGTGCGCCTTGATTTCATCGGTAATGTGCGGAATCACCTGCACGGTTTTGCCCAGGTATTCACCGCGACGCTCTTTTTTGATCACGGTTTCGTAAATCTGGCCAGTAGTAAAGTTATTGCGCTTGGACATTTTGCTGCTGATAAAGCGCTCATAATGGCCAAGGTCAAGGTCGGTTTCGGCGCCGTCATCGGTCACAAACACTTCGCCGTGCTGGAACGGTGACATGGTGCCGGGGTCGACGTTAATATAAGGGTCGAGTTTCAACATGGTGACTTTAATGCCACGGGACTCGAGAATCGCGCCAAGACTGGCGGCTGCGATACCTTTTCCAAGAGAAGAAACAACACCGCCGGTTACGAATACATATTTGGTCATGGATAAGGTACTTAGAGATTGTTACAGACGGGAGAACATTTTACCGTAAAGCCCCTTCGCCGACAATGAACACGAGGGATAAAATCTTGCGTGGACTCGCCAATCTGACATCACAAGCATACAATTCATCCATGCTCGACCCTCTACTCAACACGCCAGCACAATGGCAACACTTACTCCCCCAGCCGGATGCCCGTAGCCACAAATACAATCGCGGCTATGTCCTGATTCAAGGCGGTTATCCAATCACGGGTGCAGCCAGGCTGGCCGCACTGGCTGCAGCACGCGCAGGCGCAGGTATGACCGCCATTGCCGTGCCCGACAGCGCCTTGCCTATATATGCCAGCCAATGCCTTAGCATTATGGTGAAACCCTACACCCAGCCAGATGAACTCTACGCGCTGATTGCAGACCAGCGCGTCAGCGCCTGCCTGATTGGCCCCGGTGCTGGCGTAAGCGAACAAACACTGGCAACAACCCTCAACATGCTGGCCAATGGCAAACCGGTAGTGATAGATGCAGACGCGATTAGCGGCCTCAATGGCCAGGTTGATCTACTCAAAAATAATATCCAATCTACTTGCGTGCTGACTCCGCATGATGGTGAATTCTCGCGACTATTTGGCCAACGGCCAGATGAATCACTACCCACCCGCCTCAAACAAGCACAGGAAGCGGCCCGACTCAGCCAGGCCATCGTGCTCCTCAAAGGCGCCCACACGATTATTGCCAACCCGGATGGCAGGCTAATCGTCAATGACAACGCCCCAGCCACCCTGGCCACCGCTGGCGCAGGGGATGTGCTGGCAGGCATGATCACCAGCATGCTGGCGCAAAGCATGCCCGCCTTTGAAGCCTGTGCCGCTGCCACCTGGCTACATGGCGCAGCGGCCAGCCTGTTTGGTGTAGGCTTAATTGCTGATGATCTGCCGGATCTCATTCCGGCCGCACTACGCAGTGCCATGGCCAGGCCTGCAGCCAATTAGTCTTTAATTTTGCCAACAAAAAACCTCACCGCGGTGAGGTTTTTTAGATTGCCGTCACGCCGGGTGATTAAACCAGCTGGCGACGGCGCAGCACGGCACCCATCAAGCCCAGGCCCACCAGTATCAGGCCACTACTTTCAGGCTCGGGCACGGTAGTCACATGATATTTCATCGCAGATGCAAAATTTGCTGCAACTACCGTATCTATGTCGGTACCATCCCTAATAGTCGCCTGCCCGACCAGGCTGTTGTCCCGCCCCGCGTTTGTCGCAAAGCCAAAAGATCCAATCTGCCAGCGCTGAGGTGCTGCACGGGTATTGGTCAACTGTTGATTGACGGTATCAAAGTTAAAAATGAAGTCGACCCGCGATTGCAAATCAGACAGCACATACCCGAAAAGCGGCGTCGCAGGATCCGCTTTGGCAAACACATCATACTTAAAACTGAGTAACTCAGTCTTATCCACCATGGTACCGGCGGTAGCCGCATCGTAACTAAAGTTACCTGCCAGGTTAAACAAGGTCGAACCAGTGTAGTTAAAGTTGACGGTCATCACTGCGGCCTGCGTACCGAGGCTGGCCAGGCTGAGGCTCAAGCCTAGAAAAAGCGTTTTGATTGTTTGATTGATAGCCACGTGAGCGTTCCTCTCATGCAAGTTTTTTATTTGAATTAATCATTACCGTGATAACGATTTGCGAATTATAGTGGAAGATATTTAAAGGGCAATGGCCCTAAAGCACTATCGCAAAAACCCTACCGCAGCGCACAAACGCAACGCATTTACCAGCAACTCTGAAGCACACTCACAGCAATAAAAAAAGCGCCATTACATCAGATGCAATGGCGCTCTCTTTTACAGCTTAAATTTAGAATGGACGTGGTGTCGCAATGCCCAATGCTTCGTTCAAGCCCAGTGCCAGGTTAGTACCGGCAACGGCAATGATGTAACCAGCGCCAGTCAGGATAGTAGCGATACCACCTACCAGACCCAAGGATGTTGGATACTCAGGAATAATGGAAAAACCACCAGAAACCACTTCAACTTCAGTCATTGTTAATTCACGCATAACTTCTTCCTTATTTAAATTGTTAATGAAAATAGTTGGGCCTTAAAACAAGTGAATCTCCTCCACTCAAAGCGGCACCAACCAATTTAGATTAACACAATTTAATTACATTAAAACAACTTTTATTAATAAAAATTAACATTTAAGTTTGCAAGTGAAAAATTCCATTCATAGAAAATGGATGGAGAGCAAATACAAAAAAGTTGAAAACGCACGCATCAGCACGAACGGACAAGTGCAGGGAAAAGTCCGTAGAGAATAAAATGAAAACGCACCATGAATGATGGTGCGAATAACAGGGACTGACCTGGGTTTAACGACTGCGTTGCTTGTTTTTTAACAGCTGATTCTGCTCACGCTTCCAGTCACGTTCTTTTTCAGTATCGCGCTTGTCGTGTTGCTTTTTACCCTTGGCCAGGCCAATCTGGATCTTGATGCGGCCACGTGTAAAGTGCATGTCCAGCGGCACAATGGTGTAACCGGCGCGTTCAACCTTGCCAATCAGCTTGTCAATTTCTTCGCGGTGCAACAACAATTTACGTGTACGGATAGCATCAGGACGGATATGGGTGGAGGCAGCACCCAGCGGCGTCACATGGCAGCCAATCAGGTATAACTCGCCGCGCATGACCACTACGTAAGCCTCTTTGAGGTTGGTACGGTTATCGCGTATGGCTTTGACTTCCCAGCCTTCAAGCACAAGGCCGGCTTCGTATTTCTCTTCGATAAAGTAGTCAAAAAACGCTTTTTTGTTTTGCGCGATGCTCATAACGCTGGTGTGCAGACTTAAATCACTTAAAATAGCATTTTAACTCAAAACCCAATTCCGTTCTGGAACCATCGCTGAAATGGCTTAACTCAATGGCGCAAGTAGAAAAAACCGTTTTAGTCATGCACTCTTGTGCCGCCATGTTTCAATTGGTGGATGCGGTGGAGGATTATCCGCAATTTTTGCCCTGGTGTGGCGGCAGTGAACTCATAGAGCGCACAGAGCTGGTGACGCAAGCGACGATTCATATTCGCTACCATGGCATTCAGCAACACTTCACTACGCGCAACCACAAACAAGCGCCGCATCATATGGATATCACTCTGGTCGATGGCCCGTTCAAGCACCTCACCGGCCACTGGCACTTTATCGCCCTGCGGGAAGATGCCTGCAAAATTGAATTTAAACTGGAATATGTGTTTGCCAACAGCCTGGTCGAACGCATTATCGCGCCGGTGTTTAGCCACATTGCCAATACCTTTGTGGATAGCTTTGTCAAACAGGCCGACAAACTGCATTTGAAATAGCGCGAATGCCAAACACGCAAGCCAAGATGATGACTGTGGAAGTTGCCTACGCCTTACCACAGGCGCAAACGATTATTGCATTGACGGTGAGCCCGGGCACGACTGCACTGGAAGCCGTTATCCAATCAGGCATTGCACAGCAATACCCTGATATTTCGCTGGATCACTTAGTGCTGGGGATTTTTGGCAAGAAGACAGAACACGGGACGATACTGAAAGCCATGGACCGGGTAGAAATTTACCGGCCATTGCTGGCGAATCCTAAAGAAGCGCGCAGGCAACGCGCAGCTGCCAAAAATGGGAAGTAAAAACGCCAGCTTTGAATAAAAGCGAACGCTTTTGGTTACTCAACTGGACAATTTTCGTCAATTTCCTGCTGCGCCCTGGCCTGGCCTTCTCTGATTTGATCATCCGTCAGATACTCTTTCTGGCCATTTTCATTGACATTTTGCATGCGGCCGCCAACGGCATAGTTACGGTAGTTAGACCTTGCGGCAGCACAGTTCTGTGCCTTCAAGCGCTCTTGCATGGCTTTAAGCGCCTCAGCTTCGGCTGACTGCCCATTACCGGCAGCCTCACGGTTATCAAGTGATCTTTTGCTGCTGGACGCGCCTTCTTCGCGCTGATAAGCATCCGAGCGCGTCAGCGGAATATCATTAGGCACCGTGGCGGCCTTGATTTTTTGCGTACTATTGGCCCCTGCCTGTGGTGGCACATCAGAATAATTCATCACGCCTTTTTCATCGCGCCATTTATAGATTTCAGCCCCTGCTTGCAAGCTGCACAGCAGACATCCCGCCAAAATCAGTTTCAACATCATCTTCATCACTCACGCCCTGCTCTTAATTAAAAAACATCCATGCACAAACCATGCCAAACACTACCAGCATCCCGGCAAAAAATGCAAAACGCTTTGTCAAGGCAAAACGAAATCGGTATAATTATATTTTGGAGATAAGGAATTCACATGCGTTTGTTGCAACAAGCCCTGACCTTTGATGACGTTTTACTCGTTCCAGCCCATTCGAATGTCATGCCTCGCGAGGTCAACCTCAGTACCAAACTGACCAAAAGCATCACTTTAAATATCCCGCTGCTCTCTGCTGCGATGGACACTGTTACCGAAGCACGCATGGCGATTGCACTGGCGCAATTGGGCGGCATGGGCATCATCCACAAGAACATGACGATTGAGATGCAGGCTTCCCGCGTCTCCCGCGTCAAGCGTTTTGAATCTGGCGTCGTTATTGACCCAGTCACCATCCACCCCGCCATGAGCGTGCGTGAAGTGATGGACATCACCAAACAACAAAAAATCTCCGGCCTGCCCGTATTACAAGACGGCAAAGTCGTTGGCATTGTCACCAACCGTGACCTGCGCTTTGAAACCAACCTTGATCAAGCCGTCAGCAATGTCATGACGCCGCAAGATCGCCTGGTCACTGTACCTGAAGGCGCCAGCCGTGAAGAAATCATGGGCCTGTTGCATAAACACCGCCTGGAGCGCCTGCTGGTCGTGGGCCAAAACTACGAACTCAAAGGCCTGATCACCGTAAAAGACATTCAAAAGTCGCACGATCATCCCCTGGCCTGTAAAGATGAAAAAGGCCGTTTGCGCGTAGCCGCTGCGGTGGGCGTAGGTGAAGGCACTGACGAGCGTATCGACGCACTGGTTGAAGCTGGCGTAGACGCAATTGTCGTCGACACCGCACATGGCCATTCGCAAGGCGTGCTGGACCGCGTGCAATGGGCTAAAACCAAATATCCAAAATTACAAGTGATTGGCGGCAACATTGCTACTGCTGAGGCAGCACTGGCCTTGGTAGACCATGGCGCTGACTGCGTGAAGGTCGGTATCGGCCCCGGCTCTATCTGTACCACCCGTATCGTGGCTGGTGTTGGCGTGCCGCAAATTACAGCGATTAGCAATGTGGCCAAGGCGCTGGAAAAATCCGGCGTGCCGTTTATTGCAGACGGTGGCATCCGTTTCTCTGGTGATATTTCAAAAGCGATTGCCGCTGGTGCCTACAGCGTGATGCTGGGTGGCATGTTTGCCGGTACTGAAGAAGCGCCTGGTGAAGTCGAGCTATTCCAGGGCCGTTCGTACAAATCATACCGTGGCATGGGTTCTATCGGCGCCATGCAAAAAGGCTCTTCTGACCGCTACTTCCAGGACAACACCGCGAATGCGGACAAACTGGTACCAGAAGGCATTGAAGGCCGCGTGCCTTACAAAGGCAGCGTGCTGGCCGTGGTGCACCAATTAATGGGTGGCTTGCGTGCCTCTATGGGCTATGTTGGTTGTGCCACCATTGAAGACATGCGCAATAAAGCCGAGTTTGTACAAATCACCAGTGCCGGTATGCGCGAATCGCACGTACATGATGTACAGATTACTAAAGAAGCACCTAACTATCGCGTAGATTAAGTCTCACTGACCATTATTAAACCAAGCCACAGAGGACACAGATGTCACGGAGAATAGTTTCTCTTAGACGCTGTGTCCTCTGTGCACTCTGTGGCTAAAAAAATGTCTCACTCAAAAATCCTCATTCTAGACTTCGGTTCACAAGTGACCCAACTCATCGCCCGTCGCGTGCGCGAAGCGCATGTGTATTGCGAAATCCACCCTTGCGACGTCTCTGACGCGTTCGTCAAAAGCTTTGGCGCAGACGGCATTATCCTCAGCGGCAGCCATGCCAGCGTGTATGAAGAAGAAACTGACAAAGCGCCGCAAGCCGTGTTTGAACTGGGTGTCCCGGTCATGGGCATTTGCTACGGCATGCAAACCATGGCGCAACAACTGGGCGGCAAGGTAGAAGCCGGCACCAAGCGCGAGTTTGGCTATGCGCAAGTGCGTGCACGCGGCCACTCTGCCCTGTTCCGTGATATCCAGGATGCTACCAATGACCAAGGTCATGGCCTGATCGACGTCTGGATGAGCCACGGCGACAAGGTCACCGAGCTGCCAGCAGGCTTTAAAGTCATCGCCAGCAATGACACAACCCCCATTGCCGCCATGGCCGATGAAGATCGCAGATTCTACGCGGTGCAGTTCCACCCGGAAGTCACGCACACCAAACAAGGCCAGGCCATGCTGGAGCGCTTTGTACTGGACATCTGTGCCGCCAAACCAGACTGGATCATGGGCGACTACATCAGCGAAGCCGTCGCAAAAATCAAAGCCCAGGTGGGCGATGAGGAAGTCATTTTAGGCTTGTCCGGCGGTGTCGACTCATCTGTCGCCGCTGCATTGATTCACCGCGCCATTGGCGACCAGCTGACCTGTGTGTTTGTAGACCACGGCCTGTTACGCCTGAACGAAGGCGACATGGTGATGGAGATGTTCGCGGGCCGCCTGCACGCCAAGGTCATCCGTGTCGACGCCACCGAGCAATTCATGGGCAAACTGGCTGGCGTCAGTGACCCGGAAGCCAAACGTAAAATCATCGGTGCCGAGTTTGTAGAAGTATTTAAAGCCGAAGCGGCCAAACTTAAAGCCAGCGGTGCTGGCCATAAAGGTGCGACCTTCCTGGCGCAAGGCACCATTTACCCGGATGTGATTGAATCCGGCGGCGCCAAATCGAAAAAAGCGGTGACGATCAAGAGCCACCATAATGTTGGCGGCTTGCCTGAGCAATTAGGCCTCAAACTGCTGGAGCCATTGCGCGACCTGTTTAAAGACGAAGTCCGCGAACTCGGCGTTGCTCTGGGTTTACCGCGCGACATGGTCTATCGCCATCCTTTCCCTGGTCCAGGCCTGGGCGTGCGCATTCTGGGTGAAGTAAAAAGCGAATTTGCCTTATTGCTGCAACGTGCAGATGCGATCTTTATCGAAGAATTACGTAATACCGTAGACGCGGCCACAGGTAAAACCTGGTACGACCTCACCAGCCAGGCCTTTACCGTGTTCTTGCCAGTGAAATCCGTTGGCGTCATGGGCGATGGCCGTACTTATGATTATGTCGTCGCCTTGCGTGCTGTCGTCACCAGTGACTTTATGACTGCACATTGGGCAGAATTGCCATACAGCTTGCTGGGTAAAGTCTCAAACCGCATCATTAACGAAGTGCGCGGCATTAACCGCGTGGTATACGACATTTCCGGCAAACCGCCTGCCACCATCGAGTGGGAATAACTTTCATACACTAACCAATCGCAGACCGATTAGAGAACAAGACGATGAGCACACAATCCATTATCCTGACTGGCGATCGCCCAACTGGCCCGTTACATCTGGGGCATTTTGTTGGCAGTTTGCGCAACCGTGTCAAATATCAGCATGAATACAAGCAATACGTCATGCTGGCCGACGCGCAGGCGCTGACCGACAATATGGATGACATTGATAAAGTGCATCGCAATGTGGTGGAAGTGGCGCTGGATTATCTGGCTGTAGGCATAGACCCTAAACTGTCGACCATTTTTATCCAGTCACAAGTACCCGAACTGACCGAGCTGGCGTTTTACTACCTGAACTTGGTCACCGTGGCGCGCCTGGAGCGCAACCCGACGGTGAAAGAAGAAATCCGCTTGCGTGACTTCGAGCGTGATATTCCGGCGGGTTTCCTCACCTACCCTGTCAGCCAGGCGGCTGATATTACAGCGTTTAAAGCGACACTGGTGCCAGTAGGTGAAGACCAGATCCCGATGATTGAGCAAACCAACGAGATCGTGCGCCGTTTTAATCGTACCTATAAAAATGCCAGCACCAAGCAGGAAATCCTGGTCGAAACCAAAGCGCTGGTGCCAGAGCTTGGCCGTTTGCCTGGCATTGATGGCAAAGCCAAAATGAGTAAATCCCTGGGTAACGTCATCAACCTGGGCGCAACGGCTGACGAAGTGACCAAAGCGGTAAAACGCGTATACACCGACCCACTGCATTTGAAAATTGAAGACCCAGGCCATGTGGAAGGCAATATTGCCTTTACCTACCTGGATGCGTTTGATACCGACAAGGCCGCCGTCGCCGAACTTAAAGCACACTACACACGTGGTGGCCTGGCAGACAGCATCGTTAAAAAACGCCTGGAAGCCGTGTTGCAAGAGATGCTAGAGCCGATTCGTACGCGTCGTGCTGAGTTGGCAAACGATAAAGGCTACATTCTGCAATTGCTGCGTGAAGGCACTGAACAAGCGCGTGAAGTCGCTGCCAACACTATGAGCGAAGTGCGTGCTGCGCTAGGCCTAACCTACTTTTAAGCGTTTAAACACTGAGCATGAGTCGTGGTTTTGTCAAAGAAGATGATCTGGAGCTGGCCGGGACCGATTTACCGGAACGCCCGCTGAGCCCACATGCGAACTATGTGACACCAGACGGCTTGCAACAATTACAGCAAAACGTCAAATCGCTGGAAACAGAACGCAAACAATATCTTACGCGCAAAGAGGATCCGGCTGCCCAGCAAAAACTGGCTGAAATTGACCGCGACCTGCGCTACTTTGTCGCCAGGCTGGAGTCGGCGCAATTGGTAGATCCGGCGCAGCAACCACGGCACAGCGTCTTATTTGGCGCCAAAGTGCAGGTAGAGGACGAAACCGGTGAACAATCCGTTTTCCAGATCGTCGGCGAAGATGAAGCAGATATTACGCAGCAAAAAGTCAGCTATGTGTCGCCAGTCGCCAAGGCCCTGTTGGGTCGCAAAGCCGGTGACAGTACGGTCTGGCAGCGCCCAGCTGGCCCTTTGCAGCTGGACATTTTAACTATTGAGTATTAATTAACACATCATGAACGTATCACAAGCCATACAGGAACGCCGCTCGATCAAAGCTTACGATCCTGCCCACCGCATGACAGAAGCAGAAATCCAGCAGCTGTTCTCGCTGGCCATGCTGTCGCCGACTGCTTTCAATATTCAGCACTGGCGCTTTGTGGCGGTGACCGATCCGGTGTTACGCCATCAAATTCGCGCCGTAAGCTGGAACCAGGCACAAGTGACCGATGCTTCATTGCTGGTGGTACTGACGGCAGACCTCAAAGCCTGGGCTAAAGACCCGGCACGCTATTGGGTCAATGCGCCGCAACCAGTCAGCGACTATCTGGTGAAAGCGATTCACGACTACTACACCGACCACGCGCAAGCTGAGCGCGATGAAGGTATGCGCTCAGGTGGTATGGCCGCCATGACATTGATGCTGGCTGCCAAGGAAATGGGCTATGACACCTGCCCCATGGATGGCTTCGATTTTGATGCGGTGGCAAAACTGATCAACCTGCCAGCCGACCATGTGCCAGTAATGTTTGTGGTGGTAGGTAAAGCGCTGGAAGCAGCCAAACCACGTAGTGGCCAGTTGCCCATGGATGAAGTAGTCATCTACAACACTTTTTAAGAAAATGCAGACCGTTTGTCTGCAACAATAGATTTTTATCTGCGTTCATCCGCGTTTATCCGCGGCTAAACTTTATAAGGTTTTTCATGTTAATAGCTAACAATATCACCATGCAGTTTGGCTCCAAGCCGCTGTTTGAAAATGTCTCAGTCAAATTTGGCGACGGTAACCGTTATGGCCTGATCGGCGCCAATGGTTGTGGTAAATCCACCTTTATGAAGATTCTGGCCGGTGTGCTGGAGCCTAGCAGCGGCAATATCAGCCTGGACCCTAACGAGCGCATGGCGTTCTTGAAGCAGGATCAGTTTGCCTACGAAGACCAGCGCGTGCTGGACGTGGTGATGATGGGCCACGAACAAATGTGGAAAGCCATGCAGGAGCGTGACGCCATTTATGCCAACCTGGAAGCCACGGAAGACGACTATATGCGTGCGGCAGAGCTTGAGGGTGTGTTTGCCGAGTATGACGGCTACACCGCTGAAGCGCGTGCTGGCGAATTGCTGTTAGGCGTAGGGATTCCGTTGGAGCAACATACTGGCCCGATGAGTGCCGTGGCGCCAGGCTGGAAATTACGTGTGTTGCTGGTACAAGCGCTGTTTGCTAACCCAGATGTATTGCTGCTGGATGAACCGACCAACAACCTGGACATCAACACCATCCGCTGGCTGGAAGATGTGGTGAACAACCGTGATTGCACCATGGTCATCATTTCGCATGACCGTCACTTTTTGAACCAGGTATGTACGCATACTTGCGATATGGACTACGGCAAGATCACTTCTTACCCAGGCAACTATGATGATTACATGGAAGCCAGCATTGCAGCGCGCAACCAGCAAGCCAAAGACAACGCCAAGGCCAAGCAGCAAATTGCTGACTTGCAGGACTTTGTACGCCGCTTCTCTGCTAACGCCTCTAAAGCCAAACAGGCCACCAGCCGCGCCAAGCAGATTGATAAAATCAAGGTGGAAGAATTCAAACCTTCCAGCCGCCAATATCCGTTTATCCGCTTTGAGTTTGACGACAGGGAAAAGCTGCACCGCAATGCAGTAGAACTGAAAAAACTCAGTCATGGCTTTGATAGAACCTTGTTTAATGATGTAGAACTGATGTTTGAAGCCGGGGAAAAAGTCGCCATTATTGGTGAAAACGGTATCGGTAAAACCACATTCCTGCGCTGCCTGGCCGGCGATTTGGCCCCTAAACACGGTGAAGTCAAATGGGCAGAAAAAGCCAAACTGGGCTATTTTGCGCAAGACCATGAATACGAGTTTGAAAAAGGCGAAGACCTGTTTGAATGGATGACTGCACAGCGTCAGCAAGGCGACGATGACAACACCGTGCGTAGCATGCTCGGCCGTTTGCTGTTCCCGACCGAAGCGACCAGAAAATCAGTCAAAGTGCTCTCCGGTGGTGAAAAAGGCCGCATGCTGTATGGCAAGCTGATGCTGGCAAAAACCAATGTATTACTCATGGACGAGCCAACCAACCACATGGACATGGAATCTATCGAAGCGCTGAACACTGCGCTGGATAAATACAAAGGCACCTTATTCTTTGTCAGCCACGACCGTGAATTCGTTAGCTCGATCGCCACGCGTATTATCGAAATCAAAGCCAATGGCATTGTCGACTTTACAGGCAACTATGAAGACTACCTGGCCAGCCAGGGCATCGAATAACTTGCCTGGTTAATCACACGCCTGGCGTGTGATTGCCTAGCGATACATTCCGTTACACAGCCAGCATGATCAGACAAACACCCGATACATTCGGGTGTTTTAATGTCAACATTGCAATTTCGCAATGATGATTAAAGGATACATCATGAAACTGAATAAACTGGCATTCGCAGGTCTTCTGGTTTTGGTGTGCGGCACCGCCTTTGCCGAACCCGGCCATGGTTGCGACAAAGGTAAATTTGACAAAGCCAACTGGCAGGAACACCGCCTGGAGCATTTTGAAAAGCATCAGGACAGATTGCACACCATTTTGCAACTGAGCAGCACCCAGGAAAACGCCTGGAAGAACTATCAGGCACAAATCAAGCCGCAAGACAAAGCTGAGCATCCTGATGTCGCTGAATTAAGCAAACTCAATACACTGCAGCGTCTGGATAAAATGGAAGCCTGGGATAAAGAGCGTGATACGCGCCAGGCTGAACGAGCGAAAGCCGTGCGTGCTTTTTATGCACAGCTGAACGATGCCCAGAAGAAAGCGTTTGATGAAAATGCCTTTCCTCAACATCCGCACCATGATGGACAACATGATGGTCCACGTCATGAAAAATAGCATCATGCGTAAAACCATCCTGGTTTAATGTGCGAAACCGGCCACAATGGCCGGTTTTTGTGCTCAAATATTCACTATTGCAAGCCCGAGACTTTGTTTATGACTGACGGCCATCCCGACACACATGTACTGGTAGTAGATGACGATGATGCGATTCGTGACCTGCTGTGTGATTTTTTGCAAGATAATCAACTGATCACTCACCAGGCAGCCAATCACGCACAAATGTGGCAAGCGCTTGAGCGGCAATTGCCAGACGTGATTATTCTGGATATCAATATGCCGCAACGCAGCGGCATTGAACTGTGCCGTGAGCTACGTGAGTCACCCAAATACCGATTGCTACCAATTATCATGCTGACAGCGCGCACCAGTTCGCTGGATACCATTATGGGCCTGGAAACCGGTGCCGACGATTACGTGGCAAAACCATTTGAACCACTGGAGCTGTTATCGCGCATCCGCAGCGTGATCCGCCGTGCACGCATGCATGCAGAAAACCCGGGAAAGACCCATCATGAAGAACCTGCCGATAGCGGTATTTTGCGCTTTATCGGCTTTAACGAATGGACGCTGGATATCCAGAACCGTACCCTGATTGACCAAAGCAATACCAGCATTCCACTCTCCAATGCCGAGTTCAAGTTCTTGCGTTTCATGCTGCTGCACGCCAACCGCACCTTGAGCCGCGATCAACTGATGGCAGAAATGCACGGCCGTGAAGCGGGGCCATTTGATAGATCAATAGACTTACAAATCAGTAGATTAAGACAGAAACTTGAAGTAGATACTAAGAGTCCGTCCATGATCAAAACGCTACGTAATGAAGGCTATCTGCTCACCGCAGACGTCCGTTATCTTAAATAAAAGAGCACCTGACTTTAAAGAGCATTAGAGTGATGATAAAGAAATTGCTGGGCACCATGTCGGTCCGTATCTTCCTGATTACCGTGATTGGTATTCTGTTAACTGCTACCGTCGTGAGCATGCTGGGCCAACGCGACTCGCGCGAGAATGAAACTCGCCTGCGCGACCAGTTCGCCTTCGACCGTATTGAAAGCATGATCCGCATCCTCGAAGCCACTGTGCCTGAAAAGCGTTCCGAGATTCAGGACGTGTTCAAACGCATGGGCAGTCATGTCACGCTGGGGGTAGAACCGCCACAAGATGCGCCGCTATTGCCCGCAGAATTAGCCAACCTCAACAATCTGCTGGTGCCTGAGGTGGCAGACTTTATCAGTTTATCCAAGGCCAGCCATTGCGCCCCGCGCCGTCCGCCACCACCGCCACCCGGTTTTGGCGCCCCGCCGCCACATCCGCATGGCCAGTGCCTGGCGGTTTACACCCACCTTGAAGACAATACACCGGTGCTGATTGAGCTGCACTATGGCGGTCATCGCCCACCCGCCGGGCCACCACACGAGCGCAACCCCCTCACCATCATGCTGGCGCTCTTTGGCTTGATCAGTATTATCTGGGCGGTAGCCTCAGTCGCTACCCAACCCTTGCGCAAACTGGCAAATGCCGCCTTGCAACTGGCACACAATATCGAGCACGCGCCTTTACCAGAAAATGAAGGCTCCACCGAAGTGCGCCACGCCGCCAAAGCCTTTAACGAAATGCAGCGCAGCATCCTAAAACATATTCAGGAGCGCGGCTTTATCCTCGGCGCGATTGCACACGACCTGCAAACGCCGCTCACACGCTTGCGTTTGCGCCTGGAAAAAGTCAAAGACCAGGAGCTAAAACAAGGCCTGATCAAAGACCTCACTGCCACCCAGGAAATGGTACGCGAAGGCTTGGACTTTGCCCGTCTGTGCGGTGAAAACATCCATAAAAGCAAGGTAGACCTGACCGCTTTGGCCACCGCTGTCTGCGATGACTTTGAAGATGCAGGCCACGCCATTGCCAGCAGCCTGCCCACGCAATCCATCACGACTCTCGGCTCTGCACACCTGCTCACACGCTGCCTGACCAACCTGCTCAATAACGCGATTGCCTACGCACAAACCCCTGCGCTATCACTCCATACCGAGGGTAAGCAGGTTATTTTTGTGATCTCCGACGACGGTCCGGGCATCCCGGCACAAGAGCTGAACAACGTACTGGAACCCTTCCGCCGCCTGGAAGACTCCCGTTCGCGCCAAACAGGCGGCACCGGCCTGGGCCTCGCCATCGCCCGCATGATTGTTGAAAAACATGGCGGCAAACTCACTATCAGCAACAAACCAGTACCCGCCTCCGGCCTGGTAATACAGATCACATTACCGCTGCAATAATCGGCCTACAAACACCATTATATTTTTGTTGAACAGCACGCGCGCCACAGTGTAGACTAATCGCCCAGCCACCTTTTGGCGTATCAAAAGGTGGCAAAACATCCCGGAGAAGTGGCAGAGCTGGTTGAATGTACCTGACTCGAAATCAGGCATACGTGAAAGCGTATCGAGGGTTCGAATCCCTCCTTCTCCGCCGCATATTTTATGCGCTGTTTTAACCTATAAAATCAATAAGTTAAAGACAACACGATTTTAGTTCTACCCCACGTTTTTACCCTACGTTTGGTAGCTGGAATATGTCCCCTTGAATGTTTATCTAATTCAACTTAAGGACATACCATGCAAGCTGTTGCAAACATTCTAAATTCTATAACCTCCCCTATCGCTCACCGCATTGCGTTTGAAGCTGTAGACACATCCGGCGTATTCGATAAGTGGCGGGATGGGCATTCGCTAAATGTCATCCTTGGTGGGAAGCTAAAGGTAATCCTAAACTGATTAATTCAGTAACATAGATACACAAACGGACGCTCGGTTATTTCCCCCTTGGGCGTCTGGCCTGCTTGTCCACGATGGATACCCTGCCTATGCATATGCATACCCTCTGTGCATCAAACGCCATCAACGGTGTATACCCTAAGAAACTCCAGAAGTCCCCTCAAAGCCTTGTATTAGCTGGCCTCAAGGGGTTTCCTCCTGCATTACTTATGGTGTTTCCGTTGCTCCGCTTTAGAACTCTGGATTAGTATCAATTTCATCAATGTGGAAGGGGAAGTCCTCCTCCTCAAGTGGATTGTAAAAGTCTACGATAGCAGGTAGCAGCTTATGGTCATAAAGCTCCAGCGCCCTCATGGTCACTAAAGGATGTCTGCTTAAATAGTCTCCATAATCCCTTGCGAATCTATCAGCAAGTATCTTGCCTTCTTTATCGACATAATCATCTGCGCCGAAGTCCTCAATGAGTTCGCCTGCTGCCATCTTGCGCGCTTGCTCCCAAGTCAGACCATCCAAGGGTTGCTCAGGGATGTTCTCCTTAATGGTTCGCTCTGCTGCCCGCATCTTACCTACTAAGCCATCACTTACACTTGCAGCGCTTGCAATAGCTGACTTGGAGAATCGAGAGCTGATAACCATTTTCCATGCTGCGTTGTATTTCTCCCTTGGGGACATTGGGAGCTTATCCTTTGAGTTGCTGGCTAATCCTTGCAACCGCGCATCCTCAAGCGTTCCCTCAAAGACTCTTACAGGGATGAGCTTTGTATACTTCACGCCTCTGTATGCTGCCAGTCTGTGATGCCCATCAATGACACACCATGCATCACCAATCCAATAGACTGTAATGGGAGTAAGTGTCTGGCCTCGTTGAATGGCACGTCCAAGCTCTACTGCATGGCTTTCGCTCATAGCATGGGTGATGTCTCGTTGCTGGAAGACCACGGGCAGCTCATGGATGTCCTTAAGCTTCAGTCTATTAATCTTCTGCGTAAGTGCTGGCTGTCCTTTTTGGATGCGTTCTTTAAGCTTGGCTTTAGCGGCTAAGAAGCCGTCGCTGTTTTCCGTACCAATCATGCAGACACCTCCTGAGAGTATGTCTTGTGCTGGGATAGAATCAAAGCCAATGCCTGATTGTTATTTAAGACTACGCCATGCTTGCCAGCATAGGTGCGCTGGAAGTCCTTGAGGTAGTCAAAGGTTGTTAAAGGGAATGCGATGTGTCTGTACACCGCGTGTGTTTCATTCATTTCATATACTCCATTGTTGATTATTTAAGAGGGTTGTTGCTTGTGGCGTTGCCACTAGTGCGGGGAAGACGGAAGAAAACTCAGTTTGTGTCGATTAATCTGGATGGTCTGAATAGGCCATTTTGGACTCTTGAAAAAACTTGTGTGCTTCCTAGTAGTGTGGGGAAATAATTAACCCTTATAAATCAGCCACTTAGTCAAAATACAAAATCGACCTATTTTTGACCTATTTTGATTAATTTTTAAGCAGACCCCCTCATGATTTTTGGATGAAAAGTTGTCCTGATTGCGCACAAATTCTTGTCCTCTTCCTGTAGTTGGGTAGGTTTCTGACCAACTGATAACGACCAAGAAAAACTTGTGTGTATTATCACTATAGGGGTAATTAGCTAAGGCCATTCCTGAGTCCTTGGAGACACTTTAAGCCTGCGGCAATGGGGTTGCTTGGGCTGCGCTTAGATTGTGGCTTGTAGCGCGTTCCTGAGCGTTTATTAAGAGTCTGCGCTTGTGATGTTACGGGTGAGTTGCGATTGTTTTTTAAAGTGGGACTAGGCCTGTCAAGAGGTGATTCTGCTTTAGTCGATGCTATCTACTGTCATTCAGTAGTTGTTAGTTATAACGCCAAACAGGAACCCCCTCTTGAATTAGATTGGGGCAGTGCCATAGACTGGTCGAGCAGTTTGAAGACATCCCCCATACTCCCGAAAGGACACATATGTACGCCTACGCCACTCCACCCAGCAACATCGACCTATCCCACTACTTAACAATTAAAGATGCACTCACGTTTATAAGAAATAGAACCAATCCCGAATTTAATAGCAGGACTAGCTTTGCAGAAAATGGAAAGGAGAGTTTCGAGCGCTCCTTACAAGATGCTATACGGACGGCGCGGGATGAAGGGTGGTCGATAGAATTGCAAAAAGAACCGCGTGTATTCTGGCATCCTTACGCCAATGGGATTATCTACGGGTTCTTATTCGCTGAGGTGGGTAGCTCTAATATCATTGTGGTGTCTCAGGTGCCCCTCACAGAAGTCGCCATGACAGTGAATGAAATGCAAGGGCTGTTTGTTAACCCAGTCAATACCGAAGCCTAGGCCACTCCAAAATAACGCGCTGTAGGTCGATTCTGAGGGGCGCTTTTCGTGCATAATCGTTTGAATAGTTAATTTCAAAGGGTATCTTAGCTATGCCAATGCTTTGTATATATTGCGACAAAGAAAAAGAGGATTCAGAGTTTTCACTTGAGCATGTTATTCCTCAGTTTATGGGCGGGGCTTACAGTGACGACATATTTAAAATAAATGATGCCTGTCGAGAATGTAACAACACTCTTGGCTTAGATGTTGATGCCTCCTATGCTAGAGCATGGGTTATATCTGCATGGTTTCAGCAAAGCTCGATGGCTAGCTTTGACCCGTCTGCTCCTCACACAATTCCATTATGGTGTTTAGGTGACTCTAAACTATCACCCCCTGGTATGACTGACAGCGAAATGTGTGAGATTTGGATGGGACCTCTTGGGGAGCAGGTTTACTGGATTCGACCTAAAGATAATGACCGTTACTGGTATGCTGGAGGCAATCCCATTAAAACTAAATCCGAGGAGACTCGCGCCTACTTTTTCTTCACTGAGCGTACTAAGAAGGCTCCCAAGATAACTAGGCTGTCCTTCAAGGGTGCGTTCAGTGGAAGAAAGAAAGTAAAGAAAATTTCATGCACTGAAATAACTGGGGTCAATCCTTCAGTATTCGGATTCACTCAACCTGACGAGATAGACGCTGCACGTATAGAATATTTTCGGCAACATGAGAGTATTAGAGAAGGATTAGGGCGGGCTGAAATACCGTTTAATTTCGGTTTTGATACTAGCTTCATGTGCAAACTTGCATTAGGAATCGGGTACTGTCTACTTGGCGAGAGCTACCTTAAAAGCAAATATGCGACTGAATTGAAAAGGGGGGTATGGTTTAGAAGTTGGCTAGATGAAGGGGCGGATAGGCCACGGGTTTTTGTAGGCTCATCCCTAATGAAAACAAGCGCTCTATTACCTAATCAATTTTTAGAGGACTGGGGTATAACAATTTATATAATCCCCACGGAAGCCGGTCTCGTTATACATCTTAACCTAGGGTATTCACACCATTGGACGATATTGTGTGCAGAGGCTCACCTGATAACTCAGGAAGTAATACAGAAACTAAGGGGAGGAATGGTGCAGGTCTTACATGGCAGTCTAAAAGTGGGGGTCTTAGTGAATACTTCAGAGTTTTTGAATTACAAATTAGGCCATGTCCCTCACCCTGTGCTCACCCCCGTTACAAACAGAATTAAGGCGAGCAAATCATATTTCCATGACTTATGAGTCCGTTCAAGGTGTATTTGGGTTAGGATAATCACCAATACACCCAATGCCAGAACTTGCCAGCCAACAGAGACACCACCAGCGCACCGCCAACCATCAAGACACCTATGAGTGCATGCTTCATGCTTGTGCCTCCTTGTTGTCCCTAATGCTGATAACGCTTGCACGGCTTATCTTGTAGTCCCTAGAAAGCTGGCTCACAGACACACCTTTAGCCAACCGCTCCAGAATCACCTTACGCTCTGCGCTGGTGGTCTTTGCTGGCCTGCCCTTGGTCTTACCTTCCAGCCACGCTTTAGCTTGCCCTGCAAGGGTTCTCTCGCGAATGAGGCCACGCTCAAAGTCTGCCACTGCTGCAAGTATCTTGAGGGTGAATGCTCCGGCTTCGGAAGTAAGGTCTAGGTTGCCTAGCTGCAAGACAATCAACCGTACATCATTTGCCTTAAACCACTCCACTTGCTGCTGTACGTCAATGGAGTCACGGCCTAATCGGTCTAGCTTGGTGACTAGCAGTGTGTCTCCCTTGTCCAGCTTCACCTTGAGGCCACTAAAGCCCACTCTAGAGTCTGCTGGGGTAGCCCCTGAGACTTTCTCAAGAATGACTCTGTGAGGCTCTGGCTTATACCCAGCTTGCTCAATCTCTAATAGCTGGTTCTCTGGGTCTTGCTCTGCTGTAGACACGCGACCATAAACGAATAAACGAGACATGAAACAACTCCATTAACTGTTGGAAAGTGGTGTCAGTTTATATGGGTATGTAATTAAATGCAATAGGGTACTTTCTAACATACGATAATCTGGCTGTTAGAATATGAACACTTACTAACAGGTGGCTTCCTGCTACCGCTAGTGAGGCTAATCGACTGACCGCTTGCGCTGGTGGCTTGAAGGGTTGCTTCAGGTGACGACATTCAGCCGCCGGAAAGAAAACAATTAAACGTATGCATTCGGAAAGGGATTACTTCAGCTACAGCTCGAAGGGGCGGCACGGGGGAATCGGCCTGAGCCTAAATCTATCAATAACCTCACACAAATTTGCTGTGAAATTTTATAGGTTAGTTTAACGGGGTTTGCTTAAGATATAAGGTACAGAACAATCATAGCAACTATCAGTAATCTACAACGAATATTTACCCGAAATTCTCAGCTTGTTTATTTCAAGTTCTATGTAAGTTCTTAATGCTCCAAATCTTTGCTTATGCGATGGTAATTTATCAATCATGAAATATGCATCAAAAAAGGTATGTGATAAATATTTTCGATTAACAGCGGCTAAGTCTCTTTTAATTCCACTCATACTCCTTTGCCCATGCCGTTGACTATTCCCTTCAGCCGCATGCCTTTGAAAGACCTCTGCAACATTCTTTCGGCGTTGGACTCTGGTGCAATACTCTTCTATGTATTTTGCAGCAATGTATGGATACCACTCACCAGCAGACCTAGTGAACCAGCTACCTTCACAAAGACTGCCTTCTCGTAATTGCTTTGCAGCTTCTACAACATTGAATGTTCTAAATAAACTGTCATAAAAAGCAATTAAACCTGCAATTATTTCTCCAGAGTAAACACCTTCAGTCGGGCCTATCACATAAGCGCAGGGTGCTGCTTTAATTATTCCCATGTCTCCCAAAAACCAAGCACCAAAACAGCAGGAAAATATAACAATCAGATTCAATTCATTGGCTTCGTTCAATGGTCTCAAGCAATTTGCTACCTCATCCCAACTCATAGTGCTTTTATCTTTGAAAGCGAGGCCAGAATATTCACTTCCATGGCAATCGATGTTCAAGATTGGTCTCAATCCTTTATTTGCACCAATAGTAAGTTCCTCGATTAATTCTCTGAAGTCTTGAGAGCTGTTAATAGAGTTTTGAAAGAGGTGATGCGACAGGGCTGTGAAATTTTCATTGCCATGAATATACTCCGCAATGATTGTTGAGGTATCCGCTTCACCATCGGCAAGGGACTTAACCAGCACAATGCCGTTGAAAGTGATGTCAAAGTTGGTTGTGAGCATTATGCTTACCAATCGCAATTCAAATCAAAATAGGGAAAGGATAGGAAACCTTCTCCAAGGCTTCCCGCTTCAGCTCCAGCTCATTACCGTCTGAATACAGACCATAAGTAATCCTTGGCTTGTCATGGCCTACAATGTCCGCTGCAAGGTTCTCGGGTACTTTAGCGTTCTCTAGCGCCGTCACCAGTGTTTTACGGATTGAGTGGAAGACATAATCACCATTGAACTCTTGGGAAGTCTTCAACCGTCCAAAGCGTTTACCAATAGCATTCGCCCTCTTACCATGTTTATCAGCGTTCAGTCCTGAGATTAAATAGCCATCCTTCGAGCCCTCCTTTAAGCGAGCAACTACAGGCATGATGGCTGGATGAATTGGGACTAGGCGTACTCCTGCCTTTGTCTTGGCTGCAACAATGCTAAAGCTGTAGTCACTCACCTCTGTAATCTTAAGACTGCAAAGCTCTTCAATACGTGCGCCAGTATGCGCTCCAATTGCAATAAGGTCTGCAAGGATTTGGTCATCCTCACTGGCTTTTGTCCATAAGTCTACAACCTGCTGCTTAGTAAATGGAAGCCATGAGTCCGCCTCTTTATCTGGCTCGCCAAGCACATCCGCAAATGGGTCTAAAGAGCGAGGCACAACTCTCCTATGCTTGAGATACTTCCAGAAATTTCTAGCACTACCTACTTGGCGTTTACGGCTTGAATATGTGTCTCCATTGTCTTCAAGCTTGTCCAGCCAGTTTAATACCGACTCGTCATGGATTGAATCTATCGTTGGGAAATGAGATAAGAATGCCTCTACATCCTTGGTCATTTGGTCAATCGTTTTGGGCTTCAGCTTGAGCTGTTTCTTCCATGGCTCAAAGAAAGTATTAGATGGTTTAGAGATGCCAGCACCAACACCGTAAAACTCAGCGCCCCTCTTCAAGCCGTGTATGTCTGCAATCTTCTCAGCCTCCTCGACTAAGACCTCTTCAAGCGTTCGCCTTCTTTCTGAATCTTGCTGGGCTTGTATCTCTTCGCGGAACTGAACCGCCTTTGCCAAGTGAGCAGTATCACTGTTTCTAGCCGCCTCTAGTTGCAGCTTCCAGCCGCCTACCCATTGTGAAGCAATGACTTCAGCCTTACGCCTATCACTGGTGCCTGTTGAGCGCTTAAAACGTAATTGGTCAGGAACACCGTTAACACCTCGTAAGACTGTAGGAATCTCGAGGACAGCATCCCAATTATTTCTACCTTCTCTTATGTACTTTGGCATGCGTATATCTTGGCGGAAAACTCTATTCTACCCCACGTTTTTACCCTACACAAATGCCCTAGAATGTAGTAATATCAGCACATTCAAGGGGATAGGATGAAAAGGATTGAGAATCCCTCCTTCTCCGCCAACAAGCCTTACACCTATGAAATTACCAGCTTCCATCACCACTTTATTTACCCTATTACTCATCACCCTATGCGCTCAAAGTGCTGAAGAATTCAGCTTTGAACAGACGTTTAAGCGTCCGGCTAAAATCCCCGCCTCTATCGTGGCGCAACTAAGTAAACAGGCCGCTACAAAAGACATCAGCGCTTGCCAAGGGGTTAAGCAAGATGACTTATTTGAAGCGCAGTTAGTGAGTTTAGGCAAATCGGCAAAGACGTATTTGGTGAAACCGGCGCACACATGCTTATGCGGCGCGCATGATTGCCCGATGTGGCTATTTAAAATGAACAAAGCGGCTGCGAAGCTGATATGGGAGACCCCTGCAACCAGCTTGTTAGAAGTTATGGATAAGAAACTGAATAGCTACAGCAAGCTAAGAGAAATGAGTGCCTTTGAGGGCCAAGGGCATGAAACGATCTGGGGATGGAATACGAACAGCTATACAGACATTTATAACCATGTGTGGGTAATGGATGCCGATAAGAGATGTCGTTTGGGAGAAGAAACCACACAACTTGTTGATGGCAAAATGGTGCAACATACAAAAACCTGTCTTCAGGATTAGTCGAACCAAGACGGATTTATCCAGAAGTAGCCGACCCAGGCTTAGCCACGCTTCCGCCAGTTTATTGGCTTTAGTTTTCACAACCAGACCTAAACATGATAGATTTTTAAAAAATATAAAAATCTATCATGTCCATGCAAGCCGTCACCCCTGTTCCAAGCGGTCTCAATAAGCCCCTTCTTTTTCTATTAGTCATCGCCATCAGCAAGCCGGTGATGGCAGAGGAAGATCAGCACGAGATCGAATTACCCAATGTTGAGGTCACTGCGGCCAAAAGAAATACTTTCACACCACCCTCGCCGTTGATGGCGGAGGCAATTGCGGACGACCGCTTGCAAAGTGCGCATGTGAGCCAGATTTCCCAGTTGAGCAGCCTGCTGCCTAATTTTTCCATACAGCAATATGGCGTGTATAAAAGTGCTTATATTCGTGGCGTGGGTGGTGGCGGCAGAAATGCCGGTTTTGATGCGCGGACGGCGGTATATGTGGATGGTGTGAATGTGGGCCCTACCATGTCACTGGAAAGCCTGCTATTTGATATTGATGCGGTGGAAATTGCCAAAGGCCCTCAAGGGTATACGCATGGCAATCAATCCGATACGGGGGCGATACGCATCACCACACAAGAAGCGACGGCCATCCCGCAGGCACTGATCAAGTTCGGGCTAGGCAACCTGGATTACCGTGAAACCACGGCGGTGATGAATATGCCCCTGGCTGAGCATATCTATAGCCGGATCGCGATTAGAAAAGAAACGCGTGATGGTTATGTTGAAAACGACTATGCCAGCCCATCGGTGAAAGATCAGGATAATACATCCGCCAGGGCCCAATTGCAGATACAAACCAGTGAGCAGCATCGCTTGAAGCTGTATGCGGACTACGCAGACCTCAGCAACCAGAACTTTCTGGCTCAACCGCTTACCGGTATGTTTGGCCAGCCAGCGCAAAGCGGCAATACATTTTCACGCGTGTTTTTAAATACGCAGCCAGTGTCACACACCTTGGCGCAAGGCATCAGCCTTCAGAGCGAACGGCAGTTGGCTAATCACGCGCAACTGGAAATGATCGTGGCGGCCAGGGATCACCGGCACGACCGGCAAACCGATAATGACTATAGTGGCAACGATGTATTGGCGACTTATTACAAAGACCGCCAGCAACTCACTAGCCAGGAGTTTCGTTACAGCTCAGACGACCAGGCGGCATTGCACTATGTGACTGGCCTGTATTTCTCGCAGGAGGAGCAATCAAATAACAGGCGTGCCGTTTTTGGTAACGATATGGCCACCTTGGTTAAACGGCCATCAGCCACTGTATTTACCCCGTTTGGTGCTACTTTTGGTGTGACGGCAGGCGCGGCAGTGCCATTGCAGGCAACCGTAAACACCCAAACCCAGGCCCTGTACGCCAATGCCAGTTATGATCTGGATCCCTTTACGCTGCACATAGGCGGGCGTTATCAGTGGGAGCAAAAACAGCTGGATTTCAGCCTCGATGGTTCGCAGAGTGGCGCTTTTCGTATCGGCACATTGAGCCAGCAAAAACAGGCCATGGCGAACCACTTTTTCTCGCCGCTGCTGGCAGTGAGTGTTCATCTGAGCCCAGGCAATACCGTGTCAGCCAAATTGGCACGCACGTATAAAAACGGTGGCTGGAATGTGGATTTCCTGAATCGGGCGCAAGTGCAGGATGGCTACGCCTTCGCCCCTGAGGCTGTGAATAGCCTGGAGCTAGGCTGGCATTACCAGCAGCAGGCATTTGATTTCAACACCGCAGTATTTATGAATCATTACGATAATTACCAAGTGTTCCAGCTTGTCAGGCTGGGCGCAAACGCGCAAGTATTGCAGTTACGCAATGCCGCCAGCGTCAGAACGCAAGGTGTAGAATTCAGCGCGCTTGTGCCGATTAATCAGGCCTGGCGCATCCAATCAACACTGGCCTACCTGGATGCCCGCTACCTGCGGTTCCCTAGTGGAGGTGCCAATGGCTCGGATGCTTCTGGCCAGGCATTGCCTGACGCGCCGCGCTGGAGTCTGGCCAACACGCTGAGTTACGGCATGCACGCTGATATGCTTAAAGGTAAACTCGAAGCCAGCCTTCAACACTATTATCAATCGGCGACTTACAGCGGCATCAGCAATGAGCCAGAAACCAGCCAGCTCGCCAGGAGAAACCTGCTCAATAGTTGCCTCAACTACACCACGCATAACCAGCACTGGCTGTGGAGCTTATGGGTGAGAAACCTGACCAACCAGCAGTTTGCCGTGGCCAAGGGAAAGGATTTCTTGGGCAACCAGATCGCGATTTATAACGAGCCCAGGCTATGGGGTGTCAGCGGCGAATACCGATTTTGATGCTGCGTGCCTGAACAAACGAATTCAAGCGCAAGCAGGAGAAACTAGGATTGTAAGGCGCGGATTTCTGGCAGATTTCGCCACCAGCTATAAACATCCATGCCACACCCAAACACATAGCGGTTAGGCACGGTTAAACCGACAATATCAGCCTGCAATGGTTTTTGCAGGCCGTTGTCTTTTTCGGTGAGCACCGCAGTCAGTACACGGCTGGCACCTGCCTGCTGGCAATATTCCACCACGGCAGCCAGCGTAATGCCTTCATCCAGGATATCATCCAGCACCACGACAGTTTGCCCGGCCAAATCAAGCTCTGGCTGTTTGCTCCAGACAATTTCTTGCCCGGCCGTGCCGTGATAGCGGTTCGCTTGCAGGTAATCCAGCCGGGCTGGCAATGGCAAGCGACTCATTAACTGGCCTGCCAGATACAAGCCGCCACGCATCACGCACAACAGGATCACAGGCTGGCCAGATAACTGATCGCGCAACTGCTCAGCCATGCGGTCTATGGCAAGGCTGACCTCGGCCGCGGTAAACACGACGTCGGAATGTGCGAGCCAGAAATCTGGCGACTGCGCCTGTGCAGCGAGCATAGGGACTTAAATGGCCAGTGATTTCAAATAGCTTCTGAAGCTATCTGCAATTTCAGGATGCTTTAATCCCAGCTCAACGTTGGCCTGCATAAAGCCCAGTTTGCTGCCGCAGTCGTAACGTTTGCCTTTGTAGCGGTACGCCATGACCTTTTCGAATTCCATCAAGGCAGAGATACCGTCAGTCAGTTGAATTTCGCCACCCTTGCCTGGTTTGACATGCTCCAGGCAATCAAAAATACGTGGGCTCAACACATAGCGACCAACCACTGCCAGGTTAGAAGGCGCTTCTTCTGGTTTTGGTTTTTCTACCATGCCTTTAACTTCGAGCAAATCGTCAGTTTTAGCGATTGCATCGACCACGCCATAGCTGCTAGTCTCTTCTGGGGCGACCGTTTCAATCCCCAAAATAGAACATTGCTGTTCAACATACATATCCACCATTTGTTTGGTGATAGAAACATCCCCTACCAGCAAATCATCTGCCAGCAACACGGCAAATGGCTCGTTACCTACCACTGGTTTGGCACACAACACCGCATGGCCCAGGCCTAATGCTTGCGATTGGCGGATAAACACGCAGCTCACGCCTTTTGGCAGGATGCTGTGCACGATATCGAGCAGTTTTTGCTTGCCAGCGGCTTCTAGTTCGGCTTCCAGCTCATAGGCTTTGTCAAAATGGTCAGCAATCGAACGCTTGTTACGGCCGGTGATAAAAATCAGCTCTGTCGCACCAGCAGCAATCGCCTCTTCCGCCGCATACTGAATCAGCGGTTTATCCACCACAGGCAACATTTCTTTAGGGCTGGCCTTGGTCGCCGGCAAGAAACGGGTGCCTAGCCCCGCCACCGGGAACACTGCTTTTGTAATTTTTTTCATGGTCGTATCCTAAACAAAAATAGTTATAAAAATAATCTGACTTAAATATGCAATATAGATTTCAACTTTAACAACAGAACCGCGCTCGCCAGCAGTGCCGTAATGGCATTGGCAATAATGACCGGCCAATCCTGAATCAGGATGCCGTACACCAGCCAAAGCAACACGCCAGCCGTGAAAATCGTGTACATGGGCAGTGAAATACCGCTTAAATCCCGGGTGCGCCATGATTGAAGCACTTGTGGCACAAATGCTATCGTAGTGCAAATGGCCGCCATCGAGCCAATACAGGTATTTAACGTGATCACTTTCAATCTTCTATTTCAAATCTTCTACTTCGGCACCAAACGTTTGTAACTTAAGCTTTTTCAACTGGTCACGGTATTGAGCCGCTTTTTCAAATTCCAGGTTCTTGGCCGCATCATGCATGGCTTTTTCAATCCGCTTGAGCTCTTTGGTCAAGGTTTTTTCGCTCATGTTTTCATAGCTGGCCTGTTCCTGCGCCGCTTTACGTTCACGCTGTGCTTCGTCCTTATCGTAAACGCCATCAATAATATCCTTGATGCGCTTGGTCACGCCCCTAGGCGTGATGCCGTGCTCTGCATTAAATGCCATCTGGATCTTGCGTCTGCGATCAGCCTCATCCATCGCAAGCTTCATACTACGGGTAATTTTGTTGCCGTAAAAAATCACCTTGCCGTTAAGGTTACGCGCGGCACGGCCTGCGGTTTGAATCAATGACCGTTCAGAACGCAGGAAGCCTTCTTTATCCGCATCCAGTACGGCGACCAGCGACACTTCAGGAATATCCAGGCCTTCGCGCAGCAGGTTAATACCCACCAGCACATCAAACTCGCCCAGACGCAAGTCACGGATAATTTCCACGCGCTCTACCGTATCAATATCACTATGCAAGTAGCGGACTTTCACGCCATGCTCGCTTAAGTAATCGGTCAAATCCTCAGACATGCGCTTGGTCAAGGTGGTCGCCAGTACGCGCTCGCCCACCGCCACGCGCAGTTTAATTTCACCCAGCAAATCATCCACTTGCGTATCAGCAGGTTTCACCGTGATTTCCGGGTCAACCAGGCCAGTCGGGCGTGCAATCATTTCCACCACTTGCTGCTGGTGGTTTTTTTCATAATCTGCCGGCGTTGCCGACACAAATACGCACTGGCGCATAATGCGCTCAAATTCTTCAAACTTGAGTGGCCGGTTATCCATGGCAGAAGGCAGGCGCCAGCCGTAATCCACCAGGTTAGATTTACGTGACCGGTCACCCAGATACATGCCGCCGACCTGCGGCACGGTGACGTGGCTTTCATCAATAATCATCAGCGCTTCTGCAGGCAAATAATCAATCAATGTCGGCGGAGGATCGCCAGGATTACGCCGGGTTAAATGGCGGCTATAGTTTTCGATGCCTTTGCAAAAGCCAATTTCATTCAGCATTTCAAGGTCAAACCGTGTGCGCTGCTCAATACGCTGCGCCTCAACCAATTTGTTTTCGCTCAGAAAGAAACTCACGCGCTGGCGCAGCTCTTCTTTAATCGTCTCCATCGCCCGCACCGTGGCTTCGCGCGCGGTCACATAATGGCTAGAAGGGAAAATGCGGAAATTATGGATTTTGTTAAACACCTGACCGGTGAGCGGATCGAACAACTGGATATTATCGATTTCATCATCAAACAAACTGATGCGTACAGCCGTTTCACTGTTTTCCGACGGAAACACATCAATAATATCGCCGCGCACCCTGAAGCAACCGCGGCTAAAATCGAAATCGTTACGGTCATACTGCATATTAATCAGCTGCGTCACGATGTCTTTTTGCGCGACCTTTTTACCCTGGTGGATATGCAACACCATGCCATGGTACTCACCGGGGTCACCAATACCGTAAATTGCCGATACGGTCGCCACAATCACCGTATCTTCACGCTCCAAAATCGCTTTGGTTGCCGACAAGCGCATTTGCTCAATATGCTCGTTAATGCTGGAGTCTTTTTCAATAAACAAATCGCGCGAAGGCACGTAGGCTTCAGGCTGGTAGTAATCGTAATAGCTGACGAAATACTCCACGGCATTATTAGGGAAAAACTCCCTGAATTCGCTATAAAGTTGTGCTGCCAGTGTTTTGTTAGGCGCCATGACAATGGCAGGTTTGCCGGTACGGGCAATCACGTTGGCCATGGTGTAGGTTTTGCCCGAGCCAGTCACCCCCAGCAAGGTTTGAAATTTCAGGCCATCTTCAATGCCTTGCGTGAGCTTTTCAATCGCCTGTGGCTGATCGCCAGCGGGTGGAAACGGCTGGTGCAATTCGTATTTACTGCCAGGGAAAGTGACAATCACAAGAACAATCTGGAGACAAGAATGGTATAAATCATATTTTAACTGTTTTTGCGGCTACGAGCGCAGGATTTACAATTTTCCGGGATGCTTTTCGCCCGAACTTTTATCGCAAGAATCAGTCATTCCAAACACATCAAAACAGGCACCAGGGGGATTACGTGAAACACTTGTTTTTAGCATGCATGTTACTCGGCACATCGGTTGCCAATGCTTATAACCAGCAAGCATTGATGGAGGCCTATTTCGGCGTCGTGATGATCCGCGGTTACAACCTGGATGGCGGCATGGCCTATGGCTCCGGCGTGGTCGTTGCTGACAACAGCGTCGTTACCAACTGCCATGTATTACGCGCCACCAAACAGCCCTGGGTTTCGCGCGGCGAGGACAGCTACCCGATTACTGAAGTCCGCGCCGATGCCTGGCACGACCTCTGCCTGGTGACCACCCACAATATGCCATTCAAACCGGTGCTACGCGGCAGCAGTCGCGACCTCGCGCGCGGACAGGAAATCACCGCCATCGGCCATTCCAATGGCGTCCCGGCCCCCATCACCTCAGTCGGTGAAATTCAGGGGCTCTACCCGACACAACCAGGCAATATGATACGTAGCAGCGCCAAGTTTTTAATGGGCGCCAGCGGTAGTGGCCTGTTTGATATGGAAGGCAAGCTGGTTGGCATCAACACCTTCAAGACCGCAGGTAGTGGTGGCAGCATCCACTTTGCACTGCCGGTAGAATGGCTGGAAACGCTGGAAAAAATGCCCGCCAGCACCGAGTTCCCGGTGCATGGCAAAGCGCTATGGGAAGAAGACGAAGACAAAAAGCCTTTTTATATGCGCGCAGCGGTGCCTGAGTCGCGGCAAGATTGGCCAGCCTTGCAAAAAATAAGCAGCTTATGGACACAGCAAGAACCCTCCAGCGCAGATGCCTGGTTTAGCCTGGGCCTGGCGCAACTCTCGCTAAAACAACTCGAATCGGCCGCCAGCGCCTTTGATCAAGCCGTTAGCCTGGATAAGCAATTTGTCGAAGCCTGGTTCAAACGCGGCGAAGTCGCCCAGCAACTCGGTGACCAGCAAACGGTGCATCAGATCGAGGCGCAATTACAGCAAATTGACCCCTTATTGGTTTCCGTCTACCAGGCTTATCTCGGCTGCGAACAGCACTGCCAGAAATAACGGCTTGATTATTTTAGAAAAACAGCCCTCACCAGCTTCCACAGCCGTGTTTTTTTGCGTAAAATATTGCGTTTTTCAATTTTTTGCAGGTCGCACCTAGCGACCTGTTTGAGCATAGTCGACCCAACAAGGAAGCAATCTTGAGCCAAGCTGCCGCCAACGTGCTGTCTGCACGCGTGTTATCCATTAAAGAATCCCCAACTTTGGCTATTACGGCCAAAGCTGCCAAGTATAAATCCGAAGGTCGCCCGATTATTGGCCTGGCCGCCGGTGAGCCCGACTTTGATACGCCACAGCATATTAAAGATGCAGCCAAAGCAGCGATTGATGCCGGTTACACTAAATACACGCCTGTCAGCGGCATTCCTGCGCTGAAAAAAGCCATCGTTAACAAATTCAAAAATGAAAACGGCTTTGACTACGCAGTCAACGAAGTCATTGTTGGCGTGGGCGGCAAGCAAACCATCTTCAACCTGTGCCTGGCGGTATTGAACCCGCACGACGAAGTGATTATTCCAGCGCCTTACTGGGTCAGCTATGCAGACATCGCCATGGTGGCTGAAGCCAAACCAGTGATTCTCGAATGCGGCATTGAGCAAGGCTTTAAGCTATTGCCAGCGCAACTGGAAGCAGCCATCAACGCCAAAACCAAACTGGTGATGTTCAACTCCCCTTCTAACCCGACCGGCGCCGTCTACACACTGGACGAGTTAAAAGCCCTGGGTGAAGTGTTGCTCAAGCATCCACACGTATTAATCGCAACCGATGATATGTATGAACACGTCAACCTGACGGGCGACAAATTCCATAACATCCTTAATGCAGCGCCTGGCCTCAAAGACCGCTGCATCGTGCTCAACGGCGTGTCCAAGGCTTATTCCATGACTGGCTGGCGTATTGGTTATGCTGCAGGCCCGGCTTATATCATCAAAGCCATGGAAATCCTGCAAAGCCAGTCCACCAGCAACCCGACCTCGATTTCACAATACGCCGCCGAAGCGGCCTTGAGCGGCTCACAAGACTGTATCAAGCCGATGGTGGCCGCGTTCCGCGAACGCCACAAATACGTGGTAGACCGCTTTAACGCCATGCCAGGCCTCAGCTGTTTAATGGCTGGCGGCGCATTCTACGCTTTCCCAGATGCACGCCAGGCCATCGCCAGCCTGCATCAAGCGGGCAAAATTAAAGCCGCATCAGATATGGCGCTGGCTGAATACCTGCTGGAAGAACACAACGTTGCCGTCGTTCCTGGCTCCGCCTTTGGTGCCGAAGGTTACTTCCGCATCTCATTCGCGACCAGCATGGAAAACCTGAGCGAAGCCTTGGATCGCATTGAAAAGGCATTGAATTAAAACGTAGTCACTAGCAATAAAAAAAGCGCCCTAGGGCGCTTTTTTATTTCTGCTCAGAATCAATCCTTCATCAAGTCTTTTAGCAGGCTCTGCTGTAACGCTACTTCACTCGGCAAACTGGCACTCGCCACAAAATCCGCCACATCACCAGCCACCAGGCTCGTTGATGCACCAGACACCGCATGATCCTGAATCAAATCCGCTATATGCAAAGCAGGTGCGCCTGCCTGCTCGTCCACATCGGCAGCAAATGCAGTAAAAGCACCCTCTTCAGGCATCCCGCCCAACAAAGCGGACAAATCCAGCACATCATCCTTAGACTGAATCGCCGCCAGCACTTGCTGTAACAACCACGGATTCACCGCATCATCACTGCTGTTCGCCATAAAGTCAGCGCTTAACTGCGTACTCAAGGTGACCGTTTGCGACTCACTGACCTGCACCATGCCACCAACCGTCGTTTCAACCGTCACCGCCGCGCCATGACTGGTGACCAAACGATCACCCTCACGCAACCAGTCGCCTGCCTCCAGGCGATGATGTTGACCGCGGGCATCAATCACTTCTGCCACGCCATCCACACTCGCAATTTTTCCAACCATGGTTCGCATCATATTCTCCTGACGCACATTATAAGTCAGCACCCTGACAAACCCGCCGCTGTCAAGGATCATCGCCACGAATATTACAAAAATTTGCTTAAAACAAGGCGTCGGCAAGCCATTTACCCTTGCTGATTTGTCAACCACAAAAAATATAAAATATTTCGCAAAAAGTGGTTGACCAAGGGGCGTGGTCTCAGTAATATAGCGCCTTCAAACGACGTACCGATTCCTCAATAGCTCAGTCGGTAGAGCGCCGGACTGTTAATCCGTAGGTCCCTGGTTCGAGCCCAGGTTGAGGAGCCAAATAAAAAAGGCCTTGCAGAAATGCAAGGCCTTTTGCTTTATTCGTCGTACTGAATAATGCTTCTCTAAAAAGATAACTTTCACCCCAGCTTCTCGTGCAACCTACTCCGCGTGAATAAAAGCCATCTGGCGATCCAAGCACTGCTGCACTCTTTTCATCAGCACATCACTGCCGCCTAACTCATCCTCAATATCGCCAATGATTGCTTTAGAAAATTTGTTTCAGGCATCAATAAATTAATATTTAATAGATATAAAGTTCACTATATTGCGTTTAATAACAAAATCGATGCATTTTCAAGAGGCCATATCCCGCTGCATTTTGAATGACTGAAATGAATCACGGTGCTTGATTGCAAAACTTATTGCCATCAATGCGAGTCAATGCTGATAATATTTCCCGGCGAGTTAATATTTTCTGGAGAGTAATCTCCACTCAAGGGGCGTAGGCACGCAAAATAACGCCAGTGCGAATATTGCCAGTGATGTAAAAGGATAAGCATGTCTGATTTGGCATTGACCTTGGCCAGAATCCAGTTCGGATTCACCATTTCTTTTCATATCGTGTTTCCGGCGATCACCATCGGCCTGGCCAGTTACCTGGCAGTGCTGGAGGCCAGCTGGTTAAAAACCAAAAATACCGTCTATCTCGACTTATATCATTTTTGGGTCAAATTATTTTCACTCTGTTTTGGAATGGGCGTGGTGTCTGGCCTGGTCATGGCCTACCAGTTCGGCACTAACTGGTCTGGGTTCTCCAGCGTGGCGGGCAGCGTCACCGGGCCATTGCTGGCCTATGAAGTGCTGACGGCCTTTTTTCTTGAAGCGGGATTTCTGGGCGTGATGTTGTTTGGCTGGAACAAGGTTGGCCCCACATTGCACTTTGCAGCCACTGTGATGGTGGCCATCGGTACGCTGGTATCAGCAACCTGGATATTGGCGTCGAACAGCTGGATGCATACGCCACAGGGCTTCACATTGGTCGATGGCAAAGTGATTCCTGTCGACTGGTTCAAGATCATCTTTAACCCTTCTTTCCCCTACCGGCTGGTGCATATGGTGATAGGCGCTTACCTGGCGACTGCATTGTTTGTGGTCGCGTCCGGGGCCTGGCAATTGCTACAGGGTAAAGACAATGCTGGCGTCCGCAAAATGTTGTCTATGGGGCTGTGGTTAATCTTACTGCTGGCGCCGTTGCAAGTCGTGGTCGGCGATATGCATGGCTTGAATACCTTGAAACACCAGCCAGCGAAAATCGCCGCTATCGAAGCGCACTGGGAGAATAAAGGCAAAGAAGCAACGCCGTTGGTGCTCATGGCCTGGCCGGACATGGCGCAGGAAAAGAATCACTTTGCCCTAGAAATCCCCGTACTAGGCAGCTTGATTTTGCGCCACTCTCTCACTGAGCAGATTCCAGCACTGAAAGAGTTTCCGCCACAAGACCGCCCCAATGCCACGATTATTTTTTGGACCTTCCGCATCATGGTGGGCTTGGGCATGCTGATGATTTTGCTGGCAGCTACCTCATTGTGGTTGCGTTACAAAAAACAGTTATACCAGCATAAGCCTTTCCTCACATTTGCCACCCTCATGGGGCCGGCCGGGGTGATTGCGATTCTGGCGGGCTGGTTTACCACCGAAATCGGGCGCCAGCCGTGGGTAGTGTATGGCGTGTTACGCACGGCAGATGCCGTGACACCACATACCGCCAGCGAAGTCGGGCTCACCTTGGCGCTATTTGTCGTCATTTACCTGGCGGTATTTGGCATGGGCACGCTGTATGTATTGCGCTTGGTGAATATCGGGCCAAAAACAGATGAGGCCTTGCAAGGCGATGCGATCTCGGTCAACCCCGGTGACGTTGAGCAGTTTGCATTGGCACCAGAGTTTCACCCGGACGCCAAATCACCGGCTAACACCCATTCACCAGCGAACACAAAAGATCAATAAAGGGGCAAGACAATGGACTTATCACTGGTGTGGGCCGTTATTATCCTGTTTGGCATCATGATGTACATCATCATGGATGGCTTTGACCTGGGCATAGGCATTCTCTACCTGTTTTTTAAAGAGAAAGAAGACCGGGACCTGATGATGAACACCGTGGCCCCGGTATGGGACGGCAATGAAACCTGGCTGGTATTGGGCGGTGCAGGCTTGCTGGCGGCGTTTCCACTCGCCTATTCGGTAATTCTAAGCGCCCTCTCCCTGCCTTTGCTGTTTATGCTGATGGCCTTAATTTTTCGCGGTGTGGCGTTTGAATTTCGCTTCAGGGCGCACGATGCAGAACGCCACTTTTGGGACAAAGCCTTTTTGTGTGGCTCTATCGCCGCCACGTTCTTTCAGGGCGTCACTCTGGGTGCCTATCTGCAAGGCATTAAGATGGTCAACCAAGCCTATGCAGGCGGACCGCTGGACTGGATTTCACCGTTCTCACTCTTTACCGGACTGGGCTTATTAGTCACTTATGCCTTGCTGGGCAGCACCTGGCTGATTTTTAAAACCACAGGCGAGTTACAAGCCGTGTGTATCAGGCTATCCCAACGTATTTCTGCGGCATTACTGGTGATTATTGCGGTGATCAGCCTGTGGACGCCATGGATGGATAGCCGCATTGCTGAGCGCTGGTTTACCCTGCCGAACCTGCTGTGGCTATCGCCGGTGCCCCTGCTGGTGGTCTTTTTCTTTTACAAACTGCAACGCGCACTCAAGGCCAAGGCTGAAACCAGCCCGTTTCTTTATACGCTAGGCCTGGTGTTACTCGGCTATGCAGGTTTGGGCATCAGCATCTGGCCTAATATTATCCCGCCAGAAATGAGCATACACGCCGCCGCTGCGCCACCACAAAGCCAGCAATTCGCCTTGATTGGCGCCGTGATTATTATCCCTATTATTCTCATTTATACCGCCTGGGGCTATTACGTATTTCGCGGCAAAGTGAATAAAGACGAGGCTTACCATTAATGGCTCACACACCCAAAAACACCCTTAAACGCCTGGGCTGGTTTTTCCTGATCTGGCTGGCCAGTATTGCGGCCTTGGCGATCGTCAGTATGTTATTGAAGGGATTGATGGCAGCAGCAGGCTTTCATCGCTAACCAGTGATTAACCTGACAACACGCGACTTGCCTGCTGGAATTTTTCTTGCACGTTGAAATCCAACCCGTTTACCATACTTATGAAAAGCCAGCTAAAACAGTCAGGTAAATCCACTCTTTATCCATCCGCATGACGACGACCCAGCAAAATACAAAATGGCGACGATTGCGTGCCTGCCACGCTTGCGACATGGTGAGCGCAATCCCGGTGCTACGCCCTGGTGAGCATGCCAGTTGTCCACGCTGCGGGCATGTATTGGCCAGGCGTCACTTGCATCCGGTGCAGCGCAGTATTGCGCTGGCGCTCAGTGCATTGCTGACCTTGCTGATTGCAGTCGCTTTTCCGTTTATCAGCATGGATACCAATGGCCTGGATACGCAGATTGAATTACCGCAGACCGCCGTCACCCTGGCGGATGTGCATCAACCGCTGGTGGCGCTGATTGTCAGTTGCACCGCCTTCGTGCTGCCCGCGTTATACCTGGTTGGCGTGATCCTCATGCAGGCCAATGTGCTACGTCGCGTGCCGCGCGCTTATAGCGATGTGATTGCGCGCCTGTTTTCGCGCCTGCACCCCTGGATGATGGCCGATGTATTCATGGTGGCCGCGCTGGTGAGCCTGGTAAAACTGACAGAGATTGGCGAAGTACAGTTAGGCGCTTCGTTCTGGGCCTATTGTGTATTTGCGGTCTTGTTGCTTATGACCACGCGCTCGGTGGATATCGACTGGCTATGGTACAGATTGGCTGGTGAACCGCCGCCAGATACCAGTATCCGTTGCGGCATCAATGCAGCAGATCAACATGCCACGGGCTGTGCGACTTGTGGCCTGGTGAATACCATCTCGGCAAGCCCAGCCGAGCATGCATGCGGTCGTTGCGGGAGCACGCTGCATATGCGTAAACCCAATAGCCTGGAGTTTACCTGGGCGCTGCTAATCACTGCGGCCGTGCTTTATATTCCGGCCAATGCCTACCCAATGATGATTACCACTTCATTGGGACAAACCCACTCGTCTACCATTATTGGTGGCATGCTGGAGTTATGGCAGCATGGCTCAGAGCCGATTGCCGTGGTTATTTTTGTCGCCAGCGTGCTGGTGCCTATTATCAAGATGCTGATCCTGGTGGTGCTGTCATTGCTAGCAAAATATCCTGGCCCGTTAACGGCACAGCAAAAAACCAGGCTGTACCGGCTCACTGAACTGATTGGCCGCTGGTCCATGGTCGACGTATTTGTCGTCGCCATCATGGTGGCACTGATACAATCCGGCAACCTGATGTCAGTATTACCCGGCCCGGCCGCACTGGCTTTTTGCGCGGTGGTGATTACCACCATGCTGGCCGCCATGGCGTTTGACCCGCGCCTGCTATGGGATACCCAAGGAAACACGCATGACAGAGAATAACCAAGACAACAACCAATTGCTGGCCAAAGTCAGCAAACAAGCCCGGCTATCGCCGATCTGGATCGTGCCTATCGTCGCCCTGCTCATCGGGCTATGGCTGATGTATGACAACTACACCAAGGCTGGCAAGCAGATCACCCTCTCGCTGACCAACGCTGAAGGCATAGAGGCCGGTAAAACCAAAATCAAGGTGCATAGTGTGGATATCGGCCTGGTGGAGCAAGTCACGTTGTCTGAAGACCTTACGCATATTGAAGTGCTGGCACGCATCACGCCCAAGGCACAGCCCATGCTAGTTAAAGATACCCAGTTGTGGGTAGTCAAACCACGCATCGGGCTGGAAGGCATTAGTGGCCTGAATACGGTGATTTCCGGCGCCTATATTCAATTACAACCAGGCAAAAGCCTGGAAGAATCAGACCAGTTCACGGTGCTGGATCAAGCGCCCATCTCACTCAATGGTGCCCAGGGTGTGCATGTAAACCTGATTGGCAAAGTCGGTAATTCTTTGCGCGTAGGGGATCCTGTGAGCTACCAGGGCTTGCGCGTGGGGCGCGTCGTCAGTGCAGTATTTGACCCCAAACAACGACAAATGCAGCATGAGTTGTTTGTCGAGCATCCTTATGATGTGCTGGTCACCGACAACACACGCTTTTGGACCACGGTAGGCATTGACGTTAAGCTGGATTCGGAAGGCTTCAAAGCCAATATTCCTACCGTCGAATCGCTGATCGCTGGTGGCGTCAGTTTCGGCCATGTTGATGACCGGCCAATGGGCAAACCGGTACGCTCCGAAGCGACGTTTGAGCTGTTTGCCAATGAAGATGCCGCACGCCAGCAAACCTACGATCAATACCTGGAATATGTGCTGCTGGTAGATGATACCGTGCGTGGTTTATCCAAAGGCGCACCGGTAGAATTCCGCGGCTTGCGAGTGGGCACGGTGATGAATGTGCCGTGGAAGTTCAACTCACCAGAACGTAAAAAAGACTTTCGTTACGCCATCCCGGTACTCATCCACCTCGAGCCTGGCCGCCTGGCCGATAATGGCATAGCTGACCTGGAAGAATGGAAAAGCCGCATCGCGCAAATGCTGCAACGCGGCCTGCACGCGACACTTAAATCTGGCAACCTGATCACAGGCTCTGTGTTTGTCGACCTGAATATGGACCCGCATGCACACAAAACCTATAAACGCGAGCGTTTTGAAGGCTTGCCAGTGATGCCAACCACGTCCACCAATCTGGCACAGATTGAACAAAAACTGTCCGATCTACTGGATAAACTGAATGGGTTGAAAGTTGAGCCTGTGCTATCTGGCCTGGATAAAAACTTGCAGCAATCTGAAAAAACCATGCAGGAAATCCGCGCCCTGAGCCAGCAGGTGAATCAGCTACTCAGCCAGCCTGACTTGCAGCAGATGCCCGCCAATATCAACCAGACCATGCAGGAATTGCGCACCACATTGAAGGGCCTGTCGCCAGAGTCTCCGGCCTATCAGGAACTGACCACGACCCTGCAACGCCTGGATAAAGCCTTACGTGATATCCAGCCATTGGCGCGCACATTGAATGAGCAGCCCAATGCCATCCTGTTTGATCGCAAACCAGGTAACGACCCTGTGCCAATGGCACCGGCTGCCCCGTAAGGAACCCGACTGATGACAAAGCAAACACAATTACGATTTGGGCTGGCTGTATTACTGGGGCTCAGCTTGAGTGGCTGCTTCAAATCCAACCCGCCGGTGAAAACAGAGCGCTACAGCCTGCCGGAAGTGACAACGCCGCAGTCTACTGCGGCTCAAACGCGCACACTGGTCTTAAGCCGCATCCAGTTGGCTGACTACCTGGATACAGACCGTATCGTCATCCAAACCGACGACATCACCATGCAGCCCGCGCGCGACCATCTTTGGGTTGATAACCTGTCGCAGGAATTACGGCGTGGCCTGCGTGCCCGCCTCGCCAGCCGATTGGCGAATACCATCGTGGTTGACCCTCAGCCTGGCTTGCCTGCGGCTAACAGCCTGCATCTGACCATAGAGCAGTTTCACGGCCAAATGCGCGGTTATGCCGTGCTAAGCGGGCAATGGCAACTCATTGGCGCTGACCATGCGACTCGTGCTAGCCATACTTTTAAACTCAGCACGCCGCTGGCAGAAAATGGCTACCCGGCACTGGTGCGCGCGTTGGGCCAGAATCTTGACTTGCTCAGTGACCAAATTGCCAGCCAATTACAAACTTTGCCATAGCGGCCACATTTTTAATGACAATAGGTAGTGACCGCGTCGCCAATTTGCTATGATGAAATTTCTTTTCATAAAATAACAAGTCAGGAGCAAGCGATGGGTTTATTTTCATTTATTAAAGAAGCAGGTGAAAAACTGTTTGGCGCTGGCGAAGCCAAAGCCGCACAAGAAACAGCAAGCAAAACCCCGACGCCGGTCAATGTCGATGCAGCGAACGCGGCAGCAGCCCAGGCCATTCAAGCCTATATCGCTAAAAACAATTTACCGACCACCGGCTATGACGTGAAGTTTGATGGCGCCAGCGGTACGGTCATTGTGCAAGGCAATATCGACACCCAAGAAAATAAAGAAAAAATCCTGCTCTGCTGCGGCAACGTCGCGGGCGTTGAAGCCGTGCAAGACCAGCTTCACGTACCAACACCCGAACCTGAAGCCAGGTTTTACACCGTGGTCAAAGGCGATACCTTGTCTAAAGTTGCCAAAGAAATGTATGGCAATGCCAACAGCTATATGAAAATCTTTGAGGCAAACCGCCCTATGCTCAACCACCCGGACAAAATTTATCCAGGCCAGGTATTGCGTATTCCAGAATAAACGCTGCACACAATAATAGCCAACCACTCATCTTACAAAGGACACGACTATGTCATCATTCATTCGTTTATTACTGATCGCCGCCTTGAGCAGCACCCTTCTGGTTGCATGCGGTGACAAAGAGCCGCAGATTGAACAAGCGGTCGAATCAGCACAAGAGCATGCTGAAACCGCCGCCAGTGAAGCCAAAGATGCTGCCGTTGACGCGGTAAAAGCCGCCAAAGAAGCGGCTGCAGTCGCTGAGCAACAAGCCGCAGAAACCGCTGATGCCGCCAAAGCAGCCGTTGAAAACAAATAATCGTTTTCAGCACACAAAAACCCGCATTTATGCGGGTTTTTTATTGGTCAGTGTCCATACTTTGTTAGTAATTCTTTGCCTTCTTTAATGCGTTACCCTAGCCGCCCCACGGAATCTTTCCTGTACACTGCTGGGTCAAGGTTTGACATTTATCACGGGATAACAGGCTTGCAACGTTTTTTCTTCTGGATGCTGATCACGTTATGGGCTTCCCTGATGCCGCAGGCCTCAGCAGCCCCGACCTTGCTCGGCACCACCTGCATGAACAGCAAAGGGGTGGTGATTGCCAACATCCCCTTGCAAGGCGGCAAGTTCGCCTGCCAGAGTGTGCTCAAAATCTCACATGCAGACCAGTATGTGATCGATTTCAAAAACACATCGACCATTGCGCATTTCCAGCACGAAATCACCGATGACAAGCAACAGACCCGCATTATCAAAGGCGGCTTAAGCAGCCAGGAAAAAGATCCACTGTTACTCAGGCACGGCCGTATTCTCCACCTGGAGCCGGGCACTTACCGCCTGCTCACCTGGCTACAATCGCCCTACTACCTGGCGCAACCCGAGATTTTCGTCTCAGAACTGACCACCTACCAGCAGCAAACCAACTTCACGACCGCGGCCAGTTTGCTGCTATTAGGCGTGTTGTTCGGCATTTTCACTTATTACTCTGCCATGGGCATGACGTCAGGGCACACGACTGAACGCATGTATGCGCTGTTTATCCTCGGCAATCTGATTTTCCAGAGCGCTGCCTTAGGCGTATTTAAGCAGTTATTTGAATGGCACTGGTTTTACCTCACCAGTTTGCCGATATTGCTCTCCAACCTGGCTTATATCAGCTTTGTCTGCCATTTGCTGGGCATCAATCAGCTACATCATGCCAAGCTGTATTATTTATCAGTAGTCGCGCGCGCAGTGCTGGTCGCGTTACTGGTGTTTGCCATGATATTCCCTAACTGGATGCTGGAAATGGACAGGTTTGGCGTCGGCATTTTCCTCATATTTGGCCTGGCTTGTGGCATCCGGCTCAGCCTGCAAAAAAACCGCATCGCCCAGCTTTACCTGTTTGCGATTTCGGTATTTGGCATTTTGGGTGGGCTGTCTATCACCGCTGAACGCTTGACCTCAAACGCCTGGACCATAGAACAATTTGGGCTGATCGCCGTGGCCGTAGAGGGGATCTTGCTGTCGTTGCTGGTGGCCTATCAAATCAACCGCCTGCATACAGAAAAAGAACATATGCTGGTCGAACTGCAAAGCACGCGCTCCATCGCTATGACAGACCGGCTCACCGCTGTGCCTAACCGGCATGCGCTCGAAAACCAAATGTTGCAGTTTCCCGAGCATGGTTGCCTGATGTTTATTGATATAGATAACCTGAAACACGTCAACGACCACTATGGTCACGAAGCGGGCGATCATCTGCTCAAAAGCTTTTGCCAGATTTTGTCCAAAAAGCTGGATACACACGGCCAGCTATTCCGGCTGGGCGGCGATGAATTTGCAATTGTTTGTCACGAAGATGATGTGGAATGGTGCCAACATCAGCTCGAATACACACATAGACAAATGAACAAAGAAGGATTTGTCAGCGCGGGTGCTAGTGTAGGCGTGGTATTCAGCCATGAAGCCAGCGACACAGAAGAACTCATGCGCATCGCCGATAAACGCATGTATGCCGATAAGCGTACACGCAAAAATCGCAAAGAAATGATCCAGGTACTTGCCCATTAAATATTGAGTGTTTTTTTGGCAACGCCTCATGTTGCCAAAAATCGTCGCATTACCACTCAAATGATTTACACTCATGCATTAGCCTGTTCATGGCTGCATGTTCAACACCATCCACAAACGCAGCACCCACCTCACGGTTATGGATGCCTGGTAGCAAAATAAAGAGAAAATCATGCCATTACTGACAACACTCCTGATTCTGATTGTCTCGGCCCGCCTGCTGGGGCAAGTATTCAGCCGCTTTAACCAGCCTGCCATTATTGGTGAAATGCTGGCAGGGGTTATGCTTGGCCCCAGCTTGCTTGGTCTGATTTCACCGACGCCTGCCCTGTCTGGCATTTCAGAGTTCGCCGTGTTCCTGATTGTGCTCTCTGCCGGCCTGGAGATGAACTTCAAGGAAGTGATAGACTCCATGCGCGGCAAAGGCGTGGTTATCGCGCTACTAGGCTTTATCTTGCCGCTCACCGGCGGCATCCTGGTCGGCGTCGGCTTCGGCCTCGATGTTAGCCGCACTATTTTCCTGGGTTTGTGTGTGTCTATCACCGCCCTGCCCGTGACAGTCAGCATTTTGCAGAGTTTCAAGCTGCTGGACTCCAATATTGCCCGCTACTCGGTCGCGACAGCTATTTTTAACGATATCGCCGCCTTGCTGGTATTGGGGGTGATTCTTAACCTGCCAGAACAAAAGTCTTACCAGGCCGTGGGTGGCGCTATTTTCCATGCCAGCTGGAAGCTGATCCTGCTAATTGTGCTGATCGTCAGCGTCAGCCTGATCATCAAAAAAGTGATTGAAAAAGGCATCAGCATCGATCAGTGGTCAGAAAAACTGGTAGACCTGATTGGCAATGAAGCCCTGTTTGGCCTGCTATTGCTGCTGGTACTCATTTTTGGCTCGGTCAGCGCGGCGCTGGGTTTCCATTTTGTCATTGGCGCATTTTTTGGCGCCTTGCTCATAGACCGCAAGTTTTTCCTGCCTTCACGTTATAAAGAGCTAGAACTCACACTGAGCTCGATTACAGGCGGCTTTCTGGCCCCGGTATTTTTTGCCTACCTGGGGCTGGAATTTAAAGTCCAGGTCATCGACTCTTTCTGGTTTGTCGCCGTGGTGCTGATCGTGTCTATCATCACCAAAATCCTGGCGGGCTGGGTGGGCGGCCGCCTTATCGGCTTATCCAAAAGTGATTCGCTGGGCATAGGCTTTATCCTCAATGGCCGCGGCGTCATGGAGCTAGTCATTGCCAGCATCGCCTACGACCGCGGTTTTATTGGCCAGGACTTGTTCTCGGTACTGGTACTCATGGGCGTCGTGACCACCATGATCACGCCATTGATGTTCCGTAAATGGGTGATGCCGCAACTAGAAAATCAGCCGAGATAGTTTAAGAACTATTGACATCAATTGACAAAAGAGGAACACTGATTAGCAAACGAACCACTCTATAAAAGATTGGATACCCCTGTGAGCGCACAACCCACTTCGGCGTCATCGGCACCGCGCCCCGCAGTCATTGACTGTGGCCCGCTGTCTATTGAAGAACAAAACCAGCTGCTCACCCTGCAACGCGTGATTCTGGAATCAGTCGCGCGCGGGGCCGATCACATGGAAGTCATCAACCAGATCTGCCGCCTCGAAGAAAGCCTGCTCACTAACGCCTTCAGCTCAGTCATGCTGATGGATGACAATAATGAACTACTCAATGTCTACGCTGCCCCCAGCCTGACAGCCGCGCAAATCGGTAAAATTAACGGCTTGCGCCCCAGCCCCGGTGGCGGCTCGTGTGGCAATGTGATTTACCAGCAAAAAGTCCAATATGTCAGCAATACCCTGACTGACGAGCGCTGGCAGGATATTCGCCACCTGGCACATGAATTCAACGTCAAAGCCTGCTGGTCTATCCCTATTTTCTCTAGCGAAAACAAAGTCATAGGCACGTTTGCCCTCTCCAGCTTTGAATACCGCGAGCCTACCCAGTTTCACCGCATGCTGCTTGAAATCGGCTCGTCCATCATAGGCATTGTGCTCAACCGCAATAAATACCAGGAAAGCCTGCGCCAGTTTGAAAAAGTGTTCGAAGGCAGCGAGCAAGGCATTATGGTGACTGATTTGCATCATGTGATTTTGTCGGTCAATCCGGCATTCACCAAAATGCAGGGCTTCACGCTGGATGACATCAAAGGCAAAACGCCTCAAGTGCTCTCCTCAGGCCTGCATGACAAAGACTTTTACCGCACCATGTGGGAAAGCGTCGCCAATTTTGGTCACTGGCGTGGCGAAATCTGGAACCGGCGTAAAAATGGCGAAGTCTTCCCCGAATGGCTGGCGATCACAGAAGTCAAAAATGCCGCCGCAGAAGTCACGCACTATGTCGGCACTTTCAGTGACATCAGCGACCTCAAATCCGCGCAAAAAGAAATTCAGTACTTATCCTCGCACGACGCGCTCACCGGCCTGCCCGACATTGCTTTGTTCAGGGACAGACTGGAAAACGCCGTTTCCATGGCGGCAGCGGCCAGCAGCAAAATTGGCCTGCTTGCACTCAACCTGGATAACTTCAAGTTCCTCAATGATTCATTAGGTTATGCCTCTGGCGACAAACTGCTCAGGCTATTTGCCGAGCGCCTCAAAGCCTGCTTGCGCGATACCGACAGCATCTGCCGCCACGGCGGTGACGAATTCATCATCTTGCTCAACAACATGCAGGACGACGACTCCATCAGCTATATTGTCGATACTTTACTCAATGAAATCTCGTCGCCGTTTGCCTTTGCCGGTAGCAATATCTCAACCTCTTGCTCAATCGGTGTCGCCGTTTACCCAACTGACGGCAATGACTTTGAAAAGCTGTTCGGCCGCGCGCGCAAAGCCATGTCGCAAGCCAAAGAAGAAGGCCGTAACACGGCCCGTTTCTTTACTGAAAAACTGAATACTGACAGCCTGCACTACCTCAATATCGCTTATGGCCTGCGCGAAGCCCTCGCCCAGCACCAGTTTGAACTGCACTACCAGCCACAAATCAGCCTCAACAGCGCGCAAGTGATAGGCGCCGAAGCACTGATCCGCTGGCATCACCCGCAAAACGGCATGCAGCCACCGGCGCAATTTATCGCCATTGCCGAACAAACCGGCCTCATTGTAGAAATCGGTGAATGGGTGATAGAAGAAGCCTGTCGCCAGGCCATGGAATGGCAAAAAAACGGCCTGCCTGCACTCAGCATGGCCGTCAACGTCTCCGCCGTACAATTCCGCCGCGGCAACCTGGCCAAAGTGATTATCAAAGCCCTCGAAAGAACCGGGCTCAATCCGCAACTGCTAGAGCTGGAACTCACGGAATCTATTTTGGTAGAAGACATAGACCACCTGCTTGCCCAGCTTGATGTACTCAAGCAACTCGGCGTCAAACTCGCCATTGATGATTTCGGCACCGGCTATTCCAGCCTCGCCTACCTCAAACGATTCAATATCGACCGCCTCAAAATCGACCAGTCGTTTGTGCGTGACATCAACACCGACCCCAACGACGCAGCCATCGTCCGCGCCATCGTGCAAATGGCGCATACCCTGAATTTAGAAGTGATTGCCGAAGGCGTGGAAGACGAAGCCATGCTTAAGCATTTGCGGGAATGTGGCTGCGATGAAGTGCAAGGCTATTTGTTCTCCAAACCGCTATCAGCACAGGCGTTCCAGACATTTATCAACAGCCACCTGTTAGGCATGCGGGCAATGCAATAGCCGCTATCATTCGTTAGCAAATGCCTGGCGATAACTTGCCGGTGAAAACCTCAACGATAATAAGGTAACGAGAAACACCGTCACAAACACGCCTATCCAGGCCAATGATAAGTGTGCGAACTCCCGCTTCACCCACCCGGCCAAAAACGGCATCAGGCTGGCAATCATATAGCCACCGCCTTGCACAAAAGCAGCTAAATCGCCTGAAGATTCCGGGTTCTCCAGATGATCCATCGCCAGAATTAAAGACAACGGGAACAACGCACCTACGCCTAGCCCCAACAGCAACATGGCGCCTAATGCCAGGCTGACGGGCGACAAAATAATCATCGCCAATCCGGCGAGCGTGCACCCCAAAGCCGTCAACAATAACGGACGGCGATCGTGGTATTTGCCCACCACGCCTGACACAACCATGCCAGACGCCACTTCCGTTAAAGTCAGCCCAGCCAACAGATCACCTGCCAACTGACGGCCTTGGCCGAGCTCAACATAAAATGGCGGCAACCAGGCCAGAATCAGCGTATACACGCCGGTGCCAATGCCAAAAAACAGCATAAGCGACCAGGCTCTGGTATAGCGCCAACACTGGATAGGTGCTTGCCTCACTGTCGGTCGCAACTTCCCTAGAGGCGCTTGCGTAGCTGCAGTTCTCCAGAAAATCACTGCCAACAAGGCAGGCGCAGCCCACAAAGCCAATGTCGCCTGCCAGCCCCACATTTCATTCAGCCTGGCGGCGCTAGCGGCAGCAACCGCAGCACCGCCCATAATCGCGGTGGTATATAACCCCATCATGCGGCCAGTGGCTGCCCCAAAGCGCCCTTTGATAAACCCCGGCAACAATGCCTGCACCATCGCAACGCCTACGCCAACCACCGCCGCGCTAGTTAACATCGCCAAAGAAGAATCCCAATAACCGCGTGCGGCACACGCCAGCGCAATCAACACTACGCCTAAAGTCACACCGTTGATCTCGCCAAGCTTTTGACGTAAAGATTTCGACAGCAACGCACCAAGTCCCATCAAAAACACCGGCAGCGTAGTCAACAAACCAGCCCCGGTCGCATCCAGGCCTGTAGTCTGTTGAATTAAATCCAGCAAAGGCCCAAGCGTCGCCATCGCCGGACGTAAATTCACGGCCACCAAAAGAATTGCAACGCTCAACCACAGCCGCCCGACATTCATCACACACTGCTCCACGAGTAGGTTAATATGAGAGGTATCTTGATATCAAGATACATTCAGACTACGGTTAATTTATCTTGAAGTCAAGATAAAAGCAGGAGCAAACATGGCTAAAAAAGAAGACGCCGTCGACCATATCATGCACCAATGGCGCCGCGAGCGCCCAGACCTCGACCCAAGCCCGATGGGCCTCATTGGCCGCCTCGCGCGCTGCGAAATGTTGCTAAGACGCAAGCTAGATGAGACCTTTGAACAATTTGGCATGAGTAGTTGGGAGTTTGATGTTCTAGCGACTTTAAGACGCGCTGGTCACCCTTACAGCCTGGCACCCACAGCGCTTTACTCCTCACTGATGGTCACCTCAGGCACCATGACACATCGACTACAACGGCTGGAAAAGGTGGGATTGGTAGAGCGCGTCAAACACAGTGAAGATCTGCGCAGTATGCTTGTGCAGCTTACCGAGGCCGGACTCACCCTGATCAATCAAGCCGTGGAAGCCCATATAGCCAATGAGCAAGCCATACTCGACTTGTTGCCTGCGGAATCACGTAAGCAATTGGACAAGCATCTGGTGACGTTTCTCTCAGTATTGGACGCGCCTCTTGATATACGACTTTAACTCAACACAAGCTGCTTAAGTTTGGGATTTAGATTAATATCGTGCCTAAGCCCCGTTATGAACTCGGCTATTGCAAAATAGCCATCTATTAAGTTTAACTTGAGAAAGAATCTATCAGATGCAACTTTATTCGATTGAATATTCAGAGTTCAAAGAAGAGACATATAGATGGAGTCTTGAAGAGTTAACGCTGATTAATTTGAATCTGATCGTTGGAAAAAATGCCACGGGTAAATCAAGAATCTTAAGAATAATTAGAGGTGTTGCCGATTTTATCAATGGCAACATTATGCCAACTTCAATAGTTAGTGGTCATTTCAAGGCTGTATTTAAAGATACCCCAGCCCGATCAAAAAACAAAACTCGAAAAGAAGATATCAACTATGAGTTTGAAATATTCGAAGGCAAAGTAATCAAAGAGACACTACGTGTCGGAAAACTTATTAAGCTGAATCGTAAAGAAAAAGGTCGCGGATCAATTTATTTTGAGCAAGTAAACGACTATATTGATATTCAGGTCCCTGAAAATAACCTTGCAGTTGCAGTAAGACGAGACTCTAGGCAACACAGTTTTTTTGAGCACTTACATAGCTGGGCAGAAAGAGTGTGCTATTACGAATTTTCTATTAAAGATCAAAATATTAGCGCTCAAATAGACACTAATGTTAAGCCTGAAATCTTCAGTAATTACATATTGCACCAAAATTATCACCTACTAGTCAAAGTTGGATTAGAAAAATTCAATCGCGATTTATTAAGCCCTGTTATCGCAGATATGAGAAAAATTGGTTATGAAATTAGTGACTTTGGTTTAATGCCAACCGTAGGTGTTTCTAGCCCAATAGCAAATTCAAATATCCCTCAAATTGTCTACATAAAGGAAGTTGGGATTGATAAAAAACTTCCTCAGACAGAAGTATCTGCAGGTATGTTTAGAGCACTTATTACTCTTATTCAATTACACGTTATTAGATTAGAAAAGAAACCTACTTGCATATTAATTGATGATATTGGTGAAGGGTTGGATTTTGATAGATCCAATAAATTAATATCTATCATTATTGAACATGCTGAAACTGGCCATTCTCAATTTATTGTAACGACAAATGATCGTTTCATAATGAATAAGGTTCCATTAGAGTACTGGTGTGTCCTAGAGAGAGTTTCAGGTAAAGTTAATGCATACACTCCTAGAAACTCTCAAAATACATTTGCTGATTTTGAAGAATTTGGATTTAACAATTTTGATTTTTTCGCACAAGGTCTTTTTTCAAAAAGTATTAAGAACACTTTAAAAAAATGAGAAAGTCTTTAATCGTTGTTGAAGGTCAAACGGAACAAATATTTGTTCAAACTTTCATTGAAGAACTGGTTGCCACTCAACCCTGCCACATTGAACTCACAAAATTGCATGGCGGTTTAGAGATAAAACTTAGCCCGAGAGGAGTTCCAATAGATAATTGCACTCATCATATTAGAATTGTGAACGCGTCAAATGATGAGAAAGTAAACTCATTTATTGCGGATAATTTAGAAAGTTTTAAATCAAAAGGATTTGAATTGGTTTGTGGCTTGCGGGATAGCTTTACTGGAAACAAGCTTAAGCCGAAAATTAATATTGATGGATTGAATAAAAAATTTGAAGCTTTAGCACAGCATTTTGGTATTCCAGTTGAAGTTATTGTAATTGTGGAAGAAATTGAAGCATGGTTTTTAGCTGTTCCAGATTTTTTTGAAAAATACGACAAAAGCTTAACTATTGAGCGTGTCAACAAAATAATTGGCTTTAATCTTTCAGAAACTCCTGTTGAAAACATAGAACACCCTTCAGCATTAATTAACCGAGTTCTTCAAACCGTTGGGCTGGCTTATAAAAAGAAAATCGGTGACTGTTATAAAATTGCCAATCTATTGGATTACGGTGCATTATTTTTAGAAAAGATAGATCACATTCCCTCATTAAATAGATTTGTCGGCGTTTTGAACAATTGCCTAGCGCCTTGTGTATTAAGCGAATAACCTAACGCTTTAAGAATTAACTTTACATTTTTCTATTGTGATTAGTTATCGTAGCTCCATATAAGTCGAAACACTTAGCAATCTCAACAATCATCCGCGTTAAAATACTCTCCACTCTCGTTTAGTCAGAAATACTATGGATAACCGCATCCCCGTCACACTGCTCACTGGTTTTTTGGGCAGCGGCAAAACCACCCTGCTTAACAAACTGCTGCATAACCCTGCAATGAAAGACACTGCCGTGATCATTAATGAGCTCGGTGAGGCAGGCTTGGACCAGATTTTTGCTAATAGCCAGATTTCGCAAACCATAGAGAGCGAGCATATTGCCGATAACACAGTGTTGTTGAGCTCTGGCTGTTTGTGCTGCTCGCTCAAAAACGAGCTGGCGGACACGATGCGTGATTTGTTTTTTAAGCGCAGTTTACAAGCGGTGCCGCAGTTTAACCGCCTGGTGATTGAAACCACGGGCATGGCTGACCCAGGGCCGATTTTGGCTAACTTGATGAATGAGCCGGTGATTGAGTCGGTTTACCGTTTAGATGCGGTCGTGGTGACGATAGATGCGGCTTATGGTTTGCAGCAGATTGCATCGCAGAAAGAAGCGCTCAAGCAAGCAGCGGTAGCAGATGTATTGCTGATTACCAAGTCAGACACGGCAACGCCTGAGCAGATCAGCGCCTTGCAGGCGAAACTGACTGAGTTGAACCCGAATGCGACGCAGCAGTTTGTGTCGCATGGCGAGATCGACCCGATGCAGATTATTGACGTTGGCCTGTTTGATTTTGATAGCAAGCAAGCTAACCCACAGCGCTGGTTACGTGCGCCTGCAAGCGGTTTTAGCGCAGCGAAAAAAGGTACCTTGCCTAAAGCGCCCGCGCACGACGAGGTGAACACGTTTACCGTTTATTTGCCCAAGCCGATGGCGTGGGCTGACTTTAAAGGCGTGATTCTCAAGCTTTGCCAAACCCACGGTGAAAAGCTGTTGCGTTTAAAAGGCATTTTGCACGTGGAAGATGCGCCAGCGCCTTTGGCGATACACGCGGTGCACTTTACGCCCTACCCGCCCACGTTGCTTGAAGGTTGGGATGAAGAAGAACCGATTAGCCGTATTGTGGTCATTGGCAAAGGCATAGATGAGGAAGCCGTCCGCAATATGCTGACGCAATTTTAAGAAATAAATACTGCGCCGGCGAATTGTTGCGTTGCGCGAGCTAATTTACGAACTCAGGAAATCCTCATGTACTCACTGTACATTGACTTCGGCCACTACGTTTAACATCGCTGCGCGAGTTAGCCTTCGTCGCAACACTGCGTTAGTTGTCCGGTTTCTGTGTTCCGGACGCCTTGCACTTCATCCCGCTCGAATATTTATTTGGGTTTGGTATAGGCAATAAAAGTTGTATTAAATAGGAATTGATATGGGTCATTATTTAGAAAGAATTTTAGAAGGTTTAATTTTTAAAAGCCGCTGGCTAATGGCACCTATGTATTTAGGGCTGGTGGGCGGACTGGTGATTTTGCTGGTCAAGTTTGGCCAGGAGTTTATTCATATTGCTGCGCACCTGGCGAGTTTCTCTGAGCAGGAAACCGTGCTCTCATTGCTGGCGCTGGTAGATATTACCCTGGTAGGCAATTTGCTGATTATGGTGATTTTCAGTGGTTATGAAAACTTTGTGTCACGCATTGACACCGCAGACAGCGAAGACCGCCCTGAGTGGATGGGTAAAGTAGATTATTCTGGCTTGAAACTCAAACTGATTGGTTCTATCGTGGCGATTTCTGCGATCGACCTGCTGAAAGCGTTTGTGCACCAAAGCTCTGGCACCGCTTCTTTCAGCACCGAACAAATGGCCTGGCTGGTGGGCATACACCTGACGTTTATTATCACCGGCGTGCTGTTTGCATGGATGGATAAAATTGCTGGTCACGGCAGCAGCGATCACTAAGTAGCTTCGTCGCCGCTACAAAAACCCGCCGCTGGCGGGTTTTTTATTGTCTTTACACTGGCTGCAAACAACCAATTTCACAATAAAACGCCAAGCAAGGCCGCTTTCTGAAGAAATGGCCGCAAAACACTGTTTTCTTTCATCAATTATATTGTCGGCAATATTGGTTTAATGCAGAAAGATAATTGTCGCGATACCTATTTACTTGTTGCAGTACCCGGAGAAAAACCATGCGCCTGGCTATACTGAATAAATTTAAGAAGTCCTCTTCGCCTGAACAAGGGCAACCACAAAGTGACCAGCGAGGGCAAATGGACGCCATCAGCAAGGTCATGGGCATCATTGAGTTTGATCTCAAGGGTAACATCATTGCCGTCAATGATAACTTTGCCGCCGTCACTGGTTACAGCAAACAGGAAATCGTCGGCCAGCACCACAGCCTATTTGTCGATGCAGCGCATAAAAATAGCGCGGAGTACAAACAGTTTTGGGAGAAACTGGGCCGTGGCGAGCCAGACGAAGGCCAATATAAACGCGTAGGCAAAGGTGGCAAGGAAATCTGGCTACAAGCCAGCTACAACCCAATTTTTGATGCAAATGGTAAGGCATTCAAAGTGGTGAAATATGCCACTGACATCACCGCCGACAAACGCAGGAATGCAGATTTCGCCGGGCAAATCGACGCGATTAGTAAAGTGATGGGCGTGATTGAGTTTGACCTCAATGGCAATATCACCGCCGTCAATGATAATTTTGCAGCGGTCACCGGCTATAGCCCACAAGAAATCGTCGGCAAGCAACACGCCATGTTTGTGGAAACCGCTTATAAAAATAGTCCGGCATACACGCAGTTTTGGGCCAAACTGGGCCAAGGCGTCGCTGATGAAGGCCAATATAAACGTATCGGTAAGGGTGGCAGGGAAATCTGGTTACAAGCCAGCTACAACCCAATTTTTGATGATGAGGGCAAACCGTTCAAAATCGTCAAATATGCCACCGACATTACCGCTGAAAAACGCAGCAATGCCGACTTTGCGGGCCAGATCAGTGCCATCAGCAAAGTGATGGGCGTGATTGAGTTTGACCTCACTGGCAAGATTACTGACGTGAATGATAATTTTGCGGCGGTGACTGGTTATAGCAAGCAGGACATCATCGGCCAGCACCACTCTATGTTTGTGGAAACGGCTTATAAAAACAGCCCTGAATACAAAAAATTCTGGGATAAACTGGGCCGCGGCGAACCTGACGAAGGCCAATACAAACGCGTAGGCAAGGCGAACAAGGAAATCTGGCTACAGGCCAGCTACAACCCGATTTTTGATGCCGAAGGCAAACCATTCAAAGTGGTGAAATATGCCACTGACATCACTGCCGAGAAGCTCAGGAATGCTGACTTTGCGGGCCAGATCAGCGCAATTAGCAAAGTGATGGGCGTGATTGAATTTGACCTCAATGGCAAGATCACTGCCGTGAATGATAATTTTGCGGCGGTGACTGGTTATAGCAAGCAGGAAATCGTTGGCCAGCACCACGCTATGTTTGTGGAAACCGCTTACAAAAACAGCCCTGAATATAAACATTTCTGGGACAAGCTGGGCCGCGGCGAACCTGACGAAGGCCAGTACCAGCGCGTTGGTAAAGGCGGCAGGGAAATCTGGTTGCAAGCCAGCTACAACCCTATTTTTAATGATGAAGGTAAGCCGTTCAAGGTGGTAAAATATGCCACCGACATCAGTGCCAAAGTGGCTGAAGCCTTGGCCATGAAGCAGGCCGTGCATGAAACGGCCGATGTAGTTGCGGCAACCAAGGCGCATGACCTCACGCAGCGCATTGCGACAAACAATAAGCAAGGCGAAATCAAGCAATTGTGTGAAGGCGTTAACGAGATTGTAGATACCATGAACAGCATTTTGTCTGCGGTTCAAGTCGCTGGCGAAACCATTAATTCAGCGGCTTCTGAAATCTCGCTGGGCAATAATCATTTATCCGAGCGCACTGAAGAGCAAGCCAGCTCGCTGGAAGAAACCGCTTCCAGCATGGAGCAGATTGCCACCAATGTGAAAAACAATGCCGAAAATGCCAAACTGGCAAATGGCATGACAGACCAGGCCAATGACATTGCTACCAAAGGCGGTGAAGTGTTTGGCAAAGTCGTCACCACCATGTCTGAAATTACCGAAAGCTCTGCGCGTATTGAAGAAATTATTTCGGTGATTGATGGCATTGCCTTCCAGACCAATATTCTGGCGCTAAATGCGGCAGTAGAAGCTGCCCGTGCAGGCGAGCAAGGCCGCGGCTTTGCGGTGGTCGCCAGCGAAGTGCGCAACCTGGCACAACGTTCTGCCAGTGCCGCCAAGGAAATCAAGGTGCTGATCAATGACTCTGCCGAGAAAGTGGCCAACGGCTCACAATTCGTCGAACAAGCTAGTGGCACAATGGAAGAACTTGTCAGCGTAATCAGCAAGTTTTCACAGCTGATAGGCGAAATTACCGTGGCTTCAGTAGAACAAAGTAGCGGCATTGAGCAAATTAACCTGGCTGTGTCGCAAATGGACGAAGTCACCCAGCAGAATGCAGCACTGGTTGAAGAAGCGGCCGCTGCGGCCATGTCTTTGCTTAACCAGGCAGAAACGCTGCAAAGCACAGTCAGCCAATACCGCTTACTCGATACGACAGCTAGCGGGTCATACAATACCTCAAGCCAGCAACCTGCCCGAACCGGCACACACGATTACTAAAGCCGTGCTTTACCATTAAAAAACCCGCCAGTTGGCGGGTTTTATTTTTACAGATGAATTGGCTGGCATGCAGTTTTATATCTGCACCCGGCTGCCCAATTCAATCACGCTATTGGCTGGGATATTAAAGTACTCTACCGCGCTGCTGGCATTGCGTGACATGACTGAAAACAACTGGTCACGCCAGCGCGGCATAGCGCCACCAACATCTGGCACAATAATATCGCGACTCAAAAAGTAGGAATTGGTAAACGGATCCAGTTTTTCGCCATCCAGATTGAGTTGCAGCAAGGCTTGCGGAATATCGGCATGTTGCATAAAACCATAACGCAACTGCACTTGCCAGAAGCCGTCGACCAGGCGTTTAGCAGTCACGCGCTCAGCGGTATTCATAAACGGCACGTCTTCAAACGACACATTCACAAACAGGTTACGCTGATGCAGCACCTGGTTATGCTTGAGGTTATGCATCAAGGCCTGCGGCACGGTGTCGAGGTTAGACACCATATACACCGCCGTTCTCTGTACGTGCGGTAATGTGCTGCTGGCGAGCGTGGCGAGCAATGGCTCCAGCTTGGGGTCGTTCTCGGCAATGCCGTTCAATAGCGTGTAGCGGCCCTTTTTCCAGGTGGTCATCAATACAATCAGCAACACACTAAGCGCAATCGGGAACCAGCCGCCCTGCATAAATTTCATAGACGCTGAGCTAAACAATACGGCATCCAGCATGCCCAAGACACCCGTCACCAGCCAGGCCAACCAGGCCGGGAACTGCCAGCGATGACGCATAACGACAAACAACAAGATCGTGGTGATGAACATGGTGCCAGTGACGGCAATACCATATGCCGAGGCCAGCGCCGACGAGCTTTGGAACGCCAGACAGACGACAATCACGGCCAACAACAATGCCCAGTTCACGGCTGGGATATAAATCTGGCCGGACTCGCTGGCAGAGGTATGGATAATACGCATGCGCGGCAAAAAGCCTAATTGTATGGCCTGGCGCGTCATGGAGAATGCGCCGGAAATCACTGCTTGTGAGGCAATAATGGTGGCCAATGTTGCCAGAATGACGGCTGGAATCAGCAACGGTTGTGGAAACGATAAATAGAACGGATTGCTGACTGCCTCAGGATGTTGCAGCAGCAAGGCGCCCTGCCCCAGGTAATTTAAAGCCAGGCAAGGAAACACCAGCCCCAGCCAGGCAAGCTGTATCGCCGGGCGGCCAAAATGGCCCATGTCGGCATATAACGCCTCGGCCCCGGTCACTGCCAGCAAAATTGCACCAATGGCGATAAACACACCAGCGCCGCGCGCCTGCAAGAACTGCCAGGCGTATTGCGGATTTAGCGCCTGCAACACTTCTGGCGCTTGTGCAATTTGCCACACGCCTATGGTCGCCAGTGCCAGGAACCAGATAATCACAATCGGGCCAAAAAAACGGCCTACGGCATGCGTGCCGTGCCGCTGAAACCAGAACAGGCCAATGAGTATGGCGATGGTAATTGGCAACACTTGTGCAGCCAGTGCGGGCGACGCGACTTGCAAGCCCTCCACTGCAGACAGCACCGAAATAGCCGGCGTGAGCACGCTGTCGCCATAAAACAAGGCTGCACCCAACACACCTAATAGTAGCAACCAACTGGTGCGTTTATCTTGCGGGCGCAAACTGGACACCGCCAATGATAGCAAGGCCATCACGCCGCCCTCGCCTTTATTATGCGCACGTAGCACCAGCAACACATATTTAAAAGTCACCACAAACATCAGCAACCAGAAAATAGACGAGATCGCCCCCAGGATATTGGCCTGGTTAAGCGGCACGCCCGTGCTCTCACTGAAAATGACTTGTATGGTATAGAGCGGGCTGGTGCCTATATCACCGTATACAACGCCTATCGCCCCGAGCGCGAGTGCTGCCAAACTGCTTTTTCGTATGGAAAGATTGTCCATCACATCCCCTTATGGTTGATTGATGGAGGTAGTGTGCGACTAAGGGTATATCAATCGCATAAACAAGGGTTTAAGGATTAAGCGAGGCGATAACCGATACCCAACTCAGTGAGCAAGGTTTGTGGCGTAGCAGGCTGGTCTTCCAACTTGGCGCGTAAACGGCCAATGTGGATACGGAGGTAATGCGTGTCGTCGATAAAGTCCGGGCCCCACACCTGCGCCAGTAGCTGGCTATGGGTAAAAATAGTGCCGGGTTTACTGGCCAGCAACATGAGCAAGGCATGCTCAATCGGGCTCAAATGCAAGGCTTCGCCATGCTTGGTGACGATGCCACTGGCACGGTTAATCACCAATGACTGGTGTTGATAAACATGGTCGCGCATCTGCATGATGGCGGTGCGCCGCAAAGCCACCTGTATCCTGGCCAACAGTTCCTGCAAACCAAAGGGCTTCATCAGGTAATCGTCGGCGCCCAGGTTCAGGCAATGCACTTTATCCAGTTCGTCCTGCCGTGCTGACAATACCAGGATAGGCACATCGGAATAACTGCGCACATGTGGGATAAATTGCTCGCCCTGCCCGTCCGGCAAGCCTAAATCCAGAATCACCATGGCAAAGCCGCTGGCCTCACGTGCCTGCGCCAGGTTGCGCGCGTGTTGCACGCGGTAGCCATGTGCAGACAATGCGGGTAACAAAAACTGGTATACGCCAGGATCGTCTTCTACCAATAACAAGATGGGCTGCTGGCTCATGCGTCAGCCTTGATCAAGTCTGCGGCATAAACAAACGGGAACAGCAGGCGCACTTCGGTGCGCTGGTCGGCGCTGGTGCCAATCTGTACTTGTCCGCCATGCAGTTGCATCACGGTATCCACAATCGATAAACCCAGCCCAAAACCACGTGTGCCTGCTGCAGGCTTTTGAGTATCAAACGCGGAGATCACAAAGCCAGGCGGGAAACCCGGCCCCTGATTACGCACAGACAACACCAATGACGACAACTCTAGATGCAGGGCGATTTCAATGACAGTGTCCGCCTCGCGCCACTGCAAGGCGTTATCGATCAGGTTGGCCAACGCATGCGCCACCAATACCGCATCGGCTTTAAACAGGACTTCTTGCGCTGTATCCAACTCCGGAAAAGTGATCTTCAACGACACCGCAGGTGTACGTTGCAAATAACGCTGTGCAACGTGCTGCATGATTTCCTGTGGCGATTCCCAGTCCAGATGCAAACTGCTGGCGCCCGCCTCCAGTTTCACGAGGGTCAGGATATTCTCTGTGGCCTGGGTCAAATAGCTGGCTTCGGCTTGTATGCTTTGTAATAACTGCGCGGATTGCGCTGGCGCCAGCGCAATCTGTGTATCTGCCAGCACATTGGCTGCGCCGAGGATGGCGGTGAGCGGCGTGCGCATATCGTGTGATAAGGCAGTGAGCAGCGTCTTTTTGAAGTTGGCTTCACTGGCATCGCGTGCGGCCTGAGCCAGGGCGATTTGTTGGCGTAGCTTTATCGTCGCCTGGGCAATTTGATGCGTCAGCAAGCGTAAAAAATGCAAATCAGGCGCGGCATGGCGAGCAACTACCAGCACCTCGCGCTGCGGAAAGCCAAACGGCAGTAAGCAAGCAGCCAGCTCTGGCCAGTCTGCAGTGCCAGCGCCAATCGCGCGTTGATAATCCAGCGCCCATTGCACGCTGGAGGCTTCAAGTGCAGGCAACGGCGCCCCCGCCAAACAGTTTAGTGCACTGGCGTCGGATAACTGCATGACGCTGACTTGCCAACCAAACACGTCTCGCACATGCTGGCAGGCGGCTTGCAACAAGCCTTCTACACTGGGCTGCATGGCCAGCACCTCGGCCAATGACTGGAAAAAGCGTGACTGCAACGCAGATTTTTGTGCCTGCTGCCGCTGCTGTTTGAGTTGCTGCATGGCGCGGCTCACCATCAAGGCCAGCGCAGCAAACACCGACAACATCAGCCAGGATTGCAGACTGGCGATACCAAAGGTATAACGCGGTTCGATAAAAAAGTAATTGATAAGTAAGACAGCGACGACCGCTGTCAGCAAGGCATGCGAGAAACGCAGAAAATAAGCTGCCCACAGCACGCACAACAAATACAGCAGCGTAATGACGGCCACACCGAGTGCCGCGAAATAAAACAGACCAATACCTGACACCAAGGCCAGGCCAGCCATCAGGACTAAATAGCTTTGCCAGGGTGGCCGTTTCGTCAACAGCGGATGATCGAAGTCACCTGGCATCATGGTTGCGCCTGGCTAGCGCCCGTACACATCCAGGTTTTTATAATTGGGCCCGAAGAATTCCTTCATCATAAAGTCTTCAAGGAAGGCATTATCTGCTGGCCGCGCGGATAGTGAGATCGTGCGCCCCAGGCGGTTGGATATCCAGTCAAAGTCACCATTATAGTGTTCACGAATAATCGCAATCATGCGGCGCATCATTACCAGCCGGATGTCTTCACCATTGCGCGCCTCGACCTCGTAATATTGCGTATTGGCCGAGGTGTAGTCATTGACCCAGCCTTTAAAACTGAATGTGGCGTTATACGGGTCCATGCGCCGGATCTGGAACAAACCATTGGTGCCAAACTTAAGGTTGTTCATGATGTTTTTAGTGCGGCGCTCATCTTCGGATGGCCCGCGCTCAGCGGCGGCAGCGGCATCATTGATCTGTTTGGCGGCCATTTCATCCGCGTTACGGTCTGACTGCCTACGTTTGAGCATGCTCGAAAAATCTTCTACCGGCGGTGGCGGCACAGGCGGCGTCGGCTCAGGCCGATTCTGTGGCTTGGGCTCGGGCAATTTGAACGGGCTATCTGGCCGCTGCGATTGAATCACCTTTTTCGGTAATTTTGGCTCAGCCTTGGGTTGTGGTTTCGGCTTTGGCTGTGGCTGCGGGGGTGGCTCCGGCGGCATTTCTGGCGGCGGTGACACTTTCGGCGTCTTAGGCGCTGGCACGCCCAAATCCAGCACAATATTCAACGGCTCTTGCGCAGGTTCTTCGAGTGGGTTGAGCAAGTCGAGCAAAAATCCCCAGAACAAAATCGCGTGAAATACCAGCGACAGCAATACTGCCCACATCAGGCGTGCCGGGATACGCAATACGCGGTCGCGTTGCTTGGGCTTTAGCCAGTTTGGCGTACTAAAGGGTTCAAAAGGAGAAGGCTGCATCAACAGAATTAATCACAAATGAGCGGATGTCACGCATCACGATTGTATTTCTAGCCAGAGTTTTTCAAGACGTTTGATTGAGACAGGATAAGGGGTTCTTAATTCCTGCGCAAATAATGATACACGCAACTCCTGCAACTGCCACGTAAAGTCTTGTAACGGGTTGGTTACAGGGAGATGCGCCTTGCGCAACTGCTCTATTTTTTGCTGTAAACGCTGCTCGAGTTGCGCCAGCGCCTGTGCATGACGGCCATCACGCTCTATGCTGGTTGGATATTTATCAATGCGCATTTTAATCGCCTTGAGGTAGCGCGGCAGATGCGGCAATTGCTCCCACGGCGTCTGGCTGAAAAAGCCGTGGTAAAGCATGTGCTGCAACTGCTGCTCGCATTCACGTTTTATTTTCTGCGTCACCGGCGTCATTTTTTGTAGCTGTGTCGCCAGCGTTTGATACTCGTTGGCAATCAGTTGTGCCTGCCGCGTCAAGGCCTCGGTAACGGCTGGCAGGCGCGTACGTGCGCGTGCCTTGAGCTGCATAAACGCCGCATTGGTGCGTGGCAGCTCATCCTCGGCAATAAACGCGCGGTCGGCAATCGCTTGCAACATGTCTTCGCGTAACTGATCCGGGTTCATAATGGCGCGCAACAACAAGGCATATTGGTTAAACCCCGGCAGGCCTTTTTCGAGCTGTTTGATTTGCTCTTTGAGCTCAAAACGCATTAAGCGGCAGACGCCTTTGCGGTGCGACGCGGCCGCGACCTCCGCCGTATCAAACAATTTGATGGCAACACTATCGGTATTATCTTCAAGCCCAGGGTAACCCGTGAGTTGGCGGCCATCTTTGCTAAAGGTCAGCGTTTCTGGCAAATCGCCAAAATCCCATTGTTTGAGGCCGGACTTTTCAATGCCCGGTGAGCCGGTTCTAAAAGTCAGCTGCGCAGCCGAGCCCAGTTGTTTTTTGAGCAAGTGCCAGTCGCGGCCCATGCCCAACTCGCGGCCTTTTTCATCAACAACACTAAAATTCATTAAGTGATGTGGATCCAGACCAGCCAGGTCAAACTCTTCCGGCTTCAATTTGAGCCCCACCTTGTGCTGAATAAACTCTGCCAGCGCTGGCAATAAAGGCACACTGGCCATTTTGGCTTCGAGGAAACCGGTCACAAAATCCGGCACTGGCACACACACGCGGCGCAGGGTCTTGGGCAAGGCTTTAATCAGCGCGGTCACCTTGTCGCGCACCATGCCAGGCACCAGCCATTCAGTCACCGTCGCATCCAGTTGGTTCAGCAAGGCCAACGGAATCGTCGCCGTCACGCCATCCAGTACATGGCCAGGCTCGAAACGGTATTTAAGCGGCACCGTCTCGCCATCGATGGTCATTTGTTCAGGGAACTGCACCTCGGTAATGGCGCTGGCGCCATGACGCATCAGTGACTCGCGCGTCAGGTGCAGCACTTTGGGGTTAATCTTTTCTGCATCCTGCCGCCATTTTTCAAACGCGGCACCGTTATAAATGCGATAAGACTCTTGATGACCAGGCGCGGCAATCTGCGGCACGACTTTGTCGTAAAACACAAACAACTGGTATTCATCCACCAACACATCCTGGCGTCGCGCCTTGTGCTCCAGGGCCTCAACTTCGGCGATCAAGCGGCGATTGGCTTCAAAAAATGGTGCCCGCGTATCAAACTCCATATTCGCCAGCGCTTCGCGGATGAAAATCTCGCGTGCTTCGGTCGGGTTGATTGGCCCGTAATGTACACGGCGCTTGGGCACAATGGTCAGGCCATACAAACTCACGCGTTCCCAGGCGACCACCTGCGCGGTTTTCCTATCCCAGCGCGGATCGGTGTAATCACTTTGCGTCAAGTCACGGCTGCCGCCCTCATTGGCAATCGGCTCTATCCAGTCCGGGTCTATCTTGGCGACAACGCGCGCATACAACTTGGTGGTATCGACCAACTCCGCCGCCATCACCCATTTAGGACGACTCTTCTTGAGCGCAGAACCCGGCGCAATGGTAAAGCGGATACCGCGCGCGCCGGCGTAGGTTTCGCTGTCACCATCCTTAAAGCCGATATTGCCGAGCAAACCTGACAACAACGCCCTATGCACCTGCTCATAACTGGCTTCTTTGTCACTGCGCTTAAAGTCCATTTCCTCGACCATATCCAGCAACTGCGCATGTAATTCGCGCCACTCTTTCAGGCGCAGAAAAGACAGGAAGTTCTGGTGGCACTGGTTAAGCAAATCGCGGTTAGACTTCTTGGTTTTAAGCGCCTGCTCATACCAGGCCCACAATTTGAGATAACTCATAAAGTCGGAGTCATCCGCCTTGAACTTGGCATGCGCGCTGTCTGCGGCTTCGCGTTTATCCATCGGGCGCTCGCGTGGATCCTGCATGCTTAACACGCTGGCAATAATGAGGATTTCGCGTAAACAGCCTTCTTTTTTTGCCGCCAAAATCATGCGTGCCACACGCGGGTCCAGCGGCAAGCGCGCCATCTGCCGCCCCAGTTCGGTGATTTCGCGACGCTCGGTCACCGCGCCCAACTCTTGCAGCAACTGGTAGCCATCGCTAATCAGTCGTGACGAAGGCGCCTCAAGAAACGGGAACTCGGCCACATCGCCCAAACGTAAATCGGCCATGCGCAAAATCACGCTGGCAAGCGAACTGCGCAAGATTTCAGGATCAGTAAACGCCGGGCGCTGATTAAAGTCTTCTTCAGAATACAAACGCACGCAAATGCCGTTAGACACCCGGCCACAACGCCCTGCCCGCTGCTTGGCAGCCGCCTGCGAGATTTTTTCAATCTGTAATTGTTCCACCTTGGCGCGCGGACTGTATCGATTCACACGCGCCAGGCCAGCATCAATCACATACTTGATGCCCGGCACCGTCAGCGACGTCTCGGCCACGTTGGTCGCCAGCACGATGCGCCGCTGCCCACCTGGGCGGAAAATCTTTTGCTGGTCTTCAATACTCAGCCGCGCAAACAGCGGCAAAATCTCCAGCGACTTGAGCTTGGGCGAACGACCCTGGTACTTACGTAAATGGTCGGCCGTATCCCGGATCTCACGTTCCCCCGGCAAAAACACTAGGATATCGCCATCGCCCAAACGCAATAAATCATCGGCCGTGTCGAGGATGGCATCTTCCATCACTTCTTCTTCATCATCCTCTTCCAGCCAGCGCGTTTCGGTACGCGGCGGCTTGCGCTTGATGCCCATGAGGTCCTGCGCAAAACGGTCTATATCATCCAGCCCGTCATCCACCGGCACCTCTACCGCCACCATCGTGGTTTTATTGCCCAGTGGTCGATAACGAATCTCCACCGGATAAGTACGGCCACTGACCTCAATCACCGGCGCGCCATTGAAATGGTTAGAGAAACGGTCCGCATCAATCGTCGCCGAAGTGACGATGATTTTCAAATCCGGCCGCTTTGGAAGCAACTGTTTAAGATAGCCCAACAGGAAATCAATATTCAGGCTACGCTCGTGCGCCTCATCGATAATGATGGTGTCATAGCCATTGAGGAACTTATCGCTCTGCGTCTCCGCCAGCAAAATCCCGTCCGTCATCAACTTGACGTAACTGCTCTCGGACAACTTGTCATTAAAACGCACCTTGTAGCCGACGGCCTCACCCAGCGGGCTTTTAAGCTCCTGCGCAATACGCGACGCCACTGAACGCGCGGCGATCCGGCGTGGCTGCGTATGGCCAATCAAGCCACTCACGCCACGGCCGAGTTCCAGGCAAATCTTGGGCAACTGCGTGGTTTTACCCGAGCCCGTTTCACCACAGACAATCACCACCTGGTGCTTTTGAATCGCCGCGACAATCTCGTCTTTCTTGCCACTCACCGGCAACTCTTGCGGATAGTCAGGCTTGGGTAACGCCGCCAGCCTGGCTTGTAAACGCTGCTGCGAAGCCTGCACTTTATGTGCAATTTCTACCAGAGATTTATCAACAGGTTTGTTCTGCTTTAACGCCTCTTTAAGCTGCTGCAAGCGGCGCTTAAGCGGAAAACGGTCGGCCAGCATGCACTGGGAAAGTTGTTTTTCGAGTTGGGTGATCAGTTGGATTGGAGAGACGGCGGTCATAGGGGTGAGATTTTAACATGGCATGCTAAATGACATGCATTCTCGTAGCTTACAGATAGCTTAAGTTCACGCTTAACTGATCATCGTTTTTTCGCCTTGCTGGCGAGTTACTTTTTTTGCTTGCCCCAAAAAAGTAACCAAAAAGAGGGCACCCAGCCATCACGGCCTGCGGCTCCCTTGCGTTGCTCAACAAAGTGGGCGTCCATCGAAACTCGCCCTAGCGGCTTGCACACCCCTCAAGCCACCGCGGAACTCGAACAGCCGATGGCCGACTACTCCCACTTCGTCTCCGCTACTCAGCGTGATGGAATGGGATTATTCTCGCCAAACTCACATAGTAGAAGTTTGGACGGTTCAAAAACCAGATTCTTTTTCTTCAATTCGCGAATGGTTGCAGTCGCGTGGTGTTCTGGGTCCCCATCTGCCGCGCCGAGCAACGCAGGATTGGCGGGAGCTTTCGGCCATCGGCTGTCCGAATCCCGCAGTAGCTCACGCTTTGTGTGAGCTGCCAGGTTGAGTTTCGATGGACGCCCGACAAACCGAGTAGCGCAAGGAAGAAGCGGAAGCTGGGGTGCATTTCTTTTGGTTACTTATTCTTTGTGCAAGCAAAGAAAAGTAACTCGCCGAAAAGGCGAAAAGCAACCCACCAAACAACCACAAACGCGTGACCATGGCCACGCTACGCCAGAATGACGTCAATAGATTATCAATATCGAAGTAGAACAGTGAAGGAATAACGAATACGCAATCAAGTACAGCCAAGAAATCTAAAAATTACTTTCTAACACACTCCTCCACCCCAGTATTCCCGCCCTTAAACCCTGGCTCAAAATAAAACTTCCTGAAGCTTAACTGCCCTTTGGCATTTTTCTTGAACTCGGCAATGCCGGTACCATAATCATGCGTTTTGCCACCATATTCGCCATTTTCTGCAGGCAAGGCGAAGTGCATGGCGGCATGCATGCCGTGTGCCGCGGCGTGGCCTTTGTAGACGCCGTAATCAGGCACTTCGAGCTGGAAGTCGTAGCTGGCATCTTCGCCTTTGCTATGCTCTGGGCGTAACTTCATGGTCACCGTGCCGGTATATTTTCCTTCATGCGCATCGTCGCCAGTGCAGGCATAAACACCGCTTAAATCAAGCGCATAGGCGTTAGCTGCTATGCAGCAACTGAATAATCCTGCGAACCACTTCATATGATTTCCTTTCACTATTCCGGCGGGTGGATGCGCAAAAAACTGGCAAACTTGGGTTTACCCGTTTTGGTCACATCGCGGTATGTATAAGTCACCTGGCAGCCGATGGGCGGTGGGTCCGCACGTTCTGCGTCGCTGAATCCGGTGCCCAGTTTAAATTGGATACCTGCCGGGGTTTCTACCAATAATGCACCCATTTTACCTTGGTATTTGCCTTTGCCGGGCACATGGGCAATCACTTTGGCCTCTGCATCGAGTTGTGGTTTGAGTTTGAGCAAGACATGGCTGCGGCCAGTGAGGTATGGCGCATCGGTGCGGTGCAGCATCAGGCCTTCGCCACGTTGAGCCACGACCTTATCCAAAGTACGTTGCAGCGCTTGCCTGTCTTTCACCCTAAACTGCGGCAGGCGTTTGAGATAAGGACTATGTGCTTGCCGGGTGATTTGCACCATTTGCTGCGCCCGCTGGGAGAAATCACCATCGGCCTCTGGCAATTCAAACACATAATAGGCGACTTGCCGCCAGGCGACGTCATTTGGTTGGGTTTGCCTGACGGTGGATGAAAGTGTTTCGAATTGGCCGCGGCCTATCCATAACTCGCCATCTAATGGCCTGGTTGGAAAATGTTGAGTAAACCAGGCTGGTGCATGGATAGGATGACCCTGGCGGCTGCTGAATTGGTAGCCATCCCAGATGGCGCGAATACCATCGAGCTTTTCACTGACCAGGTATTCTTGCACCTGGATATCGTCATGATAAATCTGCGCCAGCAAAATGGCTGGTGCTTGAGCATAGGCAAGCATCGCCAGCAATAACAGGAAAACAAACAGTAGATACCGCGCTAACCTGAGCATAACGCCTCCAATTGTTAAACAAAATTAACATTTGAAAGTTACAGAAGGCAGGCGATAAAAGCAAATATTTAGAGAAGCTGACACCACAATTTGTCGTGATGCATGACGTCCATCCACAAAGCGACCACGCTGAGGGCAATCAGCAATACACCACTCAGGCGCATGCCGACGGATTCCTTGAACCAGCCCGGCATGGATTGCTGGCTGGCGCGCCATATGACGGGCGCCAGCGCCAGCACGGTGGCTGAGCCACAGGCAAAAGCCATCATCACTAGCGCGCCTTGCAGCCATTGCGATTGCAAGGACGCCAGCATCACGGCTGAATAGAGCAAACCGCAGGGCAACAAGGCCCAGATCATGCCTGTGAGTAAAAACCCTAGTTTGGCATGCTCTGTACGCTGTTTAATCCAGGCCCAGACGCGTTGTGCCCGCTGCACGGCCCATTGCGGTTGCTGCCCGGTCACCAGTAAGAGCACACCCCAGGCAAAAATCAGGGTGTGTGAGAACGTCCACAAAGGCTGGAATACATGGCTCTGGTTAGATAACCAGGCCAGGCCGCGCAGGGTTTCTGCCGCGATCGCGCCCAGCATGCCGTAACCCAGCATGCGCCCCAGATAGAAACTCCAGGGAATGGTCTTGATCACGCGTAGCGGAATCGAACGAAACTGGCTGGTGGTTTGAGGAGAAGACTGCATGGCGCCGCAAGCTGCACCACACATGGCTATGCAATGCGGGCCGCCTGCCAGCCCCATGACAAAGGCGGTCAGGAGTAAGCTGGCTAACATGCCGAGAGTTTAAAGGATTTTAGAGAACCTTGCACGGTTGGCATCGTGCTGCAAATAACGGTCAAACACCATGGCGATGGCACGCACAAAGTACCAGCCCATTTCAGTCACTTTCAGGCCGTCGTCTTCCAGCACCACCAGGCCTTGCTTCTGTTTATCGGCCAGCTGTTGAATCTCTGACTTAAAGTAATCCCTGAAATTCACCATATAAGAAAGCTCGATAGACTCATAGCTGAGCTCGCCATGGCACATGATGGCCATAATCACCGCACGCCGGATCAGGTCATCACGGCTGAGTGACAAACCACGCACAATTGGCAGTTGGCCCTGGTCGAGAAAGTCGTAATACTCTTCCAGCGTTTTGGCATTCTGGCTATACGTCGCGCCCATTTTGCCGATGGCAGACACGCCCAGCGCCAGGATATCCTGATCTGCCATGGTGCTGTAGCCCTGGAAGTTACGGTGCAACCTGCCCTGCTGCTTGGCGATGGCGAGTGAATCATCAGGCAAAGCGAAGTGATCCATGCCGATATATACATAGCCTGCCTGCATCAATTGTTGAATCGCCTCCGACAGCATTTGAATTTTGTCGACCGCATTGGGTAACTCATCTTGCAAAATGCGGCGCTGTGGCTTGAAGCGTGACGGCAAATGCGCGTAGCCATAAAGGGCAATGCGGTCCGGGCGCAAAGTGGTAATTTTAGCAATCGTTTCACGGAAGGTCGCCGGGGTTTGCTTGGGCAAGCCATAAATCAAATCGGCATTGATGGACTGGTAACCCATCTCGCGCGCCTGCTGCATCAGTGTTTCCACTTGCGCATAAGACTGCACCCTATGCACGGCCTGTTGTACCTCAGCGTCAAAGTCCTGCACACCAAAACTCAGGCGGTTAAAGCCCAGGTCGCGCAAATGCTGCAAGCGCTGCTGGTTCACCGTGCGTGGATCGATTTCGATGGAATATTCGCCCTCCTGATTAAACACAAAGGCTTTTTTCAGCATGTCGACCAGGCGGGTTAACTCTTCATCATTAAGAAAGGTGGGAGTGCCGCCGCCCAGATGCAGTTGATTGACTGCCTGTGCTTGCGAAAACTTGTCCAGGTGCAGATTGAGCTCGCGTTGCAGGTAGTTGAGGTAAATTGCGCCCTGCTCATAACGCTTGGTGACGATTTTATTGCAGGCGCAATAAAAACACAGTGACGCGCAAAACGGGATATGCACATAAACAGACAGCGGTTGCGTCCAGTTGCTGATATTGCGCTGCTCTGCCGCCTTGACATAAGCCGCTGCATCAAACGCCTCGACAAAGCGGTCTGCGGTGGGGTAAGAGGTATAACGCGGCCCCGAAACATCATAGCGTTCGATGTGCTCTTGAGTAATCATCAACGGTTGTTTCATGGTATCTAGCAAATTCTTTCCTGTCTGCACAAGTGAGACATCGCGTCCCGGGAGTCATTGGCAGCTACTTTGCCATAAAGCAAACCATGACTTATTGATGCATATCAAATAGTCCGATGCGCTACGCGTGCATAATGCAAGGCACTATAATAGGGAAGAGTAAAAAGCATCATGTTAAATGCCATTGCAGCAGATGAAATCGCCACACATGAAATCAATGCGCATGAAGCGTATAATCAGTCACAAGATCAACGACCGCCAAGGACATCGCCCATGCAAGCCGAATCCAGCTTCAAGGTCGCCTGCTCCAACTGCAACCTGCGTGAGCTGTGCCTGCCCATAGGGCTAAGCACTGACGAGATGAACCGACTGGATGGCATGGTAGCCACCAGAAAGAAAATCAAACAAGGCGGCCACCTGTTTAGTAGCGGTGACCCATTCACCACGCTGTATGCGATTCGTACCGGCTTTTTTAAAACCTGCGTCGTGTCTGAAGATGGTCGCGAACAAGTGACCGGCTTCCAGATGGCCGGTGAAATCATGGGCCTGGATGGCATTGTCAGCGACAAACACAATTGCAATGCGATTGCGCTGGAAGATGCCGAAGTCTGCGTGATGCCGTTTAACCACGTCGAAGACCTGTCGCGTGAAATCCCCATGCTGCAACGCCATGTACACAAAATCATGAGCCGCGAGATTGTGCGCGAAAATGGCGTCATGATGTTGCTGGCCAATATGCGTGCCGAAGAGCGCCTGGCCGCCTTCCTGCTCAATTTGCTGCAACGTTTGCACGCCCGAGGCTACTCGAAAAGCGAACTGATTTTACGCATGACACGCGAAGAAATCGGCAGTTACCTGGGCATGAAACTGGAAACCGTGAGCCGCACCTTCTCCAAGTTCAGCGACGACGGTATTATCGAAGTCAAACAGAAAAATATCCGCATTCTGGATCACGAAAAACTTAAAGCGATCTTTAACGCCAGCACGTGTTAAACAGCGGTCTCACCGTCATCATGACTGACGCCTGATGGCGCCCTCTGCCCTTTTTGACGCCTTGGCGGCTTATGCTTCCACGCGCCACTGGCAGTATACTTACCCGGTGTGGTCACGCCGGGCACAAGGCCTTTCCATCGGCATCAACCTGCACCCCAATCATTGTTGTAACTGGCATTGCGTGTATTGCCAGGTGCCCGGCCTGCAGCGTGGCCCCTCACCAACGATAGACACTCACCGTCTGCAGCAGGAGCTCACTGACTGCCTGAATTGGTTAACCCTGCATATCCACCATACCACGTTGACGCTGCGCGATTGCGTGCAGGATATTGCATTTGCTGGTGATGGCGAGCCAACAACGTCACCGCAGTTTGCAGAAATCATGGACATGGTTGCCCACCTGCTGCAACAGCGCAAACCCTATGATCGCCCGGCCAAGCTGCGGCTGATTACCAATGGCAGCCAACTGCAGCATGCGCATATCCAGCATGCGCTCAAGCAGTTGCAAACACTAGAAGGTGAGGTGTGGTTTAAACTGGATGCAGGCAATGATGGCGAAATGCTGGCGGTCAACGATACGCATTTGCCTTTGGCATTACATATACAACGCTTGAACACTTGCTGCACGCTGTGCGCCACCTGGGTGCAAACGGCCATTTTCAGCAGGTCTCAACAGGGGGAAACCGTGACTACCCCCACGCTGCCTGGTTATATGCAAGCATTGCTCCCTCTGAAACAGAAGATGAGCGGTATCTTGCTTTACGGGATTGCCAGGCCAAGCCAACAGGATACACAAGGCAGTATCCAGGCAACTTCAGAGAAAATATTGGAGAAATACGCCACCACATTGCGCACGCATGGATTTCGCGTGCGCATGTTCGTGTAAGTGGATTTGATTAAGACTACTCTTCAGCCGGCTTGAGGCCAGTCTGCGCATGATTGCGCGCCTGAACAGCCGGTGCCATAGACTCATCTTGCACATCATGGCCTTGTGCATCCAGCGTTTTATTGATTTCTATGCCCTTGCGGTAATAGTCGTCAATGGCTGGGTCGGGATGCGTAATCGCCAGGTACAAGGTGATAAAAGACGCCACAACGACCAGAGAAGGACCGCCAATAATCAGCCAGACATACGCATTCTGGTACCATTTTTGTGTTTCAACCATCTGTGTTCCTTTATCTATATTGCTTAGTGCCACCCTACGCTGCGCTATAGCTTAGCCGCTAATTGCTGGGGACAATAAAGACAGATTTTTCCTTAATTGTTTCTTTGGCTTCCATATCGGTCAACTCAAAGAAAATCTTGTGCGAGCCGGCACGTGTTTCGCCTTCAGGCACTTGTATCTCGACTATGACATTACGCTTTTCAAAAGGTTTGAGTGCTTTGAGCTGCTGACTGTTATTGTCTGCGAAATGAACGGCAAGCGCGGGTAAACCGGTGACTTTCAAATCGTAATCACGCACAACTTCGGTTTCATTTTCGAGCTTGAGGTTGTAAACATTCTCGATCTTGCCATCGCTGGTGTAGCGCGCCATCACCGAGCGATCACGCAATACATCCAGCCTGAAATCGGGTTTGAAGTAGATACCAACGCCCATGCCGACAACCATGATCAATAAAATCGTCGTATAAATCAGCACACGTGGCCTTAACAAACGCGCCAACATCTGCTGACGACTCCAACGATTATCCATGCCATTTTGCGTCGTATATTTAATCAGGCCTTTGGCGTAGCCCATCTTGTCCATCACGTCGTCGCAGGCATCAATACAGGCACCGCAGCCGATACACTCATATTGCAAGCCGTCACGGATATCAATGCCGGTCGGACATACCTGTACGCAAATACTGCAATCAATGCAACTGCCCAGCCCATTGGCGTTTTCACCGGCTTTTTTAGAGCGTGAGCCACGTGGCTCGCCACGCGTTTCATCGTAAGTCACTGTCATGGTGTCGCCGTCAAACATCGCGCTCTGGAAGCGTGCATATGGGCACATGTATTTACAGACCTGCTCGCGCATATAGCCTGCGTTGCCATAGGTCGCAAACCCATAAAAACAGACCCAGAATGTTTCCCAGCCACCGGCCTGGAATTGAAACAAGCTAGGTACCAGTTCACGCATGGGCGTAAAGTAGCCCACAAACGTCACACCGGTCCATAAACCAAACGCTATCCAGGCAAACTGCTTCAAGGATTTACGCGTGATTTTATTCAGGTTCCATTTGCTGTCATCGAGGCGCATACGGGCAATGCGGTCGCCTTCAATCTTCTGCTCCATCCACATATAGATTTCGGTATATACCGTTTGCGGACAGGTATAACCACACCATAAGCGCCCTGCAATCGCAGTAAACAGGAACAGGGAAAGCGCAGAAACAATCAACAGGAATGCCAGGTAAATCAAATCCTGAGGATGGAAAATCAGGCCGAATACATAAAAGCGCATGCCTTCCAGGTCAAACAGCATGGCCTGTCGGCCATCCCATTGCAACCACGGCACACCGTAGAAGAATAGCTGCGTTGCCCATACCATGACCCAACGCCAGTTATTGAAAAAACCGGAGACATGACGGGCATAAATCTTATCTTCGGACTTATAAAGTGACAAAACCACCGCCTGTTCAGGGATGGTGGTTTTGTTCACAGCGCTTTGTTTTGTATCGCTCATGTATTTATCTGCATTCGCTTACTTGTTGGAGAGGCCCCAAACATAAGCAGTCAGCAAATGAATTTGCTCTGGGCTGAACTTCTCTTGCCAGGCTGGCATCTGGTTGGTTTTACCTTCGTGAATACGCTTGATAATCGCGGCTTCACCCTGGCCATGTAACCAGATATTGTCTGATAAGTTAGGCGCACCGATCATCTGGTTACCTTTGCCTTCAGCACCGTGGCAAGCAGCACATACGACAAACTTGTCTTTACCGGCATTGGCACGACCAGAGTCATGAATGCTGCCAGACAGGCTTAACACGTAGTTCGCTACGTTTTTCACGTCTTCTTCATTACCGATAGCGGCAGCCATCGGCGGCATCATACCGATACGGCCACCCGTAATCGTTTCCTTGATACGGTCAGGACTGCCACCATACAACCAGTCAGTATCCGTCAGGTTAGGGAAACCGCGGCTACCCTTCGCATCTGAACCATGGCAAGCTGCACAGTTGTTGAGGAAAATACGTTTGCCAATATCACGGGCTTCCGGGATCTTAGCTACTTCTTCAACAGGCATCGCAGCATATTTGGCATACAGCGGCGCAATTTTTTCATTGTTTTTGGCCACTTCAACTTCGTACTGCTTGACGCCAGTCCAGCCAAACGCACCGTTGTAAGTACCCAAACCTGGGAACAGGTACAAGTAAGTCAAACCAAAAATAACGGTAATGATAAACAAACCTACCCACCACATTGGCAGCGGATTGTTCATTTCTTTAATACCGTCCCATTCGTGACCGTTGGTGTTGTCACTGTCCAGAGGCACTTTGACGCGGCTTGCGAAAATCAGCAAACCGACACAAAAAGCGATCCCACCCAAGGTGATGGTCGAAATCCAGATCGGCCAAAATCCACTTACAAAATCATTCATGATGTTTTCCTTAAGCTTTCCGCACTGATAATTAGTCTTGATCGAACGGCAAGTGCTGCGCGTCCTTGAACTGTGCGGAGTGACGATTGCGCCATGCCCAAACCAGGATTGCGATAAACAGCACAAAACTCAATACTGTAAACACGATGCGTAATACATTGATCATATCCATGGCGCGTCTCCTTATTTCAGGTGTGTACCCAATACTTGCAGGTATGAAACCAGTGCATCCATCTCGGTTTTACCCTTGATATCTGCGCCAGCGGCCTTGATCTGCTCGTCGGTGTAAGGCACGCCCACTTTACGCAGCGCAACCATATGGTCACCAATCGTTTCATCATTCACCAGGTTTTCATTCAACCATGGATAGGCTGGCATGATGGATTCCGGCACAACGTCACGTGGCTGGTTCAGGTGAACACGATGCCAGTCGTCACTGTATTTGCCACCCACACGGTGCAAGTCAGGACCAGTACGCTTGCTGCCCCACTGGAACGGGTGATCGTATACATACTCGCCAGCCACTGAGTAGTGACCATAACGCAATGTTTCAGCGTGGAACGGACGGATCATCTGTGAGTGGCAGTTGTAGCAACCTTCACGCAGATAAATGTCACGACCAGCCAACTGCAGTGCAGTGTATGGCTCTAAGCCACGGATAGGCTCAGTCAGGGATTTCTGGAAAAACAAAGGCACGATTTCAACCAGACCGCCGAAGGAGATCGTGATGAAAGTCAGCACGATCAACAAGAAGTTATTGGTTTCAATCTTTTCGTGCAGATTGCCACTATTATTTTGATGCGTTGCCATAGTGAGCTCCTTAAGCGTGTGCAACAACAGCTGGTACTTCTACCGTTGCTGGTTTGCCATTAGTGGCCGTTTTATAGGTGTTCCACAACATGATCACTAAACCGCTCATATACAGGAAACCACCCAAAGCACGTGTGAAGTAGTATGGGAACTTGGCTTTCACACTCTCAACAAAGGTATAAGCCAATGTACCGTCAGCGTTCATCGCACGCCACATCAAGCCTTCCATCACGCCAGAGATCCACAACGCAGCGATGTACAACACCACGCCAATCGTTGCCATCCAGAAGTGCACTTCAATCGCTTTCACGCTGTACATGGTTTTTTGACCAAACAAACGTGGAATCAGGAAGTACAGGGAACCGATAGAAATGAAACCAACCCAGCCCAGGGCACCAGAGTGCACGTGGCCAACAGTCCAGTCAGTGTAGTGAGACAAAGCGTTTACAGTCTTGATCGCCATCATCGGGCCTTCAAAGGTACTCATACCGTAGAAAGACAGGGAAACGATCAGGAAGCGCAAGATAGGATCTGTGCGCAGTTTGTGCCATGCGCCGGACAAGGTCATGATACCGTTGATCATACCGCCCCAGCTTGGTGCAAACAGAATCAGTGACAACACCATACCCAATGACTGAGTCCAGTCAGGCAAAGCGGTGTAATGCAGGTGGTGAGGACCCGCCCACATGTAAGTGAAGATCAGTGCCCAGAAGTGCACGATAGACAAGCTGTAAGAATACACTGGACGCTCAGCTTGCTTAGGCACGAAGTAATACATCATGCCCAGGAAACCCGCTGTCAGGAAGAAACCAACCGCGTTGTGACCATACCACCACTGCACCATCGCATCTTGCACACCTGCATAAGCAGAGTAAGACTTGAACCAGCCGGCCGGGATCGCAGCACTCTCAACGATGTGCAATAACGCCACCGCCAGAATGAACGCACCGTAGAACCAGTTAGCCACGTAGATATGCTTAACCTTACGGATACCGATGGTACCGAAGAACACGATGGCATAAGAAATCCATACGATCGCAATCAGGATATCAATTGGCCATTCCAGTTCGCCGTACTCTTTACCCTGGGTATAACCCAATGGCAACGAGATAGCTGCGGCGACAATCACTGCTTGCCAGCCCCAGAAAGTGAAACTGGCCAGTTTGTCGCTAAACAAACGGGTTTGGCAGGTACGTTGTACGACATAGTATGAGGTAGCAAATAAAGCACAGCCACCAAATGCGAAAATCACTGCATTGGTATGCAGTGGTCGTAAACGGCCAAAAGAGGTATACGGCAAGCCCAGGTTAAGCTCTGGCCACACCA
>Ga0208636_100058_pt1 | contig 100975 bp, 92 predicted proteins | sample LakWasM103_HOW12_2_FD_183921 | JGI IMG/M metagenome (GOLD analysis project Ga0208636, IMG submission 183921) | Freshwater sediment methanotrophic microbial communities from Lake Washington under simulated oxygen tension - Sediment Metagenome... | ecosystem: Environmental > Aquatic > Freshwater >... | reverse complement strand
CTCAGCGCTCCTGCCAAGCCACAGGCACATTGCGAATCTCCGCCGAATTCCAAGCAGTGACAACACCGCGTACAGAAGTACCTGAGCTACTGGTCGCGATACTCAGCGACGAAACATGAAACTTGTACCCGGAGCCAATCTCTTGCTCCGCAATTTGCATTGCCTTTGTTGCCGACTCGCCACCCATTAAGAGTGACATGGATACGACAAGCACTACAACCAGGCTAACTCCCGCGACAGCAGGAATCCGCATGTTGCGCTGCTTGCGGCCAGCAATGGCCCGCGCCTCCAATACCGACGGATCACCGAGGGACGTAGCAAGCCAATAGAGCAATACGCAAAGGAAGGCCAGGAAGGCAAGGGAGAGCAAGGAAGCTCCGGGGCTTAGGCGGAATTGTGCAATTGAGAGGTCGAACGGCTGCAAGAAGGGCCACGCAATGGCCATTGCAGCGAAGGCACTCAGCATAAACACCGAGAACCAGCGCACAAACGATGCGGCACGAAGACTGCCTCTCAGTAGAAATATGCCGGCTGCCACAGCGAAGACGTTGAAGCTCGATGAGTATGAAATTCCACTGGCTATGCAATAGACCATCACGCCGATATCAATGACACCGACCACGATAAGTGCCTTGCCGGCACGTTCGAGTATTCGCATGTAAGAGATGGTTTCCATGAGATGGCTAACTTGGTTGTAGGGCGCAGTTTTGCTGCATAACACCGGCGGCTGTCTCCCTAACATCGGACATGTGGCCGCGCTGCAGGCCGCGCCCATCCTTGATTCGTTGGTGATTGACCGTCAATTTGTACAGCATGATCAGATTGCAAAATCCGGCACCTTGTAAGTTTCGCCGTTGAAGCCAACTGCGGTCTCAGGGTATGCGCGTGCCGGAGCCGTTATCCAGATGAATGGCTTGGATGGCCGGGATTGGAGGCGCAGGACCGTGGCACGTCAATCGCCCCGCAGTGGGGGGTAATGTCGCCGCCGCTGGCCTTGGCGGCCTTGCCGCCGGCCCGCCGCGCCCCGCCGGCGTTTAGCATCGCGGTTTTGCACCCTGCGGCACTGCTTGATGCCTTCATCCTCCACCCCTGCGCAAGACCCGACCCTGCTGCTGCCCGAGCGCCGTCTCGACGTGAGGCATGCCGTGGCGCTGTGCGTGGGCATGGTGGTGGGGGCGGGGATCTTCAAGACCTCGCCGATGGTGGCGCAGGCGCTGGCGAGCGACCAGGCGCTCTACCTGGCCTGGGCCTTCGGCGGCCTGCTGTCCTTCATCGGCGCGCTGTGCTTCGCCGAGCTGGCGGCGGCGTTTCCGGATCCGGGCGGCGACTATCACTTCCTGCGCCGCGCCTATGGCCACCCGCTGGGCTTTCTGTTCGCCTGGTCGCGCTTTGCGGTGATCCACACCGGCTCGATGGCGCTGCTGGCCTTTGTGTTCGGCGACTACCTGGCCCAGGTGGTGGACCTCTCGCCCTGGCTGGGGCCGTACGCCAGCGCGCTGCTGGCGGCCGGGCTGATCGTGCTGCTCACCGGACTCAACCTGCTGGGCGTGCAGGTGGGCCTGGGCACGCAGTTGGGGCTGATGCTGGTGGTGCTGGCGGGCCTGCTGGCGCTGGGCCTGGGGGCGGGCAGCGAGGTGCTGGCCGGCCATGCGCCGCTCACGCCGCTGGCGGTGGCCGATCCGGCGCGGCAGGACTGGGGCATGGCCCTGGTGTTCGTGTTCCTGGCCTATGGCGGCTGGAGCGACGCGGCCACGCTCTCGGCCGAGATGCGCGATCCGCAGCGCGGCATCGTGCGCGCGCTGCTGCTGGGCCTGGGCCTGGTGATGGGCCTCTACCTGCTGGCCAACTGGGCCTATCTGCGCGTGCTGGGCCTGGATGGGCTGGCACAGAGCGAGGCGCCGGCGGCGCAGCTGATGCGGGCCTGCTTCGGCCGGCCGGGCGAGCTGCTGATGGTGGGCGTGGTGACGCTCACGGCGCTTTCGGTGATGAACGCGATCCTGATCGCCGGCCCACGCACCACCTATGCGGCGGCGCGCGACCTGGCGGCCGAGCTCAAGCTGGGGCAATGGAACCACCGGCGCGGCACGCCCACCGCGGCGGTGCTGGCTACCAGCGGCGTGGCCCTGGCCCTGGTGGGCTTCGGCACGCTCACGCGTGGCGGCTTTGCCACCATGGTGGACTATCTCTCGCCGGTCTACTGGTTCTTCATGACGCTCAGCGCCCTGGCCCTGATGGTGCTGCGGCGGCGCGAGCCGGATGCGCCGCGGCCCTTCAGGGTGCCGCTCTATCCCTGGCTGCCGCTCGCCTTTGCGGCCAGCAGCGCCTATGTGCTGTGGTCCAGCCTCGTCTATGTGAAGGCGGGCGCGGTGGTGGGCGTGGGCGTGCTGCTGCTGGGGGCGCTGCTGATGTGGCCGCTGCGCCGCCGCGCGGGCTGAGCGAGGCCGGCCCACCGCCGGCTGCCGCTCAGACCGCGGCCAGCGCCTGCTCCAGATCGGCCAGCAGATCGGCGATGTGCTCGATGCCGATCGAGAGCCGCACCGTCTCCTCGCTCACCCCCGCCTGGTCCAGCTCGGCCGGCGCGAGCTGGCGGTGCGTGGTGGAGGCCGGGTGGGTGGCGAGCGACTTCACATCGCCGATGTTCACCAGCCGCGTGAAGAGCTGCAGCGCATCGAGGAAGCGTGCGCCCGCGGCGCGGGCCGCCTGGCCGCCGGCGCTCTTGAGTCCGAAGGTCAGCACCCCCGAGGCCTTGCCGCCCAGGTAGCGGCGCGCCAACGCGTGGTCGGGGTGGCTCTCCAGCCCGGCGTAGTTGACCCAGGCCACCTTGGCATGGCGCTCCAGGTGCTGGGCAATCGCCAGTGCGTTGTCGGTGATGCGGTCCAGCCGCAGTGCCAGGGTCTCGATGCCCTGCAGGATCAGGAAGGCGTTGAAGGGCGAGAGCGCCGCGCCGGTATTGCGCAGCGGCACCACGCGGGCGCGCGTGATGTAGGCGGCCGGGCCGGCCGCCTCGGTGTAGACCACGCCGTGGTAGCTCACGTCGGGTTCGTTGAGGCGCTTGAAGCGCTGCTTGTGCTCGGCCCAGGGGAACTTGCCCGAGTCGATGATGGCGCCGCCCACCGCATTGCCGTGGCCGCCCAGGTATTTGGTGAGCGAGTGCACCACGATGTCGGCGCCATGCTCGATCGGCCGGCTCAGGTAGGGCGAGGGCAGGGTGTTGTCGACGATCAGCGGCACGCCGTGGCGGTGCGCGATCTCGGCGATGCGCGCGATGTCGGTCACATTGCCCTGCGGGTTGCCGAGCGACTCGACGAACACCGCCTTGGTGTTCGCATTGATCAGGGCCTCGAAGCTCTCGGGGCGGCGGTAGTCGGCAAACTGCGTGCTGATGCCGTACTGCGGCAGGGTGTGGGCAAACAGGTTGTAGCTGCCGCCGTAGAGCGCGCTGGAGGCCACGATGTTGTCGCCCGCCTCGGCGATGGTGAGCACCGCATAGGTCACGGCGGCCTGGCCCGAAGCCAGGGCCAGCGCACCCACGCCGCCTTCCAGCGCGGCCAGGCGCTCCTCCAGCACGCTGGTGGTGGGATTGTTGATGCGCGTGTAGATATGGCCCTGCGCCTTCAGGTCGAACAGATCGGCCGCGTGCTGGGCGCTGTCGAAGGCATAGGCCACCGTCTGGTAGATGGGCACGGCCACCGATTTGGTGCCGGGGTCGGGGCTGTAGCCGGCGTGCACGGAACGGGTCTCAAAGCGCCAGGCGGATGGATCGCGACTCATGGGTGGGGACTCCTTGCTTGAATGGTCAGCGCAGGCTAGGTCCGCGGCTTGAGGCGGGGAACTGAATTCCGCGCATATGCATCTGCCAAAGCCGTGTTTGGCCGTGCCAAAACGAACAGCTAGCCTGCAAGCATGCAAAGCCTATTCACCACCCGCTTCGAGATCCGTGCCTTCGATGCCCCGCTGGGCGCCGAGGTGCTGGGCCTGGACCTGAGCCAGCCCCTGCCCGAGCACGCGTTCGCCCGCCTGCACCGCGCCCACCTGGAGCACCATGTGCTGGTGTTCCGCGAGCAGCACATCACCCCGGCGCAGCAGATCGCCTTCAGCCGCCGCTTCGGCCCGCTGCAGATCCATGTGCTGCGCCAGTTCCAGCTGCCCGGGCATCCCGAGCTGCTGGTGGTCTCGAACGTACGCGATGCGGCGGGCCAGCCCATCGGCCTGGGCGACGCCGGGCATTTCTGGCACTCCGACCTGTCCTACAAGGAGCGACCCAGCCTGGGTTCGATGCTGCATGCGCGCGAGCTGCCGGCCGAGGGCGGCGACACCTTGTTCGCCAACCAGCACCTGGCCTACGAGGCCCTGCCGCTGGCCTTGAAGCTGGCCGTGGCCGGCCTGCGCGCCGAGCACAGCTACCTCTGCAAGTACGAGGAGCTGCGCGCGCGCAACCCGTTCCGGCCGGCGCTGACGCAGGCGCAGATCGACGAGGTGCAGCCGGTGGTGCACCCGGTGGTGCGCAAGCATCCCGAGACGGGTCGCAAGGCGCTGTTCGTCAGCGAGCACTTCACCACCCGCATCGTCGGCCTGCCCGAGAGCGAGAGCCGCGCCCTGCTGGCCGAGCTGTTCGCCCACAGCACCCGGCCGCAGTTCGTCTACCGCCATCGCTGGCAGCCGAATGACATGGTGTTCTGGGACAACCGCGCGCTGCTGCACCTGGCCACCGGCTGCCCCGAGCACCAGCGCCGCCGCCTCAACCGCAGCACCATCGAAGGCGATCTGCCTTTCTGACCGAGCACCCTGGCCACCCCATGAAAATCAACACCCTAATTTCCGCCGCGCTCGCGCTCAGCCTGGCCGGCACGGCCGCGCATGCCGAGGGTCAGCTGCGCATCGCCGAGCAGTTCGGCATCGTCTACCTGCTGCTCAATATCGCGCAGGACCAGAAGCTGATCGAGAAGCACGGCAAGGCCGCGGGCCTGGACATCAAGGTCGAGAACGTCAAGCTCTCGGGCGGTGCCGCCGTCAACGAGGCCCTGCTCTCGGGCAGCATCGACATCGCCGGCGCCGGCGTGGGCCCGCTGCTGACCATCTGGGACCGCACGGCCGGCAAACAGAATGTGCGCGGCATCGCCTCGCTGGGCAACTTCCCCTACTACCTGACCAGCAACAACCCGGCGGTGAAGACGATTGCCGACTTCACGGACAAGGACCGCATCGCGCTGCCGGCGGTGGGCGTGTCGGTGCAGTCGCGCATCCTGCAGCTGGCCAGCGCCAAGCGCTGGGGCGATGCGCAGTTCAACCGGCTCGACAAGCTGCAGGTGGCGCTGCCGCATCCCGAGGCCACCGCGGCCCTGGTGAAGGGCGGCACCGAGGTCAATGCGCATTTCGGCAATCCGCCCTTCCAGGAGCAGGGCCTGGCCGGCAACCCGGCGGTGCACATCGTGCTGAAGAGCTACGAGGTGCTGGGCGGCCCGGCCTCGGCCACCGTGCTCTACACCACCGAGAAGTACCGCCGCGACAACCCCAAGACCTATGCCGCCTTCATTGCGGCCCTGGGCGAGGCGGCGCGCCTGGCCAGCTCGCAACCCGAGCTGGCGGCCGACATCTTCATCCGCAGCAACAACTCCAAGCTGGAACGCGACTTCCTGATCAAGATCATCAAGAACCCCGAGGTGCAGTACAAGCTCACGCCGCAGAACACCTACACCCTGGCGGACTTCATGCACCGCGTGGGCGCCATCAAGAGCCGCCCCGGCCGCGCGCAGGACTACTTCTTCGACGACGCGCACAACGCGGCGGCCAACTGATGAACGCGCTGCTGCAGGAGCTCCTGCCGGCTGCACCTCCGGCGCCGCTGCCGGATGCTGCGCCAGCCGCGGCGCCGGCCCGCCCGCTGCTGCAGGTGCGTGGCCTGAGCCTCGAGTACGCCAGCGCGGGCCAGGTGCAGCGCGCCACCCACGAGCTGAGCTTCGACGTGCTGGAGGGCGATCGCTATGTGCTGCTGGGCGCCTCGGGCTGCGGCAAATCGTCCCTGCTCAAGGCGATCGGCGGTTTTCTGCCCGCCGCCGAGGGTCAGATCTTGCTGGACGGCCGGGCGGTGCAGGGCCCGGGCCCCGATCGCGTGGCGGTGTTCCAGGAATTTGACCAGCTGCCGCCCTGGAAGACGGTGCTGGCCAATGTGATGTTCCCCCTGCTGGCGAGCCGGCGCGCCAGCCAGGCCGAGGCGCGCGAGCGCGCCTGGCACTGGCTGGCCAAGGTGGGCCTGGCGGACTTTGCCCAGCGCTATCCGCACCAGCTCTCCGGCGGCATGAAGGCGCGCGTGGCGATTGCGCGCGCGCTGGCGATGGGCCCGCGCGTGCTGCTGATGGACGAGCCCTTTGCGGCGCTGGATGCGCTGACACGCCGGCGCATGCAGGAGGAGCTGCTGCAGCTGTGGGCGCAGGAGCGCTTCACGCTGGTCTTCGTCACCCATTCGATCGAGGAGGCGCTGGTGCTGGGCAACCGCGTGCTGCTGCTCTCGCCGCACCCGGGCCGGGTGCGCGCCGAGCTCGATGCCGAGCGCTTCGATCTGCACAGCCAGGGCTCGCCCGAGTTCCAGGCCCAGGTCCAGCGCATCCACCAGCTGCTGTTCAGCGGAGTCAAGCGATGAGCGTGATTGCCTTTGTACCCCCGCGCGCCGAGTTCGTGCGCGAGCTGCCGCCCCTGCCGGCGCATACCCGCGCGCACCGCCTGCCGCTGGCGCAGCGCCTGTGGCAGGCGGCGGCGCTGCGGCGCGGCCTGATGCTGGCGCTGCTGGCGGGCCTGTGGGAGCTGGGCGCGCGCTGGGCCGACAACGACCTGCTGCTGCCCGGCTTCGGCCAGACGGCGCTGGCTTTTGCGCAGGGCCTGCGCAGCGGCGAGCTGCTGCAGCGCGCCGGCATCTCGCTGGCCCTGCTGCTGCAGGGTTATGCCCTTGGCGTGGCCCTGAGCCTGGCGCTCACGGCGCTGGCCGTCTCCACCCGGCTGGGCCGCGACCTGCTGGCCACGCTCACCGCCATGTTCAACCCGCTGCCGGCGATCGCGCTGCTGCCGCTGGCCCTGCTGTGGTTCGGCCTCGGCGCCAAGAGCCTGATCTTCGTGCTGGTGCATGCGGTGCTGTGGCCGCTGGCGCTCAACACCCTGGCCGGCTTCCAGTCGGTGCCCGAGACCCTGCGCATGGCGGGCCGCAACTACGGCCTGCGCGGGCTGCGCTTCGTCTGGCAGATCCTGGTGCCCTCGGCCCTGCCGTCGGTGCTCTCGGGCCTGCGCATCGCCTGGGCCTTTGCCTGGCGCACCCTGGTGGCGGCGGAGCTCTTCTTCGGCGCCTCCTCGGGCGGCGGCGGCCTGGGCTGGTACATCTTCCAGAACCGCAACGAGCTGCTCACCGACCGCGTCTTTGCCGGCCTGGCCATGGTGATATTGATCGGCCTGCTGGTGGAGACGGTGGTTTTCAACACCGTGGAGCGGCTGACGGTGCGGCGCTGGGGCATGCTGCGTTAGTTGGGCGGCTATCATCGGCGTCCTGCCTCGGACATGGGATGGATGATGACAAGCACAAGCCGTCGAATCGCATGGAGCTGCATCGCGTTGTGCGTCGCCATCGTGCTGGCCGCGCTGGGCTGGGCGGCCTTCACCCTGGAAGGGCAACGCAGCAGCGCCGCGCAGCAGTTCGCGCTGCAGCGCGGCCTGGAGAATGGGCGCCAGCTGCTGACGCAATACCAGCGACAGCCCGTGGAGAAGGACTGGCAAGCCGTGATGAACAAAGCGGCGGCCCTGGCGGCCCTGCAGAGCCTGCGCTTCGGCCCGGAGCAGCGCGGCGAGCTGGCGGTGCTGGTGCCTGGCAAGACCGCCGGGCTGGCCCAGCTGGCCGCCGGGCCGGGCGCGCAACTGACGGCCTATGCGCCGCCCGACCCGCTCTGGCACTGGACCCTGGTGGCCCGTTTGCCCCAGGCCAGCTCCCTGGCCGTTGCGCCAGAGCAATGGCTGCCACAAGTGCTGATGGGGCTGCGCCACGAGCCTCTCTTGTCGGGTGCCGCGGTGCTGACCCTGTTGTGCGCCTGCGGGGCGGGCCTGCTGCTGGCTGCTCAGGCGCGGGCCGTCGTTGCCGAGGCGAGCCCCGTCAGCGCGCCGGCCAGCCGCGCCGCGCCGCTCGGCGATCTGGAGGCAGCGGTGCGCGAGAACCAGCAGCTGCGCCACGAACTCAGCCAGCAGGCCGAGTTGCTGAGGTTGCAGGCCGACGGGGTGCGCGCGCGCCGCGTCAAGCAGCCCGTGTATTGAGCCGGCGCTCCAGCGCATAAGCGACGCGCGAGAGCCCGAAGCAGAGCACGAAGTAGCTGCCGGCCAGGGTGGCGTAGACCTGCAGCGGCTTGACAAGCACCTGGGCGTTGATCTGGTTGGCGATGTAGGAGAGCTCCGAGAGGCCGATGATGGTGCCCAGCGAGGTCTCCTTGATGGTGGAGACGAACTGGTTCACCAGCGAGGGCAGCATGTGACGCAGGGCCTGCGGCAGCAGCACCAGGCGCAGCGCCTGCGGATAGCTCATGCCCAGCGAACGCGCCGCCTGCAGCTGGCCCTTGGGCAGGGCCTGCAGGCCGGCGCGCACGATCTCTGCCAGGTAGGCGGCGTCGAACAGCACCAGGGCGGCCAGCATGGTGGCGAACTGGTTGGTCTTGAGGCCGGTGACGCCGGGCAGGAAGAAATAGGCCCAGAACACCACCATCAGCAGCGGCGTGCCGCGCACCACGAACACCAGGCCGGTGACCGGCAGGCGCAGCCAGGGCAGCGGGCTCACGCGCGCCAGGCCCAGCAGCACGCCCAGCGGCAGGGCCAGCAGCAGGCCCAGGCTGGCCAGCACCAGGGTCAGGGCCAGGCCGCCCAGCGGGCCGTTCGGGTACTGGCCGACCAGGAAGTAGAGCCAGTAGGTGTCGATCAGCTCGCTCATGATGCCCGCAGCCTGACCGGGTAGCGCCATTGGTAGAGCTGGGCCAGCGCGGTGATGAGCAGGGAGATGCCCAGGTAGCCGGCGGTGACCACCGCAAAGGTCTCGAAGCCGCGGAAGCTGGCGGTCTCGACGCGCTGGGCCTGGTACATCAGCTCGGCCGCGCCGATCACGGTGGCGATGCTGGTGTTCTTCCAGAGGTTGAGCGTCTGCGAGATCAGCGGCGGCACGGTGATGCGCAGGGCCTGCGGCAGGATCACCAGGCGCATGCTGGCCAGGAAGCCGAAGCCCAGCGCGCGCGCCGCGTCCAGCTGGGTGTGGGGCACGGCGCGCAGGCCCGAGCGGATGTCCTCGGCCATGTAGGCGGCGCTGTAGATGGTGAGGGCGATCACCGCAGCGGCGGCCTCGATATTGCCAGCGTAGAGCCAGGCCTTGACGCCCTCGGGCAGGGCCTCGGGGGCACCGAAGTACCAGAACAGCATGTGCACCAGCAGGGGCACGCTGCGCACCCCCTCCACATAGGCAAAGCCCAGCGCCTGCGCGATGCGCGCGGGCGCCAGGCGCAGCAGCGCCACCAGCACGGCCAGCGGCAGGGCCAGCAGCAGGGTGATGGCGGTGAGCTGCAGCGAGAACAGGAAACCGCTGAGCAGCCACTCGCGGTACTGGCCCTGCAGCAGCAGTGAGAAATCGAGATGGGGCATGGGGTGCGAGCCTGGTCAGAAAAGCAAAAGACGCCCCGGCGGTCTGGCCGGGGCGTCGATGCGCGGAGGCTGATGCTTAGGCGTCGACCTTGTCGCTGTCGATCTTGAACGTGCGGCTGGGGAACTTGAGCTTGGTCTCGGGGCCGTACCACTTGACGAAGAGCTTGTTGGCCTCGCCGCTCTTTTCCAGCTCGCGCAGCACGCCGTCCACCAGGGCCTTGAACTTGAGCTCGCCCTTCTTGATGCCCAGCGCCAGCGGCTCGACGCTGAGGTTCTGCGGCAGGATGGTGAATTGCGCCTGCGCGGCACCCAGCTTGGCATGCTGATCCAGCAGCGAGACCTCGTCGTTCACAAAGGCCACGCCCTTGCCCTGCTGCAGGGCCTGGAAGGCCTGCGGGCCGGTCTCGAAGGTCACCACGTCCACATTCGGCACGGCCTTGCGGATATTGGGTTCCTGCGTGCCGCCCTTGATGGTGACGACCTTCTTGCCGGCCAGGTCGGCGACGTTCTTGATGCCGCTATTGCTCTTCACCAGCACCTTCTGGCCGGTCACGAAGGTGGTGAGCGAGAAGTCGATCACCGCCTCGCGCTCCTTGTTGTGCGTCAGCGAGGCGGCCAGCAGATCCACATGGCCCTGCTGCAGCTCGGGCACGCGGGCGGCCACGGCGAGCTGCTTGATCTGCAGCTTCACGCCCAGCTTCTGCGCAATCGCGCGCGCCAGGTCCACCTCGTAGCCGATGATCTCGCGGCTCTTGGGGTCGATATAGCTGTTGGGCTCGTCGGTGCCCAGCACGCCGACGACCAGCTCGCCCTTCTTCCTGATGTCGTCCAGCTGGTCGGCATGGGCGGCAGAGGCTGCGAACAGGGCGGCGGTGACGGCCAGCACGGTGGCGCTGCGGCGGGTGATGTTCATGGTTTCTTTCCTTCCTTCCTCATGGGGTTTTGCGATGGGCCGAAGATTAGGGTTTGTGCGAAGTCGAGGGAACGATTCCTTGCTCATATCCATATGCGTGAATGCATCTAGAGCCTGTGTTCTCATGCGCCGATCGCCATTGCCCGCCGCCCAGCCACCATGACCGACAGCCTGCCCATCATCGACATCCAGCCCCTGCTCGAGGGTGGCGACGCCAGCGCGCCGGCCGTGCAGATCCGCGCCGCCTGCCGCGCCCATGGCTTCTTCTACATCCGCGGCCATGGCGTGGATGCGGCCCTGATCGCCGAGCTGGAACGGCTCAGCCGCGCCTTCTTCGCCCAGCCCGAGGCCTGGAAGCTGCAATGGCCCATGAGCGCGGGCGGCCCCGCCTGGCGCGGCTATTTCAAGGCCGGCGGCGAGCTGACCTCGGGCCTGCCGGACTGGAAGGAGGGGCTTTATCTGGGCAGCGAGCTGGCGCCCGAGCATGCGCTGGTGCGCGCCGGCACGCCGCTGCATGGGCCCAATCTCTGGCCCGATCTGCCCGGGCTGAAGGAGGCGGTGCTGGCCTATATCGAGGCGGTGAGCCGCGCCGCACATGCGCTGTTGCGCGGCATTGCGCTGAGCCTGGAACTGCCGGCGGACTATTTCGATGCACGCTACACCGCCGACCCGCTGATCCTGTTCCGCATCTTCAACTACCCCTCAAGACCTGCCCCCAGCGTCGCGCAATGGGGGGTGGGCGAGCACACCGACTACGGTCTCCTGACCCTGCTGTATCAGGACCCGACCGGCGGCCTGCAGGTCAAGACGCCGGCGGGCTGGATCGAGGCGCCGCCCGTGCCGGGCACGCTGGTGTGCAATATCGGCGACATGCTGGACCGCATGACGCGCGGCTACTACCGCTCCACCCCGCACCGCGTGCGGCTCAACAGCAGCGGGCGCGACCGGCTCTCCTTCCCGCTGTTCTTCGATCCGAATTTCGCCGCGCGTGTGCAGCCCATCGAAGGCATCCCCGCGGCCGCGGACGACCGCGCCTCGCGCTGGGATGGCGCCAGCGTGCATGCCTTCGAGGGCAGTTACGGCGACTACCTGATGGCCAAGGTGGGCAAGGTGTTCCCCGAGCTGGGGCAGGCCGTGCTGGCGGGCACGGCGCCGCCCTCAATACCGGTCGTCTAGCGCGAAGATGGGCTTGCGCGTCTTCCACAGGCCCTCGGTGAAGTCCGGGAAGGCCAGGGTCTTGAAGCCCTCGGCGATCGACTGTTCCGACAGCGGCGTGATGGCGCTCCAGGCCACCGCGTCGTAGATGTCGATGGGCATCGGCGCCTGGGCCTTGAGCGCCTCGACGAAGGCGTGGATGACGAAGAAGTCCATGCCGCCATGGCCCGCGCCCTCGGCCGCCGCGGCGTACTTCTTCCACAGCGGATGGTCGTAGCGGTCCTGGTAGGCCTGGAAGTCCTCCCACTGGTGCGGCTTGCTCCGGCCCTCGATATGGATGCTGTGGTTCACATCCATCCAGATGCCGTCGGTGCCCTGCACGCGGAAGCCCAGCGAGTAGGGGCGCGGCAGCGAGGTGTCGTGCTGCAGCAGGATGGTCTCGCCGTTCTCGCAGGCCAGCGTGGTGGTGACCACATCGCCGAGCTTGAAGCCGAGCTTGGCATTGGGGTGGTCCTTGGCGCCCATCTTCCTGCCCACATAGTCCTGCAGGCCGCGCGCCTTGGACGCGAAGCTGTTGATGTGGGTGAAGCGGTTGCCGCGGTGGATGTTCACCGCCATCGCACAGGGGCCGATGCCATGGCTGGGATAGAGCTCGCCGTTGCGGGTGAGCGAATGCTGGGTGCGCCAGCGCGCCTCGCTCCAGCCCTTGGCGCCGAACTCCACGCCGCTGCCATAGGGCTTGGCCGGGTCGCCGTTGTTGAACTTCACGGCGCGCAGATCATGCTGGTAGCCGCCCTGCAGATGCACCAGCTCGCCGAACAGGCCGGCGCGCACCATCTGCAGCACCGCCATCACGTCGCGCCGGTAGCAGACGTTCTCCAAGAGCATATAGGGCGTGCCGCTGCGTTGCTGGGTGCGCAGCACGTCCCAATGGTCCTGCAGCGTAACGCCGGCCACCACCTCGCAGCCCACCGGCACCTTGGCGTTCATGGCGTCGATGGCCATCGAGGCATGCAGCTCCCAGGGGGTGGCGATGATGACGCCGTCCAGCCCCTTCTGCTCCAGCAGCTTGCGGTAGGCGAAGGGGTCGCCGCCGGCGTCGCTCACGCCATAGGTTTGCGGCCTGGCCTTCTTGTGCTTGTCCACCATCGCCAGCGCGCGGCCCAGCATGATGGGTTCGATGTCGCACAGCGCCGCCACCTCGACATCGTCGCGGCGCAGCAGCTCCTTCAGCAAGACCTGGCCCCGCATGCCGGTGCCGATCAGGCCCAGGCGCAGGCGCTCGCGGCCGGCCCGCGCCAGGGTGGGGAATGCGGTCGCGCCGGCCAGCGCGGCGGCGGAGGAGAGCGAGAGGAAATGTCTGCGGTTCAACATGGTCTGATGTCTTTGACGGGATGGTTCAGGGCAGGGCGTTGATCTGCCATTCCTGGGTCGGGCCTTCGCCGGGGGTCCAGGCCAGCACGTTGGCGCCGGCGGCCATGCTGCCGCCCGCGATGTCCAGTGCCAGGCCGCTGCCCACGTTGATGAGCGCATAAACCCCGGGTCTGATCTGCACGATGTTCCACTCCTGCGCGGCGCTGCCGTTGGCAGTGTAGATGTCGACATTGCTGCCCACGGCGGTGCCGGCCACGTCCAGCGCCAGGCCGCTGCGCGGATTGATGAGCTTGTAGACGCCCGGCCGCACGACGCTGATGTCCCATTGCTGGGCCGCGCCGCCATGCAGCGGATAGGCCTCGACATTGGTGCCGGGGCTGGTGCCGCCGGCCACCACGTCCAGCGCCATGCCGGCGCTGCCCAGGTTCACCAGGGTGTTGAGGCCCAGGCTGAAGGGCTTGGGCGGCGGCGCCGCTTCCCAGGGCATGGGCACGCTGCGCGGCCCACCGAGCAGGTTGAGCGGCTGGCCCACCGCCGTGCCGCCGGTGCTGAGCTTGAAGCGGCCGTTCTCGTACGCGAACTGGTAGTTGCTGCAGATCTCGTTGTGGTCCGGGGTGTAGACCGCCGTGCCCTTGGCCTTGTGCACCTCCACCCATTGGCCGCTGGCGGCGTCGCGGTAGCGCACCTGGGCGTAGCTGGCGGCGCGCACCTTGTTGTCCAGGCAGTCGTTGCCCTGCTTGCTCCAGTCCTCCACGAAGCCATAGGCGCCGGCCTGGGCGAGCGGCTTGGGCAGGCGCATGGTGGCGAGCTTTTGCCGCAGGCCGGTGCCGGTGTCGGTGAAGTACATGCTGACGTCCTGCTTGCCGCCGGGCGCCGCGGCCAGCTCCAGCTCGAAGCGGTAGGCCACGTTGACGGCGGGCTTGAAGGGCGATTCGCACTTGATGCCGGTGCCCTCGCCGCCGAAGTTGCTGCAGCTCGAGATGCCGGGGTCGATCACCTCGGGGCTGATGCCGTTCACGTCCCACAGCGAGAACAGCAGCTGGTGCGACTGCACGCCGCCATAGCCGCCGTTGAAGCCGATCACCTCGTAATAGGTGGTGGGCTCCCAGGTGAGGGGCGTGACCTCGGCGCTGAAGCGGTCCCAGGCCGGGCTGCTCCAGTTGATGTGGATGGAGTTGGCGCGCGTCTGGTGCTTCTTCGCCTCGCCGGTGATGACGGCGCTGGCGCCGCTGCCGTCGGCGCGGCGGATGCTGATGTCCAGCGCCTGCTTGAGCTGGCTGCCTGCGGTCCACCAGGCGCTGGCGCGGCCATAGGCATCGGTGAGCGGGCTGTCGGGGAACACCCAGCCGCTCTTGAGCTCGCCATCGCGGGGCTCCCAGCGCACCGTGCAGCCGGCCACCGGCTGGCCGTCCAGCGTCACGCGCACCTTCAGCCTGCGCGGCTGGTGGGTCTGGTTGCCGGACTCGATGGCGGGGTCGTAGAGGCTGCTGGAGTAGACCGAGCCGACGCGCGCCACGCCGGCGTCGGGCGTCAGCGCGGTGACGATGCTGCCGGCGGGGCAGTCGGGCTGCTGCTGCTCGCTGCCGGCGGCCAGGGCCCGGGCAGCGGGCGCCTGCGCGGCCCGCTCGGGGGCGGTGGCGGCCGTGCCGCCGCCACCGCAGGCCGTCAGCAGGGCGCTGAGACTGGCCAGCGCGGCCAGACGGGTCGAAGTTTGGAACGATGCGGACATGGGGCCACCTCGCGGATGAAAGCGATCAAACGGGACGTCGAAGGAGGGGGCCGGCGGCGCGGTGCGCGCCGCCGGCAGGGGGCGCTTACTTGAACTTGTAGTCGGCCGAGATGCTGAAGATGCGGCCGAAGATGTTGAAGCGGTGGTCGAAACCTTCCCAGCCGTTCGGGTCGTAGTAGGGCTGCTTGTTGAACAGGTTCTTCACATTGAAGCCCAGCTTCAGGTCCTTGGTCGGCGTCCAGGCCAGGTTCAGGTTGACCGTGGTGTAGGAGGGCGTGCCCTTGGCGCATTGCGCCGCCGTCAGCGCGCCGCCGTTGTCTTCGCAGCTCTGCGCGTCGTAGCTGATGTAGCGGGGGTCATAGTCCCACTTGTGGCCACCGGTGTAGTTGACGAACAGGCTGGTCACCACATCGCCATAGGCCCAGTCGGCGCTGAAGTTGGCGCGCAGCTTGGGAGTGCCGGCATAGCCGACGAAGTTGGGCGCCCAGCCATCGGCGTCCTCGGCGTTGAAGGTGGTGCGGTTGGCGATCGTCAGGCGCGTGCCGAGCTTGAGCTTGCCCCAGCTCTGCAGCGAGAAGCGCGCCTGCGCGTCGATGTCGAAGCCATCGGTGAGGGTGCGGCCGCGGTTGGTGTAGTTGGTGATCACGCCGGCCAGATTGCCCACCGTGTAACCCGGCAGCTTGCCGGCGCAGGCGGCGGCATTCGCCGGGTTGGCGCACATCGCGGCCACCTCGGCCATGACGGCGCGGTCGGCGTCCGAGATGGTGTTGCGGAAGGCGTTCGGTGCGCCCACCAGGCCCGGGCCGTACTTGGCGGTGGCGGCCAGGAAGGTGGTGTGGAAGTCCTCGCGGATGATCTCGTTGCGGCGGTAGACGAACCAGTAGTCGGCCGAGAGGTCCAGGTCACGGGTGGGCTGGAACACGAAGCCGAAGGTGCTGATCTTGGCGGTCTCGGGCTTCAGGTCCTTGTTGGGCGCGGTCACGCCGCCCACCACCGTGCCGTTGGCGCATTGGGTGTTGAAGAGCTCGTTGCCACGCGTCACCTCGGCGGCCACGCTGGACTTGCGCAGCAGCTGGGCGATCGCATTGGTCTCGGCGCAGCGGGTGTCGTCCTTCACCACCGTCTGCGCGAACACGCCGCCGTTGCCGGACTCGGCCAGATTCGGCGCGCGGTAGCCTTCGGAGTAGGTGCCGCGCAGCAGCAGTTCGGGCGTGGCGCGGAACTTCAGGCCCAGCTTGGGTGCCAGGTTGGCGCCGAAGTTGGGGTATTTGTCCAGGCGCAGCGCGGCATCGAGTTCCAGGTCCTTGGTGAGCGGCGCGATCGCCTCGGCAAACACGCCGGCCACATTGCGCTCGCCCTTGAACCAGGAGCCGCCCTGCTGGGTGATGTCGCCGGCCGCGGCCGCGGCATTGCCCGGGGTGTAGATCTCCTCGCGCATCAGGCTGGCGCCGAAGGCGGCGCGCACATCGCCGGCCGGCAGCTTGTAGACGCTGCCCTCGACCTTGGCATCCCAGCTCGCCAGGCGCGTCCAGGATTGGATGTCGAAGGTCGGGAAGGCCTCGCGCAGCAGCGCGGCGTTCTTCTCGCTGATCACGCCGAACTGGTAGGCCGGGTTGTCGGCAATGATGCGGCGGCCGGTGCCGGGGTCGACGGTGATCGGGCCGAAGGCCTTCTCGAAGCCGGTCTTGCTGATATTGGTGGTCTGGTACAGCACCGAATGGCTGCCGCCCAGCGCCAGCGCGGTCTCGAAGTCCCACTCGCCCAGGCTGCCGCGCAGGCCGGCGAGGGCGCGGTAGTTGTTGTCGGTGTTGCGCTGGCCGAAGTGGCCGGGCTCGTCCAGCGGCGTGTAGGTCATGCCGGCCACGCCGCCCATCACGCCCTTCAGCTCGGGGCTGAGCCTGTTGTAGACGTTGTTAGGGCCCAGATAGGGGATGCTGAAGCTGTTGAGCTTGGTGCCGGTGTCGCGCGAGTACCAGTTGCTGGTGCTGCCGCTATTGAAGGCGCGCGGCGTGTTGTGCGAGCGCATGTCGATCTGCGTGTAGGCCAGGTCGGCAAAGGCCTCCAGCGCGGGGCTGAACTCGTAGCGGCCGCTCAGGTAGAGCGTGGCGCGCTCGCTCTCGGGCTTGTGGGCCAGCGCATAGGGCAGGGTGTTGATCGCGCAGCTGGTGTTGCTGCCAGTGGTGACGATGCTGGTGCAGCCCGGCAGGGCCATGCCGCGGCGCGCGCCCTTGCTGTCGAACACGAATTGCGTGCCCGGGTTCAGCTGGCCGGGCTGGCTGCCCTCGGTGATGCGGAAGTTCTTGATGTAGGCCGGGTTGTCGACGTAGAAGCCGGCGGGGAACTTGTCGTAGTCGTCCGAGGGATAGACCGGGTCGCGCTTGAAGAGGTTGACCGAGCCGTAGATGTTGAACTTGTCGCGCGCCAGGTCGCCGAAGCCGAACACCGCCGAGGCCGAGTGCTCGCCATAGGCGCCCACATGCGGCGCCTTCTCGGTGCTGACGCTCATCTCCAGGCCCTGGTAGGACTTCTTGGTGATGACGTTGATCACGCCGGCCACGGCGTCGGAGCCGTAGATGGCCGAGGCGCCGTCGGTCAGCACCTCCATGCGCTCGATGGCGGCGGCGGGCAGGGCGTCGATGTTGACGAACAGGTACTGGAAGCCGTCCGGTGCGCCATAGGGTGAGAGGCGGCGGCCGTTCAGCAGCACCAGGGTGGCATAGGCGCCGAGGCCGCGCAGATTGGCCTGCGAGGCGCCGTCGGTGCCGGTGAACATCGAGCGGCTGTCCTCCAGCGCCGGCATATTGGCCGGCAGATTGGCCAGGATCTCCTGCAGGGTCTTGGCGCCCATCGCCTCGATCTGCTTGGCATCGATGACCTGCACCGGCGAGGCGGTCTCGGCATTGATGCGCTTGATGCTGGAGCCGGTGACCTCCACGCGCTCCAGCTTGTTCTCGCCCTCGGCGCCATGGGCCAGCGAGGCCAGGCCTGCGGCGGCGAGCAGGGCAAACAGTTTGTTGGGTTTCATCTCGTCTATCTCCTGGTGGAGGTGGTCAGCGCCACCTTGTTCTGGCAATAAAGACCGGTAGGTCGGGGGTTAGCGGGTGATCTGTACGGTGGCGCCGGCGGGCCCGAGCAGGGTGGCATTGGCCCAGTTGCCGCAGACCGCGGTGGGCTTGCCGGCCTTGGCGACCTGGGTACCGGCCAGGCTGCGCAATTGCAGCGTTTGCAGGCCGCGCAGGTCGAGCTCGGGCTTCACCACCGCCGGGGCCTGCACCGCGCCGCTGCTGTAGAGCAGGCGGCCGTCGCCCCAGACCTGGAACTCCATCGCGCCGCCGGCATTGCGGCAGCTGTCGTCGATGCCGACGTCGGCGCGGAACATGTTCCAGCCGCTGTCGAGCTTCAGCTGCAGGCTGGCGCCGGGGCGCACGCCCAGGCCCTTGCGGAACTGCAGGCCGTTCATGCGCAGCTCGGGCCGGCCGCTCGCGGCGCGGTCCCGCGCCCAGCCCTGGGGCAGGGCGGCCAGGTCCGAGATATAGCGCTGCGTCGGCTCGGCCGTGGCGGACCCGGCCGGCGGGCGGTGCTCCATCACCTGGAACTCCGACAGCACGATGGGTGGCACCTCTGCCGGCGCGAAGGCATTGAAGGCCGCCGCCGTGCTGCCGCCCGCCGCCGCGCTGACCATCGGGTCCGCCGTGCCGGCGGCGTCGCCATCGGGGTTGTGCACGCTCAGCACGCGGAAGCGCAAGAGGCGGCCGGCGGTGGGCTTGAAGCCGATCGCCTGTTTCCCTTCCTTCAACTCGAGGCGGCCGCGCTGCACCGGCTGGCCCCAGTCGCCGTTGTTGTCGGCCAGGTAGACCTCGTAGTCGCGGATCTGGCCGTACTTCCAGTTCTTGTCGTTGCGCGGTGCCAGCTCGATGCCGTCGATCAGGCGGCGCTCGCCCAGGCCCAGCACCCATTCATGCGGGCCCGTCTTCATGGCCTGGTTGCGCGTGCTGCGGAACCAGCTGTCGGGCTTGCCGTCGAAGGCGTTCTCGAGCGGGTGGCCGGGCTCCTCGGCCGGGCGGTTCACCACATGCAGGCTGTCCACCGGCACCGCGCGGCCCAGCGCGGGGGCGGCGGGGAAGTCGCTGCTCTGCGTCTGCGGCGTGCCGGCCGCGATCTGCACGACGAAGTCCAGCGCCTCGCGGATGTCGCGCTTGCTGGTCTTCACATGCACGGTGCCGAGGCGGTCGGCGGCGTCGTAATACCAGCCCTGCAGGGCTGTGGCAAAGGCGGCCGCGTCGGCGAACTCCAGCAAGACCTGACCCTGCAGCAGCACGGCCTGCGGCTTCGCATGGGTGTGCAGCTGCAGGGCGATGCTGCGCTGCGTCTCCTGGCCGGCATAGCTGCCCTGCACCGCGCCCACCTGCACGCGGATGTCGCCGCTGCCGCTGACGGGCGCGCGCATGCTGATGAGCTGCTGGCTGGATTCGCCCTGCTGGTAGCGGCGCGTCAGGCCGTCGTCCTCGTAGAGCGTGGTGCTGGAGTCGCCATGCGGGTAGAGATCCAGGGTCAGTTGGTCCTTGGGCTTCTCGCCGTCGTAGAGCGACTCGGGGTACATGGGCAGGATGGCGCCGGCGCGCACGAACACCGGCAGCTTGTCCAGCGTGACCTGCAGGTCCAGCGTGCGGCCCTCCTTGCCCACTTGCGCGTGGCGGCCGTCCCAGTAGTCGAACCACAGGCCCTGGGGCAGGTAGATGTCCTTGCGCCAGCCGCCGCTGGCGGCCTGGCTGCGGTAGACCGGCGCCACCAGCAGCTCGCGGCCCAGCATGAACTGGTATTTATGCGCTTCGGTATGAGCGCTCGGGTCCTCGGGGTGATCCCACATCAGGCCGCGCACCAGCGGCGCGCCGCTCCTCTCGGCCTCGCGCGCCAGCCCGTACATATAGGGCATCAGCCGCATCTTCAGCTTCAGGTAGCGGCGGTTGATGCTGCGGTAGGGTTCCTCATAGGCCCAGGGATGCTTGCGCGCCTGCGCGGCCCAGCCCGACATGCCCATCAGCACCGGGGTGAAGCTCTTCCACTGCAGGTCGCGTGTGTAGGTCTCGGGGCTGCCGCCGAAGATCGCGTCCACATCACCGGTGGCATAGGCCTGGCCCGAGAGGCCCGAGCCGATCAGGGTGGGGATGTGCCAGCGGATGTAGTCCCAGCTGCTGCTCTGGTCGCCGGTCCAGGTGACGGCATAGCGCTGCGTGCCGGCCCAGCCCATCACGGTCCAGAGGAAGGGGCGGGCGTCGGAGTTGTCCAGGATGCCCTGGTAGGCGGCCTGGTTGGCGTCGAGCGAATGCTGGTAGCCCTGGCCGGTCCAGGCCACGTCGAGCTTTTGCGCGCGCGTGCCGGCGCTGCCGACCTCCCACTTGATCTTGTCGACGCCGTTCTCGGTCCACAGCCCGGTCTTGAAGCCCAGCTTGGCCAGGCCCTGCACCACCTCGGGCAGCTCGGTGTAGCCGCAGCCATAGCCGTCGTTGGGCAGGATCCAGCCGCCGGGCATGTCGTGCTCGCGGTATTTGCGCGCCACCGACTCGATCACGTCCGGGGTCTTGCCGGTGGGGCCGTCGCTCCAGCCCTTGGGCACGGTGCCGGGCTTCTTGACGTTGTCGCCGTCGTTGTAGCAGTCGGCGTCGCCGTACTCATAGGCCCAGCGCGGCAGCAGGCGGGCGCGGCCGGTGAGGGCGGTGTAGCCGGCCAGCACCTCGCGGATGCTTTTCCCAACGAAGTAATAGCTGTCGAAGCGCCCCTCCTGGTGCGCCAGCGTGATCTGCCCGGGCTGGCGCAGGTCGTAGCTGCCATCGGCCCAGCTGTGGCGCAGCACGCCCCAGCCGCGCGAGCTCATCAGAAAGGGCGCGGGGCTGGGGCGGTCGCCTTCCTCCCAGCCGCCGGAATAGGAGATCTCCAGCTGCCTGCCCTTGAACTCAAAGCTGCCGTTCTGCTGGCCGCCGCCGTAGAAGCGCTCGGCCTTGTCGCTCGCCAGGGTCTGCACGCTGAGCTTGTCGGCCTGGTCCAGGGGCTGGGCCTCCTGCCACAGCGGCGTGCGGTTGTCGGCCTGGTAGAGGGCGAAGCGCAGCGGCTTCTTGTAGATGCGCAGCGCGAATTCGCTGGTGCGCAGCAGGTGGTGGTCGCCGGCATCGCTGAACTCATGCGCCACCGGGCCGCTGGGTTCATGCTCGACGATGGCCGCCGCCTTGTTGCCGGGCTCGCTGAGCTTGCCCTTGTCGCCCCTGGCGGCGGCCTGGATGCGGAACAGGTCGGGGCGCAAGAGGCTGATGCGCAGCAGGCCCGCTTGCTCGTTTGCACCGGTGTGCAGCTCCCACTGCGCGCTTGCCGTGTTGTCGTTGCCCTGGCCTATGGCCTTGATGTCGCGCAGATTGCCCACCGGCGCGGCGCCGACGGTCTGTTGCTGTTGCAGCAGCGCTAGCAACAGCAGCAGGCCGCCGAGGCGGGCCTGGTACTGCTTGCTGCGCTTCTTCTTCATCATCATCACGCTCTTGCTCATGCCTGCTTCGTCCTCGTGACCCGCCGTGACGGGCCCGCCTTATCTTTCTTTCCGATGGACAAACTCTAGGTTTCGAAACGAAAGTAGTCAACGAAGAGAAAGTTGCATAAGCGTGTTTATCGGCTTTGATGGTGTAAACCACTAGAAAATAGGCCTTTTGCACCTTTCGATGATTGATTTATGGGCGATTGATACTTTCGATTCGGTGGTGTTTTGTGCACGACAAGGTGAGTTTCCACGGAAATTTGGGCCTTACTGATGCGTAAAACTGCATCTTGGCGCTTCGATATCTTTCGATTTCTTTCTTTGTTTGACAGCTCGAAAGTTTCGGCTTATCGTCCGGCTCAGACTTTGACCCCTGCAATGAACGACACCAACGCACTTCTGCATCGCAGCGCTGAGGCCTGGCAAGGCATCGGCGGCCTGGCTACTGCGCAAGAGATCGCCCAGCAGCCGGCCGTCTGGCGCGAACTGGCCGCCGGCCTGCAAGCCGGGCGCGCCGGCATCGAGGCCTTCTTGGCGGACTGGCTGCAGCAGCCCGGCCATCTGGTGATACTCACCGGCGCCGGCAGCTCGGCCTATGTGGGCGAGATCGTGGCCGACACCCTCAACGCTGCCTGGCCCGCCGAGGTGCGCGCCATCGCCAGCACCAGCCTCTTGAGCCATCCCGAGCTGTATCTGCGGCGCGAGCGGCCCACCCTGCTGGTGTCCTTCGCGCGCAGCGGCAACAGCCCGGAAAGCCTGGCCACCGTGGAACTGCTGCGCGGCCGCGTGGCGGCGCCGCTGCGCTTCCTCAACATCAGCTGCAATGCCGAGGGCGAGCTGGTGCGCGGCAATGCGCAGCAAGCCGACACGCTGAACCTGCTGATGCCCGCGGCCAGCTGCGATCGCGGCTTCGCCATGACCAGCAGCTTCACCAGCATGCTGCTGGCGGCGCTGACGGTGTTCGACCCGGGCGCCTGGCCGGCGCGCCTGCAGCGCCTGGAGCTGCTGGCCGCGCAGGCCGAGCTGGCCCTGCGGGACTGGGCGCCCGGCCTGATGAGCCTGGGCGGGCAGGCCTTCGAGCGCATCGTCTACCTGGGCAGCGGCCCGCTGGAAGCGCTCGCCAAGGAGGCCGCGCTGAAGGTGCTGGAGCTGACCAGCGGCCGCAGCCTGAGCCTGGCCAACACGCCGCTGGGCTTTCGCCATGGCCCCAAGTCGGCGCTGAATGCGCAGAGCCTGGTGGTGCTGTTCCACAGCGCGGGCGCGCTGGCGCGCCGCTACGAGCAGGATCTGCTGGACGAGCTGAGGCGCGAGCGCGTGGCCGGCCACATCGTCAGCGTGGGCCCCGCGGGGTCAGATCTTGCCGCCGATGGGCAGGCCTGGACCCTGGCCGCTGCGGCGCTGGCCGGCCTGGGCGATGCCTGGCTGGCGCCGCTGTGGCTGCTGATGGCGCAGCAGCTGGCGCTGCACCAATCGGCGCGCCTGGGCCTGACCCCCGACAACCCCTTTCCCGACGGCACGGTCAACCGCGTCGTGCAGGGTGTCACCATCCACCATGCCCATGTCGAGCACTGAGCCCCAGGCCTGCTGCGGCATCGACATCGGCGGCAGCAAGATCGAGCTGGTGGCCTATGCGGTGCAGGGCGGCGTGCTGAGCGAGCGCCACCGCCGCCGCATCGCCACGCCCACGCAGGATTTCGACGCCTTCTGCCAGGCCATCAGCGCGCTGGTGCAGGAGGCCGATGGCGTGCTGGGCGAGCGCTGCCGCGTCGGCCTGGGCCTGCCCGGCGTGATCGATGCCGCCAGCGGCGTGCAGCTGAGCTCGAACGTGCCGGCGCTGAACGGCCACCAGGTGGGCCCGGCCCTGCAGGCCCTGCTGCAGCGCCCGGTGCGCATCGGCAACGATTGCCAATGCTTCGCGCTCTCCGAGGCCCTGGGCGGCGCGGCCGACGGCTTTCCCAGCATGTTCGGCGCCATCCTCGGCACCGGCGCCGGCGGCGGCTTTTGCGTCAACGGCCGGCTGCTGGCGGGCTACAACGGCATGGCGGGCGAATGGGGGCACTTAAGCCTGCCCGCCAGCCTGCTGGCGCGGCACCGCCTGCCGCTGTGGGACTGCCCCTGCGGCCTGCAGGGCTGCCTGGAGCGCTATGTCTCGGGCTCGGGGCTGGAGGCGCTCTACCGCCACCTGGGCGGGGCGGCGCTGGACACGGCCCAGATCGCCCAGCGTGCGGCGGCGGGCGAGGGCGGTGCCCGCCTGTGCCTGGACATCCACCTCGACCTGCTGGCCCATGGCCTGGCGCAGCTGATGCTGGCGCTGGACCCCCATGCCTTCGTGCTGGGCGGCGGGCTGTCCAAGCTGGCGCATCTCTACACCGAGCTGCCCGCCGCGATGGCGCGCCATCTCTTCAAGGGCGTGCGTGTGCCGCCCATCCTGCCGCCGCATTTCGGCGATGCCGGCGGCGCGCGTGGCGCGGCCCTGCTGGCGCTGCAATCACAACACCGCTGAGCTCCCACCCGCATGTCCCAGCCTCTGACTGTTCTCCTGCAAGCCCGGCCGCATGGCGCCGCCGGTGGGCTCACCAGCGTCTGCTGCAGCCACGCCACGGTGCTGCGCGCCGCCATCCGGGTGGCGCTGGCGCATGGCACGCCGCTGCTGGTGGAGGCTACCTCCAACCAGGTGGACCAGTTCGGCGGCTACACCGGCATGACGCCCGCGCAATTCGCCCGCTATGTGCATGGGCTGGCCGCCGCGGCGGGCCTGCCGGCCGAGCGCCTGATCCTGGGTGGCGACCACCTGGGCCCGAATGCCTGGCAGGGCCTGCCGGCGGCCGCGGCCATGGACCATGCCGAGACGCTCATCCATGCCTATGTGAGCGCGGGCTTTCAAAAAATCCATCTGGACTGCAGCATGGCCTGCGCGGACGATCCGCCGCGCCTCTCGGACGCGCTGGTGGCCGAGCGCTCGGCCCGCCTGGCGCGGGTGGCGGAGGCCGCCGCGGCGCAGGCTGGCCTGGCCGCGCCGGTCTATGTGATCGGCACCGAGGTGCCGGTGCCCGGCGGCGAGGCCTCGCTGGGCGGCGGCGTGGCCGTGACCGCCCCGGCGGCCGCCGACCAGACCCTGCAAGTGCATGCCCAGGCCTTTGCCGCCCAGGGTCTGCAGGCGGCCTGGGAACGTGTGATCGCGATGGTGGTGCAGCCGGGCGTGGATTTCGACCACAGCCAGGTGCAGCATTACGCCCCCGCCGCCGCGGCCGAGCTCTCGGCCTTCCTGCGGCGGCAGACGCTGCGCCCCGGCCTGGTGTTCGAGGCCCACAGTACCGACTACCAGACCGAGGCCGCGCTCGCCGCCCTGGTGCGCGACGGTTTCGCCATCCTCAAGGTCGGCCCGGCGGCCACGTTTGCGCTGCGCGAGGCCTTGTTCGCGCTCTCGCACATCGAGGCCGAGCTGCTGCCCGCCGCGCGCCGCGCCGGCCTGATCGAGGTGCTGGAGGCCGCCATGCTGGCCCAGCCCAGGCACTGGCAGAAGCACTATGCCGGCACCCCGGCTCAGCAAACCTTGCTGCGCCGCTATGCCTTCAGCGACCGCTGCCGCTACTACTGGGGCGAGCCCGCGGTGCAGACGGCGGTGGATCAGTTGATCGCGAATCTCGATGGCATCGAGCTGCCGCTGCCGCTGGTTAGCCAGTTCCTGCCCGAGCAGGCGCGGGCGGTGCTCGAAGGGCGGCTGGCGCCGCGCGCGCAGGCCCTGGCCGAGCACAAGGTGGGCGCGGTGTTGGCGGCCTACGCACGCGCCTGCGGCGGCTAAGCTCTCGTCCTTCGCATCGAAACACGACAAGCATCAACATGAGAAACACCAGCGAACGCCGCGAACGCATCCTGCAGATGCTGGTCAAGCAGGGCAGCGTGCAGGTCTCGGACCTGGTGCCACTGCTGGGCGTCTCGGCCGTCACGATCCGCTCCGACTTGGCCACCCTGGAGGCCCAGGGCCTGGTGACGCGCAGCTATGGCGGCGCTGCGCTGATGCGCCAGCCGCCACCGGAGCAGACCATCCGCCAGAAGGATGGCCTCAATGCCACGCTGAAGGAGCGCATCGGCGCCTGCGCGGCGCAGCTGGTGCAGCCCGGCGACAACATCATCATCGACTCGGGCTCCACCACCGTGCCGCTGGCGCGCCATATCCGCGCGCTCAAGCAGGTCACGGTGATGACCAACGGCCTCAACATCGCCTGGGAGCTGGCCGATGCCGAAGGCGTGGACCTGATGCTCACCGGCGGCCGCCTGCGCAAGGAGTCGCTCTCGATCCAGGGCGCGCAGGCCGAGGCCTGCCTCGGCGCCTACAGCTTCGACAAGCTCTTCCTCGGCGTGGACGGGCTGGACCTGCAGTTCGGCCTCACCACCCACCACGAGGCCGAGGCCAGCCTGAACCACAAGATGGTGGAGCGCGCCAAGAAGGTCATCGTGCTGAGCGACGCCTCCAAGTTCGGCCGCGTCAGCCTGCACCGCATCGTGCAGCTGGACCGCGTGCACACCGTCATCACCGATGCCGGCATCAGCGCCGAGTACCGCGACGGGCTGCAGCGCCTGGGCATCGAAGTCATCGTTGCCGAATGAAGCAAGTCCAGGGCCGCATCCTCACGCCGCAGGGCTGGCTGCAAGGGCAGCTCGGCTTCGATGCGCGGGTACGTTCGATCACGGCGGGCGCCGCCAGCGCTGCAAGCGCCGCAAGTGGCCACACCATCCTGCCCGGCTTCATCGACCTGCATGTGCATGGCGGCGGCGGCGTGGACGTGATGCAGGGCGGCAGCGCTGCGCTGAAGGTGGCGCGCCTGCATGCCCGCCATGGCACCACGGCCCTGCTGGCCACCACCATGACGGCGCACTTGCCGCAGATCGAGCGCGCGCTGATGGGCGTGGCCGCCGGCATGGCGGCGCGGGATCCGGACGGCGCGCAGATCCTGGGCGTGCACCTGGAAGGCCCGTTTCTCAACCACCGGCGCCTGGGCGCCCAGCCGCCGCTGGTGCTGGAGGCCACGCTGGAGGGCGTGCAGCGCCTGCATGCGCTGGCCCCCATCAAGGTGCTGACCCTGGCCACCGAAGTGGGGCAACACCTGGCCCTGATCCCCCAGCTCTGCGCGCTGGGCATGCGCGTGCAGATCGGCCACAGCGCCGGCAGCTATGAGGATGGCGTGGCCGCGCTGGCCGCCGGTGCCAGCGGCTTCACCCATCTGTTCAACGGCATGACCGGGCTCAACCATTACCAGCCCGGCATGGTGGGCGCGGCGCTGGCCCATGCCGAGTTCGCCGAGCTGATCCCGGATCTCGAGCATGTGCACCCGGGCGCGCTGCGGGCCGCCCTGCGCGCCATTCCCAAGGCCTATGGCATCACCGACGCCACGGCGGCCACCGGCATGCCCGACGGCGAGTACGAGCTGGGCCCGCAGCGGGTGATGAAGTGCATGGGCTGCGTGCGCCTGCTGGACGGCAGCTCGCTGGCCGGCAGCGCCCTCACCATGGACCAGGCGCTGCGCAACCTCGTCGCCATCGGCCTGCCGCTGGCCGAGGCCTCGCAACGCCTCTCGCAATACCCGGCCGAGTTCCTGGGCCTGGCCGAGCGCGGCCATCTCGCGCCCGGCGCCTGGGCCGATGTGCTGGTGCTGGACGAGCAGCTGCGCCTGCTCGAGGTCTATGTGCAGGGCCAGCTCATCCCGCGGGCATGACGCCGCTTTCCTGACCGACAACAAGCAGCAAGAGACACACGATGACCGACGCCACCGCCTCGCGGGCCCTTACCGCCGCCGCATCGCCACCGTCCGCCTGGGCGATGCGCTTCATGCTCTTCATCGCCGGCATGGGCGGTCTGCTCTACGGCATCGACATCGGCATCATCGCCGGCGCCTTGCCCTATCTGGAGTCCACCGCCTCGCTGGCCTGGAAGCTCAGCACCCAGCAGCTCGGCTTCATCGTCGCCGCGGTGTTGCTGGGCAGCGTGCTGTCCTCGCTGTTCGCCGGTGCGCTGGCGGACCTCATCGGCCGCAAGGCCGCGATGCTGCTGGCGGGGGCGCTGTTCACGCTCAGCATCCCGGTGATCGCGCTGGCCGAGGGCTACACGCCGCTGCTGCTGGGCCGGCTGCTGCAAGGCATCAGCGGCGGGCTGATCGGCGTGGTGGTGCCGCTCTACCTGGCCGAATGCCTGGGCGCCGACAACCGCGGCCGCGGCACCGCGATGTTCCAGCTGCTGCTCACCATCGGCCTGGTGGTGGCGGCGCTGATCGGGCTCTACCAGGCGCGCACGGTGGAGGCGGTGACGGCTGCGGCCGGCAGCAGTGCCGCGGCGGTGTTCGCCGCCAAGGACCAGGCCTGGCGCAGCATCTTCTGGGCCTGCCTGACGCCCGGCCTGATCTTCACCCTGGGCGGCCTGCTGCTGAACGAATCGCCGCGCTGGCTGGTGCGCCAGGGCCGCGTGGCCGCGGCGCGCGCCGCGCTGCTGCGCAGCCGCGATGCCGCCCAGGCCGAGCTGGAGCTGCGCGAGATGCAAGAGGCCGCGCCCGCGGCAGCGGCCGGCACGGGTGTGAGTGCCAGCGCGCAGGACCCGCTGCTGAGCCGCCGCTACCTGCTGCCCTTCTTCCTCGCCTGCCTGGTGCTGGCCTGCACCCAGGCCACCGGCATCAATTCCATCCTGGCCTACGCGGTCAACATCCTCAACCAGGCCGGCCTGCCCGGTGCGGTGGCCAACGGCGCCGACGTGGCGATCAAGCTGCTGAACGCGCTGATGACGGTGGTGGCGGTGCTGCTGGTGGACCGCAAGGGCCGCAAGTTCCTGCTCATGCTGGGCAGCGGCGGCATCATGCTGTCGCTGCTGGGCGCGGCGCTGCTGTTCCAGGGCGCCGAGAGCGGGCGCCGCGATGGCCGCGAGGCGGTGCAGGCGTTGGTGCAGGATGATGCGCTGGAGCTGCGCCTCGACGCGGCGCTGCTGCAGCGCCTGGGTGTGCAGCCAGGCGCCGAGGGCGCCCAAGCTGGCGGGGCGCAACAACTGACCCTGTCCTATGCCTACGGCCCCTTCACCAATGTGCAGACGCGCCGCAGCGACGAGGCCGGCCTGCCGGCCATCCGCATCAGCCGTGCCGACACCGTGCAGGCCGATGGCGTGATCGGCGCCTTCTTCCGCCGCCTGCACCTGAACCCCTTTGCCGACCCCGCCGCCGCCGCGACGGCGCCGCTGCGCATCGAGCAGGCGCTCGTCGGCCCGGTGCCCAGCGCCACGCATGGCTGGTGGGTGGCGGCCTGCATCTTTGCCTTCGTGGCCAGCTTCGCCGTCGGCCCGGGCGTGTGCGTGTGGCTGGCGCTCTCCGAGCTGATGCCCACGCGCATCCGCTCCAACGGCATGAGCATCGCGCTGCTCATCAACCAGTTCGTCTCCACCGTGATCGCCGCCGTGTTCCTGCCCACCGTGGGCCAGCATGGCTATGCGGCGATGTTCTATTTCTGGGCCGCCTGCACCCTGGTGTACTTCCTCACCGCCGCCTTCCTGCTGCCCGAGACCAAGGGCAAGACGCTGGAAGAGATCGAGGCGGCGTTCCGGCGCTGAGGGCCCAGCCATGTCCAGCTTTGTGTGGGGCCTGATCGGCCCCGGGGCCATCGCCCACCGTTTTGCCGAGGCCGTGCACGGCCTGCCCGGGGTGCAGCTTGGCTGCGTGCTGGGCCGTGACCCGACGCGCACGGCCGCCTTCGCAGCGCGCTGGGGTGCGCAGCCGGCGCCGGATCTGCACGCCCTGCTGGCCGATCCGGGCCTGGACGCGATCTACATCGCCACCCCGCATGCACAACATGGCGAACTGGTGCGCGCCTGCCTGCTGTCCGGCAAGCCGGTGCTGTGCGAGAAGCCGCTGGTGCCAGGTCTTGCCCAGGCGGCGCCGCTGGTGGCGCTGGCGGCCGAGCGCGGTGTGTTCCTGATGGAGGCGCTGTGGACGCGTTTCCTGCCCATCTTTGCCCAGGTGCGGGCCTGGCTGGATGCCGGCGCCATCGGCCCGGTGCGAGCCATCCAGTCGAGCTTCTGTTTCGCCGCCCCCTTTGATCCGGCCAGCCGCCTCTACGACCCGGCGCTGGCCGGCGGCACCCTGCTGGACATCGGCATCTACAACCTGGCGATGACGCGCTGGGTGCTCGAGCCCCGGCCCGGTGCCTGCCCGGAGCCGCTGAGCCTGCGCGCCGAGGGCCTGCTGGCGCCCACCGGCGTGGATCAGCGCGTGGCGGCCACGCTGCTGTTCGAGGGCGGCATCAGCTCGCAATTCGTCTGCGCCTTTGACGGCGCGGCCGAGAACGCCCTGCACATCCTGGGCGAGCGTGGCTACATCCGTCTGCCGCACAATTTCTGGGAGGCCACGCGCGCCGAGCTGCATGCCGGTGGGGCCGCCCCCATCCTGGCCGAGGCGCCGTTTCGCATCAACGGCTTCGAGGGCGAGATCGAGGAGGCGATGCGCTGCATACGCGCCGGCCGGCTTGAGAGCCCGCAGATGCCACATGCCGAGACGCTGGCGCTGCAGCGCTGGATCGATACCTTGCGGCAGCAGCTGGGTGTGCGCTATCCCTTCGAGTAAGAAGCGGCCCTAGTCGCCGATTTGCAGGCCGGCGAGCCATGAAGCCTGTTTCTGCTTCAGTTGCAATTTGACACCTTGCCGGCGGCGGCGTCTCATCGCGCGGTTCGCGGTGCAGCAAGGAGACATGCAGATGAAGCGCATTCACACAGTCGCAGCCCTGAGCGCCCTGGTGCTCGCCGGCCTTGGTCACGCCGCCCCGGCGGCCGAGCCGCCGAGCGAGGCCAAGGCCGAACCCGCCAAGCTCGAGATGGCGGTGCAGGCCGGCAAGGACGAGGCCGGCAAGCTCGGCAAGCCCAAGGGCGGCAAGCCCGGCGGCCTGCGCGAACATCTGGTCAAGCTCAAGCAGGCCCTGCCGCCCAGTTCCACCGAGGGCCCGGCCGCCGCCGGCGATGCGGGCTTCCTGCAGCGCGCCTATCCCGAGGACGACATCCCGCTGGCCCGCATCGAGGCGGCGCGCAGTGCCGCCAAGGCGGTGGCGGGGCGCAACTTCCCGGTCGGCAAGGGCCAACCCGGTACCTTCGTGAGCGTCGGCCCGCAGGAGGCCTTGTTCCCGCGCTCGCCCTACCGTTCGTCCTTCAGCTACATCCCGACCGACTATGTCGGCGCCGGCCGCACCGTGGCCCTGGCCATCGACCCGAACTGCACGCAGGGCCAATGCCGGCTCTGGGCCGCACCCGCGGGCGGCGGCATCTGGCGTACCAAGAATGCGCTGGACGGCCAGCCGAACTGGCAGTACCTGAGCGGCCCCTTTGGCATCAACGCGATCGGCTCCATCACGCTGGACCCGAACGACGCCACCGGCAACACCTTGTGGGTGGGCACCGGCGAGGCGAACGGCTGCGGCAGCGGTTGCATCGCCGGCGTGGGCATCTACAAGTCCACCGATGGCGGCGACAGCTGGAGCGGGCCCCTGGGCGCCGCCTCGTTCAACGCGCGCGCCGTCGGTTCGATCGCCGTCAAGCCGGGCGATCCGCTGACCATTTACGCCGCCTCGGTGCGCGCCGGCCGCGGGGCCTCCTCGGTGGCTACCGGTGGCGTGGTGACCCTGGTGCCCGGCGCACCGCAGTGGGGGCTTTACAAGTCAACCGATGGCGGCGCCAGCTGGACCTACCTGCACAATGGCTCGGCCGCGGCGGCCGACTGCTCGGCCGCGAATCTGGTGGCGCAGGCCAACAACCTGAACGCCTGCTCGCCGCGCGGCGTGCGCCAGATCGAGCTCGATCCGGTCGATCCCAACACCGTCTACGCGGCCTCCTTCGGGCGCGGCGTCTGGCGCTCCAGCGATGGCGGCGCGAGCTGGGTGCAGATCAAGCCCTCGCTGAACGCCGCGCAGAACACCACCCGCCCGATGCTGGCGGTGAACCGGCTGGCGAATGGCAACACGCGCCTCTATGTGGCCGAGGGCAATGTCGGCGCACCCTATGCGCGCCTGTTCCGCAGCGACGACGCGCGCAGCGGCGCACCGGTGTTCAGCGATCTCACCAGCAGCAACCCCGCCAACCCCGGCTATGGCTCCTACAACTTCTGCAGCGGCCAATGCTGGTACGACAACTTCGTGGTCTCGCCGGCGGGCTACCCGGACATCGTCTACCTGGGCGGCTCCTATGCCTATGGCGAGACCGGCGGCATCTCCAATGGCCGCGGCGTGGTGCTGTCGACCGATGGCGGCGCGTCCTTCACCGACATGACCATGGACGGCACCGACCCCGTCAACCCGAACGGCCTGCACCCCGACCAGCATTACCTGGTGGTGCAGCCGGGCAACCCCTACCGCTTCTTCGAGGCCTCGGACGGCGGCATCGTGCGCTCCAGCGGCATGTTCTCCGACGTCTCGGTGTGGTGCGATGCGCGCGGCCTGGGCGGCGCCAACCTGCTGCGCTGCAAGCAGCTGCTGTCGCGCGTGCCCTCCAGGCTGGAGAGCATGAACAAGGGCTTGTCCACCTTGCAGTTCCAGAGCCTCTCGGTGAGCCCGCACAACGTCAACCTGGTGCAGGGCGGCACGCAGGACAACGGCACCTGGCAATCCACCGGCAACCCGGTGCGCTGGATCAACACCATGATCGGCGACGGCGGGCAGTCGGGCTTCGACGTGGCCGATCCGAAGTTCCGCTTCCACACCTTCTACGACGCCTCGCCGGACGTGAACTTCAGCGGCGGCGAGATGGGCGACTGGAACTGGATCGGCGATCCGATCTATGGCACCGGCGGCCAGTTCTATGTGCCCATCATCTCGGACCCCAAGGTCAGCAAGACCATGTTCGCCGGCGCGGCCAATGTCTGGCGCACCAAGACCTGGGGCATGGGCACGATGACGCTGGCCGAGTTCCGCGGCCATTGCAACGAGTGGCGCGGCGACTTCACGGTGCAATGCGGCGACTGGCAGCAGATCGCCGCACCCAGCCTCGTCGCGGCGGCACGTGGTGACCGCGCCGGCGGCGCGATGGCGGCGGTGGAGCGCACCGCCTCCGACAGCTCGACCGCCTGGGCGGCCACCACCACCGGGCGCGTGTTCATCTCCAAGAACGTCGACGCCGAACCGGCCGGCGCCGTCGCCTGGACACGCCTGGACGCGCTCGCGCCCAACGATCCGAACCGCTTCGTCAGCGGCATCCATATCGATCCGGCCAATCCGAATCGGGCCTGGATTTCCTACAGCGGCTTCAGCGCCTCGACGCCGGCCACGCCGGGCCATGTGTTCGAGGTCACCTACGACCCGGGCGCCGGCACGGTGAGCTGGGTGGATCGCAGCTACGACCTGGGCGACATCCCGGCCACCGATGTGGCGCGCGACGACCTCAACGGCGACCTCTACATCGCCAGCGATTTCGGCGTCTACCGCCTCGCCGCCGGCAGCAGCAGCTGGACCGCCGCGGCGCCGGGCATGCCCAATGTGGAAGTGGCCGGCCTCACCATCATCCCGGCGGCACGCAAGATGTATGTGGCCACCCACGGCCTGGGTGCCTGGTTGCTGAACCTGCCCTGAACGGGCGCGCGGCCTGCCGCCTCAACCGCCCATGGTGGCGTTCGGGTTGAAGGGCAGGCTGCGCACCCGGGCGCCGGTGAGCCTGAACCAGGCATTCGCCAGCGCCGGTGCGAAGGTGGGAACGCCCAGCTCGCCCACGCCGCCGATCGGCCGGCTGCGGTCGGCATTGGCCGGCGCGGGCATGATCAGCACCTTCACCTCGGGCATCTCGCCGAGCCGGATCATGCGGCTGGCGTTGAAGTTCTTCACCTGGGCGGCACCGTTGGCAAAGGTCTGGCGGCCGTACAGGGTGGCGTTGATCGCATGCACCACGCCGCCGACGATCTGCGCCTCCACCGAGCCCGGGTTCACCGTCAGGTAGGCGTCCACCGCCACCCACACGCGCGTGACGCGCGGCTGGCCGTTGTTGTTGGCCACCTCCACCACCTGCGCCACCACGGTGTTGAAGGCCGTGCCCACCGCGATGCCGCGGGCGCGCCCGGCCGGCGGCGCGCTGCCCCAGCCGGCGGCGTTGGCGGCGGCCTCCAGCACGGCGATCCAGCGCGGGTCGCTGAGGCGGGCGCGGCGGAACTGGTAGGGGTCCTGGCCCAGCGCCGCCGCCACCTCGTCCAGCATCGACTCCACCGCGAAGGTGTTGATCGAGGCGCCCACCGAACGCCAGAAGCCCACCGGGATGGTGGAGGGGTGGCTCACCCATTCGGTGAGCCGCGCGCCGAAGGCATAGGGCAGGGCCTGCGAGGCCTCGTAGCCCTGGCTGTCGCCGCTGGCGCCCAGCGGCACGCCGCGCTGGCCCAGGATGGAGGGCGAGACATTGCGGTAGCTCCAGGCGCTGATGTAGCCATTGGCATCCAGGCCGGCGCGCACCCGCACCAGCGCCATCGGGCGGTATTGGTCGTGGGCGAAATCCTCCTCGCGCGGCCACATCAGCTTCACCGGCTTCTGCAGCACCAGGGCCACCTGCAGGGCCTGGCTGATGAAGTCCAGCTCGGCCTTGCGGCCTAGGCCGCCGCCGAGGTAGGTGGTGTGGAACACCACCTTGTCGGCGCTCAGCCCGGTGATGGCGCAGACCAGGGCGAGGGCGGACTTGGCCGATTGCGTCGGCGCCCAGATCTCGCAGCGCTGGCCGGCCACATAGTCCACCGTGCAGTTCAGCACCTCCATGCAGGCATGGGCCACATAGGGCAGGCTGTAGCTGGCCTCCAGCAGCTTGGCCGCGCCGGCCAGCCCGGCGTTGGCATCGGCGCTGCTGCGCTCCACCGTGTAGAGCGTGCCGGGCGGGTTGGCGGCGCCGGCCACATAGGGCGTGGCGCTGCTCATCAGGCGTTGCGCGTCGCTCATGAACTGGCTGCTGTTCAGCGCGGCGGTGCTGGCCGGCAGCGTCCAGCTCGGGCTGAGGCGCTTGGCGGCCTGCCAGGCGTCCCAGGTGGTGACGCCCACCACCGCCAGCGCATTGGTATTGCCCACCGCCTCGGCGCCGCGGCCGGTGCCGGCCCAGACCTTGGTGGGCACCAGCGCCAGCGCGCCGGCCGGGGTGGCGGGGAGGGCGGCCAGCGTGCCGCCGAAGCTGGGGCAATGCTTGATGACGGCATACACCATGCCGGGCACGCGCACGTCCAGGCCGTAGATGGCGCTGCCATCCACCTTCAAGGGGATGTCGGGGCGGGCGCAGGGCTTGCCGATGTACTTGAACTGGCTGTCGGGCACCAGCGGTGCGCTGCTGGGCGGCACCAGCAGGGCCGCGTCGGCGGCCAGCTGCCCGTAGCTGAGGCGCTGGCCCGAGGGGCTGTGCAGGATCACGCCGTTGCTGACCTGGTAGTTGGCGCGGTTGCCATCGCCCAGGCGCGCCATCGCCGCGGCCACCAGGGTCTCGCGTGCGATCGCGCCGGCATCGCGCATGCGCCAGTAGTTGTTGCGCGTCACGCCGCTGCCCACCGTGTTGATGGCGGTGCCGAGCGGCGCCGGGCTGGCCAGCGTGGGCGCGCCCTGCTTCAGCTGGATGCGCGCTGGTTCCACCATCAGGTCCTCGCACAGCAGCTGGGCCAGGCCGGCGCTGGCGCCCTGGCCCATGTCGGAGCTGCCGATGGTGAGCGTGATGCTGTCGTCGGCGCCGATGCTGAGCCAGCTGTTCACGGCGCTGCTGGCGCCGGCGGCCTCGGCCGCCTTGCCGGGCAGGAAGAAGGCGAGTGTGAAGGCGCTGCCGGCACCCAGCAGCTGGCGGCGGCTGAGTTCGAGCTCGGGCTTGGGGAAATCGATCATGGTGCGGGCTCCCGGCTCACAGACCCGCAACGGCCTGCTTGATGCGTTGATAGGTGCCGCAGACGCAGACGTTCTTGACCTCGCTGGCGATCTCGCTGCCATGGTGGCCGGCCTTCATCGCGCCCGCCACAGACATCAGCATGCCCGACTGGCAGTAGCCGCATTGCGGCACCTGCAGGGCGATCCAGGCCTGCTGCGCCGGGTGGCTGCGGTCCGGCGAGAGCCCCTCGATGGTGGTGATGGGCTTGCCGGCGGCCGAGGAGACATCGAGCTTGCAGCTCTTCTCGGGCTGGCCGTTCATCAGCACGGTGCAGGCGCCGCAGACCTCGATACCGCAGCCGTACTTGGTGCCGGTGAGGCCGATCACATCGCGCAGCACCCACAGCAGGGGCATGGACTCGCTGCTCACGTTGACCAGATGGTCGCGGCCGTTGACGTTGAGGGTGTAGCTGGGCATCGCGTACTCCTTGGATGCTGCCGCGCGGCGGGCGGCCGGGTTGGGCTGGGCGCGAGGATAGGGTGGGCCCCACATTAAGACTGTGTGGGTTTGTTAAGCGCGGGCGCGCCGGGGGGCTTGACCCTCACCTTGCGTGAGGCCCGATGATGCGAGCCATGGAATACACCGTCGGCGAACTCGCCAAGCGTGCCGGGCTCACCGTGCGCGCCCTGCATCACTACGAAAAGCTCGGCCTGCTGTTGCCCTCGGGGCGCAGCGAGGCCGGCTACCGGCGCTACAGCGAGGCCGATGTGCAGCGCCTGCACCGCGTGCTGGCGCTGCGCCATTCCGGCCTGGCGCTGAAGGAGATCGCCCTGCTGATGGAAGCGGAGAACCCGCCGCTGCGCGAGGTGCTGGAGCGCCAGATCGCCGAGGTGGAGCTGCAGCTGCAGCGCCAGCAGCGCCTGCTCAAGGCACTCAAGACGGTGGCTGCACGCGCCCATGCGAGCGAGCAGGGCTTGAGCGAGCACCTGCTCACCGTGATGAGCCTGATGCGGCTGTTCGAGCAGTACTTCAGCGAGGCGGAGCTGCAGGCCCTGTCGCGCCGCCGCGCCGAGCTGGGCGAGGCGCGCGTGCGCGATATCGAGCTGGCCTGGCACGGCCTGATCCAGGAGGTGCAGGCCAGCATGACGGCGGGCGTGCCGGCCGCCAGCCCCGACGTGCGCGCCCTGGCCCTGCGCTGGCGCGCGCTGGCACAGCAGTTCGTCGGCGACCAGGCCCAGCTGAAGGCCAAGGTGCAGGCCATGTACGAGCAGGAAACGGGGCTGCAGCGCGAGACCGGCGTCACGCCGGAAATGATTGCCTATCTGCGCCAGGCCCTGAACCCAAGGGAGGAGAACAACCATGACAAGACCTGAGACCCAGGCCGGCAAGGCCCGGCTGTTTGCCAACCCCAATTTCCGCTGGCTGCTGGGCGGCGGCCTGCTGTCCATGCTGGGCGACCAGTTCACCCTCATCGCCTTGCCCTGGCTGGTGCTGCAGCTCAGCGGCGACGCCCTGGTGCTGGGCACGGTGCTGGCGGTGATGGGCGTGCCGCGCGCCGTCTTCATCCTGCTGGGCGGGGCCATCGTCGACCGCCATTCACCGCAGCGCGTGCTGCTGCTCACCAAGCTGGTCAACGGCGCCCTGGTGGGCCTGCTGGCCCTGCTGGTGTGGAGCGGCACGCTGCAGCTGTGGATGGTCTATGGCCTGGCGCTGGGCATCGGCCTGGCCACCGCCTTCAGCTATCCGGCCGGCAGCTCCATCCTGCCCCAGGCCCTGCCGCCCGAGGCCCTGCAGGCCGCCAACGGCACGCTGATGGCGCTGCGCCAGCTGAGCGTGCTGCTGGGGCCGGCGCTGGCCGGCGCGCTGATCGTGCTGCTGGCGGAGCCGGGCGCGCCGCCGGCGCCGCAGCAGCACATCAACGATGCGCGCGGCCTGGCGCTGGCCTTCGGCTTCGATGCCTTCAGCTTCTTCGTCTCGGCCTGGACGCTGCGCCAGGTCAGGCTCGGCCAGCGCGCGAGGCCCGAGCCGGTGCCGGTGCTGGCGGCGATCGCCGAGGCGATGCGCTTCTTCTGGCGCGACGTGGAGCTGCGCACCCTGTGCCTGTATTTCGCCGCCATCGGCTTCTTCGTCGGCGGCCCCATCCAGGTGGCGCTGCCGGTGCTGGCGCAAACCCAGCTGCCGGGCGGCGCGGCCTCGTTGGGCCTGCTGCTGGCCGGCCATGGCGGCGGCGTGCTGGTGGGCATGGCGCTGTCCGGCCTGCTCAAGGGCCGGCGCCTGGGCACGCTGGGCGCCACGGTGCTGGCCATCGATGCCTGCGCGGGCCTGGCCTTTCTGCCCTTCGGCCATGTCCACGCCACCTGGCAGGGCCTGGCCCTGCTGGTGCCGCTGGGCGCGCTGGGCGGCTTTGTGCAGGTGGCCGTCTACACCTGGATGCAGCAGCGCATCCCGCCGGCCATGCTGGGCCGGGCCATGAGCCTGTTCATGTTCATCTTCATGGGCATCACGCCGCTGGCCGCGGCGGCGGCCGGCGCGGCGCTCAAGCTGCTGGGCCTGGCGCTGCTGTTCAGCGCCAGCGGTGCGGCGCTCTTGCTGATCGTGGTGCTGGGCCTGCTGCTGACGCCGATCAGGCGCATTCGCGATGCGTCGCCAGCGCCAGGATTTGCGCCCTGATGTGCGGGTCCAGCCGCGCGCCGCGCCGCTCCAGCGCGGCCAGCATGGCGAGGGCCGCTGCCGGCGTGGCGGCATAACCCGGCATCAGCGCGGGCAGCTCCTGCGCCAGCCCGGGCTGGCGCCGCTCCAGCCGGCGCTCGCGGTTGAAGGGGTCGGCCGGCGCATCGGCGCCGGCGCGAGCCTGGTCCTCGGCGCGCAAGGCGTCGAGTTCGATCAGCCGGTCGAGCGCGTGGCCCTGCACAAAGCGCGCGGCCGAGAGCTTCTCGCCGCGCTGCCAGCGCTGCAGGCCGACGAACAGGCAGCTCAGCGCCTCGCCGACGATCCAGCGCTCGTCCGGCAGGCGCGCGGTGGGCATGGGCAGGCTCGGATGCGCCAGCGCCGGGTCGAGCGCCTCGCTGCGCCAGACCCATTGCCCGCTGGCGTAGGGGATCTGCGCCAGCTCATGCGCTTCGAACACCGCGAATTCGCAGAACACCCCGTCGGCCATCAAGGCCTTGTGGCCGTCCGCGGTGTTCTGGAAATGCCAGGCCAGCGGATGGGCCGCCGCCAGCCAGTCGAGCCGCTCGATGTAGCGCGCCTTGTGGCCGGGCGCGACGATGGCGAAGAAGTCCAGATCCGAATAGGCATCCAGGCGGCCGCGCTCCAGCCCCACCGAGCCCAGCCCCAGCAGGCCCAGCGCCGTGCCACTGTCGCGCAGCGCGCCGGCGATGGCCTCCAGCCGCGCTAGCAGCAGTGCGGGGGTGATGGTGCTGCGTTCGTTCAATTCGGTCATGGTGTGCGTTGCGCTCCTGTTGGCGCGCATTATGGGCAGGCCATGGCGAGGCGGGTTTCATGCTGTTACCGTCGCGGCCATGCACGAGTTCAGCACCCTCACGACCGCGCGCCTGAGCCTGCGCCGCCTGCGGCCCGGCGACCTGGCGCGCTTCGCCGCCTACCGCGCCGACCCGGAGCTGGCGCGCTACCAGGGCTGGAGCGCGCTGAGCATGGCGGAGGCGGCCGACTTCATCGCCGGCATGCGCGCCGCCCCGGCCTTCGTGGAGCAGGCCTGGCTGCAGCTGGCGATCGCACAGCGCCCCGGTGACGAGCTGGTGGGCGATATCGGCCTGTGCCTGCATGCCGGTGGCGTGGCCGAGATCGGCTTCACGCTGATGCGCGAGGCGCAGGGGCGGGGCCTTGCTACCGAGGCGTTGCGCGCCCTCATCGAGATGTTGTTCGGGCGCCCCGAGGTGCGCGCGCTGATCGCCATCACCGATGCGCGCAACCACGCCAGCATGCGGCTGCTGGAGCGCCTGGGCCTGCGGCTGGTGCGCAGCGAGGCGGCGCTGTTCAAGGGCGAAGCCTGTACCGAACACCATTACCGGCTCGAGCGGGCACACGGCCTGGCGGTAAAGTCCGTGCCATGACCGCCAAGACCGCTTCCGAGATCCGTGCCCTGCTCACCCCGGCCGAGGTCGCCGACCTCTGGTTCATTCCGCAGGTGTTCGGCGGCCGCGTCGTCAGCGAGGCCATGCAGCAGCGCTTTCAGGACCTGGGCCTGGCCACCGCACCGCTGGCCGATGGCCGGCGCGGCATCACCGAGCTGGGCTCGCGCGTGCAGCGCGGCGCGCCGTGAGCGCCCATGATGAGCACTGACGCGCCCGACCCCGATCCGATGCCCATGCCACCCGTGCAGCCCGAGCTCGAGGCCTGCTGCGGCAATGGCTGCGAGCCCTGCATCTTCGAGCTGCACGACCTGGCGATGGACGCCTACCGCCAGGCCATGCGGGCCTGGCGCGCGCGCCATCCCGACACCCCCGCGAACGCCGGAGCAAGCCCATGAGCGAAAAAAGTGCCTTTCAGGACAACTACCCCGAGAACGTCGCGCATTGCTATGGCTGCGGGCGCCTCAACGGCCACGGCCACCAGATCAAGACGCATTGGGAGGGCGAGGAGAGCGTCACCCGCTACCGGCCCGAGCCCTTCCACACCGCGGTGCCGGGTTATGTCTATGGCGGCCTGATCGCCTCGCTGATCGATTGCCACAGCACCGGCACGGCCGCCGCCGCCATGTACCGCGCCGAGGGGCGCGAGATGGACACGCAGCCGGCCTTCCGTTTCGTCACCGGCTCCCTGCATGTGGACTATCTCAAGCCCACGCCGATCGCCGGCCCGCTGGAGATACGCGGCCGCGTCAAGGCCATCCAGGGCCGCAAGGTGATCGTCGAATCCTGGGTGCTGGCCGAGGGCGTGGTGACGGCGCGCGGCGAGGTCACCGCGGTGCAGATGCCCGAGAACTTTTTTGCCGCCGCGGTGCCCACTGCATGAGCGAGGCCGCACCCTACCAGCCGCCCAGCGTCTGGGCCTGGAAGAAGGACGGCAACGGCGGCCGCTTCGCCGCCATCAACCGGCCGGTGGCCGGTGCCACCCATGAGCGCGAGCTGCCGGTGGGCCGCCATCCGCTGCAGCTGTATTCGCTCGCCACGCCCAATGGCGTGAAGGTCACGGTGTTGCTGGAGGAGCTGCTGGAGGCGGGCCATGCGGGCGCCGAGTACGACGCCTGGCTGGTGCGCATCGACGCGGGCGAGCAGTTCGGCAGCGGCTTTGTGGGCATCAACCCGAACTCCAAGATCCCGGCCCTGCTGGACCGTAGCGGGCCCGAGCCGCTGCGCGTGTTCGAGTCGGGCGCGATCCTGCTGCACCTGGCCGAGAAGTTCGGCGCCTTCTTGCCGGCCGGCGGCGCGGCGCGCGCCGAATGCCTGTCGTGGCTGTTCTGGCAGATGGGCAGCGCGCCCTTTCTCGGCGGCGGCTTCGGCCATTTCTACGCCTACGCGCCCGAGAAGATCGAGTACGCGATCGACCGCTATGCCATGGAGGTGAAGCGTCAGCTCGATGTGCTGGACCGGCGCCTGGCCGAGAGCCCGTTTCTCGCCGGCGCCGACTACACCATCGCCGACATGGCGGTCTGGCCCTGGTATGGCACGCTCGTGAAGGGCCAGCTCTATGGCGCGGGCGAGTTCCTGCAGGTGCAGGACTACCGCCATGTGCTGCGCTGGACCGACGCGATCGCCCAGCGCCCCGCGGTGCGGCGTGGCCGCATCGTCAACCGCAGCTGGGGCCAGCCCGCCAGCCAGCTGCTGGAGCGCCACGCGGCCAGCGACTTCGAGACCCGCACCCAGGACAAGCTGGCCGAGCCGGCTGGAAGGACGCCGCCATGATCACCCTCTACGACTGCGCCACCGCGCCGAGCCCGCGCCGCGCGCGCATCCTGCTGGCCGAGAAGGGCGTGGCGCATGAGACGGTGCAGGTGGACCTGCGCCAGGGCGAGCAGCTCAGCGAGGCCTACCGGCGCATCAACCCGCAATGCACGGTGCCGGCGCTGCGCACCGACGAGGGCCTGCTGCTGACCGACAACGCCGCCATCGCCGCCTATCTGGAGGCGCGCTTTCCGGAGCCGGCGCTGCTGGGCAGCACGCCCGCCGAGAAGGCCGAGATCGCGAGCTGGCAATGGCGCATCGAGTTCGAGGGGCTGATGGCGATCGCCGAGGCGATGCGCAACAGCGCCCCGGCGATGGCCAACCGCGCGCTGCCGGGGCCGGTGGACTATGCGCAGATCCCTGCACTGGCGCAGCGCGGCCTGGCGCGGCTGCAGCAGTTCTTCGTCGAGCTCGACACGCGCCTGCAGGGCCGCGACTTCATCGCCGCCGAGCGGTTCAGCATCGCCGACATCACCGCCGTGGTGGCGGTGGACTTCGCGCGCGTGGTGCGCGTCAAGCCCGGCGAGCAGCACCCGCACTTGCTGCGCTGGCGCCAGGCGATGGCGTTGCGGCCTGCGATGGCGCTGTAGGCGCGGCGGCCTGCCCGGCTCACGGCGCCAGCAGGCGCAGCAGCAGCCAGGCCGGCAGACCCAGGTAGAGCAAGGCCAGGCCCAGGCGCTCCAGCCAGTGCCGCAGCGCGGCGGCCTTCTCAGGACGCAGCAGCAGGGCCGCCAGCGTGCCGGCCTCGATGGCGGCGCGCAGCAGCGCGGCGCACAGCAGCACGCCGATCGCCCAGGCGGCCCACCAGAGCGCAAAGCCCTTCAGGAAGAGCAGCGCCCCATAGGCCTGCAGCTCGCCGAAGCTGCCGCCATAGGCGATCTGCTGGTGCAGGCGGAAAGCCGGTATTGCCAGCGCCAGCGGCAGCAGCAGGAACTTCGCCGCCGGCCGCTGCAGCTGGCTGCGCCGGCTCGAGGTTAGGCAGACTTGCGCGTAGCGAGCCGGAAACGACAAGGGAGGCGGGGGTGACAGCCGCAGCAGGCGCGCCAGCGCCAGCGGGTCGGCCAGCGCCAGCCCGTAGTGCCAGCGCCGGCCGCCGGCCAGGCGCAGCCAGGCGCCCGGGGCCGGCAGGCGCAGCCGCCAGGGCTCGATGCCGGCGATGTCCTGCAGCGGCAGGGCCAGGCGCTGGCGGCCGCGCGCCAGCACCAGCATGCCGGCTTGAGCATCGATGCTGGCGCGCGCCGTGAAGGCGCGCAGCACGCACCAGGCCGCCAGCTCGGGGGCGAGGAACAACGCCGCCACGCTGCGCAGCTGCGCCAGCGTGCTCAGCTGCAGCAGGCCGTCGCCCAGCGCCATCGCCGCCAGCATCCACAGCAGGCTGGCACGCGCAAAGCCGCGCAGCAGGCCGGCGGCGAGGCGGGCGGCGGGAGGTAGCACGGCCACGCTTGCCAGGGTGGCGGCATCGCTGGCGGCGGGGTCCGGCTGTGCTTCGCCGGGCCGCCACCAGCGGCGCAAGGCGGTGCCCAAGGCCAGCAGGGCGAGCGCGGCGACGGCCGCGCGCCCCACCCAGTCGCCCCAGGCCAGCATCAGGGTGGGGCGGCCGCCGGCCTCGCGCACCGGCAGCTCGCCCAGCACCAGCACGCGTTCGCCCAGGCGCGAGCCAGCGACGATGCTGCCGCCCGCATCGATGATGGCGCTGAAGCCGTTGCTGGTGACGCGGAACTGCGGCAGGCGCGTCTCGATGCTGCGAAACGCCGCCACCGCCTGGTGCAGGGCCGCGCCCTGCGGCAGGGCGTTGAACCAGGCGTCGTTGGACAGGGTCAGGATGGCCTGGCCGCCCAGGCGCGCGCCCTCGATGGCGAGGCCGGTATCGACGGCGTCCAGGCAGATCAGCGCCAGCACCGGGATCTCGCGGCCATCGGCTAGGCGCAGCGGGAACACGCGCGCACCGCTGCCCGGCCGCCAGCCGCCGGCCCAGGGCAGCCAGCGCCGCAGGGCCGGGCCGTCCAGCCAGGGCGGCACGTATTCGGTGAGCGGGAAGGGTCGGGTCTTGCGGTACAGGCCCAGCAGGCCCGCGCCGGGCGCGACGAAGGCGGCGGCGTTGTACTCGCCCGCCGCATCGCGGTCATAGGTGCCGAACACAAAGGGCACGCCGGCGGCGTTCACGATCGTCAGTATCTCGGCGTCGAATTCGGCGCCGGCCTCGCTCTTGGGATGGCCGAAGGTGGTGGGATAGACCGTCTCCGACCACAGCACCGCATCGGCGTGCTGGCGCTCGATGGCATCGAAGGACATCGCGAAATGCGTGTCCAGCACCGCGCGCACCACCGCGGCCGCGCCCTGCTCGCGGCGCAGGGCCTCGTAGTCGGTGATATTCGCCTGCACCAGGCCCATGCGCAGCGGTTTGCCGGCCGCCGGCAGGGCCGCCAGCGCCGCCAGCGCATAAGCGCCGTAGCCGGCCAGCAGCAGCGGCACCAGGGCCGCCAGCGCCAGCGGCCGCGCCAATGCCCGCGCGCCATGCGCACGCCGCGCCAGCGCCTCGGCCAGGGCCTCGTTGCTCAGCAGCAGCAGCAGCGTGAGCCCCGCCGCACCGCCGAGATCGGCGGCCTGGCGCAGCAGGCGCGCGGGATAGAGGCCATAGCCCAGCGTGTCGCCCAACAGCCTGGGCAGCAGCCACTCGGCGCCGACCCAGGCCGCGCTGCCCATCAGCGCCCCGGCCAGCGCACGCCGGTTGCGGCTGCGGCGGCGGCCCAGGCGACGCAGCAGCACAAAGGCAAAGAACTGCGGCTGGAACAGCGGCGCCAGCAGCAGGAGCAGCAGCAGGCCGGTGCCGGCGCCCAGCTGCGTGTAGGCGCCGATGGCGCTGCCGAACCAGGCGAACACCGCCAACGTGTAGAGCACCGACATGGCCCAGGCGCTCAGCAGCGTGCCCCGCAACGAGGTCACCGCGCTGAGCCGGTGCAGCCAGGGCAGCAGGGCCACGAAGCCGAGCGGCCAGGCGCCGTCGCCGCGCGCGTACAGGCCGCACAGCAGCGCGCTGACAAGCATGCCCAACCAGCGGCTGGCGGCCAGCCTGTGCAGCAGTTCGCTGATGCTCAACCCCCGGGTCGCTCGAGCGGCGCCGGCACCACGATGCGCCGCAGCGGCAGGCCCGGCGGCGCGAGCTCGGGCGGTACCACGCGGTCCGCCGGCATCGCGATCGGCTGGCGCGCCGCGTCCACCAGCTGCGCATCTGGCGCGAACATCAGGATGGCTTCGATGCGCTGGCCGTCATCGGTGGCCTGGTGATGCCGCACATAGCCGGCCGGCAGCGGGAAGTCTTCCGGCACGGCCAGGCCCAGCAGGGGCGGGCGCGTGCCCGGCGGCGAGAAGGCACCCAGGCCGGTGTAGACGCCGGCCTGGTGCAGGCGCGCGATGACCTCGGCCATGCCGGGGCGCTCGCCCTCGTTGACATAGTCGGCCAGGTCGGCTGTCAGATCGCCATTGGGGTCACGCTGGCGCGGGATGCGCGGTGGTGCTGCGCCGTACTGGGCCGGCGGTGTGGCCGCGACGTTGCTGGCTGCCACCACCGCGACCACGGCCGCCGTCGGTACCCCGTCAGGCGTCGGGGCGAGCGGCGTGGCCGCGCTGCCGGCGGGCGCGGCCGCGGCTAGTGGCTCAGCCGCGGCGTCGGGCGCCCCCATCCACCACCAGGCGCCAGCCGTCAGCACCAGGCCCAGGGCGATCGCCAGCAGGCCCAGCGAGGGCCGCCAGCCGCCGGCTTGATCGGGACGGTGGCGCATGGACATGGCCCCGGCCCGCCCTCAGGGCGCCGCGGGGTTGGAGGTGGAAATCGCCCAGCCCATGCGCTCGTGGCCGTACTGGTTCCAGATCGGGCTCTTGCCGCCGCTGAACGAGGTGTAGCGCGGCGCGCCCGAGCCGGTGGTGCCGCCGAACAGGCCGGCGCTGACGGTGCCGCCGGTATAGGTGGGGTGGGTGTTGTCGGACTGGATGTAGTCGTAGCTGCTGCTGGCCGAGACGAAATGCGTGTTGGCATCGCGCAGGGTGGCGCGCAGCGTGTTGCTGATGCGGTTCACATAGCTGGCCTCGCTCTCGCCGGCTACATAGCGCAGCGCGTCGGAGTCGACCTGGCCGTCGCCATTGGCGTCATAGTCGGCGCCCATGTACTGGGCGAAGTTGTCCGCGCACTTGAAGCCCTTCTGGCGGGCGAACTCGCACATCCAGTAGTTCATGGTGGCGAGCTTGGGCAGGAACAGGCTCTGCAGGTTCACCGTCGCGCCGGTGCTGGCGTCCTTGCAGCTGCTCTGCACATTGTCGGCGGCGTAGCCCGGGTAGTGCAGGTTGGAGACGATCTTCAGCTTGGTGCCGGCATAGGCATTCGCGTTGATGAAGTCCATCGCCGCCGCCACATAGGTCTTGCAGCTGTTGACGGCGCTGTCCATGCCCGCGTAGTTGCAGGTGCCGGTCTGGCTCTTGAAGGCCGAGCGCGCCTGCAGCCCGTCGTTGCCGCACATCTCGAAGGTCACCACGCGCGTCGAGGCGGCCTGCATATAGGACTTCTCGGCCACGATCTTGTTGTTGTAGACGTCGGAGGCCACCGCGCCGGACTTGGCTCGCCGCACGCTCTCGATATCCGCATTCCACAGCGCCGAGAGGTATTCCGCATCCACCGTCGGGGCCGCGTACTTGGCGGCGTTGAGGGTCGAGCCGTTGTAGCCCGCGTAGATCGAGTCGCCATAGGCCACCAGGCGGTATTTGGTGCTGGTGCCGGCCCGGTCTATGGTCCAGGAGACGTTCTGGGTCAGCGTGTTGGCCGTAGCCGCGGCGCCCACGCCCAGCAGGGTGAGGGCGGTCATCAGGATGCGCAGGGTCCTCATCGGGTTCTCCTTGAAGCCTGGGGTGCGATCGGAAGGGCCAGACTACCAGCGCGGCCGCCCCGCCAGTTGCGGGAAATCCCTCCGCTGCGCTGCAGCAAGGTGACCCAGTCGGCTACACCCCGGCATTGCCAGCCGCTCCGGCCGCAGCCGGGCGCGGGCCGCTCAGTCGCGTCGGCCGGCAATATAGTGTTCGAGCTGCTCGATGATGAACTGCTGGTCGGCGATGGTGGCCTTGACCAGGTCGCCGATCGAGACGAGGCCCAGCAGCCGTTCGCCGTCCATCACCGGCAGGTGGCGCAGCCGGTGCTCGGTCATCAGCGCCATGCATTCCTCGGCGCTGCGGTCGGGCGGCACCACCATCACCGGGCTGGACATGATGTCGCGCAGCAGCGTGTCCTTGGACGACCGGTCCATCAGCACGATCTTGCGCGCGTAATCGCGTTCCGAGACGATGCCCACCACCTTGCCGCGCTCCACGACCAGCAGCGCGCCGATGTTCTTGTCGGCCATCAGGCGCACCGCCTCAAAGACCGAGGCCGTGGGTTCGATGGTGAACACGGTTGCAGCGGGCTTGGAACGGAGTATTTGTGCAGCGTTTGTCATAGCGCGGCCCTCCATGGGTGTCGACGCACCCTATTCAAACCGATCTGGGCCGATTGCGCATCACCCGTCTGCGGAGGAGCGCCTCCTACACCATCCGCTCCGGCCGCACCCAGGCGTCGAACTGCTCGGCCGTCAGCAGGCCCGAGGCCAGCGCCGCCTCGCGCAGGCTCAGGCCCTGGCCATGGGCCTGCTTGGCGATGGCGGCGGCCTGGTCGTAGCCGATATGCGGGCTCAGCGCCGTCACCAGCATCAGCGAGCGCGCCAGCAGCTCGGCGATGCGCGCACGGTCGGCCGTGATGCCGCGGGCGCAATGCGTGTCGAAGCTGGCCATGCCCTCGGCCAGCAGGCGCAGGCTCTGCAGGAAGTTATGGGCGATCAGGGGCTTGAAGACGTTCAGCTCGAAGTTGCCCGAGGCCGCGCCGATGCTCAGCGCCACGTCGTTGCCCAGCACCTGGCAGCTGAGCATGGTGAGCGCCTCGCACTGGGTCGGGTTGATCTTGCCGGGCATGATGGAGCTGCCCGGCTCGTTCTCCGGGATGCGCAGCTCACCCAGGCCGCAGCGCGGCCCGGAGGCCAGCCAGCGCACGTCGTTGGCGATCTTGATCAGCGCCGTGGCCAGGGTCTTGAGCGCGCCATGCGCCGCCACCAGGGCCTCGTGGCCGGCCAGCGCGGCATAGCGGTTGGCGGCGCAGCGCAGCGGCAGGCCGGTGCCGGCGGCCAGGCGTGCCGCCACGCGCCGGCCGAACTCGGCATGGGTGTTGAGGCCCGTGCCCACCGCGGTGCCGCCGATCGCCAGCTCGTGCAGCGCGTGCTGGCTGGCGCGGATGGCTTGCTCGGCCAGCTCGAGTTGGGCCACCCAGCCCGACATCTCCTGGCCCAGGGTCAGCGGCGTCGCGTCCTGCAGATGGGTGCGGCCGATCTTGATCAGATCGACGTACTCGGCCGCCTTGGCGGCCAGGGTGTCGCGCAGGGCCAGCAGGCTGGGCAGCAGGTGGTTCGCCAGCTCGAGTGCGGCGGCCACGTGCATGGCGCTGGGAAAGACGTCGTTGGACGACTGGCCCAGGTTCACATGGTCGTTGGGATGCACATGGCGCTCGCTGCCGCGCCCGCCGCCCAGCAGCTCGGAGGCGCGATTCGCCAGCACCTCGTTCATATTCATATTCGTCTGCGTGCCCGAGCCGGTCTGCCAGACCGAGAGCGGGAAGGCCTCGGCATGCTCGCCGGCCAGCACCTCGCCGGCCGCCTGGGCGATCGCGGCCGCCAGCGTCGCGTCCAGCAGGCCCAGCTCGGCATTGACCCGCGCCGCCTCGGCCTTGATGCGGGCCAACGCCTGCAGCAGCGGGGGCGGCATGCGTTCGCTGGAGATGTGGAAGTGCAGCAGGGAGCGCTGCGTCTGCGCCCCCCACAGTGCCTCGGCCGGCACGGCGATCTCGCCCAGGCTGTCGGTCTCTATCCGGGTGGCGTGCTGCATGGCAGGTCCTTGTCAGGGCCTGCTGACAGGCCCGCCTGCCCAGTGTAGGCAGGCTCAGTGCTTCTTGGCGGCGTCGTCCTTGCCGAACCACGCATCGGTGGCGCTGCGCTGCCAGGCCGAAAGCTGCTTCTCGGCGTCTTCCTTGGCCAGGCCGTAGCGTTCCTGGATCATGCCGGCGAGCTGATCGCGCCGGCCGGCGACGATGTCGAGGTCGTCGTCGGTCAGTTTGCCCCATTGCTCCTTGACGCGGCCGGTGGTCTGTTTCCAGTTGCCCTGTATGCGATCCCAGTTCATGGTGATTCCTTGCGTTCAATGATTACGGACGGATGGCGATTTCGTTCTTCACGTTCTTCACCCCGGCGATCTTCCAGGTGATGCCCTCGGCGGTGGTCTTTTCCTTCAGGCTCTTGGCGAAGCCCGAGAGCATGACGGTGCCATTGAGCGTCTCCACGCTGATGGCCGAGGCATCGACGTCCTTGTTGTCGATGAAGCGGCCCTTCACGGCGGTGGTGATGGCGGTGTCGTCCACATAGGCTCCGACGGTCTCCTGGCCGCGCGTGACGGCACAGCCGCTGGCGAACACGAGGACGAGGGCGCTGAGCGCGGCGGTGGTGAGGTGGCGGATGGTCATGGTGATGCTCCTGGATGGGTGAAGCCTCAATGTAGGAAGGCGCGGCGGCGCCGCCCATAGTCGGGCAGCACCTGCTCTTGTAGGACGACGCCGCATCTGTCGGCTCGGTGCGTCAACGCACCGACGCCAGCGCCGGGGCACCGCAGGCTGGCCGCGACATCCCAACCACGGAGTAGCCCCATGCGCACCCTTTCTGTATCCGCCCTGAGCGGCTTGTTGATCCTCGCGCTGGCGGCCTGCGCCAGCACCCCACCGCCCGACGCCGAGATGGCGCTGGGCAAGGCCGCCATGGGCCAGGCCCAGAGCGCCGGCGGCAACGAATACGCACCCGCCGAGATGCGCATGGCGCGCGACAAGCTGGAGCGCGCCCAGCTCGCCATCAACGACAAGCATTACGCCCAGGCACGCCTGTTGGCCGAGGAGGCGCAGGTCGATGCGCGGCTGGCGCAGAGCAAGTCGGAGGCGGGCAAGGCCGGCAAGGCCGCCACGGCCGTCAAGGAAGACGGCCGCGTGCTGCGCGAAGAACTCGAGCGCAAGACGCAGTGAACCCCGTGACCCCCATCAACCCCCGCAAGGAATCCATCATGAGCATGATCCGCAGCAATCCCCGCACCCTGATCGCCCTGGCGGCGAGCGCCGTCCTGATGGCGTGCAGCTCGATACCGGCCAGCAACCCGCAACTCGAGACCGCGCGCGCCGACTACCGCCAGGCCCAGAACGACGCGCAGACGCGCGAGCTGGCGCCGGCCGAACTCAAGCAGGCGGGTGAGGCGCTGGAGCGTGCCGACCAGGCCTATGCGCGCCGCGACGAGGCCGGTAGCGTCAATCACCTCGCCTATGTGGCGGCGCAGCGCACGGCGATCGCGCAGGAAAGCGCGCGCCAGCGCGCCGCCGAGCGCGCGGTGGCGCAGTCGCAGGTGGAGCGCGACCGCATGCGACTGGCCGCCCGTACCAGCGAGGCAGATGCCGCCAAGCTCAGCGCCGCCGCGGCGCAGCAGCAGACCCTGGCAGCGCAGCGCCAGACCTCGATGGCGGTGGCCGATGCCGAGGCCGCGCGGCGCGCCGCCGACGATGCCCAGGTGCGCACCTACCAGCTCGAAACCGAGCTGCGCGCGCTCAATGCCAAGCAGACCGAGCGCGGCCTGGTGATCACCATCGGCGATGTGCTGTTCGACAACAACCAGGCCCGCCTCAAGCCCGGCGGCCTGCGCAATCTGGAGCAACTCGCCGCCTTCATGAAGCAGTACCCGCAGCGTCGCCTGCTGGTGGAGGGCCATACCGACAGCGTGGGCAGCGACAGCAGCAATGAGGGCTTGTCGCAGCGGCGTGCCGAGGCGGTGCGCGACGCCATCGTCGGCCAGGGCGTGGCGGCCGATCGCCTCAGCGTGCGCGGCCTGGGCGAGACCCGCCCGGTGGCCGGCAATGACAACGCCGCCGGACGCCAATTGAACCGGCGCGTGGAGATCCTGCTGTCGGATGTGAACGGCGTGATCGCATCACGCTAGCAGGGGGACGACGAAGCTGGCATCCAAAGCCAGTTCGTTCCAGTTCACGCACTGACCCGGCAGCAAGACTTGGGCCGCCGCTCCATCCCCCAGGATGGCGGCGGCCTGTTTTTGCGCCAGGGCCGGCGGCACGCGCAGCAGCAGGAAACGCAGCACGCGCGCGCCGCGCCGCAGCGTCAGCCGGGCCTCGGGCCAATGCGAGGGCAGGCAGGGGCGCAGGCTGAGGCGGTGCGCCTCCAGCTGCAGGCCGAACAGCGACTCGATCGCGGCGCGCTGCAGCCAGGCGGCCGAGCCGGTGTACCAGCTCCAGCCGCCGCGCCCCAGATAGGGCGGCTGGCTGTAGACATCACCCGCCATCACATAGGGCTCGATGCCGTAGGCCGGCCCGCGCAGGGCATCGGCGGCGCGGTGGGCCGGGCTCAGATAGGTGAAATAGCGGTAGGCCAGATCGCCCGCCTCGGCGAGCTGGCTCTGCTGCGCGAGTTGCGCCTGCGCCATCAGCGCCCAGACACCGGCATGCGAGTACTGGCCGCCGTTCTCGCGCACGCCCGGCGGGTAGGCCTGGATGTAGCCGGCGCTGGGCTGGGCCTGGGCCAGGGGCGGATGCAGCAGGCGCAGCAGGCCCATCTCATGGTCCACCAGTTCGCGCTCCACGGCCGCCATCGCTAGGCGTTGCCGGGGCAGCGGCGCCACGCCCGACAGCACGCTCCAGGCCTGCGCAATCAGGTCGATGCGCGCCTCGCTATTGGCATGCGAGCCCAGTGGCGAGCCGTCATCGAAGAAAGCGCGCTTGAACCACAGGCCGTCCCAGGCCGGGCCCTGCAGCGCCGCCTGCCAGCCCTCGGCCGCCTGCTCCCAGCGCGCGGCGCGCTCGGGTTCGCCGCGCTGGCGCGCCAGCGGCGCGAAGCCGGCCACCAGCTGGCAGGCGAACCAGGCCAGCCAGACCGACTCGCCGCGCCCCTGGTCGCCGACCCGGTTCATGCCGTCGTTCCAGTCGCCCGCGCCCATCAGCGGCAGGCCATGGGCGCCGACGCGCAGGCTGTGGTCGATGCAGCGCGCCGCATGCTCGTAGACACTCGCGCTCCATACACTGGTGGCCGGGCTGTCGTAGGCATCCGCGGCGCCGGGCGCAATCGGTGCGCCGTCCAGGAAGGGCTGGGTTTCGTCCAGCAGGGCCTGGTCGTCGCTGGCGCGCAGATAGTGCAAGAGGGCCTGCGGCAGCCACAGCAGATCGTCGCTGCAATGGGTGCGCACGCCGGCGCCGCCGGGTGCGTGCCACCAATGCTGCACGTCGCCCTCGGGGAACTGGCGCGAGGCGGCCAGCAGGATCTGGGCGCGCAGCCGGGCCGGCGCGGCCCAGGCCAGCGCCATGGCGTCCTGCAGATGGTCGCGGAAACCGGTGGCGCCGCCGGCCTGGTAGAGCCCGGCCTTGGCCCAGATGCGGCAGGTCAGGGTCTGGTAGAGCAGCCAGCGGTTCACCATCGCGTCGAACAGGGGGTCAGGTGTTGCCACCGTGGTGGCGCCCAGCAGCTCGTCCCATTGCGCATGCGCCAGGGCCTCGCGGCCGGCGGCGTCCTGCTGCGCGGCGCTGGCGGCGAGCTGGCGCGCCGCCGCGGGGCTGGCCGCATAGCCGAGCAGGAACACGCGCTGCTCGCTCGCGCCCGGCGCGATCGCCAGCTCGCAGGCCAGCGCCGCGCAGGGGTCGAGGCCGCTGCCGCTCAGGCGCCCCAGCGCATGCGGCAGCACCAGGGCGCCGCCGGCGTCGAAGAACTCACGGCGGTCGCAGCTCCAATCGCTCGGCGCGGCGGGGCCGGCCAGCGCGAGGAAGGCGGTGCCGCCGCCGAAGCCCGCGGACTGCTCGCGCTGGGTGGCGAACAGCACCCCGCCCTGGCGCTCGGTGTGCACGCTGGCGCGGTCGCTGCGGCTGGCGCCCAGCAGCCACTCGGCCAGCGCCAGCACGCGCAGATGGCGCGTGCGTGGCCCGGCGTTGTGCAGCTGCAGGCGCAGCTGCTTGACGGCCGCCTGCGGGTCCACGCACCAAGTGAGGCTGATGCTCAGCTCGCCGCGCCGGTGGCTGATGAGGGTGCTGCCCTGCGCATGGCTGACCTGGTAGCGCAGCGCGGCATCGCCACCGGCGCCGGCGCTGGCGCTCCAGACCTCGCGGCTGCGCAGGTCTTGCAGCAGCAGATGCTCGCCGGCCGGGTCTGCCAGCGGGTCGTTGGCCCAGGCGGTGAGCTGGTTCATGCGGCTGTTGGTGGCCCAGCTGTAGCCGCCGCCGGCCTCCGAAACATGGCAGCCGAAGTCCGCGTTCGCCAGCACATTGATCCAGGGCCGCTGGGGCCGCTCGGCGGCGCCGGCCGTGAAGCTGAAGCGGGCGCTGCCGTCGCTGGCGAACTCGCCCTGCGAGATGGCGGGCTGGGGTGGCGGTGCGGTGCGCGGCAGCGCGCTGGCCGGCACTTCCTGGCGCAGCGCCAGGGCCTGCTCGTGCAGGGCGGCCCAGTCGGCCACATGCTGGCGCAGCGGCCGGCCATCGGCCTGCAGGTGCAGGCGTGCCAGGGCCTGCAGGGTGGCCAGCTCCTCGGCCGAGACCTCCTCGGCGCGCAGCAGGTGGAACTGGGTCACCGCACCCTCCGGCAGGGCCAGGCCATCGGCGAGGTGGCGCTCGCGCAGCAAGGCCAGCTCGCGCTGCAGGGCCATCTGGTAGGAGGCCGGCTCCTGGTTGAGCACCACCAGCTCGCAAGCCAGGCCGCCCCATTCCCACAGCCGCAGCGCCTGCGCCAGCGCGCGCAGCAGACCCAGGCCCTGGCTGGCGGCGATGCTCACCAGCAGCAGCGGTCGGTCGCCCGAGATGCCGTAGCGCCACAGCAGGCGCTTGTCGCTGCCCGCCCAGGCCTTGCCGGTGGCGCCTGCGTCGGGGCGCGTCAGGGTGTAGTGCAGGGCGGTGCTGAGCAGCTGGGTGGCGGCATGGTTGTCGGGGCTGATGCGCAGCGCGCGCAGGCGGATGCTGGCGAGCGTGGCCGACATCAGCGAGGCGCGTTCCACATGGCTGGCCTGGCGGTATTTGTCGATCACCGCGTGCAGCACCGCCGGCTGGTCGGCAGCGGCGGTGGCGAAGGTCAGCAAGGCCTTGCCATGGGCCGGGATGCGCAGCGTCAGCGCCAGCGCGCAGACCGGGTCCAGCCCGGTGTCGAGTGCCTGCGCCAGGCCGTCCGCGGCCATCGCCACCGTTTGCAGCTTGGCCAGCGGCTGGCTGACCAGGCGGTTGCGGCCCAGCCACTGCGCGCGGTCGGTCTGCACCGCCAGGGCGCGGATGTCGGCCTCGCCGGCCACCAGGAAATGCGCCGCCAGCAGCGCCGGCTCGCTGGCCAGGCGCGGCTTGCGCTCGAACCACAGGGCCTGCTGGGCCGGCTGCCATTCGGCACGCAGGAACAGATTGGCGAAGGCCGGATGCGCCTCGTCGGCGCGCGGCTCCGAGAGCGTGGGCTCGAAGGCCGAGATCAGCTCCAGCTCGATCGCCGCAGCGCCCAGATTGCGCAGCTCGACCGAGCGGAACTCGATGTCGTCCTCAGGGCTGACCCAGACCGTCGTCTGCGCCTGCAGCTCGGGCCAGCTGGCGTGCAGGCAGACGCGGTCGGCGTGGAACACCGCGCGGTAGCTGGCGGCGGCGTCGGGCGCCGGATGCTGGCTCAGCGAGACCGGCGTGGCCTCCGGGCTGCGGCGCAGGAAGAAGAAGCTGCCGTAGGCGTCGCGCAGCGCGTCGTCGCGCCAGCGCGTCAGGCCCAGGCGGCCCCAGCGGCTGGCGCCCGCGCCGTTGGCGCGCAGGCTCAGCGCATAGCGGCCGTTGGAAAGCAGCTGGGTGGCCGGCAGGCCGGTGTCGCCGGGCAGCAGCTCGCGCAGCAGGCCGGGCGGGCGGCGCTGCAGCAGCTGCGGCGGCAGCGGCAGCACCGGCGTGCTGAGGGTGGAGATCTCGCGCGGCGCGCGCTCGTGCAGCAGCGAGGCCACCGCCGCCACATGGGCATTGGCCATGCCCCAGCGCTGCGGCGCGCCCTGCAGCAGCACATTGGCCAGCGCCACGATGCTCATGCCCTGGTGGTGCGACATGAAGGTGGCCACCGGTGCATAGGGCAGCTCGGGGCTGCCCTCCAGCGCCTCGGTGAGCCGGGCGGGCGAGAAGTCCAGCGCCTCGATGAAGCCGTAGCGCTCGCGCGCGCCCAGCGCCTGCAGGGCGCGCAGATTGCGCGTCGCGCCATGCGGTGCGAGCTGCGCGGCCAGCGCCGTCGCATAGGGGGCCACCACCAGCTCGTCGGCCGGGGTGCGGCGCAGCGCCAGGCGCGGCACGCCCTGCGGCGCGTACTGGTAGGCCAGGCTGTGGTCGCGCCCGGCGAAGGCCGATTCCGAGATGCCCCAGGGCAGGCCCGGCTGCTGCTGTTCGGCCGCATAGGCGATCTGCTCGTGCAGGGCGGCGCAGCAGGCCTCGCGCAGCACGCTGCCGGGCGGCTCGGCCAGGATCAGGCTGGGCATCAGGTACTCGAACATCGAGCCCGACCAGGAGCGCAGCGCCGCATGCCGGCCCACCGCGTAGAAGGGCCGGCCCAGCGCCGCCCAATGCTGCACCGGCACATCGCCCTTGGCGATTGCCAGCAGGCTGGTGAGGCGTGATTCCGAGGCCAGCAGATCGTAGAAGCCGGCGTCCAGCTGCTGCTCGGCGACGCGGTAGCCGATGTGGAAGAGATGGCGCTTGCGGTGGTAGAGAAAGCCGAACTCGGGCTCCCAGGCCAGGCGCTCGCAGGCCGCGGCCAGCGCCCGCAGCTGCGTGCTGAGGGTGGCGGCGCTGGCCTGCCGGTCCAGCGCCGCCGAGCGCAGGGTGGCCTCGTAGTCGGCGCTCAGCCAGTCGAGCTCGGCGCAGCCGCCGTCACCACCGGCGGCACTGGTGATGCGCTGCTGCAGCTCGGCCAGGCTGGCCTGCATGGCGGCGTCGTTGAGCGGCTCGGCGGCCAGCTCCAGGCAGGCCTGGGCCAGCGCCAGCAGATGGCCGCTGAGGTTGCCGCTGTCGACGCTGGAGACATAGATGGGCAGCAACGGTGCGCCGCTCTGGGTGTCGTACCAGTTGTAGAAGTGGCCGCGGTGGCGCGCGAGGGTGGCCAGGGTGGCGAGCGTGGCCTGCAGGCGCTGCACCAGCTCGGCGCTGCCGATCCAGCCGAACTCGCGCGCGCAGGCGCAGCTCAGCAGGTAGAGACCGATATTGGTGGGCGAGGTGCGGTGCGCCAGCATCTCGGCGGGCAGGGTCTGCAGATTGTCGGGCGGCAGCTGGCGGTCGTCGGGGCCGATGCAGCGCTCGAACAGGCGCCAGGTGTCGCGCGCAATGCCGCGCAGATAGAGCTGGTCGGCCGCGGGCAGGGCCGCGTCGGCGCGCGGTGCGCGTGGCCGGCTGGCCCACCACACCGCCAGCGGCGCGCTGGCCCACAGCAGGGCCAGGGCACAGGCCAACACTGGCGCGGCCGTGCCCCACAGCAGCAGGCCGGCCAGCAGCACGCCGGCCAGCAGGGGCTCGGCGCGGTGCTGGCGCAGCAGCGCGGGCAGGCGCGTCTGCGCGGCCGCCTGGGCCGCGGCGGCGGTGGTCCATTGCAGCAGATGGCGGTGGCTCACGCCCATGCGGTAGAGCGCACGCACGATCGCGTCCAGCGCCAGCAGGGCCTGGGCCAGCAGCTGCTGCAGCTGCCAGAACCCGCCGCACAGGGCGCGGCCCAGATCGGCCAGGGCCTGACGGTAGAAGTGCGCGCGTGCCAGGTCCTCGCGGTGCGAGTGCAGCGCCGCCAGCGCACCCAGCAGCGGGCCCGCCATGTAGGCGGCCAGCACCAGGGCCAGCGCCGCCGGCGCGGCCAGCCAGCCACTGGCCAGGCTCAGCAGCAGCAGCGCCAGCGCGGCCGGCGCCACCAGCGAGCGGCGCAGGTTGTCCAGCATCTTCCAGCGGTTCAGCGCGCGGATGGGGTAGCGCCAGGGGTTCAGCAGGAAGGGCAGCAGCTGCCAGTCGCCGCGCGTCCAGCGGTGCACGCGCGCCGCCGCCACGTCGGCGTGGAAGGGGGCGTCCTCGATCACGTTGATGTCGCTGAGGGTGGCGCAGCGCACCAGGGCGCCCTCCAGCAGGTCGTGGCTGAGCACGCGCGCCACCGGCAGCGAGCCGGCCAGCACCGCGTGCAGGGCCTGCACGTGCAGCAGGCCCTTGCCGGCGAAGCTGCCCTCGGCGAACAGGTCCTGGTAGACCTCGGAGCTGGCGGCGCTGTAGGGGTCGATGCCGCACTGGCCGGCGAACAGCCAGTGGTAGGGGGTCAGGTCTTGCAGGTCCGGCAGGGGCGACGCCACCTGGGGCTGCAGGATGCCGTAGCCGCCCACCAGGCGGCGCCCGCTCGCGTCCAGGCGCGGCTGGTTGTGCGGATGCGCGGCCACGCCCACCAGCTCGCGCAGGCGGCCGGGCGGCAGCTCGGTGTCGCTGTCCAGCGTGACGATGTAGCGCGTGTCGGCGGCGATCACGGCCTCGGCGCCCAGGTCGAGGAAGGCGGCCTGCTGGCCCTCGGCCAGCGCCGCCACCAGCTGCTCCAGCTTGCCGCGCTTGCGCTCCCAGCCGATCCAGCGCTGCTCGCTGGCGCTGTAGCTGCGCTCGCGGTGCAGCAGCAGGAAGCGCGCTGCCTGGCCGGGCGCGGCGGGGTAGCGGCTGTTGAGGGCCTGGATCTGGCCGCGCGCATCGTTCAGCAGGCCGGCGTCGGCGGCGGCGCTGGCGGCATCGGCATCGGCCCAGTCGCTCAGCAGGCCGAACTGGGCCTGGGCCTCGGGGTTGGCGAGCTGGTGCAGCTCGAGCCGGCGCGTCAGCGCGCGCACCGCGGCGGGGCTCGTGAGCAGGCAGGGGATCACCACCATCACGCGGTGCGCGGCCGGGATGCCGCCACCCAGCGCCAGGCGCGGCAGCTGGCGCGGGCGCGTCGATTCGCTGATGAGCCGGTGCAGCAGTGCGATCACCGCCTCGGAGGCCGGGAACAGCATCAGCGCGCCGGTGAGCAGCAGCGGCAGCGCGCCGGTGACGGCACCGGCCTGGGCCAGCAGCCAGGCCACCAGGGCCAGGCTCAGCAGCGCCAGGCCGCTCAGGTAGAGCGGCAGGGCCAGGCGGCGCAGCAGCGCGCGCGCGGCAAGGCGCAGCGGCTCGGTCAGGCCCAGCGAGCGCAGCAGGCGCGGCCGGCCGGGGCCGCGCAGCCAGAAGCCCGGGTAGGCGGCGCGCGCGGCTTCGGGCTGCCGGCCGGCCTCGCCCATCAGGACCAGCAGGGCCTCGGCCACCGCCAGCTCGCTGCGCCGGCTGCGCCGCGCCAGGCCTTCGATGGCATGCAGGCTGAGCTCGCGGCTGGCCGCATGCTCGGCGGCAAAGCCGGGCGCGCTCAGCAGGCGCTGCATCAGCAGGCTGCTGCCGTCCACCAGCTCGCCCCAGTCGGCATCGCCGATGGCGCGCAGCGAGCTCACGGCATTGCTGACGCTGAGGTTGTCGGCGGCCTGGTCGGCGTCCTGCTGGGCCAGCAGGGTGGCGAGATCGGGCAGGGCCAGGCGCAGCCAGGCCTGGATCGGGCTGTTGGGGTTGTCGGCATCGTGCGGCTGCTTGAGCAGGCGCTGCGCCAGCTGCACCAGGAACACGCGGTCGACCCCGCGCAGCACCAGCTGGCGCAGCAGCGCATCGAATTCGCGCGGGCTGCCGCTGTCGAGCTGGTCGCAGCACAGGTTTGCCAGCTCGCGCGCGGCCTTGTGGCAGGCCACGCGTTCGGCCAAGCGGCGCAGGTTCTCGATCAGCACCACGCGCAAGGTGGTGGGCAGGGCCCAGATCTCACCCAGCCTGAGCTCGCAGCTCTGCTGGTAGGCGGCCAGGTAGTGGCGCAGCAGCTCTTCGTCGAAACCGCCGTCGGTATGCGCGACGAAGGCCCAGGCCAGGCCGTAGATGCGCGGCAGCCCGGCCAGCGGCTCGTCGGGCAGCAGGGGCAGGGTGCGGAAGTAGCTGCGCGGCAGGCCCTCGTGCACCTCCTTGAGCTGGGCATCGATGAGGTGAAAGTTGTCCAGCAGCCATTCGGCCGCCGGGCTGAGGTCCACGCCCATCTCGGCCTGGGTGCCGATATAGCGCTGTGCCTCGCGCAGCATCGCGATGTTGTCGCGCAGGCGTGGCGAGAAGCCGGCCTGCCAACGCCGGGCCACGCTGGCGCTGCGATGCGTGAGGCCCAGGCTCAGCCCATGCTGGGCAAAGCGCTGCGGCCCGAAGATCTCGGAGCGTATCGGCGGCTGCAGCGGCCCGCGCGCCGGGTCCAGCAGGGCCAGCAGGGCCGGCCCGGCCTCCGGCACATGGCGCGCGAGCTCGGCCGCCCTCACTGCGCCAGCCTCACCGCAGCGCCAGCAGCGCGAGTCCGATCAGCACCATCACGGCCAGCAGGCTGCTGACCAGCCGTGCCGCCAGAAAGCCATGCATCAGATCGGCCCGGCAACGCAGGCCGAACCAGCGGCCGCGCTGCGCATGGCAGGCGTGCAGGTGCGCACCGAGCGCGTCAAGCTCGGCGGGGCTGGTGTCGACGCAGGCGCCGAAGGAAGAGGTGCTCCAGCGCGCGGCTGGATGCCCGGATGTCATCGTCATGAAGGCCTCCCGCCGTCATTGGGTCCTGCCTGGGGGAATGCGATCAGCGGGTACCGACCACTTCGATGTCGACGCGGCGGTCCGGCTGCAGACAGGCGATCAGGGCGGCCGTCTGCTTGCTGCCCTTGCAGTCCTCAGGCTTGGTGAGCGGCTGCGATTCGCTCCTGCCCACCGCAGCGATCTTGCTGGCCTCGAGCTTGCCGCTGTCGACCAGATAGCGCTTCACCGCCTCGGCGCGCTGCTCGGAGAGATGCTGGTTGTAGGCCTCGCTGCCGAGGCGGTCGGTGTGGCCCTCGACATTGATGACCTGGTAGCTGCTGCCGGCCAGCTCGCGGCTGAAGTTGTCAAGCGCCGCCTGGCCCTCGGGGCGCACCGTCGAGCGGTCGAAGCCGAACAGCGATTCGGCCGAGAAACTCACTCGCCTGACCGGCGGCGGGGCGGGCGGCATCACCATCGGCGCCATCACCACCGGTGCGGGTGTCAGCACCGGCGCCGGCGCGGGCGCCTGCGCCACATAGACGGGCTGCGGCGCGGCGGCGCGCGGTGCGCTGTAGTTGCTGCTGCGGCCGAGCGGGAACACCAGGCTCACCGAGACCAGGTCCACATTGCCGTGGCCGCCGGTGGTGTCGTTCATGCGGTAGCGCTCCACCTCGCCGCGCACCAGCAGGCTGGGCGAGAACGCATATTGCAGGCCGGCGCCGTACTTGGCATTGCTGCCACGTGCGCGCTGCTCGTGGTTGATCGCCGCCGCGGCGCCGCTGCCGACGAAATCGGCCCGGTTGCGCGCATAGGTGCCGCCGATGCGGCCAAGCGCCGACAGGCTGTCGGTGATGGGCAGGGTGGCCACCAGGTCGAGGTTCACGCCCTGCATCTTGATGTGGGTGTCGAGGCTGCCGGCGGGCAGGGTGCTGGCCACCGAGCTGAACTCGCCGAGGCGGAAATAGCCCGCTTCCAGCGCCAGGTAGCGGTTGAACTGCCAGCCGCCGAACAGCTTGTAGCCGGTATCGCGGCGGTCGCGCTCCAGCGCGGTGATGCCGAAGCCGCTGCCCAGCACACTGGCGGCCATGGCGGCGTCGTTCAGCTTGGCGCTGGACTGGCCGATGCCCAGGCCGAGATAGCTGCCCTGCTCCTGCGCGAGGGCGGGGCCGGCAGCGCACAGGGCGCCAAGGCTGGCAAGGGCGATGAGACGCAGGGAATGGTGGTTTTTCAATGAGGCTTTCGTGTTGGCGTGGTGGCCGCTGGTCTTGCATTTGCGGGGCAAGTTCCCTTGTAGGGCTTGCGGCCGCCGCGGTCTGTGCGCTGGCGTACCAGCGGGCCTGCGCGCAACAGCGCCTCAGCAGCTGCCGAAGGCACGATCCCAGAACGAGCTGCTGACGCCGTAGCGGCCGGCGTCGGCACTGCGGTGGTGCAGGGCATGCCAGTGGCGGCGCTGCAGCAGCCAGGGCGGCAGGCGTCCACCGTGGTGGCTGAGATGGTGCACCACGCCATAGGCGATATAGGCGCCCAGCACGCCCAGCATCAGCGCCGCGGCGGCCGGCAGGCCCAGCAGGGCCCAGGCCGGCAGAAACACCAGGCCTGCGAACAGCGGCACGCTCAGCACCGTGGGCATGCCGATCAGCGCCCCCGGCTGCTGGTGGTGCGCCGCATGCCAGCGCTTGAAGGGCTGCATGCCGTGGAAGACGAAACGGTGCACGGCATATTCGATCAGGCTCCACAGCAGCACGCCGGCCGCGATGCAGGCCAGGCCCAGCAGGATCGGCGCCCAGCCGGCCCGCCAGGCCAGCCGCAGCAGCAGGCCGGTCAGCAGCGTGCAAGCCAGGCCATAGAGGGCGAAATCCAGGCGGTAGGCGGTCTTGCTGAGGACGGGATAGAGCAGGGTCATGGGACACCCTAGGGTCGGTGGCGCTCCGCGTCTGTGCGCTATCGAACACATGAGGCAGCCCGGACTGCCTATAGTTCAGCTGGTGCTGCCAGCGCTGGCGGCGCCCAGCCATCTTTCGGAGCGCCCATGCCCAACCTCCCGCCCAACAGCCGCGGCAACCAGTTGCTGGACTGCCTGCCCGCGCCCGAGTGGCAGCGCTGGCAGGGCCTGCTCGAAGAGGTGGACATGCCGCTGGGCCAGGTGCTGTACGAATCGGGCCGCACGCTCGCCCACGTCTACTTTCCCAGCACGGCCATCGTCTCCCTGCTCTATGTGATGGAGAACGGCGCCTCGGCCGAGATCGCCGTGGTCGGGCGCGAGGGTGTCGTCGGTATCTCGCTCTTCATGGGCGGCGGCTCGACCCCCAGCCGTGCGGTGGTGCAGAGCGCCGGCAGCGGCTATCGGCTGCGTGCCGCGGCCATGAAGGAGGAGTTCGATCGCGCCGGGCCGGTGATGCATCTGTTCCTGCGCTACACCCAGGCCCTCATCACCCAGATGGCGCAGACGGCGGTGTGCAATCGCCACCACAGCCTGGACCAGCAGCTGTGCCGCTGGCTGCTGCTGAGCCTGGACCGCCTGAATGGCAGCGAGCTGAAGATGACCCAGGAGCTGATCGCCAATATGCTGGGCGTGCGCCGCGAGGGCGTGACCGAGAGCGCGCTGAAGCTGCAGGCCGCCGGGCTGATCCGCTACGCGCGCGGCCATATCTCGGTGCTGGACCGCGCCGGCCTGGAGGCGCGCAGCTGCGAATGCTACGGCGTGGTGCGCAAGGAGTACGAGCGCCTGCTGCCGGACCGGCTCGCCCTCTGAGAGCGCTCTGAGCGCCTCTGTGCGCTGGCAGACGGTCGGCACGCCGCCGCGGCCGCAGACTCGAGGCCTATTGGGAGAACGCCCGTGAGCCTGGCCGAGAACCTGCTGATCCAAGCCCTGCCGCGCGCGGAGCGCCAGCGTCTGCTGGCCGCCGGCGAGGCGGTGCCCCTGCACCTGTCGGAGGTGCTTTGCGAGTCGGGCGAGGCCACCCGGTTCGTCTACTTCCCGCGCAGCGGCTTCATCTCGCTGGTGGCGCAGATCGACCAGCATGGTCTGGAGGTGGGCATGATAGGCCGCGAGGGCATGCTGGGCCTGCAGCTCACCCTGGGGGTGCAGCGCACGCCGCTGCGTGCCCTGGTGCAGGGGCCAGGTCTTGCCTGGCGCATGAGCGGCCCGGTGTTCCGGCGCGAGCTGGCGCTCAGCCCGGCGCTGCGCCTGAGCCTGCAGCAGTACCTGTACGTGCGCATGGCGCAGTCGGCCAACGCGGCCGGCTGCCTGCGCTATCACCAGATCGGGCCGCGCCTGGCGCGCTGGCTGCTGATGAGCCAGGACCGTGCCGGCCTCGACAGCTTCCACATCACGCATGAATTCCTCGCCTATATGCTGGGCGTGCGGCGCGTCGGCATCACGGTGGCGGCGGGCCTGCTGCAGGGCCGGGGCCTGATCCATTACCACCGCGGCGCGATCCAGGTGCTGGATCGCGCCGGCCTGGAGGCTGCGGCCTGCAGCTGTTATGCCAGCGACTGCGCGGTCTATCGCGGCTGCAGCTGAGCGCGCTGGCGGGCTCGGCGACGCAGTACAGTGCTGCGGGCGCGTAGCGGTGCTCCGGCGCGCCAGCTTTACCTGCGCTTGACAGTGCGCAACACGCCCGTCAAGGCCGCTGCCGACACTGGGATCCGTGATGACCATGCCCGCTCGCTGCGCCCCGCTGCTGTTGACGCTATCGATGTCCCTGGCCGGATGTGCGAGCGCGCCGCCGCAGCCGCCCATGCCGGCTACCGCGATCCCCGCCGATGTGCGCCTGACTGCCTGGTGGCAGGGCTTTGGCGACGCCCAGCTCGCAGCGCTGTTGCGCCAGGCCCTGCAGGCCAACACCGATGTGCGCCTGGCGCAGGCCAGCTTGCAGCAGGCGCGTGCCCTGCGCGACGTGGCGGCGGCCGGCCTGCTGCCCGGCCTGAGCGGCAGCGCCGCGGCACAGCGCAGTGATAGCGGCAGCAGCAGCCCGGTCAACAGCTTCAAGCTGGGCCTGGACGCCAGCTGGGAGCCCGACCTGTTCGGCGGCCAGCGCAGCGCCGTGCAGGCCCAGCAGGCCACGGCCGAGGCCAGCGCGGCCAGCCTGGGCGATGTGCAGGTGGCGGTGGCGGCCGAAGTGGCGCTGGCCTATATCAGCCTGCGCGGCAACCAGGCGCGGCTGGCGATCGCCGAGGCCAATCTGGCCAGCCAGCTTGAGACCCTGCAGATCACCGAATGGCGGCTGCAGGCCGGGCTCACCACCTCGCTGGAGGCCGAGCAGGCGCGCGCCGCCGCCGAGCAGACGCGCGCCCAGCTGCCGGCCCTGCAGACCGGCATTGCGCAGAGCCGCCATGCGCTGGCGCTGCTGAGCGGCCAGCCGCCCGCGGCGCTGGACGCCCAGCTGGCCGCCAGCGCACCGCTGCCCCAGCCGGGGCAAGACCTGGCACTCAGCATCCCGGCCGAGACGCTGCGCCAGCGCCCCGATGTGCGCGCCGCCGAGCTGCGCGTGCAGGCGGCCGCCGCGCGCGTGGGCGAGGCCGAGGCGGCGCGGCTGCCGAGCTTGCGCATCGGCGGCAATGTGGGCCTCAGCGCGCTCAGCCTGGGCACGCTGACGAATGGTGCCTCGCTGGCCTCGGCGCTGCTGGCCAGCGTGTCGCTGCCGCTGTTCGACGGCGGCGCGGCGCGCGCGCAGGTGCGCGCCCAGCAGGCCGCGCTGGCGCAGGCGCAGGCGGCCTACCAGGCCACCGTGCTGGGCGCGCTGCGCGATGTGGAGGATGCGCTGGTGGCGCTGCGCGGCGACCGCGAGCGCCTCGCGCGGCTGCAGGCCGCCTCGGCATCGGCCGCCAGGGCGGCGCTGCTGGCGCGCCAGCGCCATGGCAGCGGGCTGGTGGACTTCCAGACCGTGCTGGAGACCCAGCGCAACCAACTCAGCACCGAGGACGGCGTGGCCACGGCCATGGCCGCCGTCAGCGCCGACCATGTGCGCCTGTACAAGGCGCTGGGCGGTGGCTGGCAGCCTTCTTCTTGATGGAAACACGAACGCGATGAGCGACGCAGCAACAACAAAGCCCCCGCCCGATCTGTCCGCCGTGCTGGCGCAGGCCCGGCGGCCCTGGTACCGGCGCGGCTGGCCCTGGCTGCTGCTGGCGCTGCTGCTGCTGGCCGGCCTGGGCGCCTGGTGGTGGCAGAGCCGCCAGGCCAGCCAGGCCGCGCCGGTCTATGTGGCGCAGCCGGTCACGCGCGGCAAGCTCACGCTCAGCGTCACCGCCAACGGCACGCTGCAGCCCACCCGCGCCATCAATATCGGCAGCGAACTCTCCGGCACGGTGCTGAAGGTGAACGTGGACGTGAACGACCGCGTGCGGCGTGGCCAGGTGCTGGTGGAGCTCGACACCGCCAAGCTGCAGGGTCAGGTGTTGCGCTCGCAGGCCTCGCTGGCGGCCGCCGAGGCGCGCGTGGCCCAGGCCCAGGCCACGCTGAAGGAAAGCCAGGCCGCGCTGGCGCGGCTGGAAGAGGTGGCGCGGCTGTCGGGCGGCAAGGTGCCGTCCAAGGCCGAGCTGGACAGCGGCCGTGCCAGCGCCGAGCGGGCGCAGGCCGATCTGGCGAGCGCGCGCGCCAATGTGCAGGATGCCAAGGCGGCGCTGGCCACCGACCAGATCAACCTCGCCAAGGCCTCGATCCGCGCCCCCGCCGACGGCGTGGTGCTGACGCGCAATGTCGACCCCGGCAACGCGGTGGCGGCCTCGCTGCAGGCGGTCACGCTGTTCAGCGTGGCCGAGGATCTGGCGCGCCTGCGTCTGCAGGTCTATGTGGACGAGGCCGATGTTGGCAAGGTGCAGGTCGGCCAGCGTGCCAGCTTCACCGTCAGTGCCTACGCGGGCCGCAAGTACCCGGCCACGCTGACGCGCGTGGCCTTCGGCTCCACCATCACCGAGAACGTCGTCACCTACCTGACCTATCTGGACGTGGACAACGCCGACCTCAGCCTGCGCCCCGGCATGACGGCCACCGCCACCATCACCGCGCTGCAGCGCGACGACGCCCTGCTGGTGCCGAACAGCGCGCTGCGCTTTGCACCCAGCGCCGCGCCGACGGCGGCGGCCGCTGCCTCCGGCGGCATCGTCTCCAGCCTGATCCCGCGCGGCCCGCCGCGCAGCGGCGCCAAGCGCTCGGCCGCCGAGGGCGCCAGCACCGCCGGCGCGCGCCAGGTCTGGGTGCTGCGCGAGGGCCAGGCGGTGATGGTGCCGGTGCAGGCCGGCATCAGCGATGGCCGCATGACCGAGATCCTCGGCGGCGAGCTGCAGCCCGGCATGCAGGTCATCACCGACCAGAAGGTGGCGCCGAAGTGACTGCGCCGCTGATCAGCCTGCGCGGCGTCACCAAGGTCTATGGCAGCGGCCAGGCCGAACTGATGGCGCTGAAGGGCATCGACCTGGACATCCGGGCGGGCGAGTTCGTCGCCATCATGGGGCCCAGCGGTTCGGGCAAGTCCACCGCGATGAACATCCTGGGCTGCCTCGACACGCCCAGCGCCGGCCAGTACCTGTTCCAGGGCGCCCATGTGGAGGCGCTCACGCGCGACCAGCGTGCGCTGCTGCGGCGCCGTTTCCTGGGCTTTGTGTTCCAGGGCTTCAACCTGCTGCCGCGCACCTCGGCGCAGGAAAACGTCGAGCTGCCGCTGCTCTACCGCGGCGAGGGCGCGGCGCGCCGGCGCGCGGCCGCGGCGCATGCGCTGCAGGCGGTGGGCCTGGGCGGCTGGGAGCATCACATGCCCTCCGAGCTCTCGGGCGGCCAGCAGCAGCGCGTGGCGATCGCGCGCGCCCTGGTCACCGAGCCGGCGGTGCTGCTGGCCGACGAGCCGACCGGCAATCTCGACACCCAGCGCAGCCGCGAGATCATGGCCCTGCTGCGCGAGCTCAACGAGGTGCATGGCATCACCGTGCTGATGATCACCCACGAGCCCGACATGGCGGCCTATGCGCGGCGCCTGGTGCGCTTCGTCGACGGGGCGATCGCGTCGGACGTTCCGAATACCGAACCAGCCCTGGCGGGAGCGGCCTGATGCTGCTCAACACCTTGATGCTGGCCCTGCGCTCGATCCGGCGCAATCTGCTGCGTTCCTTCCTCACCATCCTGGGCATCGTGATCGGCGTCAGCGCCGTCATCACCATGGTGACGCTGGGCAAGGGCGCGACGCAGGCGGTGCAGCAGCAGATCTCCAGCCTGGGCAGCAATCTGCTGATGGTGCGGCCGGGCCAGCGCCAGTTCGGCGGCGGCGGCAGCAGCGCGCCGGCTTTCAAGGAGGCCGATGCCGAGGCGATCGCCGCGCAGATCGGCGGCGTGGCGGCGGTGGCGCCGGAAGGGCGCGCCAGCGTCACCGTGGTGGCGAACGGCCGCAACTGGGCCAGCAGCGTCACCGGCAGCAGCAACGCCTGGTTCAGCACCGGCAACTGGAAGCTGGCCCAGGGCCGGCTGTTCGACGAGGCCGAGCAGCTGGCGGGCGGCGCGGTCTGCATCATCGGCGAGACGGTGCGGCGCGAGCTCTACGGCAGCACGCCGGCGCTGGGCGAGCAGCTGCGCATCAAGACCTTCTCCTGCACCGTGGTGGGCGTGCTGGCTTCCAAGGGCCAGGCGGCGATGGGCAACGACCAGGACGATGTGGTGGTGCTGCCGCTGCACACCCTGCAGCGCCGCGTCACCGGCAACCAGCGCGTGGCGACCCTGCTGGTGTCGATGCAGGACGGCAGCGACAGCGCGGGCCTGAAGGCCAGCCTGAGCCAGCTGCTGCGCGAGCGCCGCAAGCTGGCCGCCGGCGAGGACGACAACTTCAATGTGCTGGACACCCAGCAGCTGGCCGAGACCATCAGCGGCACCACCCAGGTGATGACCACGCTGCTGGGCGCGGTGGCGGCGGTGAGCCTGCTGGTGGGCGGCATCGGCATCATGAACATCATGCTGGTAAGCGTGACCGAACGCACGCGCGAGATCGGCCTGCGGCTGGCGATCGGCGCGCTCGAGCGCGAGGTGCTGATGCAGTTCCTCATCGAGGCGGTGGCGCTGGCGGCGCTGGGCGGGCTGATCGGCATCGTGTTCGCCACGCTGGCCTCGATCGGCCTGGCCAGCCTGATGCACGTGCCCTACCTGTTCGACGCCCGCATCAACATCGTCGCCTTCCTGTTCTCGGCCGGCATCGGCGTGCTGTTCGGCTACTTCCCGGCGCGGCGCGCGGCGCAGCTCGATCCGATCGAGGCCCTGCGCCACGAGTAGGGGGCGCCCTCAGTCGCCGAGCAGCTCGCCGATCGGCTTGAGGTGTTCGACGCGGTCGCACACCGCCTTCACCGTGGTGAGTATCGGCACGCCCAGCAGCAGGCCCCAGGGCCCCCACAGCCAACCGAAGGCCAGCACGCCGATGAAGATCGCCACCGCGTTCATGCGGCTGGCGCGGCTGCTCAGCCAGGGCGTCAGCAGATTGCCCGAGAGGGTGTGCGCCAGCAGGGCGGTGCCGCCCACCAGCAGCGGCAGCTCCAGATTGCCGAACTGCACGAAGGCGAAGAAGGCCGAGCCGGCGGTGAGCACGCTGGCGCCCAGGTAGGGAATGAAGTCCAGCACAAAGGCCGCCGCGCCCCACACCGCCGCATGCTCCAGGTGCAGCGCGCTGAAGGCGCCCCAGATCACCAGGCCCACCAGCACGCTGGTGCACAGCTGCACCAGCAGGTAGCGCTGGATCTGGTCGGTGATCTCGTCCAGCGCCTGCACGGTGATGCGCTTGGCGGCGAAGTCGGGGCCGGCGATCCTGACCAGCTTGCGCCGGAAGGTGCTGCCCGAGGCGAGCAGGAAGAAGGTGATGAAGATCACCACCAGCGCCTGGGCCAGCGCCGCCAGGGCGCCGAGGCTGCCGCTCCACACATAGTCCTTGAGGTCGAACTGCGGGCGCTCGATGCGCACGCGCGTGACGCCGCGCGGACTGCTGGCGGGCGTGCTGCCCTCCTGCGCGGCCTGTTCCAGCTCGGTGGCGGCCTTCTGCACCTTCTGCAGCGCGCTTTCGCCCTGCGGGCCGCGCGCGCGCACCGCGTCGTGCACCTTCTGGGTGGCCGCGGGCAGCGATTCGATCAGCGCATAGGCGTCGTCGCTGAGCGCATAGACCGACCAGCCCAGGCCGCCGGTGATGCCGGCGATCAGCAGCGCCGCCCCCAGCGCACGCGGCAGGTGCAGGCGCTCCAGCGCATTCACCAGCGGGCTGAGCGCATAGCTGAAGGCCAGGCCCAGCAGCACCGGCACCAGCAGCTCCTTGGCCCAGTGCAGGGCATAGAGGCTGGCCAGCAGGGCCAGCAGGCCCAGCGAGAGGCTGCGCACGTCGACGCTGGGCGGGGTGGGCTTGAGTTCGGTGGTGTCCATGGGCCAGCTTACGCCGCGCCGAGCGCGCGTGCCGTGCCGGCAGGCGTGTTGCGGCGGGTGCTCACAGGCGATCGCGGCCTTGTCCGACAGCTGCGACGCCCGCAGTGGCTTCGGCTGGGTGAGAATGAGGCCAATGGCAGCGTCTCCCGACCCCTTGCCGCAGCGCGGCCGCCCGGCGCTCTGGGTGTTGCGCCACCCGGCCGCCTTCGCGCTGCGCACGCTCAAGGCCTTTCGCGCCAACCAGGGCCTGCTGCTGGCCGGCGCGGTGGCCTATTACGCGCTGCTGTCCATCGTGCCGCTGCTGATCCTGGCGGTGATCGTGCTCTCGCATGTGGTGGAGCAGGGCGAGTTGCTGGCCACCGTGGGCCGCTACCTGGAATGGCTGGTGCCCGGGCAATCGTCCGCCATGGTGGCCGAGCTGGCGCGCTTTCTGGCGCACCGCGATGTGCTCGGCTGGGTGCTGCTGGTCAGCATGCTGTTCTTCAGCTCGCTGGCCTTCACGGTGCTGGAGAACGCCATGTCGGTGATCTTCCACCACCGCCTGGTGCGGCGGCGCCGCCATGCGCTGATCTCGGCGCTGATCCCCTATGCCTATATCTGCAGCCTGGGCGCCGGCCTGCTGTTGGTGACCCTGGTGGCGGGCAGCCTGCAGGCGCTGGGCCAGCAGAGCGTCGAGCTGCTGGGGCGCAGCTGGTCGCTGGTGGGGGTGTCGGGCCTGCTGCTCTACCTGCTGGGCCTGGCCGGCGAGGTGCTGATGCTGGCCTCGATCTACCTCGTCATGCCGCTCGGCCGGCCCTCCTGGGGCGCCGCCCTGCTGGGCGCGCTGGTGGCGGCGCTGCTGTGGGAGCTGACCCGCCATGTGCTGGTCTGGTACTTCGGCACGCTCTCGCAGATCGGCACCGTGTACGGCTCGCTGACCACCGCGATCGCGGTGCTGCTGAGCCTGGAGCTGGGCGCCACCCTGCTGCTGCTGGGCGCGCAGGTGATCTCGGAGTATGAGCGCCTGGGCTGGGCACGGGGCGCGGCCTTGGGCGCCCGCGAGCGCCCGGCTACGATGCCGCCAAAGTCATGAAAGTTCTGTGCATGCGATTGGGAAACTGGGGCGGCGCCTTGTCGATGTTGTTGCTGCTGCTGGTCGGCAGCGTCGCTGCGGCGCGTGCCGAGACCCTGACCTTGCTGGTGATGGAAACGCCCGGCCTGTTTGTCAGCCACCCGAAGACGCGCGTCGTCGAGGGGCGCGGCGTGGCGGTGTTCACGCGCCTGGGCGCGCTGGCCGGCGTGGACGTGCGCTTCGAACCGAGCGTGACCGCCCGGGCCATGCGGGAGGTCGAACAACATGACAACACCTGCGTCGTCGGCCTGGCACGCACACCCGAGCGCGAGGCGCATTTCAAGTGGGCCGGACTGCTGGCGCGCTCGCGCCTGGTGCTGATGGCCAGGGCCACGGATCAGCGCCGCTGGGCGGACCTGCAGGCCTTGCGGGGCCTTCGCATCGGCGCGATCCGGCAGTCGGTGGTGGCCGGCCGCCTGCATGCCGCGGGTCTGCCGGTCGAGGAGGTGGCCAGCGATGCGATCAGCCTGCGCATGCTGATGGCCGAGCGCATCGATCTCTGGGCCACCAGCGATCTGACGCTGCGCTACGAGCTGGCCCGGCCCGACGCGCCACGCCTGCGCGAGGCGCTGGAGCTGGGTGTGCTGGAGTCCTTTCTGGCCTGCCACCCGCAGCTGGACGAGGCCTTGCTGGCACGACTGAATGCGGCCCTGGCTCAGCTGGTGCGTGAGGGCCAGTTCAGCACCGTCAAACCTTAGAGCGTGTTTGCGATCCCGTCATGGTGCCCGCAAGGCAGCCCAGGGGCGTAATCTAGGCGCGCGCCGCAGGCCAGGCTCGCCGCCTGGCCAAGGTGGGCAACGACGAGTGCGCCCCTGGGCTGCCTTGCCCTTCGGGTTGCCCCGCGAAGACAGCGTCTGCGGCGTTGCAAATCCTCGCCGGGTGTCCAACCCGGCTGCGGTTTGCGCCTTGCATCCACTGCCTTTGCGGGGCAACGGGCGCCATGAGGGGATCGTAAACACGCTCTCAGCGACAATCGGCCATGGCCACCTCCACGACATCCGCCGCCTCGCGCGACCCCCTGCACGGCATGACGCTGGAGCGCATCGTCACGGCGCTGGCCGATCACTATGGCTGGGCCGGCCTGGGCGAGCGCATCCCGGTGCGCTGCTTCACGCACGAGCCCAGCGTCGCCTCCAGCCTGAAGTTCCTGCGCAAGACCCCCTGGGCACGCGAGAAGGTGGAGGGGCTGTACCTCTTCATGCTGCGCGATATCCGGCGCAGCGAGCGCGACGCCTGAACGCTGAACGCGCGCAGGTCCAGGGCCTGCCGGCGCAGCGAGAGCGTGTCGTCCACCCAGACGGTGGAGTCGCGCCTGTCCAGCACCAGCACGTCGGCCTCAGCGCTTGGGCTTGATGACGGCATGGCGGGCTGCGCCGCTGCGGTGCACCTGGTAGCTGCCGGGCTCCAAGATCAGATAGGCCTGGTCGGAGGCCGGGGGCTGTGCCGCGCGCGCTGCCTTGCGCCGCAGGCGCAGCGCATGCAAGGCCTTCAAGGGGTGGAGCGCGCTCATGGCTGGGCCTTGGCCAGGGCGGCCACGCCGTCCTTGCCAAGCTCGCTGACGAACTCGCTGTAGTTCTTGATGATGCCCTGGCTGAGTTCGTTGAAGGCCTTGGACTGCAGCAGATTCGGCACTTGGCCGGGGGCGCTGATCTCGTCCGAGTGTGAGAAGCGCGTCAGCAGGTCCAGGTTGGCCTGGGTCAGCCGGGTGAGCTTTTCAAGCGGGGCCAGGCTGGCGGCCAGCACGGGTTGCAGGCTGGCGCTTGTGGTCTTGATGGGCATGGACTGTCCTTGAGTGGTTGGCAGATGCCTGGAGCATCGCCCGCCCGCCGCGCCGCGGGCATCGGACAGCGCGGCGCCGGCGTGTAGGACAAGGGCCCAGCTTGCCAGCCGGCCGTGCCCGCCTCAGTCGTCGTCGCCATCGTCATGCTGCTGGTGATGGCCCGGGCGGGCCGCCGCTGCCTGCAGCGGCGCCTGCTGCTGTGCCTGGACAAACTGCCACCACCAGAAGCCCAGCACCGCGGCCAGCAGCAGGGCGGCGACGCTGCGCCAGGGACTGCGGGCGGCCTCTTCGGGCGCGCCCTGCTTACGGCCGGTGATCATGGCCGCCACCAGGTTCTCGCGATGCAGGCGGCTGGAGACGATCACCGCGGCGATGTGCAGGCCCACCAGGGCCAGCATGGCGTTGGCGATGGCCTCATGCGCCTCCCCCAGCCAATCACCACCAAGATTGCCGCCGAGTTCGTTGTAGGTGGCCCAGCCGCTGGCGGTGAGCAGGGCGCTCAGGCCCAGCAGGGCCAGCACGGCCAGGGCGCCGGCCGGGTTGTGGCCGGCATGGTGTTCGGGTCGGCCCTGCAGCAGCGAGCGCAGGTAGCGGGCCACGGCGGCGGGGCCGCGCACAAAGCTGGCAAAGCGCGCATGCCGGCTGCCGATCAGACCCCACAGCACGCGGAAGGCCACCAGGCCCGCCAGGGTGTAGCCCAGGCTCACATGCAGCAGGCGCCAGCGCTCGCTCTCGGCCGTGAGATAGGCGCCGGCAAAGCTCAGCACCATCAGCCAGTGGAACAGGCGGGTGGGGAGATCCCAGATCAGGGGGCGTTGGGTGGGAGCGGGGGTACTCATGGTGGCGTCCTTGCGGTTCGGGATGCCTGCATGGTGGGCGCCGCCGCTTAGCGCTTTCTTAACTTGGCGCCGGTGCGCTGGCGCACAGTCAAGCGGCGCGGTGGCGCCTAGGCTTTGCGGCACGGGCGCTCGCCCCGAGCCGCCACGAGGAGTACCACATGAACACGAAGCGCACCCTGAATTGCCTGTTGGCCCTGAGCCTGGGCTTGAGCGGCCTGGCCCAGGCGCAGCCGCACGATCGCGGCGAGCGTGGCGAGCGCGATGGCCGCGACGACCGTCAGCAGCAATCGCAGCGCGGCGACGACAGGCGCCATGAGCAGCGTGATGAGCAGCGCTATGAGCAGCGCCGCGATCAGCGCCAGGATCATCGCTATGAGCAGCGCAGCGACGGCCGCTATGACAGCCGCCAGGGCGGCCATTACGAGGGCCGCGGTGCCGGCCCCGAGTACCGCTACTACCGCGGCCAGCGCCTGCCGCCGCAATACCGCGAGCGTCAGTACGTGGTGGAGGACTGGCGCGGTCACCATCTCTATGCACCGCCGCGTGGCTACCACTGGGTGCAGGCGGGTGGTGACTATCTGCTGGTGGCGATCGCCACCGGTCTGATCCTGCAGCTGATGCTCAGCAACTGAGCCGGGCGTTCACAAGACGCCATGCCGGTCGAATTGGGGCTTTTGCTCCAGGTCCTCCGGCAGCACCGGCAGGCGCCCCTGCCATTGGCAGGCAATGAAGCGGCAGTTGAAGCGCCACATGGGCCTGAAGGCGCTGATGACGAAGTCGATCAGATGCCGCGGCTGGCGCCACAGCCGGCCGCCACAGCTGGGGCAACGGTAGGCGTGTGGTCTGGAGGGGTCGGCGTGCTGGAACTTCATGCTGCCGACTATCGTGCCGCGGCGCCGCGCAATCTGTGCGTCAGCGCACTGACGGGGCGGCTTCCAGCGCGCCTACTCGCGACACCCCAATCAAGGAATCAACATGAGCCACAGCCTTTCTTCAGCGCCCTTGCGCCAGGCCCTCTACGGCGCCGCACTCCTGCTCTGCACCGCACTGGCGGCCTGCGAGCGACCCATGGTGGTGACCGTGCCCGCCGCGGTGCAGGTGGCCGTGCCGGGCCCGCCCGGGCCGGCCGGCAGCCAAGGCAGCCAGGGCTATCAAGGCAATACCGGTAACACCGGTAACACCGGCAACATCGGCAACACCGGCCCTACCGGCCCTACCGGCAGCCAGGGCGAGGCGGGCCAGACCGGTCAGGACGGCCAGACTGGCCAGACCGGCCGCACCGGCAAGAGCGGGGATGGCACCACGGTGATCGTGATGCCGCCGGCTTCCGCACCCAATCGTTAAGGAGATCGCCATGAGCCTCGGTACCGTTCTGCTCGTCCTGTTGATCCTGATGCTGGTGGGCGCCGTGCCCACCTGGCCGCACAGCCAGAGCTGGGGCTATTTCCCCAGCGGTGTGGTGGGGGTGATCCTGCTGGTGGTCATCGTGTTGTTCGTGACGGGCCGCCTCTAGGCCGGGGGCTGCGCCATGGACAGCAAGAACGGCGGGCGCGGGCTGGCTATGTGCGTTACCGCACGGACCGGTTTGCCGGGCTGCGCTTCAAATCTGTCGCAGCTTCTGTCATGACGGTATTCACCAAGGGGAGTGCCCGGATGATCCATCCCGACCCAGCGGTCGAGCTGCAGCGCGGCAGCCCGGTGCCGGCGAGCCGACCCGGACCCGCGCCGACGGACGCGCCGCAAACGCTCCCTTCGGCCGCGCTCCAGGGTCTGGCGCCGGCCGACCTGAGCGTCATGTTGGGGGCGGTGGGCGAGCGGCTGCGCCAGCTGGCGCATGAGCCGCAGCGCGCGCCGCTGCTCGAATGCGCCGAAGCGCTGGCGCAGCTGCAGGAGGGCATGGCTCATGAGCTGCGCCGCCGGCGGCAGCTGGAGCTGACGCTGTTCGACACCCAGGTCTTTCTGGCGCAGGCGCGCGCCGATCTGGCCGGCAGCCGCGACGGTGCGCGTCAGGCCCGCCACCAAGCCTTGCACGACGGCCTCACCGAGCTGCCCAACCGGCGCTTCTTCGGCCAGCGCCTGGCCCAGGCGATCCAGGAGGCGCGGCCCGAGCAGCCCGCGGTGGCGGTGCTGTATCTGGATCTGGACGACTTCAAGCGGGTCAATGACGAGCATGGCCATGCTGTCGGCGACGAGGTGCTGAAGATCGCGGCGGCGCGGCTGCGGCGGGCGGTGCGGGCCAGCGACATGGTGAGCCGCATCGGCGGCGACGAGTTCGCCTGCCTGCGTGCCAGCGATGCCAATCCGCGGCCGCTGCTGCTGCTCGCCAACAAGCTCTACCAGGCGGTGTCCGCACCGATGACGGTGGGCGCGCTGAGCCTGCAGATCCAGCCCAGCATCGGCATTGCCGTGTTCCCCTTCGACGGCGCCTGCGCCGAATCCCTGCTCAAGAGCGCCGACCTGGCGATGTACGCGGCCAAGCGCGCGCGGCTGGGCCATGCCTTTCACGACACCCAAACTGGCGACTAGGGCGATGCAGCGGCCTCGGCCAGCTGCGGCAGGCTCAGCTCGATCAGCGTGCCCTGGCCGGGTGCGGAGCGGATGCGCAGCCGCCCCTGCTCGGCCTCCACGCGATAGCGCATGCCCAGCAGGCCGCGCGAGGTGCCGCCCGGGTGGGCGCTGTCGAAGCCGCGGCCGTCGTCGCGCACCGAGACCTGCGCCTGCGTGCCCTGGCTGGCCAGCGTGATCCAGACCTGGCGGGCGGCGGCGTATTTGCTGATGTTGTTGATGGCCTCCTGGACCAGCCGGTACACGGCCAGCTCGGCGCGCGGGCTCAGGCGCACCGGCGCGACGCTGCAATGCACCGTGACGTTCGAGCGCGCGGCAAACTCCTGCGCCAGGATCTCCAGCGTGGCGGGCAGGCCCAGATTGCCCAGCGCCGAGGGGAGCAGGTCTTCGACGATGCGGCGCGTCAGCGCAATCACCTCGTCGAGGGACTGCACCAGATGCGCCAGCCGCTCGCTCGCCTCGGGCGCCGAGCCGCCCAGGCGCGAGCGGATGCGCGCGGCGTCCAGCTTGGCCGAGGTGAGCAGGGCACCCAGTTCATCGTGCAGGTCGCGCGCGAGGCGCTGGCGCTCGTCCTCACGCGCCCATTGCAGGTGCTGCGCCAGATCGATCAGCTCGGCGGTGCGCTCGGCCACCATCAGGTGCAGGCTGTCGTGCGCGGCCTGCTGCCGGGCCAGGCTCTGGTACAGCAGCAGCACCAGCAGGCCCAGGGCCGCCAGTTGCAGCCAGGCCCAGGGCGCCAGCAGCAGGCATAGCAGGGCCAGGCCCGCCGACAGGCACACAATCGGTTGTCGCTGCAGCAGCTTGATGAAGAACTTCATCCGGTGCGCGCCCGCCGCGCGTGAAAGGGGACATCGTGATACGCATTGCCATCGTCGATGATCATGCGCTGGTTCGCGCCGGCCTGCGCCAGTATTTTGCGGAGCAGGCCGACTTCCAGGTGGTGGGCGAGGCCGCCAGCGGCCGCGAGGCGATGGCGCTGCTGCGCGAGGGCGGGCTGGACGTGATGCTGCTGGACATCGGCATGCCCGAGCAGAGCGGGGTGGACACGCTGGTGGCCGTGAAGGCGCGCGCGCCGGAGCTGCCGGTGCTGATACTCAGCGGCTTCGCCGAATCGCAATACGCCACCACGCTGCTGCGCCAGGGGGCCAGCGGCTATCTGGGCAAGGACTGCGATCCCGACGAGATCGTCAAGGCGATACGCACGGTGTGCCGCGGCCGCAAATACATCTCGGCCGGGGTGGCCGAGCAGCTGGCCGAGGAATTGGGCGACAAGCATGCCGACCAGCCCGCGCATCTGCAGCTCTCAGAGCGCGAGCTGCAGGTCTTCCTGCGCCTGGCCCAGGGCGAGACGGTGGGCCATGTGGCCGAGGGCATGTCGCTGAGCGTGAAGACCATCAGCACCTACCGCACCCGGGTGATGGAGAAGATGCATCTGGCCAGCAACAGCGACCTGACCTACTACGCGCTCAAGCATGGCCTGATCCGCTGAGCTGCTGGCAATAGCGCACCAGGGCCTCGATGTCGTGCGACTTGTCGAACACCTGGGCGGCGCCCAGTGCCAGGCAGCTGCGGCGCACCTCGGGCGTGGCGTAGTTGCTCAGCACCACCAGCTTGTAGGGCGGCGGCGGGCTCTGCGTGGCGCGCAGCACGCCCAGGCCCGAGCCCTGCTTGAGGAAGATGTCCAGTATCACCAGATCGATGTCGCGGCCGTGTTGGGCCAGCCAGTGCAGGGCGCTGGATTCATCGGCGGCGGCGGCCACCATCCGCAGCGGCACCAGCTCCTCCAGGGTCGCGCTCAGGCTCTCGCGTAGCAAGGGGCTGTCTTCGACGAGATAGGTGCGCAGGTTGGCCATCAAGCGCGAGTGTGCGCGCTGGGGCCAGGCCTTGCCAATGGATGCAGCGTAGGGCCGGCTGTAGGACGGCGACTACAGCACATGCCGGCCTTGGCCGCTGGGCGCGCTGCGCCGCGGCTCGCACACTGCGGAGCGTGGCGCACCGCCGCTGATCTCCCCTGGAGGGAACCATGAACAAGATGCTTCGATTGACCGCCTTGCTGGCCGGCCTGACGCTGGCCGCACAGGCGGGGGCCCAAGTCACCTTCTATGAACGCGAGGCCTTCCAGGGCCGCAGCTTCAACACCGACCAGCAGATCCGCAACCTGGAGCGCTTCGGTTTCAACGACCGTGCGTCCTCGGTGGTGGTTCAGCGCGGCCGGTGGGAGGTCTGTGAAGACCGGCGCTTCGACGGGCGCTGCGTGGTCTTGCGCCAGGGCCGCTATGCCTCGCTGCAGGCCATGGGGCTGAACGACCGCATCTCCTCGGTGCGCGCCGTGGAGCGCGATGCCCGCATCGACGAAGACCGCTACGCGCCGGCGCCGCTGGTGCAGCAGGACTACCGCCGCCGCGGCGGCGAGCGCCTCTATGACGCCACCGTCACCTCGGTGCGCGCGGTGGTCGGCACGCCCGAGCGGCGCTGCTGGACCGAGCGCGAGCAGATCCCGCAGGATCGTCGCGAGGCGAATGTGCCCGCGGCGCTGGCGGGTGCGGTTATCGGCGGCATCCTCGGCCACCAGATCGGCGGCGGCACCGGCAGGGACATCGCCACCGTGGGTGGCGCGGTGGCGGGTGGGGCGCTGGGCGCCAATATCGGCCGCGACCGCGATGGCCGCCCGGTGACCACGCAGAACGTGCAGCGCTGCGAGAACGTCGCCGGCGATCCGCGCCCCGAGTACTGGGACGTCAGCTATGAATTCCGCGGCCGCGACTACCGCGTGCAGATGACTTCGCCCCCGGGCTCGACCATCAGCGTCAACCGTCAGGGCGAACCGCGCGCCTGAGCCTCCGCTTTCAACCTAGGAACACCATGAACCACATCACCATGCTCAAGACCTCACTGGCCCTGGCCACCACCCTGCTGCTGGCACCGATGGCTCAGGCCACGGCGCTCAGCAAGCTCGAATACGGCAGCGCCAAGGACAAGGTCAGCGCCGACTACAAGATCGACAAGGCCGCCTGCGCCAGCCAGGCCGGCAATGCCAAGGACGTCTGCGTCGAACAGGCGCGGGCGAAGGAAAAGATCGCCAAGCACGAGCTGGCATACAACTACAGCGGCAAACAGGAAGACTGGACCAAGCTGGAGGTGGCGCGCGCCGAGGCCGCCTACGCGGTGGCCAAGGAGCGTTGCGATGACCAGGCCGGCAATGCCCGCGATGTCTGCCGCAAGGAGGCCAAGGCGGTCGAGACCAAGGCCCTGGCCGACGCCAAGCTGAGCAAGCGCATCGTCGAAGCCAAGGTCGAGGCCTTGGACGAAAAGCGCGACGCCGACTACAAGGTCGCGGCCGAGAAATGCGAGGCCATGGCGGGTGACGCCAAGGCCGGCTGCATCAGCGCGGCCAAGGCCAAGTTCGGCAAGAGCTAAGTCGCCAGCGCGGCCAGGCGTTCCACGCCCACCGGTTCCTCGGCCTGCAAGGGCACGATGGCGTGGCGTGCCGCATGCTGCTGCGCCACCTTTTCAATCTGCGCGCGCTCCTTGAGGGCGCGCTGCTGCAACAGGGTGGAGTGGCAGGCGGGCGCCGCCGCCACGCTCATATTGATCACCCAGGCCCAGGGCGTGATGCCGGCGCGTTGCAGATCGGCCTGCAGCTGGGCGGCCTCCTGCACCGGCGTGTCCTCGGCCAGGGTGACGATCATGACCTTGGTGCGCGCCGGGTCCTGCAGCTGCATCATCGGCGTGGTGAAGTGGATGCCTTGTCCGCGGCCCTGCATCTGCCGCGCGATCTCGCGGTGGTAGGCGCCGGTGGCGTCCAGCAGCAGTAGGGTGTGGCCGGTGGGCGCGGTGTCCATCACCACGAACTGGCGGCCGGCCTCGCGGATGATGCGCGAGAAGGCCTGGAACACCGCGATCTCCTCGGTGCAGGGTGAGCGCAGGTCCTCCTCCAGCAGGGCGCGCCCCGGCGCGTCCAGGTTCTTGCCCTTGCTGGCCAGCACCTGCTCGCGGTAGCGCAGGGTCTCGGCCTGCGGATCGATGCGGCTGACGCGCAGATGCTCGAGCTGGCCGCTGAGCGTTTCCGTCAGGTGGGCGGCCGGGTCCGAGGTGCTCAGGTGCACCGGCAGGCCGCGCTGGGCCAGCGCCACCGCCACGGCGGCGGCCAGCGTGGTCTTGCCCACGCCGCCCTTGCCCATCAGCATGATGAGGCCGTGGCCGGCCGCGGCCAGCTCGTCCACCAGTGCGGCCAGGCTGGCCGGTGGCAAGGGCGGCATTGACGCGAGGGCCGGCAGCGGCGGCGCGTTGGCGTCGAAGAAGCTGCGCAGCGCCTCCAGGCCGACCAGATCGAAGGGCTTGAGCGGCAGCTGCTCGCAGGGCAGATCCTGCAAGGCCGCCGGCATGGCCGCCAGCGCTGCCTGCTCGCGCCGCACGATGGCGGCGGCGAGCGCGTCGCGCTCGGCCTCGGCCGCCGGCATCACGCCGTTGATGACCAGGAACTGGCGCTGCATGCCGACGCGCTGCAGCTCCTCATGGGTGCGCGCCACCTCGCGCAGCGCCGAGGCCTGGGCGCGCGCCACCAGCACCAGGCGCGTGCGCGCCGGGTCGGCCAGGGCCGCCACCGCGGCGGCATATTGGGCACGCTGCTTCTCCAGCCCGGCCAGCGGCCCCAGGCAGGAGGCATCGCCCTGGCCGGCCTCCAGAAAGCTGCTCCAGGCGCCCGGCAGCTGCAGCAGGCGGATGGTGTGGCCGGTGGGTGCGGTGTCGAACAGCACATGCTCGAAGCGCTCGCTGAGCGCGGGGTCGGTGAGCAGGCCGGTGAACTCGTCGAAGGCGGCGATCTCGGTGGTGCAGGCGCCTGACAGCTGTTCCTCGATGCCCTTCACCACCTCGGTGGGCAGCACGCCGCGCACCGGGCCGACGATGCGATCGCGGTAGCCCTGGGCGGCGGCCTGCGGGTCGATCTCGATGGCCCACAGGCGCGGCACCGCCGCGATCGGCGTGATGGCGTTGCCGATGGCGAGGCCGAACACCTGGCCCACATTGGAGGCCGGATCGGTGCTGACCAGCAGCACGCGCTTGCCGGCGTCGGCCAGCTGCAGCGCCGCCGCGCAGGCCAGCGAGGTCTTGCCCACGCCGCCCTTGCCGGTGAAGAAGGCAAAGCGCGGCAGGTTTTCAAGCATTTGCATGGTGGCGGGCCTCAGGCGCAGCAGCTACCGCCGCTGCAGCAGGTGTTTTCGGGTGCGGCCAGGGGCAAGCCCAGCCACTGCGCCAGCTGCTGCCGGCTCGGATAGCGGCCCGCCAGCATCAGCTGGCCGTCCAGCAGGGTGAGGGGCAGGGCGTCCTGGCCGGCGCGTTCCAGCCAGGCCTTCACCTCGGCCTGCTGGGCGAAGGCGAGCGGCTCGCTGGCCAGGTTGAAGCGTTCGATGCGGGCGCCGGCGTTGCGCGCCCAGTCGATGTCGGCGCTGGCCTGCAGCAGCCGAGCGTCGACCTCGGCGCCGCAAACGCCGCTGCTGCAGCACAGGGCCGGGTCGTAGATTTGCAATTGGCGCATGGCGGGCTCCTCGAGCTTGTGGGGGTGGTGCAGCCAGTCTCGCCGCTGCCCGGCGCGACCGGCTTGCGGCGGATCAACAATTCCATTGTTGTGGAAATATAACGCAAGCGCGTGCCGCCGCCCCCGGTGCCTACAGATGGCGAAAGCGCTGTGCGTAGCTGCTGCCGACCGGCAGGGCCTCGGGGCGTTGCTTGAGGTTGAGGGTCAGGTGCCCGTCGCTGCCGCGGCTGAGGCTGTGGACGGCGTTCAGATTGACCACGGTGCCGCGGTGCACCTGCCAGAACACGGCCGGATCCAGCTTGGCAAGCAGCTCCTTGAGCGGCGTGCTGATGAGGGCCTCGCCGTCGACGGTGACCACCGCCACGTACTTGCTGTCGGCGCGGAAATAGCAGATGTCGTCGACCGTGATGAGGCGGATGTCGCGGCCCTGCAGCACGCTGATCCAGCGCAGCGGCTCGGCCACCGCCGGTGTGCGGGCGCGCTGCAGCAGCCCGGCCAGGTCGGCCGGGGTCTGGCCGAGGCGATCGCGCAGGCGTTGCACCGCGCGCGCCAGGCGTGCCACGTCCAGCGGCTTGAGCAGATAGTCCACCACCCCCTCCTCGAAGGCCTGCAGCGCGTAATGGCCGAAGGCGGTGATGAAGACGATGTGGGCGCGCCGGCCGGCCAGCCTGGCCAGCTCCAGGCCGCTGAGGCCGGGCAGTTCCACGTCGAGGAACAGCACCTCGGGTGCCTGCTGCTCGATGGCGCGGTAGGCGGCATGGCCGTCATGGGCGAGGGCGCAGATCTCCAGCTCCGGCCAGACGCGCGCCAGCTCCTCGCGCAGCTCCGCGCAGAGCAGGGCTTCGTCCTCAGCGATGAGTGCGCGCGTCATGATGCAAGGGTAGTTCGAGTTCCAGGGCGCTGCCCGGGCCCGGCAGCAGGCGCAGGCGGCCGGCCTGGGCGTAGAGGCCGGCCAGGCGCTCGCGCAGCTCCTGCAGCGCGGGTTCGCCATGGGCGGCACCGGCCGCGGTCGCCAGGTGGATGCGCAGCCCCGCGCCGACGGGTGCGGCGCTCAGCGCATAGTCCTGGCCGTGCCCCACGGCGCCTTCCAGCGCGCGCAGCATGGGCAGCAGCAGCATCGGCGCCAGCGCGATGCCGGCGTCGGCCTGCGCGAGCGTCACGCGCAGGCGCAGGCCCGCGCTGACGCGCGCATAGGCCTGCAGCAGCGCGCATTCGCGCCCCAGCGTGCTGAGCCCGGCATCGGCGCCGGGCAGCAGGGCGCGCAGCAGCTCGTTCAGGTCGGCCAGCAGGGCATCGGCGGCGGCGGCATCGTGGCGCGACAGGTCCAGGATGCGGCGCAGCGCATGGAACAGCAAGGCGGGCTCGATGCGCGCCTGCAGCGCCAGCAGGCGCTGCAGCTGCAACTGCCGCGCTTGTTGCGCGCGCTCGAGTTCGGCGGCACGCAGCCGCGCCAGCGCCTGCCCGGCCTGGCGCGCATGGGCATAGGCGGCCACGCCCATGGCGTGCAACATGGCCACGGCCAGCGCCAGCCAGGCGTTGCGTGTCTGGGTCGAGAGCGCGCCCGCCCAGATGCTCAGCTGCAGCGCCCAGCCGCCCCAGCTGCCCAGCAGCGCTACCGCCAACACCGCCAGCCCATAGGCCCGCCAGCCGGCGGCGCCGCGATCCACCGCGCGGTCGGCCAGGCGCACCGCCAGCATCAGCGGCAGGCCGAACAGCAGCACGTAGTGCAGCAGGGCCGAGGGGTAATGCTTGTCGGCCTCGATGGGCCACAGCAGCATGCTGCCGCCCGGGCCCAGCGCGATATGCGCCAGGCCGATGGCGAGGCCCAGCAGGCTGTGCCGCCAGCGCCAGCTGTGCAGCACCTCGGCCAGGGCGGCCAGGGCCGCCGCACCCGGCAGGGCGGCGCGCAGCGCCCGCATCACGCCCCCACCCCGGGCAAGGTGACGGTGGCGCACAGGCCCCGCGGCTCGTTCAGGCGCAGCGACAGGCCGGCGCGGGCGCCATAGAGGGCGCGCAGCCGCGCCCGGATGTTTGCCAGCCCCATGCCGTGGCCGCTGCCCTCGCCCATGCCGCGGCCGGTGTCGGCCACGGTGAGGGTCAGCACGCCCTCGGCCTGGCTGGCGCCGATCTGGATCAGCCCGCCCTCGGCGAGCGGCTGCAAGCCGTGCTTGAGCGCGTTCTCGACCAGGGTCAGCAGCAGCATGGCCGGCACCCTGGCCTGGGCCAGGCCGGCGGGCACGGCGATCTCATAGCGCAGCCGCGCGCCCATGCGCACGCCCTGCACGGCCAGGTAAGCGCGTACCAGCTCGGCCTCGCTGGCCAGCGTCTGGTCCTGCTCGCGCAGCTGCGGCAAGGCCTGCTCCAGATAGCGCAGCAGGTCGGCCAGCATGGTGGCGGCGGCGGCCGGCTCGGTGCGCAGCAGGCGCCGCACATTGGCCAGGGTGTTGAAGAGGAAATGCGGTTCGATCTGCGCTTGCAGCAGCTGGGCCTGCGCGGCGTCCAGCTCGGCCGCCAGCCTGAGCCGGCGCAGGCCGGCCGCATGCAGCGCGGCGGCGGCGTTGCGGCTGCGCGCCAGGCATTCGCTCAGGCCCACGAACAAGAGGGCGAATTGCAGCTGCCGGGCCAGCATGACGGGAACCCAGTCGGCCGGGAATACGCCGCTGCGGCATTGGTGCAAGACGGGCTCGACGCCCAGCAGCCGCTGGCCAGGGCAGAAGCCCGCCACGAACAGCGCCCAGCCGACCGCGGTGTTGGCCAGCACCAGCGCGCCCAGGCCCGTCCAGCGCCGCCAGCCGCGCGCCGGCAGGCGGCGCTGGCCCAGCGCGGTGAGCAGCAGCATGGCCGCGTAGATGCAGAGCTGCAGCAGGCCCATGGACCAGAAGGTGGCGTTGAGCTGCGCGATGCTTGCCGCGTGGTCCCACTGCAGGCGCCCCAGCACCGCCAGCACGGCGGCCGCCAGCCCCAGGCCCAGGCAGATCAGCGCGCCGCGTCCGATCTGGCGGAGGAGGCTGGTCCGCGGCGGCGAGGCGGCAGTTTCCACGGCGAGGCTCCTTTGTGCGGCGGCGCCGCCCGCACCATCATCGACCCGCCGCGGCGGCTTTGGCAAGCGCGCCGCCGGGCCCGCTCGGCTCAGGGCAGGCTCAGCACCGCCAGGCGTTGCGGCGCGGCCTGCTCGGTGGCCTGTTCGAAGCGGATCGCGAAGGCGAACGACTCCTCGCGGCCGCCATTGCTGCAATGCAGGGCCCGCACCGCGCGGCGGATCTGGCTGGCGTACTGGCGCGGCCCGCCGCTGGGCGTGACGCTGCGCACGCGGTCGCCGCCCAGCCTGAACTCCACCCGCACCAGGCCCTCCTGGCCCAGCATGCGCACGGTCTCGGCCAGCGAGTGCTCCAGCGCCTCGGCGATGCCGGGGCAGGCGATATGCACGTCGTGGCGCATGCGGACCGACTGGCCGCCGCTGACCTCGACGCGCTGCAGCCCTGCAGGCGCGCTGGCCGGCAGGGCTTCGCTGCCCTGGGCGATGGCCGCCGTGCTGGCGCCGCACACGAGCATGGCGACAAGCCATGCGGTCTTGGCTGGGAACAAGCTGCTCATGTCGGTCTCCTGCTGATGGCCATGAAGACAGGCTAGTGCCCGCGACCCGGCCTTCCCAGCGCCACCGGACGGGCGCCGCCATCGGCCCGGCGAAGCCCGTATTTCGGCCGACGGATGCACGTCGGCCCGGCTTTTTTGCTTATACTTCCACAAAACTGGAAAGATAAAACAATGGACGAAGCCCAGATCATCCGTGCCCTCGCCGCGCTGGCGCAAAGCCACCGGCTCAAGGTGTTCCGCCTGCTGGTGGTGGCGGGGCAGGAGGGGCTCACGCCCGGCGCGCTGGCCGAGGCGCTGGAGCTGCCGGCCGCCACCCTGTCCTTCCACCTCAAGGAACTGGCCAACGCCGGCCTGGTGAGCCAGGAGCGGCTGGGCCGCAACCTGGTCTACCGCGCCGCCTTCGAGCAGATGAACGCGCTGCTGGCCTATCTGACCGAGAACTGCTGCCAGGGCGAGGCCTGCCTCAGCCCTGAAATCCGGACTGCCACCAAGTCCTGCGCCTGCTGAAACAACGACGCCCGCATCGACCATGACCACCCACGTACTGATTCTCTGCACCCACAACTCCGCCCGCAGCGTGCTCGCCGAGGGCATGCTCAACCATCTGGCCGCCAGGCTGGGCCAGGATGTGCGCGCCCACAGCGCCGGCAGCGCGCCCAGCGGCCGCCTCAACCCCTTCGCGCTGGAGGCGCTGAGCCAGGCCGGCGTCGAGGTGGCGGGCTACCGCAGCAAGAGCTGGGACGAATTCACCACGCCGGACGCGCCGCCGCTGTCCATCGTCATCACCGTGTGCGACAGCGCCGCGGCCGAGGCCTGCCCGGTGTTCTTCGGCGCGAATCGGGATGGCGGGCAGCCGGTCAAGGTGCACTGGGGCTACCCCGACCCGTCCAATGCCGAGGGCGGCGACGCCGGCAAGCAGCGCGCCTTCGAGCTGACGCGCCAGGCGATCGGCTACCGCATGCTGCAGCTGCTGGCGCTGCCGCTCGCCAGCCTGAGCCCGGCCGAGCTGAAGGCCGCGCTCGAACAGATCGCGAAGAGCTGAGCATGACGATGGCTGTTTCCCGAAAGCTCTTGGCCGAAACCCTGGGCACGGCCCTGCTGCTGGCGGTGGTGATCGGCTCGGGCGTCATGGCCGAGCGCCTGGCCGGCGGCAATGTGGCGATCGCGCTGCTCGCCAACACGCTGGCCACGGTGGGCGGGCTCTATGTGCTGATCGAGCTGCTCGGCCCGCTCAGCGGCGCCCATTTCAACCCGGCCGTCTCGCTGGTGATGGCGCTGCGCGGCGCCTTGCCGCGCGGCCAGCTGCTGCCCTATGTGGCGGCGCAGCTGCTGGGTGCCATGCTGGGCGCCTGGCTGGCGCATGCGATGTTCGAGCTGCCGGTCCTGCAGTTCTCCGCCAAGCTGCGCGGCGGCCAGGGCCAGTGGATCGCGGAAGGCGTGGCGACCTTCGGCCTGCTGCTGGTGATCCTGCGCGCGCCGGCCGAGCGGGTGGCGGCGATGGTGGCCTGCTATATCGGCGCGGCCTACTGGTTCACCGCCTCCACCTCCTTCGCCAACCCGGCCGCGGTGTTCGGCCGCCTCTTCAGCGACAGCTTTGCCGGCATCGCCCCGGCCAGCGCGTCGGGCTTTGTGCTGGCCGAGCTGGCCGGTGCCGGGCTGGCGCTGGGCGTGCATCGCCTGCTGGGGGCGCAGCGGGCCTGAGGGCGGCCGGCATGCGACGGGGCCTGGCCCCGTTTCTTTGAGCCAAGTAGTTGCTATTGACAACCTCTAAAGCGAAGCCTATCGTGCGTTTCACTAGTTGCTATACACCACCAGTTGCGCCGCCCTATGAATGCCAAGAACGCCGCGCCCGGCAGCCTGCTGCGCGAAGTGGCGCGCCTGTACACGCGCGCCCAGCGCGTCGTCGCCGACTGCTGCCGCACCACCAGCACCCAGTGCCATCTGCTCACCGAGCTGGCGCGTTCCGGCCCGCTGCCGCTCTCGGAACTCGGCACCCGCCTGAGCCTGGAGAAGAGCTGGGTGTCGCGTGCGGTGGAGGGCATGGCCGCGCGTGGCTGGGTGAGCAAGGAGCCGAACCCGAGCGACGCAAGGAGCTGGCTCGTCACGCTCACCGCCGACGGCGAACGCACCACGCGTGAACTGAACAAGACCCTCGACACCCATGCCGAAGACCTGCTGGGCGCGCTCGACGAGCGCGAGCGGGCGGCGGTGGAGAGTTCCCTGCTATTGCTCTTGAAGGCCCTGCAGGCGGATACCGCAGCCAATTGCTGCCTGCCGCCCACGGCCAAGAAGGAATCGACATCATGTCCCTGACGAATCAATCGAACGCAGCGCTGCCGGTGGCGGTGCTGGGGGCCGGGCCGGTGGGGCTGGCCGCGGTGGCGCAGCTGATCGCGCGCGGCCTGCCCTTTGTGGCGCTGGAGGCCGCGCCGAGCGTGGGCGCGCATCTGCTGGACTACGGCCATGTGCGCCTGTTCTCGCCCTGGCGCTACAACATCGATGCCCAGATGGCCAGGCAGTTGGCCGCCAGCGGCTGGCAGGCGCCCGACGCCGAGGCCCTGCCGCTGGCGGGCGAGGTGGTGGAGCGCGTGCTCAAGCCCTTTGCCGCTCTGCCCGAGGTGGCGCGCGGCCTGCGCCTCAACACCCGCGTGACGGCCATCAGCCGTGAGGGTTTCGACAAGGTCAAGAGCGCCGGCCGCGAGCACGCGCCCTTCGTGATCCGCGCCGAGCAGGGCGGCCGCCCGCTGGAGATCCGCGCCCGCGCGGTGATCGATGCCACCGGCACCTGGGGCCAGCCCAACCCGCTGGGCGCCGGCGGCCTGCCGGCGCTGGGCGAGGCCGCGGCGGCGGCGCAGATCCATTACGGCATTCCCGATGTGCTGGGTGCGCAGCGTGCGCGTTATGCCGGCAAACGCACCCTGGTGGTGGGGGCCGGGCACTCGGCCGCTAATGCCTTGCTGGCGCTGGCCGAACTGGCGCAGCAGGTGCCGGGCACGCGCCTGGCCTGGGGCGTGCGCTCGCCCGCGCTGAAACGCGTGTTCGGCGGCGGTGCGGCCGACGCGCTGCCGGCGCGCGGCCAGCTGGGCACGGCGCTGCAGGCGCTGCAGGCCAGCGGCGCGCTGGAGTTCATCAGCGGGCTGCGCATCGCCGAGCTGCGCCGGGTGGAAGGCAAGCTCAGCGTGCTGGGCCGCCAGGCGCAGGGCGGGGCGCTGCAGCTGGACGGTTTCGACGAGATCATCTGCGCCACCGGGCAGCGCCCCGACCTGCGCCTGGCCAGCGAGCTGCGCGTCAGGCTGGACCCCTGGCTGGAGTCGACCGCGGCGCTGGGCCCGCTGATCGACCCGAACCTGCACAGCTGCGGCACGGTGCGCCCGCATGGGCACCGCGAGCTGGCCCATCCCGAGCCCGGCCTCTACACCCTCGGCGTGAAGAGCTATGGCCGCGCGCCCACCTTCCTGATGGCCACCGGCTTCGAGCAGGCACGCTCGGTGGTGGCGGCGCTGGCGGGGGACTTCGAGGCCGCCGACCGGGTGGAGCTGGACCTGCCGGAAACCGGCGTCTGCAGCGCGGGCGAGGCGCCGCCCTCATCATCGGCAGCAGCCACGGCGCCGGCGCAATCCTGCTGCGCCGCGGCGCCCAAGGCCGCCGCGGCGCGCTGCTGTGGCTGAGCCGCCGGCCGCGGCCCGCAGCGCCACGGTGCTGAGCCTGGGCGCGGCCCAGACCCTGGCCTGGGCCTCGTCCTACTACCTGCCCGCGATGCTGGCCACGCCGATGTCGCGCGCGCTGGGCGTGACGCCGGCCACGGTGTTCGCGGCCTTCTCGCTGGCCCTGGTGGTATCGGCCCTGCTGGGGCCCTGGGCCGGCCGTGCCATCGACCGCCGCGGCGGCCGGCCGGTGCTGATGGCCACCAGCGTGCTGTTCGCGCTGGGCCTCGCGGCGCTGGGGCTGGCGCAGGGCGCGGCGAGCCTGTTCGCCGCCTGGCTGCTGCTGGGCCTGGCGATGGGCGCGGGCCTGTACGAGGCCGCGTTCGCGGCGCTGGTGCGGCTGTACGGCCAGGGGGCGCGCAATGCCATCACCGGCATCACCCTGATCGCCGGCTTTGCCAGCACCCTGGGCTGGCCGCTCAGCACGCTGATGGAGCAGCTGTGGGGCTGGCGCGGCGCCTGCTTTGGCTGGGCGGCCCTGCATCTGCTGATCGGCCTGCCCCTGAATGCCTGGCTGCCCGCGGTGGCGTCGCCGGCGAGCGAGCAGGGCGCGCCGGCGGAGGGCGCAAGCGCTGCCGAGCCGGCAGGCGCCGGCCTGCGCACCGCGGCCCTGCTGGCCCTGGTGTTCGCCATCGCCGGTTTCATCAGCACCGCCATGGCGGCGCACCTGCCGCGGCTGCTGCAGGCCAGCGGCAGCACCCTGGCCGCGGCGGTGGCGGTGGGCGCGCTGATCGGCCCGGCCCAGGTGGGCGCGCGGCTGCTGGAATATGGCCTGCTGCGCCGCGTCCATCCGCTCTGGGTGGCGCGGCTGGCGGCCGCCCTGCATCCGCTCGGTGCGATCGCGCTGGCCGTCTTCGGTGCGCCGCTGGCCGCGCTGTTCGGCCTGCTGCATGGCGGCGGCAACGGCATTCTCACCATCGTCAAGGGCACCTTGCCGCTGGCGCTGTTCGGGCCGCAGGGCTATGGCCGGCGGCAGGGCCTGATGATGGCGCCGGCGCGCGTGGCACAGGCGCTCGCGCCCTGGCTGTTCGGCCTGTGCCTGGACGCCTGGGGCGCGGCCGCGCTGTGGCTGTCGGCCGGGCTGGGCCTGCTGGCCACCGCGGCCCTGCTGCTGCTCAGGGCTGGTGGCTCCAGGTCCCCGCCACCCTGATCTCGGTGCGCACCGAATTGGCGAGGTAGCAGCTCTCATGCGCCTCGTGGTGCAGGCGCGCCAGCTCGGCATCGCTGGGGGCCTTGCTGCCGCTGAAGGCGACGGCGGGCTTGAGCGTCACGTCGGTCATGACTTCCTTGCCGGCGGTGTTGTGCGCCATCAGGCCCTCGGCGGCATCGCGGTAGCTGTCCACCACATAGCCGTCGCGCGCCGCCAGGCTCAGGAACCACAGCATGTGGCAGCTGGAGAGCGCGGCCACATAGGCTTCCTCGGGGTCGACGGCGCTGGCGTCGGAGAAGGGCAGGCGCACCACCTGGGGCGAGCTGGAGGCGGGCACGATGGCACCGCCATCGAAGCTCCAGCGGTGCGCGCGCGAGTAGCGGTTGTCGTTGAAGCGCGCCTCCGCGGCGCGCTGCCATTCGACCAGGGCGGTGTAGTGCGACATCAGGCGGCCTTCTGCTCAGCGGCCCCGAGCATGCGGTCCAGCGCCTGCGCCAGCGTCGCCACGCTGCGCTCGGGCGCGTGCAGCTTGTCGAGGCCGAACAGGCCAATGCGGAAGCTCTTGAAGTCCGCCCCCTCGTCGCATTGCAGCGGCACGCCGGCGGCGCTCTGGATGCCCTCGGCGAGGAAGGACTTGCCGTTGTGCAGGCCGTCCAGCGTGGTGTAGCTCACCACCACGCCCGGCGCCTGATAGCCCGCCGCGGCCACGCTGGCAAAGCCGCGCGACTCCAGCAGCGCGCGCACCTGGCGGCCCAGCGCCAGCTGCTCCTGGCGCAGGCGCTCGAAGCCATAGGCACGCGTCTCCAGCATCACGTCGCGCGTGGCGGTCAGCGCATCGGTGGGCATGGTGGCGTGGTAGGCATGGCCGCCGCCCTCATAGGCCTCCATGATCTGCAGCCATTTCTTCAGGTCCATCGCGAAGCTCGAGCTGGTGGTGGTGGCGATGGCGGCATGGGCGCGCTCGCTCAGCATCACGAAGGCGCAGCAGGGCGAGCCGCTCCAGCCCTTTTGCGGCGCGCTGATCAGCACGTCGACGCCTGTGGCCTGCATGTCGACCCAGAGCGCACCCGAGGCGATGCAGTCCAGCACGAACAGCGCGCCGACTGCGTGGGCCGCGTCGGCCACCGCGCGCAGGTAGTCGTCGGGCAAGAGCATGCCGGCGGCGGTCTCCACATGCGGGGCGAACACCAGCGCGGGGCGCTGGGCCTGGATGGTGGCCACCACCTCCTCGATGGGGGCCGGCGCGAACGGCGCCTGCGCGCCCGGCGCGGCGCGGCGCGCCTTCAGCACCAGCTGCTCGGCCGGGATCTGGCCGGCCTCGAAGATCTGCGTCCAGCGGTAGCTGAACCAGCCATTGCGCAGCACCAGGGTCTTCTTGCCATGCGCGAACTGGCGCGCCACCGCTTCCATGCCGAAGCTGCCGCTGCCCGGCACCACGATGGCCGAACGCGCCCGGTAGACCTCCTTCAGCACCGCCGAGATGTCGCGCATCACGCCCTGGAATTTCTGCGACATATGGTTCAGCGCGCGGTCGGTGAACACGACGGAATATTCCAGCAGGCCGTCGGGATCGACCTGGGGCAGCAGTCCGGGCATGGCAACTCCTTCTTGATGGGCAATCGGCTTGCCGGTCAGCTTAGCATCGCCTCAAGGACCTCAGTGCCCGCCGCCCAGGTAGGCGGCCTTCACCGCCGGGTCGTCGCGCAGCTGGTGCGCCGGCCCGTGCAGCGAGATGCGGCCGTTCTCCAGCACATAGCCGTAGTCGGCCACGCCCAGCGCGGCGGCGGCGAACTGCTCCACCAGCAGCATGGTCACGCCCTCGCTCTTGAGCCTGGAGATGATGCGGAACACCTCCTCCACCAGGATGGGCGCCAGGCCCATCGAGGGCTCGTCCAGCAGCACCACCTCGGGGTTGAGCATGGTGGCGCGCGCCATCGCCAGCATCTGCTGCTCGCCGCCCGAGAGCGTGCCGGCCAGCTGCATGCGGCGTTCCTTGAGGCGCGGGAACAGCTCCATGGCGCGCTGCAGATCGGCCTCCACATCGCCGCGCGGGCGCGCGCCGGTGTAGCGCGGGAAGGCGCCCAGGCGCAGGTTGTCGGTCACCGTCATGGTGGCGAACACGCGCCGGCCCTCGGGCGAATGGGCCAGGCCCTGGCGCGCGATGGTGTAGGACTCCTGGCCGTCGATGCGCTTGCCGTTCAGGCTGATCTCGCCCGCGGTGGGCGCGATCATGCCGGAGACGGCGCGCATGGTGGTGGTCTTGCCGGCGCCGTTGGAGCCGATCAGGGTCACGACCTTGCCCTTGGGCACGTCCATGGAAATGCCGTGCAGCACTTGCACCTTGCCGTAGCCGGCGCTGAGGTTCTTGATGGTCAACATGGCTGTGTGTCCCTCAGGCCGCCTGGCCGCCCAGGTAGGCTTCGATCACTTTTTCATCCGCCTGCACCGCGGCCGGCAGGCCCTCGGCGATCTTCTGGCCGAAGTCCAGCACCGAGACGGTGTCGCACAAGCTCATCACCACGTCCATATGGTGCTCGATCAGGATCACGGTGACGCCGTGCTCGCGGATCTTCTGGATGATGGCCAGCAGCTCCTTGATGTCGGGCGCGGTGAGGCCGGCGGCGGGCTCGTCGAGCAGCAGCAGTTGCGGGTCCAGCGCCAGCGCGCGGGCGATCTCGAGCAGGCGCTGCTTGCCATAGGGCAGGTTGCGCGCCTCCTCGCCGGCCAGCTGCTCCAGGCCGACGAAGCGCAAGAGGCCGAAGGCGCGCGCGCTGGCCTGGTGGTTCTCGCGCAGATAGCGCGGCAGGTGCAGGGCCACGTCCAGCAGATTGCTGCGGAAGCTGTGGTGCAGGCCCACCAGCACGTTCTGCAGCGCCGTCATCTCGCCGAACAGTTGCACGTTCTGGAAGGTGCGGGCAATGCCGGAGAGCGCGATGTCCGAGGAGGTGCGGCCGGCCAGCGCGGCGCCGGCAAAGCTCACCGCGCCCGCGGTCGGCACATAGATGCCGGTGAGCACATTCATCATGGTGCTCTTGCCCGAGCCGTTGGGTCCGATCAGGCCGTGGATGCTGCCGCGCTTGATGGAGAGATCCACCTCGTTGAGCGCCTTCAGGCCGCCGAACTGCATCAGCACCTTGCTGGCCTCCAGCAGGGTGGCGCCCTGGCTGGTCGCGCCGCCGGCCTTGCTGAGTGCATCGGCGCCGGCGGGCAGCTGGGCCGCGCTGTCGGCGTCGCTGGCCGCATGGCCGCGCAGATTGAGGGCGTTGCGCACGAAGCCGACGATGCCGTCCTGCAGGTAGTAGACGACGAACAGCGTGATCAGGCCGAACACCGAGAGGCGCCAGTCCGTCATGGTCTGCAGCTTGAACGAGAGGCCCGCCAGCGCCACGCTGCCCACCACCGGGATCAGGGCGGCCTGCAGGCTGGACTTGCCGCGCTTGAGCGCCACCGCCGACGCCACGGCCACGATCAGCGCCAGCAGCACCGAGACGATACGGAACATCTCCAGGTCGTCCAGCAGCTTGGGCAGCATCACGATGATGGCCGCGCCCAGCAGCGCGCCGGTGCGGGTCTTGCGGCCGCCCATGATGATGGCCAGCAGGAACAGCACGGTCTGCTCGAAGTTGTAGGTGTTGGGCGAGATGTACTGCTCGGAGTAGGCGTAGAGCGCACCGGCCAGCCCGGCCAGGCCGGCGCTGATGACGAAGGCATAGACCTTGTAGCGGTAGACCGAGACGCCCATGCAGTCCGACGCCACCGGGCTGCCGCGCAGCGCCTCGAAGGCGCGCCCCAGGTGCGAGCGCAGCACGCGGTGCACGAACACCAGCGAGGCCAGCAGCATGGCCGCCACCACCCAGTAGAACTCGGTCTCGTCGAGCTGGTGGCCGAACAGGCTGGGCTTGGTGAGCGTGATGCCCATCGGCCCCTCGGTGAGGAAGCTCATCTCGTTGATGAGGATCTGGATGATGGTGCCGAAGGCCAGTGTCACCATCGCCAGATAGGGGCCGGTGACGCGCAGCGCCGGCAGCGCCAGCAGCGCGCCGAAGGCGGCGGTGAGCGCGATCGCGGCCGGCAGGGTGAGCCAGATCGAGGCACCCAGCTTGAGCACCAGCACGCCGGCGGTATAGGCGCCGATGCCGAACAGGCCGGCATGGCCCAGCGAGACCTGGCCGGTGTAGCCCACCACAATGTCCAGGCCGAACAGCACGATCGCATAGATCATGATGGTCTCGACCAGGTGGATGTAGTAGGGGTTGCCGGAGGCGAGCGGAAAGGCCGCCAGGGCGGCGATGGCCAGGCCCGCGGCGATGAGGAATTTCGGTTTCATCTGCTCAGACCTTCTTGATCGCAGTCTTGCCGAACAGGCCGGCCGGCTTCAGCGCCAGCACGATCAGCAGCAGCACCAGGCCCGGCACGTCCTTGTAGCCGGTGGAGATGTAGAAGCCGGTGGTGGTCTCGGCCACGCCCAGGATCACGCCACCCACGACGATGCCCATGCCGCTGGTGAGGCCGCCGATGATGGCCACCGCAAAGGCCTTCAGGCCCAGCACCGAGCCCATGGTGGCGCCGGTGAGCGTGAGCGGCGCGATCAGCACGCCGGCAAAGGCGGCGGTGAGCGAGGAGAGGGCGTAGGAGAAGGTGATCACCAGGCCGGTGTTGATGCCCATCAGCTTGGCGGCGTCGCGGTCGTTGAAGGTGGCCACCACCGCCTTGCCGTAGATCGAGCGGCGGTTGAAGAACTCCACCGACAGCATCATCAGCAGCGCGCCCACCACCACCAGCACCTCCATCGGCAGGATGTTGGCTCCCAGGAAATGCATCGGCGCCTCGGGCAGGGGCGAGGGGAACTTGAGGTCGTCGCGGCCCCAGACGTTCTCGGCCACGTTCTTGAAGATGATGCCCAGCGCGATGGTGGACATGATCCAGCCGAACTCCGATTTCATCTTGATGGCCGGGCGCACGCCGATGCGTTCCACCACCGCGCCCTGGATGGCGCCGAACAGGCACACCAGCGGAATCATCAGCCAGTAGTTGATGCCGAAGCCGACCGCCGACAGGCCCACCAGGGCGCCCAGCATGAGGGCCTCGCCCTGGCCGAAGTTCAGGGTGTCGGAGGTGGCGAAGGTGAGCTGGTAGCCGAAGGCGATGACGGCGTAGATCATGCCCAGGGCGATGCCGCTGAACACCAGTTGGGTGAGGATTTGCATGGCGTGTCCCGCAAAACGGCCCGGACCCTGGGGGCCCGGGCGTGGAGGCTTACTTCTTGACCGTCAGCGCACCCTTGGCGTTGACATCCTTGACGCGCACTTCCGAGGCCTTCTTGAAATCGGCCTCGTAGGCATAGACCACGCGCTGGCCCTTGACCTCGCCGAACACCGGGATGTTGGCGGTGATGGCCTCATGGTCGCCCTTGGAGAAGGGCTTGTTGTAGGTCGTCACCACGCCCTCCACCGGCGTCTTCAGGTCCTCCAGCGCGGCCTTGATCTTCGGGCCCTCGGTGCCGCCGGCCTGCTTGATGGCCGCGGCCAGCAGGTAGACCGAGTCGTAGCCCTGCGCCGCCGAGACGGGCGAGTCGATGCGCGCGTTCTTCGGGTTGAAGGTCTTCAGGTAGCTGATGATGAAGCTCTGGCGCTTGGGCGTGGTGGGTTCCTGGATAAAGGTCTGCGGCATGCGCGCACCCTCGCCGCCGGGGCCGGCGTTGTCGATGTAGTTGGCCATCGAGAGCGTCCAGCTGCCCACCATCGGCACCTTCCAGCCCAGCTTGGTCATGCCATTGGCGATCTGCGCCAGCTCGGGGCCGATCGCATAGGTCAGGATCGCCTCGGCGCCGGCCTCCTTGGCCTTGAGCAGCTGGGCCGTCATGTCGACGTCCTTGATGTTGAACTTCTCCACCGCCACCGGCTTCACGCCCTTGAGCTCCAGCGCCTTCTCGAGGTCGGCGCGGCCGAGCTGGCCGTAGTTGGTGGAGTCCGCCAGGATCGCCACCTTCTTGAAGCCGCGGCGGGTGATGGCCTCGTCCACGATCATCGGCGCCTGGATGCTGTCGTGCGCGGCGTTGCGGAAGATGTAGTTCTCGGGCTGGTCATCGAACTGGTGCGTCACCAGCGAGCCGGTGGCGACGTTGTTCATCACCGGGATCTTGGCCTGCTGGTAGAAGCGCTGCGAGGCCAGCGCCACGCCGGTGTTGATGAAGCCCACCGTGGCGGCGACCTTCTCCTTGTTGATCAGCTCCTGGGCGATCTGCACGCCGCGCTCGTTCTTGGCCTCGTCGTCGCGCTCCACCAGCAGCAGCTGGCGGCCCAGCACGCCGCCGGCCTTGTTGATCTCCTCGGAGGCCAGACGCACGCCGTCGCGCATGCTCACGCCCATCGACGAGGAGCCGCCGGTGAAGGGCCCGGACACGCCGATCTTGATCGGTTCGGCGGCATGGGCCAGGTGCATGGAGAGGGCCAGCGTCAGCGCGGCCAGTGCGGGGGTGTGGTGTTTCATGGTCGCCTCGTCGGGAAGAGTGGGAGGGTGCGAAGAAAACGGCGCTCGGCGTGCGCGCGCGGGCCGGCCTGGGACCGGCGCCGCCGCGTCGCCGCGCTGCTCCGAACAATGCCAGAGCGCATCGGCGCCGGCGTGCGTGGCACCACGTACAGGTAAGTACCGGGAACTTGTCGCCCAGGCGACGCCGCCTGGGCTGGGCCATGGGCACGAGGCTTGCCTAGGGCCTGTTAACACTATGGCAATGGGCCGCGTTGTCGGCCAGAAAGGCCGCAGGCAAGGCGCAAACCGCAGCCGGGTTGGACACCCGGCGAGGATTTGCAACGCGGCCTGCGGTCTTTCTGGTCACAACCCTGCGGGAAGGCTCGTCTCAGCGGGCCACGCGTCGTTGCAACGCTGGCCCGCACGCGAGTGCGGGCGGCGCGCTGCGCCTAGCTTGGCCCGCTGAGGCGAGCCTTCGCGACCCGTTGCCGTAGTGTTAACAGGCCCTGGACCCTTTGCCGAGCCGGCGGGCTCAGACGCCGCGCCAGAGTGAATCCTCGAAGCCGGCGGGGAGGAAGTTGTCGGCACCCTTGCCGACGATTTCCCAGTAGCGCTTGTCGGTCAGCAGCTTGGCGGCGGTGGCGTCGTAGGCGGCCAGGTCCTTGTACTGCACGGACCAGGCAATGCGCTGGGGATTGCCGCCAATCGGCACACACACTTCGATAACGGAGCCGTAGGCGTCCTTCATATAGGCCGCGATCTCATGCGCAAAGGCCGTGGCGCTGGCGGTCTTGCCGGGGGCGATTAAGGCTTCACGACGAAAGTTGATCATCTGCATCTCCTCGCGCCGGAATGCGCGGCGCGCACTGCCGCGGTATGCGGCAGAGGCAGTCTGTGCCGGCGGTGCGCGAGGTGTGTGCGGGTAAGCGTGAGTAGAAAACGCCGGGCCCCTAACTCTTAGGGGGCTCGGGCAAGTGCAGCCAGAGCTGGGCCTGCGCCCATTGCCGACGCCAGGCCGGGAAGGCCTCGGCCGGCATCGGCCGCGCGATGCCATAGCCCTGGGCCAGGCGGCAGCCCAGCTGGCGCAGCAGGGCGCCATGCTCCAGGGTCTCGACGCCCTCGGCGATGACCTTGCGCTGGAACACCGCGGCGAGCCGGATCACGCCCTCCACGATGCCCAGGTCGTCGGGGTCGCTGAGCATGTCGCGCACAAAGCTCTGGTCGATCTTGAGCGTGTCGACCGGCAGCTTGCGCAGATAGGTGAGCGAGGAATAGCCGGTGCCGAAATCGTCCAGCGCGAAGTGCACGCCCAGCTCGCGGCAGCGCTGCAGGATGGCGACGGCCTGCTCCATGTCGCCGATCTCGGCGGTTTCCAGCACCTCCAGCTCCAGCTGCGAGGGCGGCAGCTGCGGATGCGCGGCCAGCGCGCTGCGCAGGTCATCGAAGAAGCTGGGCTGCAGCAGGTGGTTGGCGCTGATGTTGGCGCTGACCTTGACGGCCTCGCCGGCCTGCTGCCAGGCCGCCGCCTGGGCCACCGCGGCGCGCAGCACCCAGGCCCCGAAGGCGCCCTCCAGATCGCTGCCATGGATGTGCGGCAGGAACTCGGCCGGCGCGATCATGGGCGCGCCCGGCGGCAGCCAACGTATCAGGGCCTCGACGCCGATCACCTCGCCGGTCTGCAGGTCGACCTTGGGCTGGTAGTAGAGCGCGAATTCGCCTTGTTGCAGCGCGCGACGCAGGCGCTCCAGGGTCTCGCGATGGAGCTGCACCCGGCGGTCGCTGGCGGGGTCGAAGAGCTGGTAGCGGTTCTTGCCGGACTCCTTGGCCTGCAACATGGTCTGGTCGGCATGGCGCAGCAAGGTGTCGGCGTCGACGTTGTCGGCCGGGTAGAGGCTCACGCCAATGCTGGCGCTGGTGCTCAGGGTGTGCGGGCCGATCTGCACCGGCCGTGCCACCGCCTGCAGCATGCGGTCCAGGATCAGCGTGCATTCCTCGGGCGAGGCGATGTCGCACAGCAGCAGCACGAACTCGTCGCCGCCCAGGCGCGCCAGCGTGTCGTCGGCGCGCATCACGGCGCGCAGCTGGGCCGCCACGCTGATCAGCAGATGGTCGCCCACGGCATGGCCGTAGCGGTCGTTGATGGTCTTGAAGCCGTCCAGGTCGAGGAAGCAGACGGCGCTGGACTTGCCGCTGCGCGCGCAATGCTGGATGGCCTGGCGCAGCCGGTCGGCGAGCAGGCGGCGGTTGGGCGTGCCGGTGAGCACGTCGTAATGGGCCACGCGGTCCAGCTCGGCCTCATGGGCCTTGAGCTGGCTGATGTCGGAGAAGGCGCCGATGTAGTGCCGCACCTGGCCGTCGGCGTCGCGCACCACCGAGATCGACAGCAGCTCGGCATAGATCTCGCCGTTCTTGCGCCGGTTCCAGATTTCGCCGCGCCAGAAGTCGTGGCGCTGCACCTCGGCCCAGAGCTCCTCGTAGAACTGCGGGCCATGCCGGCCGGAGGCCAGCAGCCGGGGCGAATGGCCCACCGCCTCCAGCGCGCTGTAGCCGGTGATGCGGCTGAAGGCCGGGTTGACCTTGGTGATGAGCCGGGCCGGGCTGACGATCATGATGCCCTCGTGGCTGCCCTCGAACACCACCAGCGCCTGCTGCTGCTCCAGCTCGTGGCGCTTGCGCTCGTTGATGTCGGTATGGGTGCCCGAGAACATCAGCGGCCGGCCCTGCGCATCGCGCTCGACGATGCGCCCGCGCGAGAGCACCCAGCGCCAGTCGCCCGACTTGGCCTTGCAGCGTATCTCCACCTCGTGCAGGGGCGAGACGCCGCTGAGGTGGCGTTCGATCGAGGCCAGCGCCCGGGGCAGGTCCTCGGGGTGCACCAGCTCGGGCCAATGCTCCTCGGTCACGATCATCTCGCCGGGCTGGTAGCCCAGCATGGTCTCCCAGCGTGCGCTCACCTGGAACTGCCGGGTCTGCAAATTCCAGTCCCAATAGCCCTGGTCGGAGCCGTCGAGCACGCGCGCCAGGCGCCGCTCGCGGTCGCGCAGCGCCTCGGCGGCCTGCTGCTGTTCGGTCTCGCGGCGGCGCTGCTCGGTGATGTCGCGCGAGATGCCGAACAGGCCGATCACCTGGCCCTCGCGATCGCGCACCGGCCCCTTGGTGACGGCGAACACCAGGGCACGGCCGTCCTGTGTGCGCACCTGCTCCTCCAGCGAACGTATCGCGCCGGCGCGCATGATGTCGGTGTCGGCCTGCCGCACCCGGGCGGCGGCCTCGGCCTCGAACAGCGCCAGGTCATCGGCGCCCAGCAGCTCGTCCATGCGCTTGCCGACGAAGCCGGCCGCCGCCGCATTGGCCAGCAGATAGCGGCCTTGCAGGTTCTTCACGAACACGGCATCCGAGCTGCCGGCGAGCACCGCGTCCAGCAGCCTGGCGTTCAGCGAGAGCTTGGCCAGCGAGTGCTGCAGCACGGCGCTCAACAGGCTCACCAACACACCGTTGAGCAGCAGAAAGGCCCATTGCAGGCGGTCCTGCGGGCTGGCTCGGTCATCGTGCAGGGGCAGCGGCGCCAACAGGTCTGCGCCCAGCCCGGCCAGGGCGGTGGCGAGCAGGCCCGGGCCCAGGCCGCCCATCAACGCGCTCAGTATCACCGGCAGCATGTAGAGGATCAGGCGCGGGCGCTGCACCTCGAACTGCAGGCTTTGCTGCAACCACAGCATGGTCAGGGTGATGGCGGCGGCGAACAGATAGCGCAGCCAACGCCGCATCGGCGCACCGTTGACACCCAGGGCCAGCGTGTCCAACAGGGTCCAACCCGGCGGCGTTGCCGTACTCGGCACCGCACGCAAGCTCATGTAGACGAAGGCGGCGCTCGCCGCCACGAAGAAGGTCCCCTTGACGCTGGAAACCCAGATCATGCGCTCGGGCGATACCAGCACCAGCAGCAACTGGTCGGACAGCAGGATCCAGGCCAGCGCCAGCAGGGCATAGCTGAGCGTGGCGAACAGGATGTAGCGGCCGCGCGTCATCATCATGATCGTCATCGGGCGACGCTGCGGCAAGGCAGGCTGGCGTGCAGGCAATGGCTGGGCGGCGAACGGCTCGACATGCGAATCTCCCTGACCAGGCGCGTGTGCTTGATTCACATCGATGCGCCCAAGCCCAATGCTAGGGCTTGTCTGGACCAAGCAGTGTGGTAGTTCTTCCTTACAGGCATCTTCCGTGCCTGCCGTCGCGCCGCCGCCACCCCCTTAAACTGCGCAGCGGCGCCCCCGCCCCGGGGTTGCGCGATTGCCCAGCACTGCCCACTTGTCCAGCCTCGCACACCCCCGACCAGCGGCCTGGTTCTCCGGCGATCGCCGGCCCACCCGGCTGCAGCAATGCCTGACCCTGGCGCTGCTGCTGCATGTGTGGCTGGTGCTGCTGGTGGGCAACACGCCCGGTGGCAGCGCCCGCCCCGGCGAGGGCGTGTGGGGGCGGCTCAACGTCACGCTGGATCTGGGCGGCACGCCCGGTGCCAGCGGCAGCGGCCCGGCCGCGCCGCCGCTGCCCAATCTTGGTGCCGTGGGCGAAGCCAGGCGCGAGCGCTTCGGCGGCACGGTGCGCAGCGAGGCCGAGGCCGCCGCCGCGCCCGAGCAGCCGGGCGCCGCGCGCCTGGGCATGTGGCAGGCGCAGCCGGGCGCCGACCTGCCGCGCGGCCGGCCCGAGCGCATGGCGACCCTGCCACAGGCCCGCCTGGCCGAGCTGCCGCCCGTGGCCACCACGGCACCCGAGGCACCGCCGCCCGTGCTCAAGACCACCGCTGCGGCCGAACCGCGGCTGGACCGGCCCAGCGCCGAAACCGCAGCCGCCGGCCCCGCGCTCAACACCGCCCTGCCCGAGGCCTTGCCGCGCTTTGCCGCGCCGGCCCTGCCCGAGGCGCCGGCGCCGGTGCTGAAGAGCACGACCGCGCCCGCGCCGGCCCTGGCCCGCCCCGCGCGCAGCCCGCTGGCGGCGGCCGCGTTGCCCGGCCAGGCCGCCGAGGCCCTGCCCAGATTCGAGCCGCCCAAGCTGCCCGAGGCGCCGCCGCTGGTGACCAAGGCCACGCCCGAGCCGGCGCCGCAGCTCAGCCGGCCGCTGCCGGCCAGCACCGAGCTGGCGCCGGCCAGCCGTGCACCGGCGGCCGAGAGCCTGCCCAGGTTCGACGCCCCCCAGGTGGCGACGCCCGCGCCGTCGACGCGCACCACGCCCGATGCGGCGCCGCAGCTGGAGCGCCCGGCGCGCCGCGCCGCCGAGCGGCTGCCCGCGACCCAGGCGCTGCGGCCCGAGGCCGCGGCCGCGTCGGAGCTGCCGCGGTTCGAGGCGCCGAGCCTGTCGCCGACCGCAGCGCTGGCGGGGGTGGGCGCACCGGACGCCGGCGCGCGCCTGGGCCGGGACGTGGCGACGGCGCCGTCCACGCCCGCCAGCGCGCCCAAGCTCGACCTCGAGTGGCGACGCCCGCGCGGCGGCGAGATCTCCAGGCAGGGCACGCGCGGCGTGCTGGAGCTGCTGGCGCATCCGCCCGAGCGCAAGTCCAAGCTCAGCGAGAGCCTGGAGAACGCCGCCAAGAAGGATTGCCGCGAGGCCTACAGCGGTGCCGGTGTGCTGGCGGCGGTGCCGCTGCTGCTGGACGCGGCGCGCGACAAGGGCTGCCGCTGGTAGTCAGCGGCCTCACGGGCCAGCTGCCGCATCAGCCCGCCCAGCTCGTCCAGATCGAGCGGCGCTGCGGGCGCGCAGGCGGGCAGCCGCAACTCGGGCAAGCTGGCGTCCGCCGAGGGCGGTACGCGGGGCAGGGTGATGCTCGCGATGAGTTCTGCTTCGTTGGCCGCGGCTGGCAAGCTGGCCCTGAAGTCCAGCCTGAGTTTCGCCGCCAGGGCATCGGCAGCGCGCTGAGCTTGGGCGCGCTCCGCGGCTTCATGCTGCTGCCGCCGCCTCAAGGCCGCCGTCTGTTCGGCCGCTGCACGCTCGGCCGCTGCACGCTCGGCCGCTGCACGCTCGGCCGCTGCACGCTCGGCCGCTGCACGCTCGGCCGCTGCACGCTCGGCCGCTGCACGCTCGGCCGCTGCACGCTCGGCC
>Ga0208636_100053_pt1 | contig 128073 bp, 116 predicted proteins | sample LakWasM103_HOW12_2_FD_183921 | JGI IMG/M metagenome (GOLD analysis project Ga0208636, IMG submission 183921) | Freshwater sediment methanotrophic microbial communities from Lake Washington under simulated oxygen tension - Sediment Metagenome... | ecosystem: Environmental > Aquatic > Freshwater... | reverse complement strand
CGGCGATGCGATCGACTTCCGCGTGGGCCTCTCCGAGGTGCGCCATCTGGGCAGCAGCCTCAAGGCCGGCGAGACCATGGCCCTGGTGCATGCGGCCGATGAGGCCAGCGCGGCGCGCGCCGTGGCGGCCTACCAGGCCGCCTGCACGATGGGCGAGGCCTATGTGCCCACGCCCATCGTGATGGCGACGGTGGGCTAGACTCCTGCCCCCTGCAGTCCTTCGCTTTCCCCGCCATGACCGACCCCGCCGATTCCCCCGCCGAGCCGACTGAAGCACCCGAGCGCCGCCGCATCAAAAGCTTCGTGACGCGCCCCGGCCGCATGGGCACGGGCCAGGTCAAGGCCCTGGCCGAGCTGGGCCCGCGTTTTGTGCTGCCCTACACGCCGGGTCAGCGGCTGGATCCGGTGGCCCTGTTCGGCCGCGAGGCGCCGCTGGTGCTGGAGATCGGCTTCGGCATGGGCGCGGCCACGGCGCAGATTGCGCAAAGCCTGCCGGACCACGACTTCCTCGGCTGCGAGGTGCACGAGCCCGGCGTGGGCGCGCTGCTCAAGCTGATTGGCGAGCAGCAGATCGCCAATATCCGCATCTTCCAGCACGATGCCGTCGAGGTGCTGGAGCAGATGATCGCGCCGGCCTCGCTGGCGGGCGTGCACATCTTCTTCCCGGATCCCTGGCACAAGAAGCGCCACAACAAGCGCCGCCTGATCCAGCAGCCCTTTGTCGCCAAGCTGGTGCAGCACATCCGCCCCGGCGGCTACCTGCATTGCGCCACTGACTGGGAGCCCTATGCCCAGCAGATGCTGGAGGTGCTGGCAGCCGAGCCGCTGCTGGAGAACACCGCCAACGCTGCCGATGGCTATGCCGAGAAGCCGGCCTACCGGCCGCTCACCAAGTTCGAGAACCGTGGCATCCAGCTGGGTCATGGCGTCTGGGACCTGGTGTTCCGCAAGCGCTGAGCAGGCACTGTTAGAGTGCCGCTTCATATGTCTGAAGCACAACAACTCCAGGGCAAGCACATCCTGCTGGGCCTCTCCGGCGGCATCGCCTGCTACAAGATCGCCGAGCTGACGCGCCTGCTCACCAAGGCGGGGGCGACGGTGCAGGTCATCATGACGGCCGCCGCCGAGGCCTTCATCACCCCGGTGACCATGCAGGCGCTCTCCAACCGCAGCGTCTACACCAGCCAGTGGGATGCGCGCGAGGCCAACAATATGGCCCACATCAATCTGAGCCGCGAGGCCGATCTGATGCTGATCGCACCCGCCAGCGCCGATTTCATCGCCAAGCTGGCGCAGGGCAGGGCCGATGAACTGCTGAGCCTTACGGCACTCGCGCGCCCGGCCGAGCGCTGCGCCTTGCTGGTGGCTCCGGCCATGAACCGTGAGATGTGGGCCCACCCCGCCACCCAGCGCAATGTGGCGCAGCTGCGCGCCGATGGCGCGCTGGTGCTGGGCCCGGCCAGCGGCGACCAGGCCTGTGGCGAGATCGGCGACGGCCGCATGCTGGAGGCCCAGGAGCTGCTGGACGAGGTGATTGCCTTCTTCCAGCCCAAGCTGCTGGCCGGCAAGACGCTCTTGATCACCGCCGGCCCGACCTTCGAGCCCATCGACCCGGTGCGCGGCATCACCAATCTCTCCAGCGGCAAGATGGGTTTCGCGATCGCGCGTGCCGCCGCCGAGGCCGGCGCCCAGGTCACCCTGGTGGCCGGTCCGGTGCACCTGGCCACGCCGCGCGGCGTGCGCCGCATCGACGTGCAGACCGCCCAGCAGATGTTTGAGGCGGTGCTGCCGCGCGCCACCGAGCACGATGTGTTCGTGGCCACCGCCGCGGTGGCCGACTGGCGCCCGGCGCAGATGAACGAGCACAAGATCAAGAAGCAGGACGGCACGAAAACGGCGCCGACCTTCGAGCTGACCGAGAACGCCGACATCCTGGCGGCGGTGGCCGCCTTGCCCGATGGACCCTATTGCGTGGGCTTTGCCGCCGAGAGCCAGGAGCTCGTCAAGCATGCACGCGAAAAGTTATTGCGCAAGAAGGTGCCGCTGATCGTCGGCAATCTGGGCCCGGCCACCTTCGGCCGCGACGACAACGCCCTGGTGCTGGTGGATGCCGCCGGCGAGCGCGAGTTGCCGCACAACGACAAACTCCATCTGGCCCGCCAACTCGTGGCCGAAATCGCGACCCGACTGCAACAAGCATGACCACCACTGTTGATCTGAAAGTGCTCGACGCCCGCATGGCCGAGCAGCTTCCCGCCTACGCCACGCCCGGCAGCGCCGGCCTGGACCTGCGCGCCTGCCTGGATGCGCCCGTGACCCTGGAGCCCGGGCAGACCAGCCTGGTGCCCACCGGCCTGGCCATCCACATCGGCGACCCGGGCCTGGCGGCCATCATCCTGCCGCGCTCGGGCCTGGGCCACAAGCATGGCATCGTGCTCGGCAATCTGGTCGGCCTGATCGACTCCGACTACCAGGGCCAGCTGATGGTGAGCTGCTGGAACCGCGGCAGTACCACCTTTGTCATCAACCCCATGGAGCGCATCGCGCAACTGGTGCTGGTGCCGGTGGTGCAGGCGGCGTTCCGCGTGGTCGAGGAATTCAACGCCTCCGATCGAGGCGAAGGCGGCTTCGGCTCAACCGGCAAGCACTGAAAAAACCCGTTCAGTGCAGCTGCGCGTCGGGAGGCGCGCCGGTGGCGACGCTGAACACCGCCTCACCCAGGCTGCCCACCTCGATCTCGGCCTCGGTGGCCTCGCGCACATCGCGCACGCGCAGATGCATGCGCAGGCCGATGCCGGCGAGTGGGTGGTTGCCGTCCAGCACCGCATGCTCGGGATAGAGCTCGGTGACGGTGTAGATGGCCTCGGCCGGCATGTCCTTGGTGGTGGCGCCTTCGGGCATGCCTTCGAACTGCATGCCCACGCCGACGTTCTCGGGCAGCACGCTGCGCGGCTCGAAGCAGACCAGGCCGGAGTCGTAGTCGCCAAAGGCATCGTCGGGCTGCAGGGCCAGGCTGGTTTCATAGCCGGTTTCCTGGCCGGCGATGGCCTCTTCCACCTTGGCGAACAGGTCGTCGCCGCCGTAGAAGAACTCGAGAGGGTTGACCAGTTCGTCGATCAACTGGCCTTGGGCGTCTTCCAGTCTCCAGCTCAGGGAGACGACGCAGGGGGCAGAAATTAGCATGGCTCAATTGTTTCACATCGGCGCAGGGCGACAATCGCCGCCATGAATATCAAGCTCTCCACACCTCTGCTGGGCGGTCTCAGCCCCGAACAATTCATGCGGCGCCATTGGCAGAAGAAGCCGCTGCTGGTGCGTCAGGCGCTGCCCGGCATCCGCCCGCCGGCCTCGCGCAGCGAACTCGCCGCACTGGCCGCCAGCGAGGACGTCGAGTCGCGCCTGGTCTCGCAGTTCAGCGGCAAATGGGCCCTGAAGCAGGGCCCCGTCGCCAAGCTGCCGCCCTATAGCAAGCCGGGCTGGACCCTGCTGGTGCAGGGCCTGGACCTGCATCTGCAGAACGCCCATGAGCTGCTGTCGCAGTTCCGCTTCGTGCCCGAGGCGCGGTTGGACGATCTGATGATTTCCTATGCCAGCGATGGCGGCGGCGTGGGCCCGCATTTCGATTCCTACGATGTGTTCCTGATCCAGGTGCATGGCCAGCGCCGCTGGCGCATCGGCCGCCAGGGCGTGGCCACCACCGGCGCGCTGCGCGCGGGCGTGCCCGTGAAGCTGCTGGCGGACTTCGAGCCCGAGCAGGAGTTTGTGCTCGAGCCCGGCGACATGCTCTACCTGCCGCCCGGCTGGGCCCATGACGGCATTGCCGTCGGCGAATGCATGACCTGCTCGGTGGGTTTTCGCACGCCCTGGCGTGCCGAGCTGGCGCGCGAGCTGCTGCAGCGCCTGATGGACGATGACTCCCAGGCCTATGCCAACAAGATGTATGCCGACCCCAAACAGGCCGCCACCGAGGCGCCGGGCGAGATTCCGCAGCAATTGCTGGACTTCGCGCGCGACGCCACCGAGCGCGCACTGAAGGAGCCGCTGGCGCTGGAGCGCGCGCTGGGCGAGGCGTTCACCGAGCCCAAACCGCGCGTCTGGTTCGAGCAGGGCGGCGTATTGCCCGCGGGCGCCGGCATCGCGCTGGATCGGCGCAGCCGCATGATGTACGACCGCGCCCATGTCTTCATCAATGGCGAGTCCTTCCGCGCCGCCGGCCGCGATGCACAGCTGATGCGCCGCCTGGCCGATGCGCGTGCCCTGAGTGCCAAGGACCTGGCCAAACTCTCCGATGGCGCGCGCGAGTTGCTGGAGATCTGGGTCGAGGACGGCTGGGTGCAGGCCCAGCAGTGAGGAAAGCATGGAACTGCAGACAGGCATCCTGAATTCGCGCGAGGAGGTGCTCGCGGCGCTCAAGACCGGCCTGCTGCAGGCCCTGGCCCAGGGCGGGCGCGAGCAATGCTGGCTGGACAAGGACTTCTGCGATTGGCCGCTCTCGGACCCCGAGGTGCTGGCCGCGCTGAAGGCTTGGGCCCTGCCGCATCGCCGCCTGCATCTGCTGGCGCATCACTATGAGGGCCTGCGCCGCGCCCATCCGCGCTTTGTGAGCTGGCGTCAGAACTATGGCCATGTCGTGGAGGCGGGCAGCTTCACGGACGAGGACATGGCGCTGGCGGGTGGCCGCAAGCTCGATGCCCTGCTGCTGGCGCCGGGCACGCTATGCCTGCGCGTGCTGGATAGCGAGCATTGGCGTGCGGTCTTGTCCGCAGAGCGCCCGGATGAACTGCTGGCACGTGAATGGTTTGATGCGATTCAGCAACGCTCAAGCCCTTCCTTTAGTGCCACGACATTGGGTTTGTAAGGAGACCGCAATCAACCCCCTATAATCGCGGGCTAGGCGAGGGAGCGCTCGAGGTTTCCCCCGTCTTGATCTGCTGGGGCTTGCCACTGCGTTTTGCTGTCAGAGGCGGTGCTCCATTAATTACCGGTAATTGATCTTCGTCTCACCGAATCTTTGAGGACAAGTATGAAAAAGTCGATCCTGTTGGCCTCCCTGCTGGCTGCTGTTGCCCTGACCGCCTGCGGCAAGAAGGAAGAAGCTGCTCCTGCACCGGCTCCTGCTGCTGCTCCCGCTCCTGCTGCTTCGGAAGCCGCTTCGGCTCCTGCAATGGAAGCTTCGGCACCCGCCGCCGCTGACGCTGCTTCGGCCGCCGCCAGCAAGTAATCGGTTTTCTTCCGATCACGCAAAAGCCGCCTGGGCGCAAGCCCAGGCGGCTTTGTCGTTTTAGCTCAGAACCTGCCAATCAACGCCAGTAGCCTGCTCGGCGATGCGTATCTCGCAGCCGTCCGCCGTGCCGCGCGCGGCCAGCAGTTCGGCCATGGCGAGCTCCGGCAGGTTGTTGCGCTCGCTCAGGTGCGCGGCCACCACCTGGCGCAGGCCGGGATGCAGGCAGGCCGCCAGCAGCTCGGCCGCCTGCTGGTTCGAGAGATGGCCGTGGCTGCCGAGGATGCGCCGCTTCAGGCTCGCCGGGTAGCTGGCGTTGCCTCTCAGCATCTCCACATCGTGATTGCATTCCAGCAGCAGGGCATGGCAGCCGGCGAGGGCATCGCGCATGCCGGGGCTGATGGAGCCGGCGTCGGTGAGCACGCCCAGATGGCGGGCGCCGTCATGGCAGCGCAGTTGCAGGGGCTCCATGGCGTCGTGCGGCACCGCAAAGGGCTGCAGGCACAGGTCGCCCAGCGGGATGGCCTCGCCGGCGCGCGCCACATGGCGCAGCTTGGCGTCGACATCCTCGGCGCGTAGCGCCTGCCAGGTGCCGGCGCTGGTCCAGATCGGGATGCCGTGGCGCTGCGCCAGATTCAGCGCGCAGCCGATGTGGTCGCCATGCTCATGGGTGATGAAGATGGCATCCAGATCATCGGGGCTCAGGCCGCGCAGGCCCAGCCGGCGCGTCAGTTCGCGCAGGCTGAAGCCGGCATCGATCAGCACCCTGGTGCTGGTGATGCCCTGACTGGCCTCCACCACGGTGGCGTTGCCGCCGCTGCCGCTGCCCAGGCTGCAAAAACGCATGGCCAGCGGCGCTGCCGCCTCAGCGCAGATCGTCCATCAGCAGGTTCAGGATGCGCTTGGCGATCTCACCGGTCTGCTGCTGGCCCTTGTCGTCCAGCACCATCACCGTGCTGCGCTCGCCCTCGGACTTGACCGAGACGCGATAGCGCGCCGCGGTCTGGCCCTTGTCGCCGCCGAACAGCTTGCTGAAGAAGTTGGGCTCGTCCTTGCCGGCCTCGTTGGGATCGGCATAACGCAGGAAGAACAGGCCCTGCTTGCGGTCACGGTCTTCCACCGTGAAGCCATGGCGATCCAGCGACTGGCCGACGCGGCGCCAGGCGCGCTCGAAGCCTTCGTTGACCTGCAGGCTGGTGGGCACGTCCGCCAGCGCACGCGTGCCGGCATGTACGGCGGCCGTGGCTGGTCCCTTGGCGGGCGCGGCCGGCGCGGCGGCCAGCACGGCCTTGGCCTGCTCGTCCTTGGCGCCCAGCTTGAGCATCAGGCGCGAGAGCATTTCGGCTTCCAGCTGCGGGTCGGCGGGGCGCGGCTGCCAAGCCGTGTTGTCGCGCTGGTTGTTGGTGTAGACCTCGACCATGCCGCGGTGGCTGACATAGATCTCGGTGCCGCCATTGACGCGCTCCAGGCGGGTGCGGAACTTGTCGCGCTCGCCGGTGGAGTAGAGGCCGTCCAGCACCTTGCCGATGGTGCTGCGGATCAGATCCTGCGGCAGCTTGGCGCGGTTCTCGGCCCAGCTGGTTTCCATCACGCCCACTTCGGTCTGTTCGCTGGCGAGCTCGAAACCGCGCTCGAGCCAGAAGCCGCGCACCTGCGGCCAGAGCTGTTCGGGCGTCAGCGAGCTGCGCAGCCAGCGCTGCTCGCCCGAGCGCTCGATGCGCAGATCGCCCACCTGGTCCAGCGCCACCTTGCTCATGCTGCCAGCGCTTGGCTTGGCGGTGGTGGAGGCCTGCTGCATGGCGGAGGCGCTCACCACGCCGCCCTGCACCTGGGCGCGGCCATCGCGCGCCAGCTGGGTCAGATCGGGCGGCACATCGAGGCCGGTGGTCTGGCGTGCACCGCTGCGGTAGTCGACCTTGTCGGAGGAGAACATGTTCTCGATCGAGCTGCAGGCCGTGAGCGAGGTGCCGACGAGCAGCAGGCAAGCCAAGCGGACCGCGGTCGGTGCGGCAGTTGCTTTGAAAGTTGGGGTCACGCTGGACATCTCCGAAGGTCAGGCATGCGCCCATGCGCATGCTGTCAGGGTCGCAATGATAGGGGCTGTGGCTTAGAGCAGGCCTGCGTCGCGCAGGGCCTGGCTCACCAGTTCCTGGCCGCCGGCGGTGAGCGGCGTGATCGGCAGGCGCATATGCGCCTGGATTCGGCCGAGCTTCTCCAGCGCCCATTTGGTCGGGGCCGGGCTGGGCTCGCAGAACAGCTGCTTGTGCAGGCTCAGGAGCTGGAAGTGGATGCGCTTGGCCTCGGCCACGTTGCCGGCCAGCGCGGCCTTGCAGAGCTCGTGCATGGCGCGCGGCGCCACATTGGCGGTGACGCTCACATTGCCATGGCCGCCCAGCAGCATCAGCGCGATGGCGGTGCCGTCGTCGCCCGAGTAGATCGAAAAGCCTTTGGGGGCATGCTTGATCAGGTAGGCGGCGCGCTCGATATTGCCGGTGGCCTCTTTGACGCCGAACACGCCCGGCAGGGCGGCGCAGCGCAGGGCGGTGTCGGGCAGCATATCGGCCACGGTGCGGCCGGGCACGTTGTAGAGCATCATCGGGATGTCCACGGCCTCGGCGATCGCCTTGTAGTGCTGGTAGATGCCTTCCTGCGAGGGCTTGTTGTAGTAGGGCACCACCGACAGCGTGCAGTCCGCGCCCACCTGCTTGGCGTAGCGGCTCAGCTCGATGGCCTCCGCGGTGGAGTTGGCGCCGGTGCCGGCCATGATGGGCACCCGGCCGGCCGCATGCTCGACCGCCGCGCGAATGATCTCGCGGTTCTCTTCCATGCTCACGGTGGGCGATTCGCCGGTCGTGCCGACCACGCCGATGACGTCCGTGCCTTCGGCGATATGCCAATCAATCAAACGGCGCAGCGCGGCGTAATCGACGCTGCCATCTTCCTGCATCGGCGTCACCAGGGCGACGATGCTGCCTGCTATCGGTTTCATCAGGATTCCTCGTAATCGGCGGATTCTACTCAGCGCCGCAGCCGCTCAGCCAAAGGGAAGCTGATGACGGGGGTAGACCCCAGGCTGTGCCGCGGCGCGAACCGCAGCAACGCGCTGCACATAGCGCGGGTTGACGCCCGCGTCGTCGAGGAAGCCGTCCTCGTAGCCCAGCACGCGCAATCCGGCGCAGGCCTGCAGCAGCTCGCCGGGCTGGAGCAGGAAGTCGGCACGCGCCGGCCGGCCCACGCTCTGCTGGCCATCGGCGAAGGTCTCGTAGATCAGCCAGCCGCCGGGCGCCACCGCGCTAACGATCCGCGGCAGCAGCGGCCGCCACAGGTAGTTGCTCACCAGCACCAGCTCGAACTGGCGTTCGCCCAGCGGCCAGGGGCCGGCTTCGAGGTCGGCAACGATCAGTTCGCCAAGCCCCTGCAGGCCGGCCAGGGCCGCGGCGTCGCGGTCCACGCCGGTGACGCGCAGGCCCTGCTGGGCCAGATAGCGCAGATGGCGGCCGCTGCCGCAGGCCAGGTCCAGCGCGCTGGCACCGGCTCGCAGCGCCTGCGGCCAGCGCGTCAGCCAGGAGGAGGGGCTTGCGCTCATAACCATCAGAAGCAGGCCCAGACCTGCTCGGCCAGCTGCTGCATCAGGCTGGGCTGCGCATAGGCGAGGAACACCAGGGCCAGCGCGGCCAGGGCCGCCAGCACGGAAGACATCCGCCAGAGCCAGCCGCGGAGTCTCATGCGCGCGCCAGCGTGGGTCGCACGATGGCGCCCTCGCGCACCGGCAGGTTCACCAGCGCGGCCAGCACGCCCAGGGCCACGGCCAGCCACCACACCACGTCGTAGCTGCCGTTCAGGTCATAGAGCTTGCCCCCCAGCCAGACGCCCAGGAAGCTGCCGATCTGGTGGCTGAAGAACACGAAGCCGCTCAGCATCGACATGTGCTGGATGCCGAAGATCTGCGCCAGCACCGCATTGGTGGGCGGCACGGTGGACAGCCACAGCACCCCCATCACCGCGCTGAACAGGTAGACGCCCATCGGCGTGATCGGTACCGACAGGAAGATCACGATCGCGATGGAGCGCAGCGCGTAGATGGCCGAGAGCAGATAGCGCTTGGGAAAGCGCTGGCCCAGGCTGCCGGCGGCATAGGTGCCGAACACATTGAACAGGCCGATCAGGGCCAGCGCATAGGTGGCCACCTCGGGGCTGAGGCCCTGGTCCTTCAGATAGCTGGGCATGTGCACGCCGATGAACACGACCTGGAAGCCGCAGACGAAATAGCCTGCCATCAGGAGCTGGAAGCTGCGGTAGCCAAAGGCCTCGCGCAGCGCCTGCATGATGCTTTGCTGGTGGGCATGGGCCACCGGCGCCGTCTTGGGCTCGCGCAGGCCCAGCGCCAGCGGCGCGATCACGCAGGCGGCCAGCGCCAGGATGTAGAGCGCGTTCTGCCAGCCGGTATGGCCGATCAGCCAGTTCTCCACCGGCACCATCAGGAACTGGCCGAAGGAGCCGGCCGCGGCCGCCACGCCCATCGCCCAGGAGCGCTTGTCGGCCGCGACGTTGCGGCCGATCACGCCATAGATCACCGCATAGGTGGTGCCCGATTGCGCCAGGCCGATCAGCACGCCGGCGCTGCCGGTGAAGGCGAGGCCCGAGGTGGAGAGCGCCATCAGCACCAGGCCCAGGGCATAGAGCAGGCCGCCCGCCACCAGCACGCGGAAGGGGCCGAAGCGGTCGGCCAGCATGCCGGTGAAGGGGCCGGCGGCGCCCCAGGCGATGTTCTGGATCGCCAGCGCGAAGGCGAAGGTCTCGCGCGTCCAGCCACGCTCCAGCGTGATGGGCTGCAGCCAGAGGCCGAAGCCATGGCGTATGCCCATCGAGATGGTGACGATCATGGCGCCGCACAGCAGTACCTGCTGCAGCGACAGGGTGGGGCGTTGGGGGAGGGCGGTATGGGCAGTCATCGGCGCAATGTAGCGAGTTCAGCGTTTGCGCGCTGACGCGACCTTGACAGCCGGCCTGCCCGTGGGCTTGCTGGCGGGCTTGCCGCTGGCCTTGCCCTTCTTCCCACTCTTGACAGGGCTTTTCTTGCTTGCTGCGGTGTCGGCCGTGCCGCCCGCCGTGCTCGCCACATCGTCCATCAGGGTCAGGATGCGGCCCTGCTTGACGCGCAGCAGCGGCTGCTCCACGGCGGCCGGGTCCTGCAGCGGATGGCCGGCCAGCACCAGGAAACTGGCGTCGCAGCCGGGCTCGAAGCAGCCCAGGCGGCGCTTGGGAAAGATCGCCCTGGGCGTGTCCTGGGTGGCGATGCGCAGCAACTCGGCGGGGCTCAGCACGCCCAGGGCGGCGAGGCTGCGGAACTCCGCCAGGGCCGTGCCGGTGAACACATCCGAGCCCAGCAACAGGGGCACGCCGGCGTCCCTGAGCATTTGCAGATTGCGTTTTTGCACTTCGCGAATGCGCGCCTGCAAATCGGCATCGGCCTTGAAGAGGCCGGTGGCGGCGGTGGTGGTGATCACCGCGATCTTGCGCTGCGCCGCCAACTCAATGCTGGCCGGGCTCAGCAAATAGCTTTCGGGCGCATCGCCGTGATGCGGGAAATAGCCGGGCAGGTGGGCGATCTGGTCGACACCGGCACGCACCGCGGCCTCGAAATCGGCGGCACTGTCGACATGGGCGGCCACGCGCTGGCCCGAGGCGTGCGCCATGCGCACGATCTCGGCCGCCACCTCGGCCCGCAGGCCCAGCTTGCCCATCAGCTCGGGGCGGCCGCGCAGGTCTTCGCGCTCGTGGTAGCTGAGCACCAGCTTGATCAGCTCACTCTTGCGCGCCTGCACCAGCGGCCATTTCTCGCGCACCTGGGCCGGGCTGTCCATCACCAGCACCGCCTTGTCGGCCACATCGGCCAGGGTCACGGCGGGCTGGCCCTCGCTGGCGGGGCGCAGCAACATCTCCAGCGGGTGGCCGTCGGAGGAGGTGATGCAGGCGGTGACGAAGGCCACGTCGGGCGCATCGGCGCCACCGGCCAGCTTGCGCACCGGCGCCACGCCGGCCGGGTCGCCGCACAGCATGGCGGCGTAGAACACGCCGTCCTGCAGATAGCTGCGCGCAAACTGGCCGTAGCCCCATTCGTTCTGCAGATTGTGGTTGTGCGCCTCGCCCAGCGGGGAGATCAGGTACTGGCCCTTGAGTTCCATGCGGCGGTTCACGCGCTTGGGCTTCGCGGCCACGAAGCGGCCGTCTTCCACATAGAGGCTGCCGCGGCGGAACTCGCTGCCGTCGAACCACTGGGCGTTGCGCAGCTCCATGCTCATGGCCGGGCTGGCCTTGAAGGGCGGCGGGCTGGTTTGCGCCAGGGCATTGCCGAGGCCCAGGGCGCACAGCGCGAGAAATAGAAGACGCATCGTGTTGGCGCAGCTGAAATCAGGCGCGCATGCTACGCCCCTTTCGGCGCGCCGAAGCCGAGCCACAGCCTCCCTACAATCCGCGCCATGGCAACGAAACCTTCCGCATCACCCACGCCGTCCAGCTATGGCGAAGCCTCGATCCGCGTGCTCAAGGGCCTGGAGCCCGTCAAGCAGCGGCCGGGCATGTACACCCGCACCGACAATCCCCTGCACACCATCCAGGAGGTGATCGACAACGCCGCCGACGAGGCCCTGGCCGGCTTTGGCAAGCGCATCGACGTGATCCAGCATCTCGACGGCTCGATCTCGGTGGCCGACGACGGCCGTGGCATCCCCTTCGGCCTGCACCCCGAGGAGGGCGTGCCGGTGGTGGAAATCGTCTTCACCCGCCTGCATGCCGGCGGCAAGTTCGACAAGGGTTCGGGCGGCGCCTACAGCTTCTCGGGCGGCCTGCATGGCGTGGGCGTGAGCGTCACCAACGCGCTGGCCAAGCGCCTGGAGGTGCAGGTCTGGCGCGACAAGCAGGTGGCCAGCCTGGCCTTCGAGGCCGGCGATGTGGTGGAGCCGGTGAGCACCCGCCCCTGTGCCAGCGGCGACCGCAAGCAGGGCACGACGGTGCGCGTCTGGCCCGATGCCAAGTATTTCGAGAGCGCCGAGCTGCCCAAGGGCGAGCTGGTGCATCTGCTGCGCTCCAAGGCGGTGCTGATGCCCGGCGTGATCGTGACGCTGAAAAACGAGAAGAGCGGCGAGCTGCAGACCTGGTCCTACAAGGGCGGGCTGCGCGACTACCTGATGCAGACGCTCAATGCCGACCCACTGATCCCGCTGTTCGAGGGCGAGCAGTACGCCACCTCGGCCGAAAGCGAGAACTTCGCCGAGGGCGAGGGCGCCGGCTGGTGCGTGGCCTTCACCGAAGACGGCGCGCCGATGCGCGAGAGCTATGTGAACCTGATCCCCACGGTGGCGGGCGGCACGCATGAATCGGGCCTGAAGGATGGTCTGTTCGGCGCCATCAAGGGCTTCATCGAGATGCACAGCCTGCTGCCCAAGGGCGTCAAGCTGATGCCCGACGATGTGTTCTCGCGCGCCTCCTTCGTGCTCTCGGCCAAGGTGCTGGACCCGCAGTTCCAGGGCCAGACCAAGGAGCGCCTGAACTCGCGCGACGCGCTGCGCCTGGTCTCCACCTATGTGAAGCCCGGCCTGGAGCTGTGGCTCAATCAGCATGTGGAGCATGGCAAGAAGCTGGCCGAGCTGGTGATCAAGCAGGCTCAGACGCGCCAGCGCGCCAGCCAGAAGGTGGAAAAGCGCAAGGGCTCGGGCGTGGCCGTGCTGCCCGGCAAGCTCACCGACTGCGAGAGCCGCGATGTGCTGCACAACGAGGTCTTCCTGGTGGAGGGCGACTCGGCCGGCGGCTCGGCCAAGATGGGGCGCAACAAGGAGACCCAGGCGATCCTGCCGCTGCGCGGCAAGGTGCTGAATTCCTGGGAGGTGGAGCGTGACCGCCTGTTCGCCAACAACGAGATCCACGACATCTCGGTGGCGATCGGCGTGGACCCGCATGGCAAGAACGACAGCCCCGACCTCAGCGGCCTGCGCTACGGCAAGATCTGCATCCTGTCGGACGCGGACGTGGACGGCTCGCACATCCAGGTGCTGCTGCTGACCCTGTTCCTGCGCCATTTCCCCAAGCTGATCGAGTCGGGCAACGTCTATGTGGCGCGGCCGCCGCTGTTCCGCGTCGATGCGCCGGCGCGTGGCAAGAAGCCGGCCGCCAAGATCTACGCCCTGGACGAGGGCGAACTCACCGCCACGCTGGACAAGCTGCGCAAGGAAGGCGCGCGCGAGAACAGCTGGACCATCAGCCGCTTCAAGGGCCTGGGCGAGATGAGCGCCGAGCAGCTCTGGGACACCACGCTGAACCCGGAGACGCGCCGCCTGATGCCCATCGCCTATGGCGATTTCGATCTGCTGCAGACCGAGGAATCCTTCAACAAGCTGATGGGCAAGGGCGAGGCCGCCTCGCGCCGCGAGCTGATGGAGTTGCACGGCGACAGCGTTGAAGTGGACGTCTGATGGACACCGTCTACAACCAGCACCACGGCCTGCACGCCGCCACGCACGAGTTCTTCCGCGGCCGCCTGGTGCCAGCCTTCGAGGTGCCGGCGCGTGCCGACTATGTGCTGGCCGCCGTGCAGGCCAGCGGCTTAGGCGCGGTGCGAGAGCCGGTGGACCACGGCCTGGGCCCGCTGGAGGCGGTGCACAGCCCGGCCTACCTGCGCTTTGTGCGCGGCGCCTGGGCCGAGTGGCAGCAACTGGGCGGGGAGGGCGATGCCTTCCCGGCCGTCTGGCCCGTCCGCAGCCTGCGCAGCGATGTGGTGCCCGCCAGCTTTGCCGCCCGCATGGGCCTGTATTCGATGGACAGCGGCACGCCGCTGACCGCGGGGGCCTGGGAAGCTGCCTACTGGGGCGCGCAGACCACGCTCACCGCGCTGGACCTGGTGCTGGCCGGCGCGCGCAGCGCCTACGCGCTGACGCGCCCGCCCGGCCATCATGCCGGCGCAGATTTCTTTGGTGGCTACTGCTTCGTCAACAACGCGGCGGTGGCGGCGCAGGCGGCGCGCGCTGCCGGCAAGCAGCGCGTCGCCATCCTGGACGTGGACTACCACCATGGCAATGGCACGCAGGCGATCTTCTATGCACGCGGCGATGTCTACTACGCCAGCATCCATGGCGATCCGCAGACCGAATACCCCTTCTTCCTCGGCCATGCCGACGAGACCGGCGCCGGCGCGGGCCTGGGCTGCAATGCCAACTACCCGCTGCCGGCCGGTGCCAGCAACGAGCAATGGTTCGAGGCCTTCGAGCGGGCCTTGGTGGCGCTGAATGCCTATGCGCCCGAGCTGCTGATCGTCTCGCTGGGCGTGGACACCTATGCGGGCGACCCGATCTCGCATTTCAAGCTCGATCAGCCCGAGTTCCGCCGCATCGGCCAGGCCCTGCGCAGCCTGCAACTGCCCACCTTGTTCCTGCAGGAGGGCGGCTATGCCACCGAGGCGATCGGTCACAACGTGGTGGCGGTGCTGCGCGGCTTCGAGGAAGGTGCGTCGGCATGAGCTTTGACGAAGAAAAAAAAGCCAAGCCACGCGTGCACCTGCGCCCCACCATGCTGTCCGATCTGGACTTCGTTGTCTCGGTGGAGCAGGACGGCAGCAACCGCCCCTTCATCACACCCTGGGAGCGCACCCAGCACGAGGGTGCGATCCGCTTTCCGGACAGCCGCCATTTCATCGTGGAGCTCGGTGATGCGAGTGAACGTGCCGGCTTTGTGATCCTGCAGGGCTGCCGCAATCCGCATGGCTCGGTGGAGCTCAAGCGCATCGTGCTGCAAGCCAAGGGCCGTGGCCTGGGGCGCGCCTGTGTGCGCCTGCTCAAAAAGCTGGCCTTCACGCAGCTGCATGCGCACCGCTTCTGGCTGGATGTCAAGGCGCTCAACGCCCGCGCGCTGCAGCTCTATGCCAGCGAGGGTTTTGTGGAGGAAGGCCGCCTGCGCGAGAGCGTGCGTGTCAGCATCGAAGGCGCGGACGGCTACGACAGCCTGATCGTGATGTCCATGCTGGACCGCGAATACCAGGCCCGCCTGGCGCTGGGTGAGGAGGGCGCGTGAAGGCCTGTTGGCTGCTGGCTTTGGCTGTGTGTGGCGGCGCCGCGCGCGCCGAGCTATGGGGTTATGTTGATGCCCAGGGGGTTGCCCACTTCTCCCAATCCCAGCTCAACGGCCGCTACTCCCTGGTGCTGGGCAGCGGCGCCACGCCCGAAAAAGTGCCTGGCAAGATCGATCATGGCTTGAAGATGCTGACCTGGCTGGAGTTTGCCCCCGAGGTCAAGGCGGTGCAGCCCTATTTGCGCGAGGCCGCTGGCCAGACCGGCGTCGATCAGGAGCTGCTGAAGGCGGTGATCGCCGTGGAGTCGGGCTACCAGCATGCGGCGATTTCGCCGCGTGGAGCCGCCGGCCTGATGCAGATCACCAGCGATACCGCGCAGCGCTATGGCAGCAGCGCCGATGCGAACCTGCTTGACCCGCGTACCAATGTGCAGATTGGCGCACGCATGCTGGCCGACCTGATCAAGCGCTTCGGCCGTATCGACACCGCATTGGCGGCCTGGAATGCCGGCGAGGGCCAGGTGCGCCGCGCCGGCGGGCGCATGCCCGCTATCGAAGAAACCCAGGCCCATGTGCACCTGGTGCTGGAGTTGTACTGGGCGCTGCTGCAACGCAGCCTGCCCGGGCAGGCCCGGCAGATGAAGATCCATGGCGCCGCGATTCAGCCGCCGCTTGCCACGCAGTAATTGACAAAACAAATGAACCAGAACGCATTCGATTTTGACGATCCCAAGCCCGCTGCACCCCGCGATGGCGGTGGCGCTGACGGTGGCGACGCGCTGAGCCTGGCCCATTACGCCGAGCGCGCCTATCTGGAGTACGCGCTCTCGGTGGTGAAGGGCCGCGCCCTGCCGGACGTCTGCGACGGGCAGAAGCCGGTGCAGCGCCGCATCCTCTATTCGATGGAGCGCATGGGCCTGGCCTTCACCACCGCGGCCGGCCCCAAGGCGGTGAAGAGCGCGCGCGTGGTGGGCGATGTGCTGGGCCGCTTCCACCCGCATGGCGACCAGGCCGCCTACGACGCCCTGGTGCGCATGGCGCAGGACTTTAGCCAGCGCTATCCGCTCATCGACGGCCAGGGCAACTTCGGCAGCCGTGATGGCGACGGTGCCGCGGCGATGCGTTACACGGAAGCGCGGCTGGCCCCCATCACCCGCTTGCTGCTGGACGAGATCGACGAGGGCACGGTGGACTTCGTGCCCAATTACGATGGCTCGACGCAGGAGCCCAAGCAGTTGCCGGCGCGCCTGCCCTTCGTGCTGCTGAACGGCGCCAGCGGCATCGCCGTGGGCCTGGCCACCGAGGTGCCCAGCCACAATCTGCGCGAGGTGGCCGGCGCCGCGGTGGCGCTCTTGAAGAACGAGAAGCTCAGCGACGCGGAGCTGTTCACCCACATCCCCGGCCCCGACTATCCCGGCGGCGGCCAGCTCATCAGCCCGGCCGAGGACATCCAGGCCGCCTACCGCAGCGGCCGCGGCAGCCTGAAGCTGCGCGCACGCTGGAAGATCGAAGACCTGGCGCGCGGCCAGTGGCAGCTGGTGGTGACCGAGCTGCCGCATGGCACCAGCGCGCAGAAGGTGCTGGAGGAGATCGAGGAGCTCTCCAACCCCAAGGTCAAGGCCGGCAAGAAGGCGCTCTCGCAGGAACAGCTGCAGCTCAAGGCCTCGCTCTTGGCGGTGCTGGACGGCGTGCGCGATGAATCGAGCAAGGACGCCGCGGTGCGCCTGGTGTTCGAGCCCAAGAGCCGTACTGTGGAGCAGCAGGAACTCATCACCACGCTGCTGGCCCACACCAGCCTGGAGACCAGCGCGCCGATCAACCTGACCATGATCGGTGCCGACGGCCGGCCCACGCAGAAGAGCCTGCGCCAGATCCTGAGCGAATGGCTGGGCTACCGCATGGCCACGGTGCTGCGCCGCACCGAGCATCGTCTGGCCAAGGTGCTGGACCGCATCCATGTGCTGGAGGGCCGGCAGCTGGTGCTGCTCAACATCGACGAGGTGATACGCATCATCCGCAACGCGGACGAGCCCAAGGCGGCGCTGATCGGACGCTTCAATCTGAGCGACCGCCAGGCCGAGGACATCCTGGAAATCCGCCTGCGCCAGCTGGCGCGGCTGGAGGCCATCAAGATCGAGCAGGAGCTGAAGAGCCTGCGCGACGAGCAGGCCAAGCTGGAAGACATCCAGGGCAACCCCAGCGTGCTCAAGCGCACCGTGGTGAAGGAGATCGAGGGCGACGCCAAGACCTATGGCGACGAGCGCCGCACCCTGATCCAGGAAGAGAAGAAGGCGGTGGCCGAGGTCAAGATCGTGGACGAGCCGGTCACCGTGGTGGTGAGCATGAAGGGCTGGGTGCGCGCGCTCAAGGGCCATGAGGTGGATGCCGCCACGCTTAGCTTCAAGTCGGGCGACCAGCTCTACGGTGTGTTCCCCTGCCGCAGCGTCGATCCGCTGATCGTGTTCGGCAGCAATGGCCGGGTCTACTCGGTGCCGGTGTCGCTGTTGCCCGGCGGGCGTGGCGATGGCCAGCCCATCACCACCCTGATCGAGCTGGAGTCCGGCACCCAGATCGCGCATTACTACGCGGCCGCCAGCAGCCAGCGCCTGGTGCTGGCCGGCACCGGCGGCTTCGGCCTGATTGCCCAGCTGGGTGACCTGGTGGGCCGCCAGAAGGCCGGCAAGACCTTCCTCAGCCTAGAGGGCGAGGAGAAGCCCTTGCCGCCCAGCCCCGTTCCGGCCGGTGAGGTCTTGGGCGTGCCCCCTGTTGTCAATTTGGCCTGCCTGTCCCTGCAGGGCCGCCTGCTGACCTATGCGCTGGACGAGCTCAAGCACCAGCCCAAGGGCGGGCGCGGCCTGACCCTGATGGACCTGGACCCCAAGGACGCGCTCATCAGCACCGCGGCCTTCACCAACAGCCTGCAGGTGCTGGGCTCGGGCCGCGGCGGCAAGCCCAAGGAAGAGCTGCTCAAGGGGGCAGGTCTTGCCAGCTACGCCGGCAAGCGCGCCCGCAAGGGCAAGCCCGTGGAGGGCTTGCAGAAGGTGCTGCGCGTGCTGGCCGCCTGATCAGGGCGCGGCAGCGCCGATATGGCGCTGCAGGAAGCGCTCCACCCGGCCCCAGAAATCCTTCTGGGTCTCGATGGCGCGCCAGCCATGGCCTTCCTGCGGGTAGAGCACCCACTCCACCTGCTGGTTGCCGGCGGCGGCCAGGGCGTCGCGCATCTTCACGCCATGCTCCATGGGCACGCGGCGGTCGATCGCGCCATAGGCCATCAGCAGCGGTTGCTTGAGCCGCGCGGCCTGCTTGAGCGGTGAGGTGGCATCCAGTCGCTCACCGTCCTTGGCAGGGTCGCCGATCGTCAGTGGCAGGTCGTAGTCCCGGCTGAGGCTACCTAGATCGCTCTCAAGCGATGTGAATCTGAGTTTCAGGTCAGACACGCCCAACCAGTTGATTCCGCAGCGGAACAGTTCCGGATTCTTGATCAGGCCCATCATGGCGGCATAGCCGCCGTAGCTGGCACCGGCGATGCAGATGCGCTTGGGATCGGCCAGGCCCTTGGCGATGGCCCATTGCGTGGCGTCAGCCACGTCGTCCTGCATGGCCAGGCCCCATTGTTTCCAGCCCGCGCGCAGATGCCTGCTGCCATAGCCGTCGCTGCCGCGGAACTCCGGCTCGATCACCAGATAGCCGCGCGAGGCCAGGAACTGCGCGGTGTCGCTCCACTCCCAATGGTTGCCGCGCACAAAGGGGCCGCCATGCACCAGCACCACGGTGGGCAGGGCCTGCTTGGCGGCGGACTTGGGCCGCGTCACCGTGATGGGCAGGCTGAGCCCGTCGCGCGCCGCGATGCGCAGCGGCTCGCGCGCCGCCATGGCTTCGGTCTTGATCCAGGGCCGCGCCAGCATCAGCGGCTTGAGCTGTTTGCTGTCGCGCTGGTAGAGGCTGAAGATGGTGGGCTGGCGGTCGGAGTTGGATTGCACCAGCACGACATTGCTGTGCAGGCAATCTCGGCAGTAGATGCGGTTGACGGTGGCACCGAGGGCCTTGTCGACCTCGGCCTGCAAGGCCTTCATGCCGGCGTCGAACCAGACGCTGTCGAGCGACTCGCCCTCGTAATGCACACCCAGCAGCGCGCCCGTCTGCGGATCGAAGACCAGCTCGCCGCTGAAGTCATAACCCTTGATGTTCAGCAGCACCTGGGGTGGCGTGGCGGCCTGCTTGGGATCGAAACGCAACAGCACCTTGTTGTCGCCCCGACCGTCGGGGGCCGGCCCGATCAGGAACAGATCGCCCTTGGGCCCGACGTCGAACCAGAAGGCGTCCTTGGCGTCAAAGCGGTTGCCGCTGCGCCACGGGGTCCAGGTCTTGCCATCGGCGCCGGCCAGATGCATGGTGTACTGGTCTTTCGCGATCGCGGTGGCTGCCACGGCGCGGCCCTGGCCATCCAGCAGCCAGTCGTAGACGTTGTCGGGGGCCTGGTCCAGGATCTGGCGCTTGCGGCCGTTGCGCGTGTCCAGCCTGGCCACGCTGGCGGAGCGGAATTCGCCCAGGCCGTCGAAGCTGTGGTGCTCGATGATGACGTCGTCGCTGCCGTCGTCGAGCACGCGCAGCAGCTGCCAGTTCCAGGGCAGCAGCTCCTCGCGGCGCTCCTTGATGAGCGAGTTCTTCAGCTCGGCGATGCCCTCCATATTCACCTTGGGTACGGAGGAACTGGCGTTGATCAGCTGCTTGAACTGACCGCCATCGACGTCGACGGCCCACAAACCATGGGCGATCGGCTTATCGGTGGCCTCCTGCAGCTGCGCCACGTCGAACACCAGGCGCTGCTTGTTGACCCATTGCACGCGATGGATGTCGCTGTCGTCCATGCCCACCAGCACGCGCGAGTTGCCCAGGTTCTGCAGATCGATCACGGTGAGCTGGGTGCGCCGGCCGGCGGGCGAGGCCACCACGGCCAGATAGCGGCCATCGGGCGAGAGCTGCGCCCGGCCGTACTGAGGCAGGCGAAAGAAATCCTCGGCGGGAATGCCCGCACCGGGCGGGCGAGCGTCCTGTGCCTGGGCCGCCGGGCTCAGCAGCGCCGTGAGGGCGCACAGGGTTGCGAGACAACGAGCGCGCAGGGCATGGCCTGGCAGTTTCATGAGACATCCTCCCTTTATGTTTGGGCGGGATTCTCGCGGCTTCGGCCCGTGCTCCTATTGGGGCTTGCCCTTCGGCGGCCTGGGAGGCCTTGGCAAGGGCTGGGCACGCACTTGGTGCACGCCCTTACAGGTGTTGACAATAAAGCTAGGGGATCCCCCCAAGGGTAGGGAGACGAACGTGATTAATTTGGCGTTGATGCAACGCACAATCCGTTCGCAGTATCTGGTTGTCTACCACCCCCGGGAGTCATAGATGAAATTGAAACCCCTCGTTGCCGCGGCGGCGCTGGCCCTGAGTTCCGTCAGCTCCTTTGCTGTCGGTTCCCTGGACCCGATATCGCCCAGCGCGTCCTTTTCCAACACGGTGACCGGCTCGTTCAGCGACACCTGGACCTTCAATCTGGGCACCGCCTCCATCGTCGCCGCCTCGATCACCAACGTTGCCATCACCTTTGCCGGCTCGACCTTTGGCGAGATCACCAATTTCTCGGCGTTGCTGAACGGCGTGCCCCTGCTGCTGGGCGGAAGCTCGCAGTCGAACAACGGCGTCACCGTGGCCACGCAGATCCTGGCGGGTAGCACCACGCTGCCGGCCGGCTTCTATCAGCTGAAGGTGTCCGGTACCGCGCTGGGTGCAACGGCCTCCTATGGCGGCAATATCGTCGCCACCCCGGTGCCCGAGCCCGAAACCTATGCCATGCTGCTGGCCGGCCTGGGCGTTGTGGGCTTTCTGGCCCGCCGCCGCCAAAGCGTCTGAAAAGCGCCTGATCCAGCCTTTGCGCTGAACCAGCAAGCGAGCCTCGGCTCGCTTTTCTTTTGCACTACCAGCGGCTGAAGGGGTGGGCGGCCAGGGCCGAGTTGAAGTAGCGCGGATCGTCGGTGACCTCGACACCCACCCAGGGCGGGCATTCGAAGCCCTGGTCGGCATGCAGCAGCTCGAGCTCGGCAACGACGAGGCCGGCGTTCTCGCCCAGGAACTCGTCCACCTCCCATTGCATGCCGGCATGGGGAATCACGCGGCGCAGCTTCTCGACGCGCGGGCCCTCGCAAAGGCTTAGCAGCGCCACCGCATCGTCCACCGGGATCGGGTACTCGAACTCGGCGCGGCTGGCGCCTACGCTCTGGCCCTTGATGGTCAGGAAGGCCGCATCGCCGGCGATGCGCACGCGTACCGTGCGCGCCGGGTCGCGGCTCAGATAGCCCTGGCTCAGCAGCTGCGCCGGCCAGGCCTTCCAGTCCTCGCCGCGCACCAGGAATTTGCGCTCGATCTCGATGCCCATGACGTTCAGGGCCGGGCCATGGCCTTGGCGCATTCATGCACCAGGGCCGAGCCCTTGTAGATCAGGCCGGTATAGAGCTGCACCAGGTCGGCGCCGGCCTGCAGCTTGGCGCGCGCATCCGCACCGCTCAGCACCCCGCCCACGCCGATGATGGGGTAGTGGCTGCCCAGCGCGGCGCGCAGCAACCTGATCACCTTGTTGCTGGCCTCGAACACCGGCTTGCCCGAGAGACCGCCGGTTTCTTCCGCATGCGGCAGGCCCTGCACGGCCTCGCGGGAGATGGTGGTGTTGGTGGCGATCACGCCGTCGATGCCGTTGTTCTGCAGGGTCTGGGCGATCACCGCCACCTGGGCCTCGTCCAGATCGGGCGCAATCTTCACGAACATCGGCACCACGCGGCCCGAGCTCGCCTGCAATTGCAGCTTGCGCGCCTGCAGGGCGCCTAGCAAGGCGTCCAGCGCCGCGTCGCCCTGCAGCGCGCGCAGATTCTTGGTGTTGGGGCTGGAGATGTTGATGGTGATGTAGTCGGCATGCGGGAACACCCCGTCCAGGCCGATCAGGTAATCGTCCACCGCCTGCTCGATCGGCGTGGCGGCGTTCTTGCCGATGTTCAGGCCCACCAGGCCGCCGGCGGCGCGGAAGCTGTGGGCGCGCTGCACATTCGCCAGAAAACTGGCCAGGCCCTCGTTGTTGAAGCCCAGGCGGTTGATCAGGGCCTGGGCCTCGGGCAGGCGGAAGATGCGCGGCTTGTCGTTGCCGGGCTGGCCCTTGGGTGTGACGGTGCCCACCTCGATGAAACCGAAGCCCATCGCCCCCAGGCCGTCGATGCAGCGACCGTTCTTGTCCAGACCGGCGGCCAGGCCGATGCGGTTGGGAAACTTGAGCCCCGCCAGCTCGACGGGGTCGGCCACGCGCGGCTGGGACCACAGCGTGGCGGCCGCGGTGTTCTGCAGCCTGGCGATGCTGTCGAGGGTCAGTTCATGCGCCCGCTCGGGGTCCAGCTTGAACAGGAAGGGGCGGGCAAGGGCGTAAGGCAGCAGCGACATAGGGCAGGGATTGTCGCATCGCTGGCGATAATGCCGGATCTGCAGTTTACGGACGCGCCCGCCATGAAGCCCCTGGATGATCCCCGACATGACCGCGAAGTTGGTAGCCGTGACGCCACGCGCGACACCACCCGCACCGACGATACCCGCATCGGTGCGGTGCGGCCGCTAATCTCGCCGGCCCTGCTGCTCGACGAACTGCCGCTGCCCGACGCCTCGCTCAGCCTGGTGGAGCGTGCGCGCGTCGAGATCAGCGATGTACTGCACGGCCGCGACGACCGCCTGCTGGTGGTGGTCGGCCCCTGTTCCATCCACGATCACGACCAGGCGATGGACTACGCGCGCCTGCTGAAGAATCTGCGCGACGAACTGAGCCAGGACCTGCTCGTCGTGATGCGCGTCTACTTCGAGAAGCCGCGCACCACGGTGGGCTGGAAGGGCTATATCAACGACCCGCGCCTGGACGGCAGCTTCCACATGAACGAGGGCCTGCGCTTGGCGCGCCAGCTGCTGCTGGACGTGACCGCCCTGGGCCTGCCGGCCGGCACCGAGTTCCTCGACCTGCTCTCGCCGCAATACATCTCCGACCTGATCGCCTGGGGCGCGATCGGCGCGCGCACCACCGAAAGCCAGAGCCATCGCCAGTTGGCCAGCGGCCTGTCCTGCCCGGTGGGCTTCAAGAACGGCACCGATGGCGGCATCAAGGTGGCTTCCGACGCGGTGCTGGCCGCCAGCGCCAGCCATGCCTTCATGGGCATGACCAAGATGGGCGCGGCCGCCATCTTCGAGACGCGCGGCAACGACGACTGCCACATCATCCTGCGCGGCGGCAAGGCACCCAACTACGACGCCGCCTCGGTGCAGCAGGCCTGCGATGCGCTCAAGGCCGCGGGCCTGCGCGAGCAGGTGATGATCGACTTCTCGCACGCCAACTCCAGCAAGAAGTTCGAGCGCCAGATCGAGGTCGGCCACGACGTAGCGGGCCAAATCGGCGGGGGCGATGCACGCATCACCGGCGTGATGATCGAGTCGCACCTGCAGGCCGGCCGCCAGGATCTGGCCGAGGGCCAGACCAAGGCCGACCTCAAGCCGGGCGTGTCCATTACCGACGCCTGCCTGGGCTGGACCCAGACCGAACCCCTGCTGCGCGAACTCGCGGCCGCCGTGCGCCAGCGCCGCAACACCTGACCCCCTGACGAGCAAGAACCCATGTCACTGACCCAAGACGAACTCAAGACCCTGGTCGGCCAGGCCGCCCTTCAATACGTCACGCCCGGCACCATCGTCGGCGTGGGCACCGGCTCGACGGTGGACAAGTTCATCGACGCGCTGGCCGCCAGCGGCTTGGCAGTTGCCGGCGCCGTCTCCAGCTCGGTGCGTTCCACCGAGCGCATGAAGGCCCTGGGCATCCGCGTGCTGGAGGCCGGCGAGGTGACGAGCCTGCCGGTCTATATCGATGGCGCCGACGAGATCGATCACGCCGGCCATATGGTCAAGGGCGGCGGCGCGGCGCTGACGCGCGAGAAGATCGTGGCCGATCTGGCCGAGCGCTTTGTCTGCATCGCCGACGAATCCAAGCTGGTGCCGGTGCTGGGCGCCTTCCCGCTGCCGGTGGAGGTGATCCCGATGGCCGCCGCCCAGATCGCACGCCGCTTCGCCGCCCTGGGCGCCCAGGCCACGCTGCGCGCCGGCGTGGTGACCGACAACGGCTGCCAGATCCTCGATGTGCGCGGCCTGCAGATCACCGACCCCCAGGCCTTCGAAGCCGATGTGAACCAATGGCCCGGCGTGGTGACGGTGGGTGTGTTCGCGCGCAACCGCGCCAGCGTCTGCCTGCTGGGCACGGCCGCGGGCGTGAAGACGCTGGTCTTCTGAGCCTCGCAATGTTGCAGCCATGAGAAAAGCGCCCCGCGGGGCGCTTTTTGCCGAGTAGGCCAGGCTTAGTTGACGCCCACCGCCGACCAGGCCGCTGCCACCGCGTTGGCGGTGGCGCTGCCGGCGCCGTAGAGGTCGTTGGCCGCCGCGATGGTGGCCGCACGCGCACCGGCGTAGTTGGTGTTGGAGGTCATCTTGGTGCTCAGCGCGCGGTACCAGATCTTGGCCGCGGCGTCGCGGCCGATGCCGCTCAGCACCGCATTGCCGGTGGCCACGCGGGTGTCGCCGGCCTGGCAGGTGGGGCTGGCGCCGTAGCTGCTGTTGGTGCCTTCGGCCAGGATGAAGTACAGGTGGTTGGCCACGCCCGAGCTGTAATGCACGTCCAGACTGCCCACGCCGGAGTACCAGCAGTCGGCCGAGGCGCCATCGGCGCTGGGCTTGATCATGCTGCGCATCCAGGGCGACTTGATCATGATCTTCTCGCCGATCAGGTAGTCGCCCGCGTCATTGCTGTTGTTGGCGTAGAACTCGACCATGGTGCCGAAGATGTCGGAGGTGGCTTCGTTGAGGCCACCGGACTCGCCGGAGTAGGTCAGGTTGGCGGTACGGGCGGTGACGCCATGGGTCATTTCATGGCCGGCCACGTCCAGCGACACCAGCGGGCGCAGGCTCGTGCCATCGCCGTCGCCATAGGTCATGCAGAAGCAGGAGTCCGACCAGTAGGCGTTGTTGTAGCTGCGGCCGTAGTGCACCTGGTTGTAGGCGCCCTTGCCGTCGTTGCCGATGCCATTGCGGCCATGCACGTTCAGGTAATAGTCCCAGGTCACGGCCGTGCCGTACTGCGCGTCCACACCAGCCGACGCGGTGTCGCTGGTGCTGTTGTTGCCCCAGACGTTGTCGCTGTCGGTCATGATCGAGCCGCCGCGGGTCTTGCCGGCGAGGTTCTTCGTGTAGGTGCCGCCGCGGCTCGGGTCGCGCAACTCGTAGCCACCTGTAACGCTGTTGGTGGTGAGCGTCACATTGCCGCTGTACAGGCTCTTGCCGGTGCCGTTGGCGGCGGCGGTGTGCACGTCGTCCCAGGCGTCCAGCAGGGTGCCCAGCTGGGCGTCGACGATCACATGCTTCTCGCTGGGCGTGCCATCGGCGCCATCGCTGAAGACGCGCACATCCCAGGCCAGGCGCGGCAGGTCACCGCGCGCGTAGACCAGCAGTTCGGGCGCATGGCCCTGGTCGTCACCCTGGTAGCGCTGCGCCACCAAGCGCTTGGCCTGGCCCTGCGACACGCCGGGCTTGTCGTCCACCTTGGGCTCGCGTGCCAGCGTCAGCGAGATGTCTTCCAGCACGCCCTGACCGTTCGAGCGCACCACCAGGTCGCCGCCGACCACGCGCAGGCCCTTGAAGCGGCGGTTGAAGCGCACATGCTCGGTGCCGTTGGCATCGACGATCAGGTCCTGCAGCTCGTAGCTCTGGTCGGCGCCGTGGAGGCTGCGGCCGGCGAAGTCGGCGATATGGCCGCGGGCGCGGGCCTCGGCCTTGCCGGGGGCGGCAATCGCCAGCGAGGAAGCGAGGGCAAGACCGAGCGCCAGGGCGGCGGCAGCGGCGGGACGGACAGCAAACTTGGACCTGGATGTCATCAGAAGGGGCTCCGAACTTGTGGTTGTTGACGGCTGCCATGCAGAACCTGATGGGTCCGGCGGCGAGCACGGCGGCACTGTGCGTTATGCGTGCCGGTCGCGCATCCCTGCTATCCCTCTTGGGAGCAGCACCGCTTGCCAAGCGGGGATGAATAAAGTAATGGGGGCATAACCAAAACTTATGTATCAGTTTGTGTCTTCCGGACCCGGGCAAACCGTGCCGGGTCGAGCGCATCCACCAGATCGGCTTCCAGCGGCAGCGGGGCCCCGGTCAGCTGGGCCGCGACGATGCGCGCGCACAGCTGGGCCCAGGCAATGCCGCGCGAGCCCAGCCCGGTGCAGAGCGCCAGCCCGGGCAGGCGCGGCAGCAGGCGCAGCTGATCGCGGCGCCCCTGGTAGGCCGGGTCGGCCAAGCCACCGATCAGGGGCAGGCGGTCGGGCGTGGTGAGGCGCCAGCCCACGCGGCCCTGCAGCGGCGCTTGCCAGGCCGCGGCCGGCAGGGGCAGGCCGCTGAGCTGCTCGTACTGCTGCAGATTGTGGGCGTGGTCGGCGGGGCGCAACTGGTCATCCTCGTCGCCGTCCTGGGCGGTGGCGCCGCACCACAGGCCGCCCAGGCCGTCGCCGATGGCATAGCCGCTGCCGGCCACCGGCAGCAGCGGCACGCGCAGGCCGGGCACGGCCGGCAGCATGCTGAGTTGGCCGCGCTGGGGTATCAGCGGCCAGGGCTGCTGCGCCGCCAGGCCGCGCAGCAGCGGCAGGCTGGCGTGGCCCAGCGCCAGCACCACCGCCTCGGCCTCGGCCAGGCACTGCCCCTGCGCGTCCAGCGCCTGCCAGCCGGCCGCCGTGCGGCGCAGCGCCGCCACCTGCACGCCATAACGCACCGGCGTATCGGCCAGCCAGGCCTGCACCAGGGCGGCGGGTGGCGCGGCGCCGCCGCCCGGATAGAACCAGGCGGGCTGCGTCAGGGCCAGGCCGCTGCGCGCGGCGGCGTCGCTGGCGGACAGCGCCTGCACATAGTCGGCGGGCAGGGCCAGGCGCTCGATCTGGGCCTGCATCTCGGCCAGGCTGCGGCGCGTTTCCAGCCTCAGCAGGCCGCGCTGCAGCCAGGGCAGTTGGCCGGCCAGCGCCGCGATGCTGCGCTCGGCCTGCAGGGCCGCGGCGCGGTTGAATCGGGCATGGGTGCCATCGTCGGGGTTGAGGGTGCCGTGGAACAGCCCGCCCGGATTGCCCGAGGCGCCCTGGGCGGGCCCGCCGCGCGCCTCCAGCACCGTCACCTGCAGGCCCTGCTCGCGCAGCGCCGCGCTGCAGGCCGCGCCGGCCAGGCCCGCACCCAGCACCAGCACCTGCCGGGCCTGGGGCGCCAGCGGCAGGCGCGCGGCGGGGCGCTGCAGGGCATGGCGTGGCAGGTAGCGCGCCACCGTCATATGCCATTTGCTGCCCAGGCCGGGGCGCCTGCGCACCTCGAAACCGGCGGCGGCCAGGCCGTCGCGCACCGGCCGCGCCGCGCTCCAGGTCGCGGCCGTGGCCTCGGGCGCCGCCAGGCGGCCCAGGCGCTTGAGCAGATAGGGATCCCAGATCTCGGGGTTGAGCGCGGGCGCGAAGCCGTCCAGGTAGAAGGCGTCGACCTCGGCCACCAGTTCGGCCAGCCAGTCGCGCGCATCGCCCAGGGCCAGCAGCAGTTCGACGCGGCCGTTCTCAAAGCCGAGGCGATGCAGGTTGTGCGTCAGCGCCGGCCAGGCCTGCAGCAGTTGCGCCGCCAGCTCGGGCGCGGGCGAGCCGGCATGCGCGCGTGCCATATCGGCGCGCGTGAGCGGGTGCTTTTCGATGCTGATGAACACCAGGCGCTCGGCGCGCTGCGGATCGGCCTGCCAGGCCGCCCAGCTGGCCAGGAAGTTGTTGCCCAGGCCGAAGCCGGTCTCCAGGATGACGAAGCGGCGCCGCCCGCGCCAGCGCTCGGGCAGGCCGTTGCCGCGCAGGAAGACATGGTCGGCCTGCGCAAAGGCGCCGCTGCGGGCATGGTAGACATCGCCATACGTGGCCGAACTGGGCGCTTGCGGGTCCGAGAAATCGAGCTGGGCAGGATGGATGGGGTGGGACTTCATGCGTTCAGGGCAGGGCCAGCATGGCCAGAAAGGCCAGACTCAGGGACAGCAACAGTGCCGTCAGCACGCGGCGTGCAAACAGGGCGCCGCCGCTCAGCAGCGCGGTGAGGCTGCGCGTGACGCTGTTGCAGGCCAGTGCCAGCAGCACGCCGTGCATCAGCGCGTCCAGGCCGATCTTCGCGGAGGCTTGCAGGGCGGCCAGCGAGGCCACCGGGGCATGGGCATCGGCCAGTGCGGCCAGGCCCACGGCGGTGTAGAGGCCGCTGCTGCCGAAGCGTTGCAGCGCCCAGTTGACGGCCAGGCTGACGCCGCTGAGCAGGGCCGCGATCAGCAGCGCCTCGCGCACGCGCAGCGGGCCGCGCGAGGCCTGTGCCAGCGGCGCCGGCACGCCATCGCGCGCTGCCGTGCCGTCGGCGGTCTGGGCCTGGCGCAGCAGCCGCCAGGCGATCAGGCCCGCGCTGGCGGCGCCCGTCAGGGCCAGTGGCCAGAAGCGCGCCGCCGCGGCCGGCGCCAGCGCCGCCAGCATCAGCAGGGACAGCAACCAGGTGGCGGCGGTGGACATGATGGCGCCCGCCGCGCAGGCCGCCTGCAGCGCCGGCTGGTCCGGGTGCTGGCGTGCGCGCGCGCCCAGGCTGGCGATGGTGGCGGTGCTGGAGACCAGCCCGCCCAGCAGGCCCGAGAGCGTCAGCCCGGCGCCGGGGCCGGCCAGGCGCAGCGCCACATGGCCCAGGGCCTGCAGCAGCAAGAGCAGGAGCATCAGCCCCATCAGCGCCGAGGCCTTCATGCCGCCCAGCCAGGGCAGGGGCTCCTTGGGCATCAGCGGCAGCACCACCAGGGCCAGCGCGCCCAGCAGCAGGCCATCGTGCAGCTCGTCCTCGTGCAGCAGCTGGGTGGCAAAGCGGTGCAGGCGGCTGCGCGCGGCCAGCAGCGCGGTGGTGGTGATGGCGGCGGGGGCGCCCAGCAGCGGCGCCTCCACGCACAGCGCACCGATCAGGTAAGTGAGAAAGAGCGCCATCGCGGTGGTGAGCCCGGGATCGCTGCCGCGCCGGCGCGAGTAGGCCAGCGCGCCCAGCAGGGTCACCGCCAGCGCGCCCACCGCCACCAGGCCGGGCTGCTCCAGCCCGCGCGTGAGCGCGCCGCACAGCGCGGCCAGCGTGAAGGTGCGCAGGCCGGCGGGTTCGCGCGACGGCCCCTGGCCCTTGCTGCGCTCGCGCTCCAGGCCGATCAGGGCGCCGCTGCCCAGGGCCGCCAGCCAGCCCATTACCAGGCCGGCCTGTGCGCCAAGCAATTGCTGCAGCCAGTTCACAGCGGCACGGTCTCTCCATGCTGGGGCACGCGCACGCGCCAGCCCAGCTCGTCCTGGATGCGGCTGCGCAGCGCATCGCTGGCGGCCGGCTCGCCATGCACCACGAAGGTCTGCGCGGGCGGCTGCTCGAAGCTGCGCAACCAGGCCATCAGGCCGTCGGCATCGGCATGGCCGGAGAAACCCTCCAGATGGCTGACCTCGGCATTCACCGGCACGTACTCGCCATGCAGCTTGATCTCGCGCGCGCCCTCCACCATCTTGGCGCCGCGGCTGCCGCCGACCTGGAAGCCGGGGAACACGATGTGGTGGCGCGCCTGCGGCGCCATCGTCTTGAGGTAGTTGAGCACACGCCCGCCGGTGGCCATGCCGCTGGCCGAGATGATGACGGCGGGCTTGCGGCTGGCGGCCTGCTTGAGCGAGTCCGCCGGTTTGGTGACGAGCGTGACGCCATCGCGCAGCCCGGCCAGCTCGCGCGCGCTGACGCGCAGCAGGCGCTGGTGCTTGAGCATGATCTCGGTGGCCTCGATGGCCATCGGGCTGTCGAGGATGATAGGCACCTCGTAGTCCAGCTCGCCCGCCTGGCGCATGCGCTGCAGCACCAGCAGCAGCGCCTGGGCCCGCCCCACCGCGAAGCTGGGCAGCAGCACGCTGCCGCCGCGCTTGAGGGTGTTGCGCACGATCTGGGTGAGGCGCTGCTGCACGTCCTCGGCCGGATGCAGGCGGTTGCCGTAGGTGGACTCGATCAGCAGCACGTCGGCGCGCTGCAGATGCTGGGGTGCGGGCATCAGCAGATCGTTGTCGCGCCCGACGTCGCCCGAATAGACCAGGGTCTTGCCGCCCGAGGTCACGCTGATGGCCGAGGCGCCGAGCAGATGGCCCACCGGCGTGAAGCGGATCTCGGCCTTGCCGAGGCGCAGCCTGCCGTCGCGCGGCAGGCCGACGAAATGCGCCAGCGCCTTCTTGGTGTCGGCCAGGCTGTAGAGCGGCAGGGCCTTCTCGTGCCTGGAGGTGCCGTAGCGGTTCGCGCGCTTGGCGTCTTCCTCCTGCAGATGTGCGCTGTCCTTCAGCAGCACGTCGCAGAGTTCGCGCGTGGCGCCGGTGGAGAAGATCTGGCCCTTGAAGCCCTGGCGCACCAGGGCCGGGATATAGCCGCTGTGGTCCAGATGCGCATGCGAGAGCAGCACCGCGTCGATGCTGTAGGGCGAGACGCCGAACGGCGCCCAGTTGCGCTCGCGCAGCACCTTGTAGCCCTGGAACAGGCCGCAGTCCAGCAGCAGGCGCTGGCCGTTCACGTCCAGCAGATGGCGGGATCCGGTGACGGCGTCCGCGGCGCCGAGAAAGCTGATTTTCATGAGGCCCCCAGGGTTTGCAGTTCGGCCGATTCCAACACCTGGACGGCCGGCCCGCGCTGCGATAGCGCAAGCATCATCGCGCGTGCCACGCGCTGCGCCCGGATGGGGCGCCAGCGCGCCGGGATCAGGCCGCTCAGCGGGCGCAGCAGGGCCAGGGTGCAGCGCTCGGCCAGGCGGCTGGGCTGGCCCAGCGCCGCGCGCTCGCCGTCCAGCAGCGAGGGCCGCGCAATCACCAGGCGCTCGAAGCCCAGGCCTCGCAGGCTCTCCTCCATCTCGCCCTTGACACGGTTGTAGAACACGGCCGAATGGCGGTCGGCGCCCAGCGCCGAGACCACCGCGCAACGCCTGACCCCGAGCACGCGCGCGGCGCGCGCAACGTTCAGCACGGCGTCGTGGTCGACCGCATGGAAGGCCTCGCGCGAACCCGCCTGGGCGATCGTGCTGCCCAGGCAGATGTAGAGCGCATGCGCCGGCGGCAGCGGCCCGCCGAGATCGGCGCGGCGCAGGTCCACGCGGTGCTGGCGCAGCCGCGGGCTGCTTTCCAGCTCGGCGATGGGCTTGCGCACCAGCGCATGCACCTGCAGCGGCGTGCGCAGCAACTCCTGCAACAGCGCGCGCCCCACCAGGCCGCTGGCCCCCGCCACCCAGACCGATTGTGTGATGTGACTCATGCGCGCATCGTAGGTGCAAACAAAAAGGCCCGGCGCTTGCGCGTCGGGCCTGATGCCTGGCGGTGTTGCCGCTTCAGCGCTTGGGTTGCGTCAGGCGCGGGCCATTGTTGTGGCGCGGCGCGGCGCCATTGGGCTTGGGCGCGGCCGGGCGGGCCGGCTGCGCATGGCGGGGCTGGCCCTGCTGGGGCTTGGCGCCGCCGTGGCCGGCATGCGCCGCACCGGGGCCGGCCGGGCGCTTGGCGGCCGGCGCGCCATGGCGGGCACCGTCGCGTCCGCCGTCACGGCCAGCGCCATCGCGCGGGGCGCCACGGCCACCGCCACCACCGCCGCGCGAGGGCGCACCGCGGCCACCGCCGCTGCGGCTGCCATTGCCGTTCAGCACCATGCGGCCCAGCACGATGGGCTCGGGGCGCTCGCTCGGATCGGGCGCGAAGCCGGGCACGATTTCCTTGGGGACCTCACGCTTGATGAGCTTCTCGATCTCGCGCAGGAAGCCGTTCTCGTCCACGCACACCAGCGAGACCGCTTCTCCCACAGCGCCGGCGCGGCCGGTGCGGCCGATGCGGTGCACATAGTCCTCGGGGACGTTGGGCAGCTCGTAGTTCACCACGTGGGGCAGCTGGTCGATATCGATGCCGCGGGCCGCGATGTCGGTGGCCACCAGGCAGGTCAGATCGCCGCTCTTGAAGTCGGCCAGCGCCTTGGTGCGCGCACCCTGGCTCTTGTTGCCGTGGATGGCCATGGCGCTGATGCCCTGGTCATTCAGGTAGTCGGTGAGGCGGTTGGCACCATGCTTCATGCGCGTGAACACCAGCACCTGGTGCCAGTCGCCGCTCTTGATCAGGTGAACCAGCAGCTCCTTCTTGCGCTCGCGGCCCACCGGGTGGACCTTTTGCGCGATCGACTCGTTGGTCTGGTTGCGGCGCGCCACTTCGATCAGCGCGGGCTGGTTCAGCAGACGGTCGGCCAGGGCCTTGATCTCGTCGCTGAAGGTGGCCGAGAACAACAGGCTCTGCTTCTTGGCGGGCAGGAGCGCGAGCACCTTCTTGATGTCGTGCACAAAGCCCATGTCCAGCATGCGGTCGGCTTCGTCCAGCACCAGGATCTGCACCTGGCTCAGGTCCAGCGTGCCCTGCTGCGCGTGGTCCAGCAGACGGCCGGGGGTGGCCACCAGGATGTCCACGCCATCGCGCAGGCGGTTGATCTGCGGCTGCATGCCCACGCCGCCGAACATCACCATGCTCTTGAGCGGCAGGTACTTGCCATAGGTCTTGACGCTTTCCTCCACCTGGGCCGCGAGTTCGCGGGTGGGGGTCAGCACGAGGGCACGGATGGCGGGCTTGCCGCGCTTGTTCAGCACCGGGCCGCCCGCCGCGAGGCGGTGCAGCATGGGCAGCGTGAAGCCGGCCGTCTTGCCCGTGCCGGTCTGTGCGCCAGCCAACAGGTCACCGCCTTGGAGAACGGCGGGGATCGCTTGGCTCTGGATGGGGGTGGGGGTGGTGTAGCCGGCGTCGGCGATGGCCTTGAGAAGGGGGGCGGCCAGGCCCAGAGAATCAAAACTCATTGAGTGCGATTTGCGCACGGTGCCCATGGTGTGCAGCCGCGCCACTGAGAATGGCGCCAGTCTTCGGGCTGCGCAAGGAGCGTGCTTGAGCTAAAAAAAGAAACGCCGCGCAAGACTGAGAAGCGCGGCGTTGACGGGCATTATAGGGGTGCACCCCGCGTGCCCGGCCTTGGTGCGGGCTTATTTCGTGACATTCACCCAGGCCACCTCCAGCCAGTTGTCGCTGCGGTGTACCGCCGTGACGTTCTGGCGCACCGCCCAGGGAATCATCTGGCGGTGCAGGGGGATCACGTGGATGCCGTCCTTGAACTCCTTCAGCGCCGACTTCACCATGGCCTCGCGCTTGACCGGGTCGGGCTCGACGCTGGAGGCGGCGGCGAGCTGGTCGAACTTGTCGTTCTTCCAGCCGCCGAAGTTGTTGTAGCCGACGCCGTTGTCGCCGCGGTTGCGCCACACCGGGTTCATGATGATCTCGGCGTCGGTGATGGAGCCACCCCAGCCGTAGAGGTAGAGGCTGGTGTCCTGCTTCTCCAGCTTGGGGAAGGTGATGACGCGCGGCTGCGCGTTCACCTTGACCTTGACCTTGAGCTGCGCCCACATCGAGGCCAGCGCCAGGCAGATCTCCTCGTCGTTGACATAGCGGTTGTTGGGGCAGTCCATCGTGACCTCGAAGCCATCGGGATAGCCGGCCTCGGTCATGAGCTTCTTGGCGGCGGCCATGTCGTGCGGCAGGCGCGCCTCGATGGCCGGATCCTCGTAGGAGCCCTTGGCCGAGGGCGTGAGGCCGCCGGTGGGGGCCGAGAGCCCGTTCATCAGCTTGGTCTTGATGGCCTCGATGTCGATGGCCTGGTAGAGCGCGCGGCGCACGCGCAGGTCCTTGAAGGGGTTTTTGTCACCTGGCACGTTGCCATAGAGCAGCTTGTCGCGCTGCTGGTCCATGCCGACGAAGATGAGGCGGTTCTCCAGCCCCTCCAGCACCTTCACGCCGGCGGTATTGCGCAGGCGCGGCACGTCGCGCGGGGCCGGGTCCAGCACCAGGTCGATCTCGCCCGATACCAGCGCCGCCAGGCGCGTGGCGTCGTTGCCGATGGGCGAATAGACGATCTCCTGCACATTGCCGTCGAACTTGCCCCACCAGGCCGGGTTGCGTTTGTAGGTGGTCTTGATGCCGGGGGCGCGGCTCGCCAGCACATAGGGCCCGGTGCCGTTGGCATTCAGCGAGGCATAGGTCTCTTCCTTGTCCTTGAAGTTCAGCGGTTTGACGACCTTGTGCGCCTCGCACCAGCTCTTGCTCATGATGAAGAGCGTGTTGATGTGCTGCAGAAAGATCGGGTTGACCTTGTCGAGCTGGAACTCCACCGTCAGCGGGTCGATCTTCTTGGGCGTGCCCACCGCATTGGCGTAGACGCGGATCTGCGAATTGATGTCCTTGGCGCGGTTGATGGAGAACACCACATCGTCGGCCGTGAAGGCCGAACCGTCATGGAACTTCACGCCGGGGCGCAGCTTGAAGCGCCAGACCAGCGGCCCGACCTGCTTCCATTCCAGCGCCAGACCCGGCCCCGGCTTGAGGCCGGCGTCGAGCTTGGTGAGGGTCTCGTAGACCTGGCCGTTCATCATGTTCGTCATGGACTCGTTCTGCGAATGCGGGTCCATGGTCTGCGGATCGCCCTGGCTGGCCCAGCGCAGGGTCTGGGCTTGCAGGCCCAGGGCCAGCGCGAGGCCGGCGGCGAGCAGGGTGAGCTTGAGGGTCTTGTGCATGGGCAATGCTCCTGGCTGGGACAGTGCGCTTTGTACCTCAATCGAGGAGCGCCATGCGAAGCTGCGACAATAGCCGGTTTGGCGCTGGCGCAATCTGCCGCGGGCGCCGGCACCGCACCATCACACAGGACCCTTCATGGCCCAGTACGTCTTCTCAATGAACCGCGTCAACAAGACGGTTCCACCCAAACGGCACATCCTCAAGGACATCTCGCTGTCGTTCTTCCCCGGCGCCAAGATCGGCGTGCTGGGTCTGAACGGCTCGGGCAAGTCCACCATCCTGAAGATCATGGCCGGCGTGGACAAGGAGTTCGAGGGCGAGGCCGTGCCCATGCCGGGCATCAAGATCGGTTACCTGGAGCAGGAGCCCAAGCTCAACCCGGACCAGACCGTGCGCCAGGCGGTGGAAGAGGGCATTGGCGGCGTGCTGGCCGCCAAGAAGCGCCTGGACGAGGTCTATGCCGCCTATGCCGAGCCGGACGCAGATTTCGACGCCCTGGCTGCCGAGCAGGGTGAGCTGGAGGCGATCATCGCCGCCGCCGGCAGCGAGAACACCGATCTGCAGCTGGAACTGGCCGCCGACGCCCTGAACCTGCCGCCCTGGGACGCGCAGATCGGCGTGCTCTCGGGTGGCGAGAAGCGCCGCGTGGCGCTGTGCCGCCTGCTGCTCTCCAAGCCCGACATGCTTTTGCTGGACGAGCCCACCAACCACTTGGACGCCGAGTCCGTGGAGTGGCTGGAGCAGTTCCTGCAGCGCTTCCCCGGCACCGTGGTGGCCATCACCCACGATCGCTACTTCCTCGACAACGCTGCCGAGTGGATCCTGGAGCTGGACCGCGGCCGCGGCATCCCCTGGAAGGGCAACTACTCCGACTGGCTGGACCAGAAGGAAAGCCGCCTGGAGCAGGAGCAGAAGACCGAAGACGCGCGCATGAAGGCGATGAAGGAGGAGCTCAAGTGGGTGCGCTCCAACGCCAAGGGCCGCCAGGCCAAGAGCAAGGCGCGTCTGGCCCGCTTCGAGGAACTCAGCGACGTCGACTACCAGAAGCGCAACGAGACCAACGAAATCTTCATCCCCGTGGCCGAACGCCTGGGCAATGAGGTGATCGAGTTCGAGAACGTCTCCAAGAGCTTCGGCGACCGCGTGCTGATCGACAACCTCAGCTTCAAGGTGCCGGCCGGCGCCATCGTCGGCATCATCGGCCCCAACGGCGCCGGCAAGTCGACGCTGTTCCGCATGATCCAGGGCGTGGAGCAGCCGGACTCGGGCACGGTGAAGATCGGCAAGACCGCCAAGCTGGCCTTTGTGGACCAGAGCCGCGCCAGCCTGGATGCCGACAAGACGGTGTGGGAAGACGTCTCGGGCGGCCTCGACAACATCGTGGTCGGCAAGTTCGTGATGCCCAGCCGCGCCTATATCGGCCGCTTCAACTTCAAGGGCAACGACCAGCAGAAGATGGTCGGCCAGCTCTCCGGTGGTGAGCGCGGCCGCCTGCACCTGGCCAAGACCCTGGCCCAGGGCGGCAATGTGCTGATGCTGGACGAACCCTCGAACGACCTCGACGTCGAAACCCTGCGCGCGCTGGAAGAGGCGCTGCTGGAGTTCGCCGGCTCGGCCATGGTGATCTCGCATGATCGCTGGTTCCTGGACCGCATCTGCACCCACATCCTGGCCTGCGAAGGCGACTCGCAGTGGTTCTTCTTCGACGGCAACTTCCACGAGTACGAGGCCGACAAGAAGAAGCGCCTCGGCGAAGAAGGCGCGCGCCCCAAGCGCATGCGCTTCAAGCCGATCAAGTGAGCTTGATCAGCAAGTCCGAGCAAAGGAGCCCGCGGGCTCCTTTTTTCTTTCTTCATTCTTCACAGATCTTTACGGCACCCGCACAAGCGCCTCACTTGACGGCGCGAACATTCTTCCATCGCAACCCGGATGGAGAATGACATGAGCAAGCTCAAGTTCGCAGCCCTGGCCCTGGTGATGGCCGGCAGCCTCTCGATGGCCCAGGCCCAGGGCCATGGCCCGCGCGGCGGCATGATGATGGGTGGCCCCGGCATGATGGGCGGCCACGCCGAACACATGCTGGACGCGGTGGACGCCAGCGATGCCCAGCGCGCCCAGATCAAGCAGATCATGGATGCGGCGCGCGCCGACCTGAAGGCCACGCATGACAGTGCCCGTGCCTTGCATGCGCAAAGCCTGACCCTGTTCGCCGCCGCCAATATCGACGCCGTCTCCATCGAGGCGCTGCGCCAGCAGCAGCAGGCCCTGCATGAGACCATCAGCAAGCGCATGAGCCAGGCCTTCATCGATGCGGCACGCGTGCTCACGCCGGAGCAGCGCGCCAAGCTGGCCGAGCGCATGAAGAAGCAGCAGGCCCGCATGGCCGAGCGCATGAAGGCGCGCGGCAACTGAGGGCACTATGCTTCAGGCTTACGCCCACTCAGACGGCGCCGCCCGCCAGCAACGCGAGTTGGCCAGGGCGCGCGGCGCCACCCATGCGAGAACCATGAGTTCCAGACTGCTGTTGATCGACGATGACGCCCGCCTCACCGGCATGCTGGGGGACTATCTCCGCCATGCCGGTTTCGAGGTGGAGGCGGCCGGCTCGCTGGCCGAGGGGCGTGCCGCGCTGGACGCGGCCCTGCCCGATCTGTTGGTGCTGGACCTGATGCTGCCCGATGGCGACGGCCTGGACTTCTGCCGCGGGCTGCGCGGCGACAAGCGTTTCAAGCGCCTGCCGGTGCTGATGCTGTCGGCGCGCGGCGAGCCCATGGACCGCATCCTGGGCCTGGAGCTGGGCGCCGACGATTACCTCGCCAAGCCCTTCGAGCCGCGCGAGCTGCAGGCCCGCATCAAGGCCATGTTGCGCCGCTTGGAGCCCGACCTGCCCACCGACGAGGTGCTGCGCTTCGGCCGCCTGGAGATCGATCTGGCGGCGCGCCTGGCGCGCCTGGACGGCAAGGTCTGCGACCTCACCAGCCACCAGTTCGACCTGCTGGTGGTGCTGGCGCAGAGCCCCGGCCGGGTGCTCTCGCGCGACCAGATCATGGATTCGCTCAAGGGCCATCCGCTGGAGGCCTTCGATCGCTCCATCGACGTGCATATCTCGCGCATCCGCTCCGTCATCGAGGACGATCCCAAGGCCCCGCGCCGGGTGCTGACGGTGCGTGGCGCCGGCTATGTGTTCGCGCGCAAGCAGGACGCGGAAGGCAGCGGCGAGTGAGGTCGCTGTACTGGCGCATCTACCTGACCCTGGTGGTGGTGCTGGCGGCGTTCGCGCTCGGCTCCGGCTGGCTGTTCCATCACCAGATCGAGCAGGAGCGCGGCAACTTCGAGGTGGCGGCCAAGGACAGGCTGACCGCGATGGCGCAGCTGATCCAGCGCGTGCTGCCGGCGGCCGATGCGCCGCGCGAGCAGCAGGCCGCGGTGCTGGAGGAATGGGGCGAGCGCCTGCGCCTGGCGATCGCGCTGGACGATGTCCGGGGCGAGCGCATCGCCGCCACCGAGCTGTTCGAGCGCCGCGAGGAGGGCGCCGGCGGCCGGGCGCTGCAGATCAAGCTGGACGATGGCCGCAGCATCAGCTTCATGCGCGGCTGGCGGCCGCCGCCGGGCGGCCCGATGGCGCGCGATGGAGGCGGCGGTGGTGGCGAGCGGCCGCCGCGGCCGATGATGCGGCGCGACGAACCCGGCTGGGCGGCGCTGCCTCTGCTGGGCCCGCGCGCCAACGGCGAGATGCTGGCGGCCCTGCTGGTGCTGCTGTTCGTGGGCGTGGCGGCGGGGGCCTTTCCGGTCGTCAAGCGGCTCACGCGCCGCCTGGAGGCGCTCAAGCGCGGCGTGGAACAGTTCGGCGAGGGCCAGCTGAGCCATCGCGTCGACGACCAGGGCAATGACGAGGTCAGCGCCCTGGCGTTGAGCTTCAACCGTGCGGCCGAGCGCATCGAATCGCTGCTGCGCTCGCACCAGAGCCTGCTGGCCAATGCCAGCCACGAGCTGCGCTCGCCGCTGGCGCGGCTGAAGATGGCCTTCGCGATGCTGGACGAGGCTGGCCCGGCGCAACGCGCCAAGCTGCAGGCCGAGATCCACACCAATATCGGCGAGCTCGATGCGCTGGTGGAAGAGGTGCTGCTGGCGAGCCGGCTGGAGGCCGGCCAGCAGGAGCCGCTGCCGGAGGCCGTGGATCTGCTGGCCCTGGCCGCCGAGGAAGCGGCGCGCAGCGGCGCCCAGTTCGAACCCGAGGACGGCGCGGCCGAACTGGCCCTGCGCGGCGAGGAACGCCTGCTGCGCCGCGCCTTGCGCAACCTGCTGGAGAACGCGCGCCGCTACGGCGGGCCCGAGGTGCTGCTGAAGCTGGGCCGGCGCGGCGCCATGCTGGAGCTGCGCGTCTGCGACCGCGGGCCTGGCGTGCCCGAGGCCATGCGCGAACGCATCTTCGAGCCCTTTTTTCGCCTGCCCGGCCATGCCGAGCAGGCCGGCGGCGTGGGCTTGGGCCTGAGCCTGGTGAAGCAGATCGCCCAGCGCCATCGCGGCCAGGTGCGTTGCGAGCCGCGCGCAGGCGGCGGCAGCGAGTTCGTGCTCAGTCTGCCGCTGGCCTGAGCTGCTCTCTGGCTTCCACGCGGTGCACATAGGCCAGCAGCGCGCCGAGCGCTGCTGCCGCGGTGACCAGGCCGGCGGTGGCCGCCACCCAGAAGCCGGGCGCGCCGCGCCAGGCCTGGGGCGCGCCAGGTACATGACCGAAGGCCAGTGCATAGCCGCCGCCCAGGCCCAGGCCGGCCACCGCCACCGCGTAGATCACCATCGGCGCGTTGGCCACGTGGTGGGCGCGCAGCACAAAGGCGGCCACGGTCTGGCCGGCATCGCCCATATGGAACAGCCACACCCACAGCAGCAGGGGCAGGGCGGCGGCGATGATGGCGGGATCCTGGGTGTAGAGGTTTAACACCTGCTCGCGCGCGAAGAACACCAGGCCGCCCAGCAGGCAGGACAGCGCCAGCGCGATCTCCAGGCTGTGCCAGCCCAGGCGGCGCGCATCCGCCGCGTCATGCGCGCCGACGCGCTGCGCCACCAGGGTGCCGGCGGCATTGCCCAGCGCCATCGGCATCATGAACATCAGCGCGATCATGTTCACCGCCAGCTGGTGGCCGGCCACCGGCGTGGCGCCCAGGCGGGCGATGAAGATGGCCATGAAGGTGAAGCCGGTGACCTCGATCAGGATGGCGCCGCCCATCGGCAGGCCCAGCTTGAGCAGCTGGCGCATCGCCTGCAGGCGCGGCCGGTGCAGGCCGCCGTCGTGCAGGCCGAAGCGGGCGTAGAAGCCGTCGCGGCGCAGGATCGCCAGCGAGATCAAGACCTGACCCCACATCACGATGGCGGTGGCGATGCCGCAACCCACCGCGCCCAGGGCGGGCACCTGCCAGCCCGCCACGCCGAAGCCGTGCACCAGCAACGCGCTGAGCGGCAGCTTGAGCGCCAGGCCGCCCACCTGCAGCACCATCACCGCCTTGGGCCGCGACACCGCGGTATTGAAGCCGCGGTAGGCGGTGAAGATCAGATTGGCCGGCAGCGAGACGCTCAGGGCCAGCAGATAGCCGCGCACCTTGGCCTCGACCTCGGGCGTGACCTGGGCGATCGCCAGCAAGGGGCCGGGGAACAGCAGCACCAGCTCGCCCACCAGGGTGAGCAGCAGGGCCAGCCAGATGGCCTGGTGCAGTTCGTCGCCGGCCTCGCGCAGCCGGCCGGCGCCGAACAGCTGGCCCACCACCGGCGAGACCGCCAGCACCACCCCCATCAGGCCGATGAAGATGGTCATGAAGACGGCCGAGCCCACCGACAGCGCGGCCAGGTCGATGGCCGAGTGGCGCGCCACCAGGATGGTGTCGACGGTGGAGTAGCCCAGCACCGCCAGCTGGCCCACGAACACCGGCCAGGCCAGCGGCAGCAGGCGCCGCAGGCTGTCCAGATGACCTGCGCTCAAGCGCCGGCTCCCGGTTGGCGCTGCGGATGGTCGATGCCGACGAACTCGCGCGCGCGCTCGGCATAGCGGTTGAAGCGCCAGGCCGTGGCCTCGATGGAGATGCGGCGCCAGGTGACGCGCTTCTCGGCCGGCGTCATCACCGGCCAGTTCTGCACCTCGTCAAAGCTGCGGCCGCAGCCCTTGCAGATGGCGTCGCCCTGGCTGGTGGAGCAGATCGCGATGCAGGGCGCGTCGGGGGTGCTGTCGTACCAGGCCAGCCAGGCGTGTTTGGCGGCGGCGGGCATGCTGTCTTCGTCGCACTCGCTCTCGCGGTAGTAGACCAGCAGGCCATAGACCTCGGCCAGCGCGCGCACGGCGGCACAGGCGCGCAGGCCGTCGGAGGGCTCGCGCTCGCGCCACCAGTTGATGGCGGCTTCGATGTCGGTGATGTGGATGGCGGCCATGGCGGGCGTCTGCATTCAGTAGGCCAGGCCCATCGCCGCGCGCACCTCGCGCAGGGTCTTGCGCGCCACCGCGCGCGCGCGCTCGGTGCCCACCTCGACGATCCAGTGCACCTGCTTGGGATTGGCGAGGAACTCGTCGGCGCGTGCGCGCCAGGGCGCCTGTTCGCGCGCGATGGCATCGATCACCGGCTGCTTGCAGTCCAGGCAGCCGATGCCGGCGCTCTTGCAGCCGGCCTCGGCCCAGGCCTGTGTGCCCGCATCGGAGTAGAGCTGGTGGAACTCCCACACCGGGCAGCGCGCCGGGTCGCCGGGGTCGCCGCGACGCACGCGCTGCGGGTCGGTGGGCATGGTGCGGATCTTTTCTTCCACCAGCGCCGGCGCGTCGCGCATCGCGATGGTGTTGCCATAGCTCTTGCTCATCTTGCGGCCGTCCAGGCCGCCCAGGCGCGAGGTCTCGGTCAGCAGGGCCTGGGGCTCGGGCAGGATCGGGGCCTCGGCGCAGTAGATGTTGTTGAAGCGGCGCGCCACCTCGCGCGTCACCTCCACATGGGCGGCCTGGTCCTCGCCCACCGGCACCAGGGCGGCCTTGTAGATCAGGATGTCGGCCGCCTGCAGCAGTGGGTAGCCGAGGAAGCCGTAGGTGGCGAGTTCACGGTTCTTCTCCACCTGGTCCTTGTAGCTGGGCATGCGCTCCAGCCAGCTGGAGGGGGTGCTCATGGCCAGCAGGGTGAAGAGCTCGGCATGCTCGGGCATGCGGCTCTGGATGAAGAGGGTGGCCTGCTCGGGGTCCAGGCCGGCGGCCAGCCAGTCCACCACCATGTCGTAGACATTCCGCTCCACCACTTCCTTGCTTTGGTAGTGGGTGGTGAGCGCATGCCAGTCGGCCACGAAGAAGAAGCAGTCGTAGTCGGACTGCAGGCGCACCCAGTTCTTCAGCGCGCCGTGGTAATGGCCCAGGTGCAGGGCACCGGTGGGGCGCATGCCGGAAAGCACACGCTGGCGCGGCGCGGCGGGGATGTGGGTGGCTTGTTCGCTCATAGGAGCGTGGATTGTAGGGAGCTACACTGCCGCCCCATGAAAAGCATCGTGATCCTGATCTCCGGCCGTGGCTCGAATATGGAGGCCATCGTCAAGGCCTGCGCGGCCGAGGGCTGGCCGGCGCGCATCGCCGCGGTGATCAGCAACCGCCCGGATGCGGCCGGGCTGGCCTTTGCCGCCAGCCACGGCATCGCCACTGCGGTGGTGGATCACAAGGCCTTCCCCGACCGCGCCAGCTTCGATGCCGAACTGGCGCGCGTGATCGATGGCTACACGCCCGATCTGCTGGTGCTGGCCGGTTTCATGCGCATCCTCACGCCCGAGTTCACGCGGCATTACGAGGGCCGCATGCTCAATATCCATCCCTCGCTGCTGCCGGCCTTCGCCGGCCTGCACACCCACCAGCGCGCGCTGGAAGCGGGTTGCCGCTTTGCCGGCGCGACGGTGCACTTCGTCACCGCCGAGCTCGACCATGGCCCCATCGTGGCGCAGGCGGTGGCGCCCATCCTGGCGGGCGACGACGAGGCGGCGCTGTCGGCGCGCGTGCTCGGGCTGGAGCACCGGATGTACCCGCGCGCGGTGCGCTGGTTCGTGCAGGATCAGCTGCGCATCGAGGGTGGGCGCGTGCAGCAGCTGGCCGGCGAGTCCCAGAGCTTCAGCTGATCAGCCCGGCCAGGATGTTGATGGTCAGGGCCAGCACGCCGGTGTTGAAGACAAAGGACAGCACCGCCTGCACCAGCACCAGGCGGCGCATCGGGCGCGTGCTCACCGCCACGTCCGAGGTCTGCGAGGTGGCCGCCAGCGTCACCGCGAAGTAGAAGAAATCCAGGTAGTCCGGATGGCCCTTGAGGCCGGGGAATTCCAGCCCGTTGGCGCCGCCGGCCTCTCGGTGATAGAGGCTGGCGTAGGCGAGCGAGAACTCCACCGGCAGCAGCAGCCAGGAGCCCGCCACCGTGGCGATGGCCAGCAGCAGATAGGGCCAGCCCTGCACCGCGTTCACGCCATGCCGGACCTGGGCCATTTCCAGCGTGATGGCCGCCAGGCTGGCGAAGGCACCCACCATCGCCAGCAGCAGCACCACCGCCATGCTGTCGCCCAGCAGGCGGGCGCGCTGCTGCAGATGCGCGGCATCGGAGCGGCTCATCATCCACAGCACCAGGGTCAGGTAGGTCCAGACGCCGGTATTCCAGCCCAGCAGCAGGCGCGTCAGCCAGGGCAGGGCGATGGGCCACAGCAGGGCCAGCAGCAGCCCGATGGCGCAGCCCACCAGCAGGCGCGGGCGCGCGCGCAGCAGGCTCATGCCGCCTCGCAGGGGCTGAAGCGCAGCACCTCGCGTCCCTCATGCTGCAGGCTGCCAAAGAACATCGCATGCGGGCGCAGCCACAGGCCGGCATCGCTGTAAAGCGGGCGGTAGATGACCATGGGCTCCAGCGTCTCGCTGTGCCGGCCGACCCCAATCACCTCGTATTGGCTTGTTTTCCAACCGCCAAATTTTGTCATCGCGACGGTAAGGCGCGTCACTGCTTGAAGTCTTGAATCGGCTTGACTACTGTCAGCTGACGAATTCGTGCATGGTCGTGGAGGCCAGATGTCCATTGAGGTGATCCGAATACATGGCGCTGTAACGGCGGTTTGCCACCGGGAGAATGGCAAGACCAGCCATGTTGATTTGTCTCCGATTGAGGTGCTGGGGCCTGACTTGGATCGTCTGTTGAAGCCCGTGCTCGCCGAGATCTTATTGCACCGGGATGACACCGCGAGGGGAGTTCTGTTGTGCCTGAAGCAGCTTGGCGAAGCATTCGCTGTTTTGGGTTGCCGAAGGCTTCCCGATTCGCATAACGGTTGGCAGGAACTGGTGCTGAACGTCCATCGATTCATCCATACCCGGACCGATCGGCGCCAAAGTCTGATGACACGGCACTTGGTTGTCTGGCATTGCGCAAGGCGATGCTTTCGCATTCTCATGGACGAAGGACTGGTGCCTGTTTCTGTTCATCTGCCCCCGGTCTTGGAAACGCTCGTTCTGGACGAGAGGCGTGAAGGACTTCTCGGATACAGCGCCGCAGTCGAAGTGACTGAGCAGCGCATGATCAACAAGCTGCTGCTACCCATCTCCCTCGCGCGCACCGACGCAGAGTACCTGGACGAGATCCACGATGGTCTGTTGGTCCGAAGGCAGACGCTTTTTGACTGCCTCAAAGACTACTGGGATCGGCTGCGAGTCAACCTCGAATTCGGAAGGAAGTTGCGCTCGTCATTGACCGAGGCCGAATTGGAAAAGCTGATACGCGACCATGAATCAGGAGCCTGCTCGCGCGACCATCCCGGGCGGTCGCTTGAGACACTTGCGGATTACCTGATAGTCTTGGAACGACTCTACGATGGCTCGGCCTTTCGGTATCGAGGCAAAACGGCCGAAACGCGGAGTATCGCGAATTTGAAGGACTTCCCGTCGGTGAAGGATTGGCCGATAGCGGGGCAGTTGCCGCCGAACTTCGCCCACCTGACACGGTTCACGAACAATTACTTGATCTGGTGGTGGCTTGGCAGGATCAGTCACCTAGACGTCGCGTTCATTGCGGCTCTTCTCACTATGCTGCATCCGCGCTGGACGCCGTCAGCACTCATCGACGCAGTTGTGACGAATAGGAATGGCAAGGCATACCTTGATGTCGGAGGGGAGGGGGTCGGCTTTGAGGTGAAGAAGCACCGAGCCAAGGCGATGAAGCACGAAGTGCTGGACGCGCTGTCTTACGAGATCCTGTCGACAATGATCGACTATTCAGCCGATGTGCGCCCACGATTGCCCGCCGACCAAGCGATCGCGCGCCGACTGTTCCTTCCGCATGGAAAGGTCGCGGAGCCGGGGGCGATCAGCGTGTCGTTGCCGATCCACTCTCTTGCGGTGGCGCTGCTTTCCGGACGCACCAGTGCCAAAGGCGCCACCTGGCTGGGATCTCTGTATCCTGCGCTGAAGGAGGTCGGTCTAGGGCCCGGCACTATCAGCTTCAAGAAGATCCGGGCCACGGAAGGCGTCCTGGAATGGTTCCGCACCAAGTCCTTGCGGGCGGCCTCCAAGCGGATCGGTAATAGCGAGCGGGTAATACTGGAACACTACATTCCAGATGCCCTCCTGCAGGCGTGGATGGCGCGGTCCGTCCGCCGCTTTCAGAACTTGTGGATCACGGTGGCAGCGGCGGGCGAACCATTCCTGTTGGACGTCACGGACTTTCCTAGCTTGGCAGGGTTGAACGCTTTCGTGGCGGACATCCTGCGGATGCATGCGCCAAGCTCCTCGCCCCTTGCTGCAGAACTGCACCTTCGCATCGCTACGCGAGATAGCATCGGCGTGCCCGACGCACGACGCGGCAACCTGCATGTCTCGTTGAGCAAAGCCTCGCTGTCGACGTTGTACAGCTATCACGCGGCCGCATCAGCATCCGCGGTGCCACGAGCTGCGCTCCGGCAGGTGGATCCAGCAACCGGCGTGGCCCCTGACGCATTTTTGCAGCTCGCTGATTTGCTGCAAGTTCAGCTACCAGTCGATCGCAACCCAGACTATCGGCGCCTCCACGAGCAAGCCATGGCTGAGGCGGCGAACCGCACACGCGTGGCGGCGTGGTCCCAGCTGTTTGTCGGAGGTGCCTATGCCAGTTGTCCATCGACTCCGTGATGCCGAGCAAGCGCTGGCCGGTGCGCTGATCCAACAGGCAAGCGTGGCTGCCCAGGTCTACGACGGTGACTACCGTGCGGCCTGGCTGCTCAGCCCCAGCATTCACTGCGAGGTCTGGAGCCTGCGGCGCAACGATGGCCAGACGCGTCTGGTGGACGGTGTGATCGTCGGCGACAGGAAGTTCGATTGGCGCATCCGTCTTCCCACCGGGCTGCTCCTGACCGACCCACAACACGCGGCATTCTTGCGATCGATGCAACGGATCGCCTTCCTGGCTCGCGCCATGCCGGGCGGGCCTGACACTCTGACGACGCACTTGAATTTTTTGTGGAGCCTCACGTTGTTCGCCAGGTGGATATTTCTGCGAGAAGCGTCGTTGCGGCCAAACGTCCATGGCTTCGCACGCCTCACGCACGACCACTTCTGCGATTTGGTTCGCGATCTTGCCGATGGAGGCGTGTCGTCGGCGTTGCAGTGTCCGCAGCGCTTTTTGCGCTTCGTCTACCCAGCAGCGGTCGGCCGGGATCCGACGACTGCCGAGTTGGGATCGCCACTCGCGCTTGACGACAGTGATTGCAAAAAGGTGGGGGCTTGGTTGCTGCGGTCTGGCTACTTGGTTAAGCGGCATCGTGCGCGGGAGCAGCCGGCGTCGATAAAGCTTAAAAATATTGCCGACGCACTCGGCACGGACGTTCGCTCGATCACCAACCCGAGGTTCGTCGTGTTCCTGACTCAGTTCACGGCGGGCCCGATCGAAGTCAACGGGGCTGTCTTGCGAGGCAACTCCGACACGCGGCGCGAATATGCGTCCCATCGGTCCGCCACCGCCCGCGAGCTCGCACAACGGCCCGCGTCAGAAAAGACCGTGCACAAGTATTTGACCGATCTGAGGACGCTGGCGGCACTGCACCGTCACCTGCCCGAGGCGTGTCCACCCCCTTGCGAGTTCCGTCAACGGCAGTTGCACGCGCTGGTCGCGCGCTCCTGCAGGTTGGCGCAAGCCACCCCGTGGGTGCCGATGAAGATCGCACTGCAGTACACAACTGAATCCCTGCGATGGATTCACGTGTACGGAGCCCCTCTTGTCGACGTATTCCTCAGCACCTATGCCAAGCTATTCAGCGCCGGACTGCTTGGCCCTCCGCCCATTGGCAGCGATGCTCAGAAAGTGGCCGCCTACAAGGCGACCACAGCAGCTCGCGACGCGATAGTCTCGTCTGTTCGGGTACCCGAGGAGCTCGAACCGCTGCATATGCACGGGTGGCAGTCATACGTGCATCTCGACGGTGACGCGGGATTCAGCAAGCTCCGTCAAGCGCCGTCCATGCTGGACGCTGTCATGGTGTTGATCGGATCCATCATGGTGGTCACCGCATCGATGAAGCCCATGAGGGAGTCGGAGCTGCGCCACCTTGGGCGAGGCTGCATCTCGTTCTCGTCTGGCGATGGCTATTGGCTGAGCGCGAAGCAAGGGAAGCGTTCCGTCGCAGGAGTATCGCCGGAGCTTCGGCGACCTATTCCTGCCATCGTCGCTCGCGGCCTGTTGCTTGCGCAGCAACTGACGGATGGGCTAAAGAAGATCATCGGCGTGGAAGATGAATGGTTGCTCTCTAGCTTATTCGCGATGCCTACGCTGAGTCGTTACGAGGCCAAGATCGATAGCGTGATGTCGACCATGCAGTTGAACCAACTGCTCGATACATTTTGCGACCGCGTGGCGATCCCTCCCGATTCGCTTGGACGCAGGTGGTACATCCGCGTCCATGAGCTAAGGAAGAGCTTCTTGATTGTGTTTTTCTGGACCTATCGCCACGCAAACCTGCGGGCCGCGGCATGGATGGCCGGGCATACCGACGTCAGTCAGCTCTACGCCTACCTGCAGGCGAACTTCCCAGGGCAGGAACTCCCCGCACTTGAGGCTGAGTACGCCAGCAGGGTGCTCCGGTCCCAGGGCGAAGGATTTGCTGCCGCAGAGCTCGACAACGTGGAAGTCTTGCACGAGGCGGTATGCCGGAATTTCAAGGTGCAGGACGTGTCATGGATCGACGAACGAGCGCTGCAGGCTTGGTTAGCCACGCGTTTCGCAAGTGGCGATTTCGAGATCCGGCCTTACAGCCTCCACGTTCGCGGCGGCGAGGCCGAGGTACACATCGCGTTTCGGCTGCGGGGATCCTAATGAAGGCCCACCGAGCTGTGAGCAAGCGAGACAGTGCGTTAGCCAGGTATCGGCTGCTGTGCCAAGCCTTGTCCGGAATTCCGGACGTGCCGAAGCAGCTGCAGCAAGGGTGCGGCACGCAGGCAGCGTTCGCGGCGATGACCATCGGGTCGCTAGGTATTGAGCGTGTCGCGCTGAACACGTTGAAGGCTTCGGCGGACGCTTCCATCGAAATCGGAGGATGGATTCGGCTAGATCGGATGCGGCGGCAATACAAGCAGATGCGCAAGACCTCGCGAAAGCAACTTGGAGGCGCCCAGCAGGCTATGCCCGCCGCGGAGGCCTTGGCACTGGAGCGCCGCGTGCGGATCCGCCTGGAGGTGGCGTACATCGACTTGTTGAACAAGCTGATGCAGCTGGCAAGGACACACGGTGAGCTGGAGGACTTTCTTCAGCGCCATCGAGCAGGATTCGCACTTAAACGGATGAAGACCATCACCGGGGGGCGTCATGACGCGTAGCGGCGAGAGTTGCTTCACGCTGCTGCGATCCGTGGACGTGTCGGTGACGGGCCAGCCAAGTGCGGCGATCGGGGGCTATCAGGCAACGCGTGAGGTGATGTCTGCAGGCTTTTGTGTCCGGTGGCCCGATGGCACGCCGTGTACCTTGATTGAGGTTTACCTAGTGCATCGCTACCGTAACGGCGCAACGGTACAGGCTGCCGATGGCGGAAGTTTGCGCACGATCGCGTCCAAGTTAAGCCACCTCATCCGGTTTTGCTGGGACACGGGGTGCGACTTCTGGGAGTTGGATGACGACCGCTACTTCCAGTTCATCAAGGGCTTGTCGCAAGCACGCCGTCGCGATGCGCCAGCGCTCCCCTGCCGCGACGGAAACACTGTGCGCGCCATCTCTGGAGAATGTGTCACATTCTTGAAATGGCTCCAGGACTTTCTCGGATTCCGGGACGACCTGATTGGTGACGATTCGAATTTTCGGATTCGGCTCAAGCCGGAGCGTGGCAGGCCGGGGCGGCGCGGGCATGGCCAGGGTGGAGGCGCATACCGGCGGCTTCCCCCGATCGACACTCGAGAGCCCAAGCGCCCAATGCCGACCGCTCATCGAAACCGGCTGTGGGATGCAGTGTCAGCGATGCCGACCCCAAGGGTGAAGCCGGCCTGGTGCACGACGCCGCAGGATGGCGAATGGCTTTCCTCGTTCCTGAAAAGTAGGCGCGAGCTGTTGCTGTATCTGCTCGAAGCCACTGGTGCACGGCCCGGCGAGCTGGCCAGGCTAAGCGTGACCGCCAACGCCGATTGCTACAAGACCAAGAAGCTGACGCTGCCGACGCTCAAGCGCCGACGCGTCGTTCAACGGGTTATCGATCTCCAGCCGGACTTGGCTATGCGCTTGGAGCTCTTCATCTATGGGTATCGCGCCACACTTCTGCTGCACGCGCAACATGCGGGCGGCGTGCGCAGCGGCGACGACCGTGTGTTTCTCGGCTGCCAAGGGCGGCCGCTGGATGAGCGGGCCCTAGCGTCGGATTTCGCCCGGATTGTCCGGGTGGCACATCTTGACGGCGTACAGAGCTGCATGTCGATGTTTCGGCACCGCTTCATCACCAAGCAAGTCGCCATCCACCTGCAGACGTTCCTGTCGAACAGTGGCGCGGTGCGCGCCTTGGTTACGGAAGCCGACTATCGATCCATCCTCAAGAAGGTAGCTGTCGTGACCGGCCATGGTGACCCCGAGAGTTTGCTTGCCTACATCGATCTCGCGTGGGATGAACTGGGAGCGTTTCATCGCGTGGAGGCGGCGCAGCGGATCGAAGCCGTGGTGGACGCGACTATGGCGCGAGTGATCTCACTGTGCGGCGAAGTGCGCCGACGCCATGGCCGCGTCCCTTCGATCGTGGAAAAGGCGCTTGAAGCACTTGAAGCCTTGCGACGGGACGTCCACGAAGCGTTGGGCGCCGCACATCCAAACCAGCCAACAATGCTTTGATCCGGTTCGACAGGCCGAGTCTTTGCTTACGCGAAGCCACGCGTGCGGGGATAATCGGCTACCAGCGTTTCAAAGTGCGCCGAGCGCATTGTCCGCTGAAGATTCGTTGGAGGTGGCGTCTAGCGCTTGCCTGCCTATGCTGCCATTAGGCGCATATGCCGACACGGACAAGGCGAGCACCGAGGCGCTGGATACCTACACTTCGTGGACGACAACAGCGGGTTCATCACGACGGAGCAGATTCCGGCTGACGACTGGAAACGCCTGCACGTCATCGACGTGCGCGATGCCGGCCAGTTCGACAAGCAACACATTCCCGGCGCGGTGAACGTCGAATGGCGCCGGGTCTTTGCCGAGCGCGCACAGCTGCCAAAGGACAAGACTATCCTGCGCTACTGCAAGGCCGGGGTCTTCTCGGCCCAATCTGCGATGGCGCTGCGTCTGGCAGGCCCCGAGAGCGTCTGCATCTGCAAGTAGAACTCATCCGAGGTCTGGGCGCCAAGCGCGGAGTGCGGTAGGCGGACGTTGGAGAACTCTATGTAGCGCGTTAGCTGCTGCCGCGCATCGCTGACCGATTCATAGGCACGCAGGTACGGCAGCGGCTTGCTTCCTCAGGTCGATGCAGCCGGCTGGACCGGAAACCCTAGAACCAGGGCGACTCCGTTGGCACGGTTCTCGGCATGAAGCGTGAGGCGCATGGCCAGACCATAGATGCGCGACGCGAACAGCCCCAGTCCGCTGTTGCCAGGCTGATCGCCGCCCGACACGCCGAGGTCAAAAATCCGGTCGATGTCGGCGTCTGGGATCGACGCCCCCTGATTGAACACGGTCAGCGTCAGCGCCTGGTCGCTGGCCACCAGCTGCAGTTCGATGTCCGTGCCCGGCCTGCGGTGGCGCGCGGCGTTCTTGATCAGGTTGTCAAGGATCTGCTCAAGCTGGATGGTGTCGATGTCTGCCAGCACGCCGTGCGGTGGGCCCACGTAGATCACGGGCTGACCATCGTCCCGCAGGTTGGCCGCGAGCCGACCCGCGAATCCGGCGACGTCATGTGTGCTGATGACGATCTCCCCGTTGCGCAGGCCGTCTTCGACGGACGTTGCTTCGTAGAGCGCGTCCACGGCCCTGCGCACCCGTGCCAGGTCCTTCTGGACCTCTGGGTTGTCCTTAGTGCGGGTGAGCAGTGACGCCAGCGGCGATCGGATCTCATGGCCAATGGCGTCGAGGATCGCCTGACGAGCCTGCACGTGGGCCTCGGCGAGTCGCAGCCCCTCTGTTCGAAGGCTGTCTTCCAGTCGGTGTCGCCGAAGGACATGCGTGTTGCGCAGCCGGTTCTTTTCGAGCAGCGCGTGAAAGACGCGGCCCAGCGTGCCAATCTCATTTTTCTGGGTGGCAAACGGCTTGAGGCTGCCGCCACCACGCGGGCGCACGGCCATCGAATAGGCGGCGCCCCGCAAGCGCAGCAGCCGGACCATGTAGAAGGCCCAGTGGACTGCCAGCACGGTGATCAGCAGCAGGGCCAAAGCCATCCACGCGAACGCTCGAGTGGCCAGGTCTGGAAGCGCGGCCGGCGTCTTCCTCAGCGACGCGGTCGCGTCGACGAGGCCTGCAACGTACAACGGTTGCTTGGCACTCAGCGGCGCGGTGTCAAAGCGTGGCCGCGAGAGCGCCTTCTCGGCCAGCCAGTCGGCGAAGCGCTGAAACCGGCCCTGAAGGCGAGGGGACTCAGCGCTCTTGGCAGTGTCGGATCGCCACACGATGCGTTTGGTCCGATCCGCAGTCAGCGCCGTGACCTCGAGCAGCGCGCGGGAGGGCACCGCGGCCAAGTAGGCCTGCGACAGGGAGACCAGTGGCGTGCCGGGGCGGCCCGGCGCGACCTCATAGGCGACGTGCGCCTGGTCGCCGGCTTCGTCCACGTCGTAGACCTTAACGCCGACCTTTATGCCCCTGAGCAGCTGCGACGGCCAGGCCGCGGTATCCGCTGCGTTGGGCTGCAAGATGGTCGAGTCGATCCGGCCGACCAGGGTGACGAAGCCCTTGGCAACGCTGCCCTCGTCCTGCACCACGCTCTCGAACGCCTGGCCGCTGACTTGTCGGATAGGCCTGCCGCCGTCGTCGTTCTGAAAGGCCGCCAACTCATGCACGCCGTCGAACCGGCTCAGCTGTGACGCGTATCGGGCCCGCGCCAGCGGCGGCGACTGGAACGTCAGCGTGAACCGTGTTTCCCGGGCGCCGGCAAAGGTGAGGATCAGGCGATTGACGTCGCTCAGCGGCCTACCGAACCTATGCCGATGGATTTTGTCAGACGGGTACCTGAGCGAGAAGTAGACGAACCGACCCGAGGGGTCATTGGGCACCGCCGCAAAACAGCCCTGCAGGGCAGGTATCGGCACGCCCGTCTGTCGCACCGCGGGGAATTCGACCTGGCAGGCCCTCGGGCCCTCCCAGTTCACCTCCGACGCCTTGAAGGTCTTGGCGTTGCCCGTGTGCAGGAGATAGCTGAAGAAACTTCGGCGCAGCGTGTTGACTTGCAGCGGCCGCTTCGCTTGGGAAAACTCCTCGGGGTTCTCCAACAAGCTGGAGCCATCGGGCTCACGGATGCTGAGCAGAAACTGGGCCAGCTGGCCGCGCAGTTCCGACTCCTGCACGCGCTGGTCCTTCTCCCGGGCCGTGGTCACCAGGTCCACGACGGCCAGGCCGATCAGGATCACCAGCATGGCGATCATCGCCACGCTGCGAAGCGAGAAGTCCCATCGCCGCGCCCAGCGGTGCCACCGGCTAAGGCTCAATCTTCCAGACATAGCCCTTGCCAGGCTCGTTGTCGATGTGATCGAACTGCGGATCGACCTCGCGGAAGGCGCGCCGCGCCCCCGACACGTGGGTGGCCAGCGCCTTGACGTTGGCGGTCGAGCTCAGGTTGGGTAGCAGGCGCTTGTAGCCCACCACGGTGCCCGGTTGCTCGATGAGGCACTGGATGATGCTGAGCTCAGTCATCGTCAATTGAACCGGCTTGCCCTTCCAGAGCAACTTGTTCTTCTTGTCGGCATCGGGCTGTAGCCCCTTGGGCCAACCGTCGGCGCCGAACAGGTCTTTGCCAGGGTCGCCCCGATCCCAGTTCAGGGCGTGCTCGACCTTGTGGACGAAGTCCTGGTCGTCGACGGGCTTGGCCACGAATTCATAGGCGTGCAATGTCAAGGCCAATCCACGAAGATTACCCTCGGGCATGCCGGAGACCACAATGGTCGGCCAAGGCTTGTCGCGCATGTCGCTGAGCAGACCTAGTCCGGCATAGCGATTCTTCGGACCGGTTCCGAGCTCGATGTCCATGACCACAAGATCCAGCGTCTCCCGGCCAAGCAGGTCCTCGGCCTCAGCCTTGGTGAAGGCCTGAAGCACCTCGGCGTCGAAGGACTCGCAGATCAGCGCCTTCAGCCTTTCGCTTTCGATGGCAACGTCTTCAATGATAGCGATGCGGTACATGGGGGTGTCTTCGGGCGGGGCGGGTGACGTACGTGAGCATCGCATGTCTTCTGTTGGCCTTTGCAGGCCGGTGGTTCAGATTTCTGAACCACCCACGAACCTCGGTTCGGATATCTTGACCGTTAGTCAGGAAGTTGACACCTTGCCCTGAGCGGGTCAGCACACCCGCACCCACTATGTCCCAACCTGATCGCAAGAAATCGCAGACTGGTGGCATGAACTACTACCGCCTGCCGAACCTGGCCTGCCGACCATCCCAATGAACGCCCCTGACCTCAACCGCGTCACCACCCCCAAGGTGACAACCGACGCCTCGGCGCGTTTCACCTACCTCACGGAGGCGGTCGCCAAGGCTTTCGAGCCCACGGCCACGCAGTTGGCGGAGCTCGAGCGGGCGTACATGGCCACCGGCGAATATCTGACAGAGTGCCCTGAGTTCGCCGGGACGCTGACGCAGGTCCACGCCCATGGCTCCCGCCAGATGGGCACGATCGTTCGCCCGCTGGATGCTAGCCGCGAGGGCTTCGACATTGACCTGGTGGCGCGCCTATCGCGCGGTGCTCTGGCCCGCTACGGCGGCGACGCCGGTCCGGCCCTGCTGCTACAGCACCTCTTCGCAGCCCTGGGGCGCTACGCTGACCGCCACGGTCTGTCGATCAAGAAGTGGGAACGCTGCGTGACGCTGACCTACGCCGGCGGCATGTGCGCCGACTTCGCGCCCGTCATCGATGATCCGATGCATGCGCTTGCCTTCGGGGAGCACCATGGCCGCATCCCGGATCGCGAGCTGAAGCACTACCTGGCGACAAACCCTAAGGGGTACTGCCTGGGCTTCGACGAGATCGCCAGGGTGACGCCGACGTTCCGCGTCGTTGAAGCGCTGTCGTACGCGCTGGATTCGATCCGCAGGGCCGATGTCGAGGCCCTGCCGGACGCCCAGGACGTGCTGGGCCGGCTGCTGAGCCGCTTTGTGCAACTCGCCAAGGTTCACCGCAACCACGCCTTTACCGACGTTCCCAACGCGAGTCGTTTGGCGCCGACTTCGGTGTTCGTCACCAGCCTGATCGCTAAGGCGTACGCCATCCTGGCGCCCAAGATGCATGAGGGACCGCTGGACCTGTTCCTGGACATCGTCGAGCTCATCCCGTTCTTGTTCGAGCGCCGGGTGTTGGCCGGAGGCGGCGAGCTCTGGTTCCTGGATAACCCTTGCGCACTGGCCGACAACCTGGCCGCGTCGATGAATAACATCCAGCGCCAACAGGCGTTCCGGCAGTGGCACGAGAAGCTCCGTAGCGACCTGGCGGATCTGCTGAAGACCATTGAGGCCGCACAGGGCGCGGACACCGTGGCGAAGGCCGTTGAGTCGGCGTTCGGGGCGCGTGCCGGCCAGGCCGTGCTGGCCCACACCGCCCAGCGGCGTGACGGCCTGCGCTTGGCGGGCAAGGCGGCCTTCATCGTCGGCGGCGTTTCGTCCATCGTGACACCGGCCCGCGCGCACACGTATTTCGGCGGCGCCCACGCATGATCCCGTCCCTACCATTGCCGTCGCTGGCGCGACGGCACGCGGAATTGCAGGCGTTGACGTGGCCAGGATCCTCACTGCGGCTGATCGGCGGGCGCGAGTTGCGCTTCGAGTTCAACGTGGCACCGACGCCCCTGTCTCGGATGTACCGCTGCCTGCTGAAGCTGACGGTCGCGCGCGCGCCAGAGCTGCTGGTGCTGGACCCGAGCCCCTGCATCCTGGCGGGAGCGAGGCCAGTGCCCCACGTCTACCCGCACAAAGGGCCTGGCACCAAGCTGTGCTTGTGGCTGCCCAGGGCCCACGAGTGGTCTGCGTATATGAAGCTCACCGAAACCTATCTGCCGTGGGCGGCAGAGTGGCTCGACTACTTCGAGGAATGGCTGGTGACGGATGTTTGGACCGGCGGTGGCGAGCACCCTCAACCCAGGCACAGACGATGGTCGCGGACCAGTGGAGTCAGAATGTGAAGACAGGAGATGCCTTGAACACGATCATCGAGACCCAGAACCAACCGAAGATGCTGTCCTTGCTGCGCGCCAGGAGCCGCATCTATTCGAGAGCTAAGCGCATCCAGGGCAGCATTGTGCTGGTCACGCTGTCGCTGCCGGTATTCAGCCTGGCTGCGGCCACCTGGTTTCCGGCCGCGAAGGCCTACATCACCCTCGTCTCGCTGTTCATCGGGCTGTGCGAGATCCTGATCCTCGACCGGTGGCACAAGGCGCGCATGAAGTGCGCGGCCAAACTTCAGGAGGAGTTCGACTGCGCTGTGCTGGACATGCCCCCGAACGATTTCCTGGTCGGCGGCAACGTCGACCACGAGGAGGTTTTTGAGCTGTCGGAACAGCCGTTCGACGAGGAACGCGAGCGCCGGCTGAGGGACTGGTACCCTGTGGCCGTCAACCAGGTGCCCCTGCCCGTCGGCCGCATCCTCTGCCAGCGCGAGAACCTGCTGTACGACAGCAGCGTGCGCAAGACGTACGGCGCCGTGCTGTCCTTGGGGCTGCTCGTGCTGATCGTGTTCCTGAGCCTGTGCAGCCTGGCGATGGACCTCAAGCTGGAGGCGTTGATCCTGACCGTCCTGGTGCCGGCCATGCCTATCATCACCTGGGCGCTGCGCGAGAAGTACCGGCAGGGCGACACCATCGACACGCTGGTGCGCCTGAAGGCCGAGTCCGAGAAGCTGTGGAAGACTGCAGCGGCCGGCATGAACGGGGGCGCGGCCGCAGAACGATCACGCGAGCTGCAGGACGCCATCTTCAGCCACCGTGTGTCCAGCCCGCTGGTGTTCGATTTCCTCTACCGCTATCGCCGCAACGACCTGGAGGCACAGATGAACGCCGGCGCGCAGCACTTGGTGGGCGAATACCTCAAGAAGAACGCGGCCGCGGCCTGAGGACGGACGCCACATGCAAGCGCTTCGACGCCCCCAGTTAAACATGCTCGCGCTATCGAGCCGCATCCAGCCGCTGGACACCGAACTCTCGGCCGCGAAGCTGCATCGCGCCTCGGTCAGGTCGCGCCTGGAGAAGGCGTTCGCGGTCTCGGCCGTTCAAAATATCGGTAGCCATTGCCGGGGCACCGCCATCAGGCGCTACAGCGATCTTGACGTCATGGTGGTGCTGCGCAAGGAGGAGGTGCTGTGGGGCGGCAAGCTGGTATCTTCGGACACCGTCATCCAGAACGTGTTGGCCGAGCTGCGCGGTCGCTTCACCACCTCTTCCATCCGCAAGGATGGCTTGGCCGCGGCCCTGGCCTTCGGCAGCACCCGCCAGAGCCTGGATGTCGTGCCGGCGGTTTTCTCACGCTTCGACAAAGGCGGGCAGCGCCCGGTTTACCTTATCCCCGATGGTGCTGGCGGTTGGTTCGAGACGAGCCCGCAGGTCCATGATCGGTACTTCGCAGCGGCGCAGCAGGCCAGTGGCAACAAGCTGCGCAAAGTCTCGCAGCTGATCAAGGCGTGGAAGCATGCGCGCGCCGTCTCGCTGCCGATCCGCAGCTTCTACGCCGACATGGTGTTGGCCGCTTCAGGGATCTGCGTGGGCGCGAAGACGTACGGCCAATGCCTTCACGACTTCTTCGCCGTCTTGTCGCGCGGTGCCTGTGGCTACCTGCAGGACCCTTGTGGCATCGCCGGGCAAATCGCGGCAACGGACACGCAAGCCCAGCGGCAGGCGCTGGTGACGGCCATCGAGTACGCCTGCAGCCACGCCGCGGCCGCTCTGACCGCGCAGGACCGAAACGATGTCCAAGAGTCCAACCGGCAGTGGAATCTGGTCTTCAACGGCACGTTCTAGGGGCAGGCCGCGGCCGAGCCGGCGCCGCACGTCGATCTGCGGCATCCCCTAACAACGAGGCTGACGGTTCAGAACTTCATTTCCAGGCTGCGCTGCATGAGGGTGAAGCGCGGCCGCCGGCCTGCGTCGTGACGATCTTGGTGTCAGTCATTGGCAGCCAACTGGTCGAATAATCCTGCGTCAGCAGGTCCCCGCCGAGGTCCAGTTGGATTCACGATGCGGAACAGCGCAAAGCTTTCCATGAATAGTGTGGGCAAGAGTTTCGTTCGATGCCTCAAGTGTTAATCAGTAACCAGCGCGTAGGCGGTGTGGTCGGATTTCAAGCTGCTTTCGCCCAGCTGAAGCTGTAACGAAAGACCTTGACGGCCTGAGCGGCATCGGCCCCCATGCGCACGAACTCACCACAGCCTGCAAGCGGGCAATCTACCCGTCGCTCGCCCGCTTGCTCTCTGTGCTTTCCAGCCAGCGACGTATCTGATCTTGAACGGTTTGTTCCGATATCCCGAGTAAGGGGTCGCACACAATGACCGAATCTTCGAGGCCCGCAGGACATTCAGCCGGCATGTCGTCCAAGACAATGTAGCTGGTGATCCGAACCTCCAGGCGTAGGAATTCTTGGATGGCAAGACCTCTCGGCCCAGGTGGAACGGCCCCAAGGAGCCGACTTCCGAGCGGACCCATGAACTCGCGAAGGTAGTCCGAAGAGTGCACATCTCTCCAGCTTGAGTGCACGACCAGCTTCACATCTGGACACTCCTGTAGGAGGTTAGCTAGGATGGGGAGCCATTCAAATGGCATGACACGGCCCGGATCTCCACCTGAAGGGTGCAAGACGCCGTCGAAGTCCAAAAAGATCGCCCTCAAACGTCTCTCCTCAGGATTCACTTCGCTCCGCGCATGGCGGGGTCCGCGCAATGCGAAATACGAGCGAGCCCCGTCTAGCGGCCTCATCGCGAGACAATGTGCATATGGGATCAAGTTAGCCAATCGTCCACGAGCATGCTCGCCGACAACATGCAGGACTTCCCGACGCTGCTCACTGCGCGAACTCCTCGGAGTTAATCGCTGGCTCGGCCAGCGCTCGACGAAACATCTTGAGGCAGCGCTGACCAGCGCCGGGCTCGTCATCCCCGGTCCACATCAGCACGGCCGGGCTTGCTGAATAGCCCTTCAGCGTGCCATCTGCCGAGTAGTGAACCTCATGAACAGCGCACCGTGCGTCCGCTCCCTGACCGAACTCGATGACACGCAGATTCCAGTATCCGCGCGTGCGTGCTTTCTTCATCGCATCTCCATTGATTTGCTGTTGCGGTACCAAATCAGCGCTCGAAGCCCTCGGCTGACCCGACCGTTGCGCTTACGAGCGTCACGAAGTGCTTCGCACATCTCGACGCTGCTGAACGGGATCACGCGCCGACCTCGATCACGAGATGGGGATCGAACTGTCGGTTCTCGAGGCCTTGGCTGGGACGCCCGTAGCCTGCAGGGTTCGCCTTCACTTTGCAGCCGGCGACCTCATAATCAAAGCTGTCGTGAACGTGACCATGGAGCCACAGATCTGCTTGCCGCAATAGCTCCGTCAAGTCACTGGCGAAGCCAGGGTTGATTCGACTCTCCACATAACGCGGATGAACGCTCCATGGATGCGGCGCGTGGTGCGTCACAACGACCGTGGCGCCTGGCCACGGCTTGGCGAGCTCGGCCGCAAGCCAGGCCCTGGCGGTTAAGTGATCCGCCAGCGTATCTGCTGGTCGAAGTGGCGCTCCATGACTGCGAATCGCGAAATAGTCGTTCAGCCCTTGCGCGACTTCGGCCTTGGCCGTCGACTGGGGAACGTCGTTGAGCTTGAAATCCGTCCACAGCGTGGCGCCAAGGAACCTCACGCCATCCAGTTCGAAGGAATCGTTGTCGAGGAACTGCACGCAAGTCCCAGTTGCAGCGCGCCGGAGTTCATCGCGCGTACGCCGCCAGTCGCGGCCGTAGAACTCGTGATTGCCCGCGACAAGCACCACCGGCACTGGCCAATCGGCGAAGGTTTCGACAGCTCTGGCGCCTTTGTGAATATCCCCGGCAAGGACCAGTACGGGGCCGCTCAAACTCGAGATGCAAATCAGAGGCAAATTGAATCTTCATCTCATCCTTTCCGCGACGCTGTCGGTGCACGTTGGCGTCGCAAGTCTTCGCAAGACTTCTTCCCGGCCCGCGGACCAAACGCAGCAAGAGTGCGTACGGCGCGTCGGACTCGCGTCGATAGCAGTCGACCGTTCCAAGTTCGTTTCGGCACGACAGTCATCAGAATGCCCTTCGTTGTCTTGCAGAAGTACAGCCGCTGGCCGAGCTGGTAGGTCGCCATCGAGGGCGGCAAGGTCACCACCCGGCCGCGTCTCACGATGCTGGTCTCTGATGGGCCTCGGCATTTCTTCAGCATTGCCATGTTCATATCTCTTGAGGAAGCGTGACCGCGTCGGGGTCGAGGAGAACGTCGTCACCAATTCAGTTAGCCAGGGGTCCTTCCAAGCTCCTTGCAGTACGGGCGCGACGGCTTCATGAACAGCGCGTCCACCCACTCCTGTCGATGCTCCGCGACGATTCCCCCGACAGGAAACCACTCACCGCATGGGAGATGCCGACTAAGGCGCTGGGCTGCGGCTTGTTGGCGCAGACTCGCCGGGAACGTACCGTCAACGATTGCCTCCATGAGTTGGCAGGCGCGTTGCAGCGCTTGAAATCCTTCGTTGACATCTCGCATGGTCATGTCATGCAAACGCCGGCCAAGCTGACGATTGCTTGGCATGGTTAGTAGCAATCGGTGCGCCTCAGACCGCGCCATAACCGGCACGCTGGTGTCACGCTGCAGTCGTTGCAGCGCCGGCCGCAGTCGACGCAAGGCATCGCGCCGCTGCCTGCGATGACAACGGCTGGCGGCACTTGTGCGCTCAGGCTGCGCAAGTCGGAGCAGGCCCATGCGGCCTGGCGGGCGGTCGAGATACATCGCGGTCCAAGCGCTTGCGTCGTTGGGACTCCTGATGGCGGAACTCATTTCCCGGCACTCCGGGAAATGCCGCGCGATGCGCTGCACCCGAACGGCCAACTTCGTTACCCCCTGCGAAGACAGATCGTCCAGCAGTGCCCTGGTTCGTTCGATGCTTCGGACGGCCAGCAATAGCGCAAAGCCATGGAGATCCAGAAGCCGGTTCTCGATGTCAGGAGGTCTGGGGTATGAAGTCAGCCGCCACGCAGCGAGTTCGCGCACATCCGATCGCGTGGACTCGTCCTCGGCCAAGTCTCGCAGCAGATCCCGAGCCCAGGAAAGGGCACGAAGCCTTTCGTCAAAGGTCGTCATTTCGTGATCCCTGGTGGTTCACGGGGGTTCGGGAAGGTCCAAGCGGGCAAACGCAAAGAGGTCGCGTCCCGCCACATGTTCGCAAGTGATTGCGTTCCACGCCTCTCGGGCGATCAACGCTTCCGTCGTCTCCGACCAACGTACCCCCGGTGCCGCCACTTGCGGCTCAAGGCCGACCAGCCTGGCAAAGTTCTGTCTGGCCTCCGCCTCGCTCGCGTAGCGCCCGATCAGGACGCCTCGCCGGACAAGGCCGTCGACCTGGATCTCTGACGTAACCGTCCAGGTTCCTGCAGTCATGCAAACCTCCTGAGCGCTTCGAAGCTGAACAATGCTTGATCCATGGGCCGCCCCCGATCCCAGCTCAGTGCGTTGACGGCCGAGGCATGGCGGAGTCGTTGACCCCGTCCGGCGCCGCAGCGCGCCCCAACAGATCTTCAACCCGCAGCGCACGCCGCCCGTCGAGAAGCGCATTCGCGATGGCTCGATGCAGCACACGGTGCATCGTTCTGGGTGTTCCCATGAGCGCAAGTTGCTGGATGATTTCTCCCTTTGGGGACTCAAGGAGCTTGTCGCAGCCAAGGTCCCGATACAGCGTCTTGGCGATGCTCTTGGCAATCGACACCGCCTCACGCGGCGTCGGCGGCGCCATGTGAATGATGTGAAAGCGCGAGAGCAGCGCGGCTGACAGCCCTTTGAGCGAATTGCAGGTGCCTACGTAGATCACGTAGCTGGCATCGAACGTCACGTCGTTTGACTTGTCCTGGGCATGCCTGGCCGACGCCGGCTCCAGAACGTTGAGCAGGGCATTGACCGGTTGGTACGTCGCGTTCTTTGGAGCCTTGTCGAGCTCGTCGAGCAGCACCACAGGATTGGCGAACTCGCCTTCGACGATCTCCCGGTAAAGCGTACCCGGCTGTGCGTTGCTCCAGTGCTTGTCGCTGCCCTGGAGGAAGCAGGTGGCTTCCGCGGTTTCTAACGCGTGGACAGTGAGCGCTGTGCCGAACACCTCGACGAGCTTGCGCACGATGGCGGTTTTTCCGATGCCCGGCGCGCCAACGAGCAAGACCGGCTGAACTCTTACCGGTTTCTGCGTCGCTTTGGCGAGCGCGCAGGCTGCCATGACGTGCTGCACCAGCTCGCGGCAATTGGGATAGTCTGCGGCGATCGAATCCAGGCGCGCACGCCAGTCTCGGCGCAAGCCGACCAGTCTGGCCGTGCCACGCTCCTGCATGGCTTGCAGCTGTTCTGCCTCAGCCTTCTGTTCTGCGCTCTTGGATTTTGGGCGCAACGACCACGCGCGGCACAGCTTCTCGAATTCCTCTGGCGAAAGCACCTCGACCATCTTCCCTTGTGGTCTGGGCTTCGGCTGTTTACGCGGAACTGGCGGCTCCGGATCAGGCGTAACCGACCGCTCGGCGACCACCGCCAACTCGGCCGCGTCTCTCGTCTGAATCAACTCGGCGAGATTTGGAGGCACCGGAACAGCGGCATTGATGAAGAGTCTTTGGGCCTCAGCAAGCGTTTTGGCGTCGCCGCCCGTTCGGCGCAGTTCCATGCGAGCCAGATTGATCTCTGACGCGAGTCGAGCAGGCAGCAGCACATGCCTGATTGCCACTTCATGCCAAGAACCGTCGGTCATGCCATCCAGATACTGATAGTTGGGATCGTCATCGGCTGTTGTCGCCATAAGTCAGGGTTGTCTGAAATCTACGCAGGTATGGACGTGTTGGCGATGCTGACCACCAAACGACGGGATAGCACGTCCCCTACGAAGCGAACACTTCGATCGCAGCAGTGCTCCCAGCCGAACACGTCCTTGAATACGAACACCTCGCGGGCCTTGTACGCGCCTCTCCAGATGGAGCTCACACGCCGAGACTCCCACCGGGAGTTCCCGCCGGACCGCGACGGCATCCAGCAGGTAACCTGCTCCAAGCGTTCCCGCGGAAACGCCTCTATGCGGCGTATGAGCTTGAAATCGCTCGGCGTGCAGACGGTTTCACAAAATCCTCCAGAAACGTCAGCCCCAAGAAACTTGGCCATGAACCACTGATGTCGTGATCCGCGTCGCATTGCGCGCCAGAACGGAGCATCAGCGCCGTACGCTTCCGCTGAACTTGGCGGCTGAAGCATTGAGCGAGTTGAAAACATCATCGTTGGGCAGGCCAATCCTTTGATCTTGACGAGGCTGATGTGAACACTGTGCGGTCAGGCGTTACCGAGTCGGTCCGTGCTTGACCCCGCCTGGGATGACCCCATGATCTCGGCGCGGGAATACGGTATATATGCCGCAATCTATTTTGATGGCCTAGGAGACGAATCGCAAAGGGATCGAGCTGCGACGCCCAACTGGAAGGGCCATACATGCGCTTTTTGGATATTGCCAAAACCGGACTAGCGTTGCGCTGAAGGTCCGATATGCACAAGTCTCTCTACAGCCGACCCAATGAGGTCTTTCTAGCCCTGCTTCGCGGCACGCGTATGGCGCGTCAACTGAGGCAATCAGACTTGGCGATACGGCTGGGGCGGTCTCAAGCGATCGTAAGCCGCGTAGAGTCAGGTGCGCGCCGAATCGACGTCGTCGAGTTGTTGGTGTGGCTGAATGCACTGGACACAGACATTGTCAGCTTTGCCCAGGAGTTGCACCACCATCTGGAGGTCAGCACCATCCGAACGAACCTCAGCACAAACAAACGGCCACGGCTTCTATCACACGAGTGATAGTCAAGTCCGAGAACTTCGACGCCTAACAGGCGGCTCCGCCAACAATTGTTCGGCCTGCTCCAGCAATGCCGCTCCTGGCATCCCGAGAGCGCGGGCAATGCGAAGCAATAGTCCCACCGTGGGTTGCCGCTCGCCTCGCTCCAACTTGCCATAGTAGGAACGGTCAACTCCCGACAACAAGGCAAAGCCATCCTGGGAATGCTCCTGCGCTTCGCGGGCCATCCGAATGACTTGCCCCAGCGCCCTCGCAACTTCCGGCTCAAACGAGGTCGAACGTCGTGGTTTGTCGGAGGGTCTGTCTGCGTGCTTGCTCACGGCGCACAGATTCGCCGGCCGGCTTCTTTGTGGCCACGGCATATATGCCGTTTATGTCGAACTCACGATCGTGCCAGCGTCTTGGCCACATCCCGACCAGCTTGGAGTTGGCCTGTGCGGTCAGGCGCCCGCTGACAACCGCTGGCGGACAAGACACATCAACGTGCCGGCATCGCCGATCACGCCCGCGATTTGGAACACGAGCATCATGCTCAGAGCCAGGCTGATGTATTGCTGGAGGACTGCGCGCGTGCGCGGAGGCAGCAGGCTGGCCCAGTGCCCTTTGGCCCGCAGGCATTGCCCGGAGCGCAGCCAGGCGGCTTCCTTCACCATGCGGTGGCTGAGAACTGCTTTCACAAGTGCGCCGGATGCGGCGTTGACGCAGGTCAAACAGCAATCTCGTATCCGGATCTACTCTGAGTCAAACAGAATCTGCTCTGTCTCGCCAGCACTTCATCATGTTCAGCGATCGCCGACGTCTCCGCCGATGGGCAGCCCAGGTGCTGCTCTTGTGGCTGTTCGGTCTTGCTACGGGCGTGGCCAACGCCTGCGCCCTGGGTGAGGCGGCGTATGACGTGGCAACGACGGCCGCCAACCTCGATAGCCAGGTGCACCACCACGGCGACGAGCACGATGATGCAGCCAAGGTCAACTGTTTGGACTTCTGCGAGAAGTCGTCGATTGGGGCCCCGCAGCTGAAGGTTGTCGTCGACGGCTTGGGCTTGCTCGGTTTCGCACTACCGGTTTCCGGCATCCTGTCGGTCTCAGACCCGGCCGAATCCATAGTCGGCCGGCTGGTGGTCGATTCCCCACACCTGCCCGGCGGGCCTCCGCCGCGCATCGCGTTCCAGCGCCTAGCGCTTTGACGCGTCCGGACGCGGCGCGGATCTGATCCGCGCCGCGTTCCGCCGTCTGTCCGCCCGGGAGCCCGCCGCGGCTCTGCTCGACGACGGCAATCCTCCCTGGTCTCCATACCGTTTCCTTCCATTCATCAGGAGCCTTTCCATGCGCACCCCCCTCGTACTGCTGTCGGCTTTCGCCGCATTTGCATTTGCCTCCGCCTCCACGATGGCACAGGAGAGTTCCGCGATGCCGCCGGCCGCCACCCCCGCTGTATCCACACCCATGGACTGTGGCGCCAGCACCATGAAACGTCATGATCATGGCGCCGAGCGCAATGTCCCGTCGTCGAAGTCCATGCCATGCGCGGCACAGGCAGCTGCCTCCGGCGCGAAGACCGTGCCCAAGCCGACTCACGACCACGCGAAGTTCCACAAGAACCAATGACCGATGCGTCACGCCAACCTGGAGGCACATATGAATCAATCGCATGAACAAGGTAACGACCGTCCGTCTGGCCCGAACTGGTCGCGCATCAACCAATGGGTGCTGTGGATCGGCTTGGCCGCGGCGGTCGTCTGGATGTTCTTCCGCCACAACGCGCACCTCGGGCAATTGCTGCCATTCCTGATCCTGCTTGCCTGTCCGCTGATGCACCTGTTCGGCCACGGCGGGCATGGCGGCCATGGCGGGCATGGCTGGCATGGCGGCGGGCCGGACACAAAACCCAAGGATGACGCTGACCAACGCCCTCCCGGTGGACAAGGCGGCCACCAACACTGAAATCACAGGAGTATCGAAATGGAATCCACTGAACTCAAAGTCGACGGTATGACCTGCGGGTCCTGCGTCTCGGCAGTCACCAAGGCGCTCAAGCGTGTGCCCGGCGTGCAGGAGGTCGAGGTCGATCTCAAAAGTGGCATTGCGCGTGTCCGCGGCGAGCACGCCGCGCACCAGTTGGCGGAGCTGGTCGCTGCAGTCGGTGAGGCCGGCTACGGCGCTGGCGCCGCGTCGGGTGCGCCAGCCGCGCGCCAACACGCGGCCGGCGGGTGCGGCGCCGAGGTGGCGTCCAAAGGCCGTGGCAGCTGCTGCTGCGGGTGAGACACCATGCCGACACCGAATGCTGCTGCCATGATTGAAGCTGCTGGCTTTGAGCCTGGCCGCCTGCTCGCCCGCTACTGGTTGGACGTGCTGTGGCGCAGCGTCGCGATGGCCGAAACAATGCGTGAGCGCGCGGCCAACATGAGCGCGCACGAGGCGGCGGGCATGCCGCCACTGCTGCACTTCGAGTCCGAGCCGGTGACGGACGGACGGGATCTTGATCCACCGTCGAATTACCGGCTTCTGCGTATCACGCGCTGCGGCACCGATGCGCTCGAGGAATACGTGCGCAAGGGTGCCGCGCCGGTCGTCGTGGTCGACCCGCGTGCCGGCCACGGGCCGGGTATTGGCGGCTTCAAACGCGACTCTGAGGTCGGCATGGCGCTTCTTGAAGGCCATCCGGTTTACTTCGTTGCATTCGACCCGGATCCCGTGGAAGGACAGACGATGGCGGCGGTCGTGCAGACGCTCGCAGCGTTCATCGACTTCGTCTCCAGGCACCATCGTGGCAGGGCGCCGATCGTGTACGGCAACTGCCAGGGCGGCTGGGCGATCACGCTCGCGCTGTCGCATTGCCAGCACCGGGCGGCATTGGCGGTGCTGAACGGCTCGCCGCTGTCCTACTGGGCCGGTGAACGCGGCGTCAACCCGATGCGCCTGCTTGGCGGCTTCACCGGCGGCGTCTGGCCAGCGCACTGGATGTCGGACCTTGGCAATGGCCGATTCGACGGCGCATGGCTGGTGCAGAACTTTGAGGCTTTGCGGCCGGAGGGCGTGTTCAGGAAGTACGACGCGCTATTTGCGCAGCCGGAAGCCGAACATGATCGCTTCCTGGAGTTCGAGCGCTGGTGGAACGGCTACTACCAACTGGCGCGCGAAGAGATGCTGGCCATTGCCGGGGACCTGTTCGTTGGCAACCGGGTCGAGGACGGCGAGGTCGTGGTTGACGGGCATTGCCGTGCAGACCTCAGGCGCATCGGGGCGCCACTGGTCATCTTCTGCTCCTATGGTGACAACATCACACCGCCGCACCAGGCGCTGGGCTGGCTCAAGGTGGTGTTCCCGACAACCGAGGATCTGGTGGCAACTGGCCAGCGTGTCGTCTACCTGTTGCACAAGCAGGTCGGCCATCTCGGCATCTTCGTGTCAGCGGACGTGGCGCGCCGCGAGCACCGCGCGATACTGCATCACGCGGGAGCGATCCAGAACCTCGCCCCAGGCCTTTACGAGATGATTCTCGATGCGGCCACCACCGGCGACGCCGCCGCCGGGGCCCGCTTCGAGCCGCGCCGGTTGGAGGACTTGCCGTTCGACGCCAACCCGGCCGGATTCGACAAGGTGCAGGCGCTGTCCGAAGCCAGCGAGCGCGCCTATGCGCAATGGGTTTCGCCGTGGGTACGCATGGCAGTCACGCCGGAATCAGCGCACCTGCTGCGGCAATTGCATCCGATGCGAGTCAGCCGGCAGATCTGGTCCGAGAAGGCCACGCCAGCGCTGGCCTGCCTGCCATGGATGCAGCAGTGGCTCGATCAGTGGGACGCGCGCGATCCGGACCGCAGTGACAACCCCTGGTACCAGCTGGAGCGCGTAGGCGCGGACGCATGCGACCAGGCCTGGGAGTCGTGGCGTACGAGCCGCGATCTGTGGGCCGAGGTGATGTTTCAGCAACTCTATGCCTGTTGATCGACCGACCGACACAAGGAGTCCAACATGAGGACCATCTCGCTTTCTGCGGCATGCTGGCGACTCGCTGCCGCCACGTGGCTGCTGATGCTGGCCACGATGCTGAGCCCAGCGCAGGCCCAGGGCCGGCTGGAGCGCTCAGGCGTGACGCTCTACTGGGGGCTGGTGCCGGTGGCGGTGGTTACGGACAAGCACGCGCTGGCCGAACTCCACGGCGGTCCGCCGAAGGGCGGCGGCCAAGTGCACCACCTTGTCGTGGCACTCTACGACAGCGCGAGCGGCCGACGCATCGAGGATGCAGTGGTACGCGCGCAGCTCAGTGAAACTGGCATCGTCGAGGAGCCCGCCAAGTACCTGCTGCCGATGACGGTCAACGACCAGGCCAGCTTCGGGCAGGTCTTTGGCGTTGCCAAGGACGCACCCTACCGATTCCGACTCTGGGTGCGGCTGCCCCAGAAGAGTGACGAGATCGAGTTCAGCTTCGACGCCTGGTCGCCACATCGATCCGAGCCTTGAGGGGAATGACATGACGACACCGATGAAGCCCTCCGACACCGGACCGGCATTTGCCTGGCACAAATGGATCTTCTGGCCACTTGCCACGATTGCTCTGGTGTTGCTGGTGCTGGAGCACCGCGCGCACGCGCTCGGCTGGAGCCTGCATGCGTTGCTGCTGGGCCTGTGCGTGGCGCTGCTATACCTCGTGATCCGCGTTGATGGCGGCAGTGGGGACGGCCCCAAGTGACCGCACCCCAGGAGGATGCCATGAAGCAGTAAGAGCCGCGGAACTGCCAACCGCCGCAGTGTCTGCCGTGGTTGCGAACGGTCACGCCAACACGCAGCACTGGCCACCCGAGCCCTATGTCAAAGAGGATTTTCTGATGGACAAGAAGCAGACCTTCTCGCTCTGGTACGTGCTGGCCGCCCTGGTGGGCATGATCCTGCTGCAGGAGTTCGTCACGCCCCAGCACACACAGACGCTGGCTTACAGCGAGTTCAAGCAGGCGCTGATGGCCGGCAAGCTCGATGAGGTGGTGATTGCCGATGGCCTCGCCACCGGCAAGCTGCGTGCCGAAGGGCTCGACCAAATTCTGTCGAAGGAGAAACTTGAGGCGCTCAAGAGCGCGGGCGGTGAGCACGGTTTTGCGACGGTGCTGGTCAATGATCCGAACCTGGTGGCGCAGCTCGACGCGGCAAAAGTGCGCTATGGCAGCGTGCGAGAGAGCAAGTGGCTCGGCGCGCTGATTTCCTGGGTTGCACCTGCACTGGCGTTCTTCGGCATCTGGTGGTTGCTGATGAAACGCATGGGCGGTGGCGGCATGGGGCACGGCATGCTGGAGATCGGCAAGAGCAAGGCCAAGGTCTACATGCAGACCGAGACCGGTGTGACCTTCAAGGACGTGGCCGGCATCGACGAGGCGCGCGAGGAACTGATGGAGGTTGTCGAGTTCCTCAAGAATCCGGATCGGTACAAGCGCTTGGGCGGCAAGATCCCCAAGGGTGTGCTGATCGTCGGCGCTCCAGGCACTGGCAAGACGCTGCTTGCCAAGGCGGTCGCCGGGGAGGCCGGCGTGCCCTTTCTGTCGCTGAGCGGATCGGAGTTCGTCGAGATGTTCGTCGGTGTCGGAGCGGCGCGCGTGCGCGATCTGTTCGAGCAGGCGGCGGCCAAGGCGCCGTGCATCGTCTTCATCGACGAGATCGACGCCCTGGGCAAGGCACGCGGCGTGGGCCTGTCCGGCGGCCACGAGGAGCACGAGCAGACGCTGAACCAGCTGCTCGCCGAGATGGACGGCTTCGACACCAACCGCGGCGTGATTATCCTCGCCGCGACGAACCGGCCCGAGGTGCTCGATCCCGCGCTGCTGCGACCAGGGCGATTCGACAGGCACGTCGCGATCGACCGGCCCGATCTGATCGGACGGCGACAGATCTTGGAAGTGCATGTGATAAACGTCAAACTGGCACCGGCCGTTGATCTCGCCGTGCTGGCAGCGCGCACGCCTGGGTTCGCGGGCGCCGACTTGGCCAATCTGGTCAATGAAGCGACGCTGCGTGCCGCCAAGCGCGACAAGGACGCGGTGGACATGCAGGACTTCGAGGAAGCACTTGACCGCATCGTTGCCGGCCTCGAGAAGAAGAACCGGGTAATGAACCCTACGGAGCGCAAGTTCGTCGCCTATCACGAGGCCGGCCACGCCCTGGTCGCCGAGCTGCGCAAGAACGCCGACCGCGTGACCAAGGTATCGATCATCCCGCGCGGCATCGCGGCACTCGGCTACACGCAGCAGTCGCCGACCGAAGACCGCTACCTGATGCGCCGCAGCGAGTTGCTCGATCGGCTCGACGTGCTGCTGGCCGGGCGCGTGGCCGAACAGCTGGTGTTTGAGGACGTCTCGACCGGCGCGGAGAATGATCTGCAGCGCGCCACCGACTTGGCGCGTCACATGGTGACCCACTACGGCATGAGCGAGGCGCTCGGCCTGGCGACCTACGACGCGCGGCCCGCACCGCTGTACCTGAACGGGCCGACGCTGCCCGAGCCACGAACCTTCAGCGAGCGCACGGCCGAGGCGATCGACGGCGAAGTGCGTCGGCTGCTCGACGAGGCGCGTGATCGAGTGACGCAGACGCTGCGGACGAACCGCGAGACCCTCGAAGCGCTGGCCGTGCTGCTGCTGGAGAAGGAAGTCGTGGACAGGACGATGCTGGATGCACTGCTGGTATCGACGGCAGCACCGACTCGGCTGCGTGTGGCCGCCGTGGCACTGCCGCTGGTGGATGGTGCGTCATGAGCACGCGGCGTGGTTTCCTCCGGGTGGCCGCCGCTGCGGCCCCGCTTGGCGCGCTGAGAGCTCATGCCCAGCCGTCGGACGGCCGCGAGATCCTCGAGAAGGTCGAGAAGTTGCTGTGGGGGAGCACCGTGCAGGGCGAGTACGAGATGACGATCGTCACGCCGCGCTGGCAGCGCACGCTCGGCCTGCGGCTGTGGATGGACCGGCCACGGCGCTCGTTCGTGCGCATCATCTCGCCGGCCAAGGAAGCCGGGATCGGCTCGCTGCGCATCGGCACCGAGATGTGGACCTACCTGCCCAACGTCGAGCGCATCGTCAAGATTCCGCCGTCCATGATGCTGCAGCCGTGGATGGGCTCGGACTTCACGAACGACGACCTCGTCAAGGAGAGCAGCATCCTCGAGGACTACACGCACAAGGTGATCGCTACGGTGCAGCTCGACGGCGCGGCGGTCGTGCAGGTCGAGGCCGTGCCGAAGCCCGACGCAGCAGTGGTCTGGGGCCGCATCGTCTACTGGGTGCGGCGCGCCGACACGATGCCGTTGAAGCAGGAGTTCTTCAGCGAGCGCGGTGAGCGCGTGCGTGTGTTGGCGTTCGCCGACGTCCGGCAGGTCGGCGGGCGGATCCTGCCGACGCGCTGGGAGATGCGGCCCGACGCCAAGCCCGACAACTCGACAACGGTCGTCCTGAAGGACGCCGTGTTCAACCAGCCTGTCGACGACGATGTCTTCAGCCAGCGCAACCTGCAGAAACGATGAGTCACCATGTCCTCCGCCATCGTTCGCGTCGATAAGGCCACCAAGATCTACCAGCGCGACAGCATCCCGGTGCCGGCGCTGCACGAGACGAACCTCGATATCCTGGCGGGCGACTTTGTGGCGCTGGTCGGCCCGTCCGGCTCCGGCAAGACGACGTTGCTGAATCTCATCGGGGGGCTCGACCGGCCGACGAGCGGCCGCATCTGGGTCGCCGATCAGGACATCACGGGCCTCGGCCGCAAGGCGCTGGCCGAGCTGCGGCTACGCCGCATCGGCTTCGTGTTCCAGGAGTACAACCTGGTGCCGGTTCTGTCCGCGCTTGAGAACGTCGAGTACGTGATGCTGCTGCAGGGCGTCGACGAGGCGCAGCGCCGCGCGGAGGCCATGCGACTGCTGGATACGCTCGGTCTGGCGGGTATGGAACACCGCCGCCCGAACGAGTTGTCGGGCGGCCAGCAGCAGCGCGTCGCCGTTGCGCGCGCGATCGCCGCGAAGCCGGTGATCGTGCTGCCCGACGAACCGACCGCCAACCTCGATTCGCAATCGGGAGCGACGCTGATGGACCTGATGCGTCGCCTCAACGAGGAGCAGGGCACGACCTTTGTGTTCTCGACGCACGACCCGATGGTGGTCGAGCGGGCGCGCCGTGTGATCCGGCTGCGCGATGGTCGCATCGAAGCCGACGAGCGGAGGCCAAGGTGATGATCTGGACGCTGGCAGTTCGCAACGTGATGCGCAATCGCCGCCGCTCGGTCATCACGGTGCTGTCGATCGCGGTCGGCCTGGCAGCGCTGACCTTTCTGTGGGGCTTCATCGACGGCATGAACCGGCAGATGATCAACAACACCACGCGCTACTTCGCCGCCGACGCGCAGGTGCACCTGAAGGGCTACCACGACGACCCGAGTCTGGACCGTGCGATCGCGGCCGGCGCGCGCGTGCTCGAAACTGTGCGTGCCGATCCGTCGGTGGCTGCAGCGACGGCCCGCCTCGAGACGACCGTACTCGCGAGTCGCGCCGATCGATCGCGTGGCATCCTGGCCTTTGGTGTCGACCCGGCGCAGGAGGCGCGCGTGACGGACCTGTTCAAGGCGGTGGTCGACGGCCGCGGTTTCAGCGGCGCCGACGACAGCGGGGTGTTGATCGGCGAGGGCATGGCCGAGGCGCTCGCGTTGCGAGCCGGCGACGATCTGGTGCTGGTGGGCCAGGCCTATGACGGCTCGGTCGCCAGCGCGCGTGTGCCGGTGCGCGGGGTGTTTCGCACCAAGATCGACGACTTGGACGGTTATGTCGCGGTGATGCCGATGGCGGCGATGCGCGATTTCCTCGCCGCGCCCGAGGCCGTCACCGCCGTGGCGCTGCGGCTGCGCGACCGTGGTGCGCTTGACGGCGCGGCCCAGACCCTGTCCGCGCGCGTGGGCGCCGACCACGAGGTGGTGGGCTGGCCGATGCTGCTGCCGATGGTGGCGATCAGCATCCGCTTCCACGAGGTGATGGGCTTCGTGGTGCTGACAATCTTCTTCGTGATGGTCGCCGCCGGCGTGGCCAATCCGGTGCTGATGGCGGTGCTCGAGCGCACCCGCGAGTTCGGCATCATGCTTGCGCTCGGCACCGGCCAGTCGTTGTTGTTCCGGCTCGTTGTCGCCGAGGCTGCGCTGCTTGGCGCGGCCGGGCTGCTGCTCGGCAATGCGGTTGGGCTCGGCGCGACCGCCGCCTTCGGCCGCTCAGGCATCGACCTCGGCGCCTTCGAGGCAGGGCTGCGGGCGATGCCGGGCCTGTCAGACGTGATCTACCCGGTCGTGCGTGCCGAGCGCAGCCTGGCCATCTCCGTGCTGGTGTTCCTGATCGCGCTTGCCATGGCCTTGTACCCGGCGTTCCGCGCGGCGACTCTGGAGCCGGTCGCCGCGATCCGTGGCATCAGCGGGAAATCCACCGGCGGCCGGCACGGAACGAGCGGTGAAGCGCACACGCGCTTGCCGGTCTTCGCCTTGATTGCGACGCGCAATCTGCTGCGAAACCGCAAGCGCAGCGCGATCACGGTGTTCGGTGCCACGTTCGCGATCGTTGCCTACGTGTTCCTCTACGGCTTCTTCGATGGCTTCGGCGAGCAACTCGTGGACAACTCGACGCGCTATGTCACCGGGCATCTGCAGATCGAGCGCGAGGGACTGCGGCGCGACCTGGCGCCGGAACTGGCCTTCGATGCCCTAGCCGCGCTCGCCGCGGTGCGAGCCCAGCCCGGCATCGCGGCGGCAGCGCCGCGGGTGCAGGCGCAGGCACTGGTCAGCAGTCCCACGAAGTCGGTGGGAGTCATGCTGTACGGCATCGACCCCGCACTCGAGCGTGGTCTCACCATTCTGCACCGGACCTTTGTCGAAGGATCGGCGCTGGAGGCTGGTGCGGACCGAGACATCGTGATCGGTCGGCGCCTGGCTGAGAAACTTGGCATTCGCCTGGGTGAGAAGCTGGTGCTGATGGCGCCCGGCGTGGCCGGCGAACTCGGCACCGCGGCGTTTCGGGTTCGGGGCATTTTCGCGACCGAGAGCAGTTCGTTCGATGGTGCAATGATCTTCGTCACACTGCCTGCTTCGCAACGCATGCTGGGCCTAGGGCAGCGCGTCTCGTCGATCAACCTGCGGCTGACGGACCGCGCCGAGGTCGATGGCGTCGTCGCGAAGCTGACGCCCCTGCTGGGAAAGGAGGGCTTGGTTGCATCGCCATGGCCGCGGCTGCTGCCACGAGTGGCAGACATGCTTGGTCTGGTGCGTGCCATTCGGACGGTCGTCGTCGCAGTCTTCTTCCTTGTCGTTGCGCTGGCAGTGATGAACACCGTGTTCATGGCGGTGGCCGAGCGCACGCGCGAGTTCGGCGTGATGATGGCGCTCGGTACGCCGCCCGGCGCCATCTTGCGATTGGTGGTCTACGAGACGGTGGCGCTGATGCTCGTCGCCTCCGTCGTCGGCTACGCGCTCGGCGCGGCGGTCGTTTCGCTGTTCGGCAACATCGGCCTGGACCTGTCGGGTTTCTATCGCGACTACAGCGCCATTCCCGGGCTGACCGGCATCGTCTATCCGAGGCTGGTCGCCGGCAACCTCGTCGGCCCCGGCGTCGGCCTGTTCCTTGCCAGTGTGGCTGTGTCGCTGTACCCCGCGGCGCGCGCCGCGAGATTGGACCCGACAGCAGCGATCCGGCACACATGATGACAGGTCGACTCAGGGGCGTCTTTGGATACGCGGTCGTGCTGGCGGCGTGCCAGGTATTCGCTGTCGCCCCGGCGATGGCGCAGACCCAACCGCTGGAACTCGCCGGGAGCGTGAAGAGCGTCTACCTGCGCTCGCGGGCCGCGACGGGTGAGGGCTACGGGCTGAGCCTGAACCGGCTGCGTGTCGAGGCGAAGGGCGATCTGGCCGCTGGAATCGCGCTCGACCTTCAATACGACAATGAGCTGTTGCTGGGCAGCTACCTGGACACGGGCGAGTTTCAGGCACTCAAGGACAGGGCTCCACCACAGTATTGGCGGGCCGACGCCAACTACGTCGAGCGGGGTGGAGTCTACGGACGCCATCGCTTGTACCGGGCGGCGGTGACCCTGACCCGAGGCAAGGTCGATTTGAAGCTCGGCCGTCAGCGCATCGCCTGGGGGACCGGCCGCTTCTGGAGTCCGCTTGACATCCTGAACCCTGTCAGCCCGCTGGCGCTCGAGCGCGAGGAGCGCGTCGGCGTCGATGCAGCCTTGCTCGAGGCCAAGCTGGGGCCGCTGTCGCGCGTGTCGTTGGTCTATGCCCCGCCTTTCGACAACGGCTCAGCCAGCCGCGCGCTGCAATGGCATGGCAATGCCGTCGGCGTTGACGCCTCCCTGGTCGTTGGGCGCTTGCGGGGCTTTGACGTTGTTGGCATGGATATCGCCAGCCAGATCGGTGACGTCGGTGTCCGCGCCGAGGTGGCTCGGCTGAATCCAGCTGACGGGCGCCCTGGCTTCAACCGGTGGATGGCGGGCGCGGACTACGCCTTCGCCAACGGGCTCATACTCAGCGCCGAGCTGTACTACAACGGTGCCGGCTCGCGGAACCCGGCTGGCTACGACTTCGTGGGGTTGCGCTCGGGACGGGTGGCGAGCCTCGCGACGCGCTACGCGGGGCTGTACGCTTCGTACGAAATCACACCGCTGCTGAAATGGGTGAGCTACGCGATCGTAAATGCCGACGACCACAGCCACGGTGTCGACAGTCGGCTGGTCTGGTCCTGGCGCAGCAATCTGGACCTGAGCATTGGCATCCAGCGCTTCGCTGGTGCGGCCGGCAGCGAGTACGCGCGCATGCCGAAAGCCGAGTTCGCGCAACTGCAGTGGTTCTATTGATTTGTACGGGCTGCGGGGCGAGGCGCCGCCCAAGCCTCATAGCCGCGGCTCCCCGGACGAATTGGCGTCATCGCGTGGCCCGGGCATGCTCGACAGGGCACTGGCGGCGATGACGCGCAGTGCTTCGGCATGCCGCTGGCCGCGCCGCAACGCAAGTTCCGGAAAACGTGAGGCCAGCCAAGCGTAAACGAGGTATTTCGCAAGTTTACCGAGCCACAACGCTAGCACTACCTCGAAGATCGGCAGCCGCGAGATGCCGGCAAACATCAGTGCTGGTGTCAATGGCAGTGGCGTGGCGGCAATCACGAACAGGGCCAACACGCCATAGGCGGACAACCATCGGGTTGCGTCGCTCCAGGCGCTCGAACGCACGACGTCGGGGTAGGCAGCGAACAGCCGGGCCCAGCCGAGGTGGTGGAACACCAGGTACAGCAGGGCCGCACCCAGCGCTGCGCCCAGACTGGCCCAGAAGGCGATCGCGCCCCAGCGGCGGCGTGCCATCAACACTGCTGCCACCAGCAGGGTAGCGAAAGGTACGGACATCGATAGCGTGGCGACCCCTGCCACTGCACCAACAACCGCCGGGAAGGCGCGGTTGTCGGCCCTGCGCATTAGCGCGTTCATGAGCCCCGATTCGAGTGCACCGCTCAGCATGTGAGGTCCTTGTCACTGATCGTGACAGGCGGGAAGTCGGTCCAACTCGACACCCAGGGCGACGAGCGCGCGGCCGAATGCTTTCCAGGCGACCAGAGAACGCTGCTGCCAGGCAAAGGACGGTCGATTGCAGCTCATGATGCGCTTCCATCGATCAACGCCATCAAGGCGCGTGCCACCGGTTCGACGACGCTGATCTCGTTGGAGGCGTGCGGCACCGTGTCGCAGCTGAGCACGCGGGCAGGTCTGGTGGCGAGCAGTTCCTCATAGGCGCCCGGGGCGAACAAGGCGTGCACACCGATGCACAGCGGCGCCGGCAGACCGACGCGGCGTACGCTGGCCACGGCCTGGATCATGGTGCGCGCGCTCGAGACGATGTCGTCGACCAGCACGGGCTGGCGGTCGCGCCACGCCGAGACGTCCGGCAGGCTGATCGCGACATCGCGGTCGCCTCGGCGGATCTTCTGCAGCACGGTCCACGGCGCACCGGCGGCAGCGGCGACTTCAGACACCCATTGCTCGCTCTCCGAGTCGGGACCGATCAGCAGCGGGCGTTCAACCTGCGACGCGATCCAGCGGGCGATCAGCGGCGCCGTGTGCACGACACGTGTCGGGATGCGATAGATCTCGTCGAGCGCATGGTAGCGGTGCAGGTGCGGATCGGCCGTCACGAGACCATCGAACGCCGCGGACAGCAGCGCGGCATAGCTGCGTGAAGTGATGGCTTCGCCCGCCCGGAAGCGCCGGTCCTGCCGCAGGTAGGCGAGGTAGGGGGCCACGAGCAGGACCTTTGCCGCGCCGAGGTCGCGGGCTGCATCCGCCGCGAACAGCAGCGGCAGGGTCTTTTCGTCGGGCCGTGCGAGTGAGCAGGTGAGCACCACGGTCCGGCCCATCACGTCGGCGTTAAGGCGGACCAAGGACTCGCCGTCCGGGAAGCGGTGCAGCTCCAATGCGCCTGGCTCGGCCGGTAGCGCACGCGCCAGCCGATCGGCGAAGCTCTCGTCACCGGGAAGATGGAAGATGATCGGCTTCAAGTGGCCTCCGAAATCTGGACGATGGGGGGACGGCCTTCGACATACTGCCGCGCGTAGGCCAGCTCGCCTGAGGCCTGTGCATGTAGCGTGAAGAGCGGCTGCCCGGCTTGCACGACATCGCCAAGGCGGACGTGCATGTCGGCGCCGGCCGCGGCTGCGTTCGGGGCGCCTGCGAGCTTGGCAGCCCTTGACAGCACTCGATTGTCGATCGCGGTGACGCGCCCCGCCCGGGGTGCATCGATGACCTGGCGGTGCGGCGCGAGCGGCACCTCGCGCAGGCCGCCCTGGGCTTCGCAGATGGCGACGAACTTGGCCCAGGCCCGTCCGTCTGCGAGAACCTCGGTCGCCAGACGTAGGCCAGACCCCACGGCGGCAGCACCGCCCAGTTCGAGAATGTCGCCGGCCAGACGCAGCGCGCGCTGTCTCAAATCGTCCGGCGCGTCTGCCTGTCGGCGCAGCACGGCCAACACGTCACGCGCTTCGAGCGCCGGCCCGATGCCGCGCCCGACCGGCTGCAGGCCGTCGCTGAGGCGCAATGCCACCTGCAGGCCGATGGCACGGCCGACCTCGACGAGGCGGCGCCCGAGCGTCTGCGCGGCCTCGGCACTGCGCACCTTGGCCGTCGGCCCCACCGGCAGGTCGATCAGCACATGCGTCGAGCCGGCCGCCGCCTTCTTGGACAGCACGGAGGCAACCAGTTGCCCCTCGCTGTCGAGATCCAGCGGTCGTTCGACGCGGATCAGCATGTCGTCGGCCGGGCTGAGGCGGACCGAACCACCCCAGACGATACAGGCGCCGGTGCGCTCTACCGCGCGCCGCATCGTGGCGATGTCGAGATCAACCGGGGCCAGCACCTCCATCGTGTCGGCGGTGCCAGCGGGGGAAGTGATTGCGCGCGACGAAGTTTTGGGCATCGTCAGCCCGCAGGCCGCGACGATAGGCACGACGAGCAGCGTGGTGCGGTTGCCTGGCAGGCCGCCGACGCAATGCTTGTCGACAATCGGGTTGCGGCCCCAATCGAGCCGCTCGCCCGCGTCGATCATCGCGCGCGTCAACGAGACGGTCTCAGCAAGGTCGAGACGATCGCCCGCGCAGGCGGTGATGAAGGTCGCGAGCTGCAGGTCGGAATAGCGGCCTGCGGCGACGTCGCTGATCACCGCTCTGAAGGCACTGTCGTCCAGGTGATGCCCATAGACCTTGGCGCGGACATGGCTCAGCGAGTCGAGTACTGGTGCGTGACTGATGGTGAGTCGCTCGCCCGGCTCGGCTCGCAATGACGCCCACGCTGCCTCGGACAAGCCCGCATTCCCGTGCTCGAGCCAGGGCCCGTCCACGACGCTGAGCGTGGCCACGATGCTGCCTGAGCTAGTGGTCAGCTGGACGCGCGCCTGTGTCGTGAAGCCCTCGGAGCGGCAGACGGCACAGTCGCGCCGCATGTAGACCACCGGCTCCTGATAGGTGTCGATGCCGGTGCGCCAGGCGCGCAGCGTGTTGTCGGCACCGTCAGCGTGTGCGGGGAGTGGTCCCGCGCTCATGGCAGCTCCACCGTTTCCAGGTAGTCGGGCACGCGGCAGGGCCAGCCCAGCTCGTGCTCGACGCGCGAGCGCATCGCGTCGGCCGCCGCTGGTTCGCCGTGTGTGATGAAGGTCTGCGTCGGTGGCGCGTCGAAGCCGCGCAGCCACTGCAGGATCTCGCCGGCGTCGGCATGTGCGGAGAGGCTGTCGAGCGCCGCGACCTCGGCACGAATCGGCACGTCCTCGCCGTGGATCCGTACCGATGTGGCACCCTGCAGGATGGCGGCGCCACGCGTGCCACCGGCCTGATAGCCCGCGAACAGGATCGTGTTGCGGCGGTCAGGCGCGAAGGCCTTCAGGTGGTGGACGACCCGCCCGCCAGTGGCCATGCCGCTGGCCGAGATGATGACCATCGGGCCGCGTCGTGCGCTCAGTGCGCGCGAGTCGTCGGGCTTGTTGACGATCGTCGCGGCGTGGCACATGCCCTCGCACTCCTCCGGACTGAGCCGGTGCTCGCTGCGATGCGCGTGATAGATGCGCGTTGCGTCGGTGGCCATTGGGCTGTCCAGGTAGACCGGCAGATGATGGATGACGCCGCGCTGCTTGAGCAGATGGATGCCGTACATCAGGCTCTGCGCCCGTCCCACGGCGAACGCCGGGATCACGACAACCCCGCCGCGTGCGGCGGTTCGGTTGATGACCTCGCCGAGTTTGAGCAGTGGATCGCTCGCCTCGTGCTGCCGGTCACCGTAGGTCGACTCGACCACGGCGCAGTCGGCTCCGGGGACGCGTGCCGGTGCTGCCAGCACCAGGTCGTTCGGTCTACCGATGTCGCCGGAGAACAGGATCGAGCGTCGACCATCGTCGATCTTCACGAAGGCGGAGCCCAGCATGTGCCCGGACGGATCCAGGCGTGCCTGCAGCCCGGGGGCAGGGCTCCACGGTGTGCCGTAGGGCTGCGGGACGAACTGCTTCAGGCAGCGCTCGGCGTCCTCGCGGGTATACAGCGGCAGCGCCGGCTTGTGCTTTGAGTAGCCGCGGCGGTTGGCATATTCGGCTTCCTCCTCCTGCAGGTGGCCGCTGTCGGGTAGCAGGATGCGGCAGAGATCATGGGTCGCTTCCGAGCAATAGACCTTGCCCTTGAAACCCTGCCGCGCGAGCAGCGGCACGTAGCCGCTGTGGTCTATGTGGGCGTGGGTCAGCACGATCGCGTCGATGCCGGAGGCCGGCACCGGCATCGGTGCCCAGTTGCGCAGTCGCAGCTGCTTGTAGCCCTGGAACAGGCCGCAGTCGACGAGCAGCGTCGTGCCCTCGTGGCGCAGCAGGTACTTCGAACCAGTGACGGTGCCAGTGGCGCCGAGGAATTGCAGTTGCATGGTGGCCTCCCGTGGTGTGTGTTCAGAGCAGTAGCGGTACGTCTGGCAACTCGTTCCGGTCAACGGGCGTATGCGGGAAGTGGCGCGTCAACAGCTGAGAGATGGCTTCGACGCCCTGGACCGCGCCGTGACCGAAGTCACCCGCAACAAAGTGCGTTTCCATGCCGCGGCAGATGGCAGACCAGGCCTCGCCACCAGCCTTGGCATGGATGCCCCGGTCGGCGACGATCTCGACGCGCCGGTCTGCCAGCAGCACGTAGATGAGCACGCCGGTGTTGTGTTCGGTATCCCATACGTGCAGACGTGCGAAGAGCTCGATCGCGCGTTCTCGCGCCGTCTGGCCGCGTAGCAGTGGCAGGCCATCGAGCGCGCCTTCGACGACGAATCGGATCTCTCCCGCATGAGCGGCCTCACTCGTCGCGATCGCCTGCTCGATGGACCGCAGCGCGGAGGCAGGGAAGGTGCGGCGCAAGCGCGCCGAACTCGTCGTGAAATGGCGGAGCAGTCTTGCGATATCCATGTTCACCACCTGCCGGAGGCGCCGCCCCCACCAAAGCCACCGCCACCTCCGCCGAAGCCGCCGCCCCGGCGCCCGCCGTACCCGTGCATGCCGCCATGGCCGCGCATGCCGACGCCCAGCAGCGTTACCGCGAAGCCGATCAGGCCCGCGGTGGCCGCGACGGCCAGGGTGCCTAGCGCGAACCAGGCGCCGACGGCCAACACGCCGCCGACCACCAGGGCCCCGGGCAATCGACCGAGCAACTGTCGCAACACGCCACCCAGCACCAGCGTGACGATAAACAGCACCGGCCAGTTTTGTCCGAGGCCGTCGTCAGCGGCTGCCGCGCCGCGCCGTGTTGGCGGCGGCAGGGCCTCGCCATCGAGAATGCGCACGATCTGATCCAGGCCAGCCGCGAGTCCTCCATAGAAGTCGCCCTGCCGGAAGCGGGGCGTGATGACCTCTGCAATGACGCGCGCTGCTGTGGCGTCGTTCAGCGCGCCTTCGATGCCGTAACCGACCTCGATCCGTACGGCGCGATCGTCCTTCGCGACGAGCAGCAGGGCGCCATCGTCGACCTTGCGGCGGCCCAGCTTCCATTGCTCGACCACGCGCAGCGCGAAGGGTTCGATCGCCTCCGGCCGCGTCGTCGGCACGATCAGCACGGCGATCTGCGTGCCCTTGCGAGCCTCGAACGTGCGCAACGATTGCTCGAGCGCCGCGCTCTGCTGTGCCGTCAGTGTACCGGTCAGGTCGGTCACCCGATCTCGTAGAGGCGGCACCGGGACCAGATCCTGGGCCGTCGCGCCAAGCGCCGCGCACATGAGCAGGAGGACCGCAAGCCAGCGCACAAAGCGACCGGTCAGGACGGGAGCGGTTGTCACTTCTTGGCACCCGAAGCGCCGATGCCGCCAACATCGACCTTCGGCGGAACCGCGAGCGCTGCCTCGTCGGTGACGCTGAAGTTCGCCTTGACGCCGTAGCCGAACACCATCGCCGTCAGATTGCTGGGGAAGGAGCGGACCGCCACGTTGTACTCCTGCACGGCCTTCACATAGCGGCCGCGCGCCACGGTGATGCGGTTCTCGCTGCCTTCGAGCTGGACGCGCAGGTCCTGGAAGCCCTGGTTGGCTTTCAGGCTGGGGTAGTTCTCGGTGACCACCAGCAGGCGCGACAGCGCGCTGGAGAGTTCGCCCTGCGCGGCCTGGAACTTGCTGAACGCCGCAGGGTCGTTGACCAGTTCCGGTGTAGCCTGGATCGAGGTGGCCTTGGCGCGCGCCTCCACCACCTTGCTCAGCGTTTCTTGCTCGAAGTTGGCCTCGCCCTTGACGGTGGCGACGATGTTCGGGATCAGGTCGGCGCGGCGCTGGTACTGGTTCAGCACCTCCGACCAACTGGCCTTGATCTGCTCGTCGGTGGACTGGAAGGTGTTGTAGCCGCAGCCGGACAAGGTGAGCGTTAGCGCGACGAGTAGGGTGACGAGAAGGTGGCGCATGGTCAGGGCTCCTGGGGGTACCGTTTGGGAAGATGGGTGGAAGGGATACGAGGCGACTGCGGCGCTGGGTCGTCGGGTGACCACCAGCCAGGCCGCACGAGCAAGGTGAGCAGGGTGGCCAGTAGCGGCAGTGCAAGCCACGCGAAGCCGAGTTGGGCCACCGCGCCAAAGAGCCATCCTGCAGCCGCCGAGCCGAGCGCCTGGCCGAGGCCCGCTGCCGCAGCCAGCCCACCCATCGTGACGCCGAGCCGTCGCTTCGAGGCTCCGGCGGCGAGGTAGGAGAGCATTGGCAACACGAGCCCGGTGCCGGCAGCACTGAAGCTGATGCCGACATACATCCAGGCATCGCTGCGGTGCTGCGCCAGCATCGCCAAGCCGGCGATCGCGAGCACCAGCCCCGCCGCCAATACACTGCGGCCGGCGGTACGTTCGAGCAAACCGGTAAAGAACAATATTGCGTTGACGCCGAGCATCACAAGGCTGCACTCCGCGAACATCAGCGAGATCTCGCGTGACGACAGCGTCGGGTGCTGCTGGCCCTGCAGCACGATGCCGAGTTCGAAGCCGGACAGCACAAACATGACCGCGCCGTTCAGCCCCCACAGCGCTATCGTGCGTTGGCGATCGGCAGACGCCGGCTGCACATCGTCCTCTGGGGAGGCAGACGTGACGCGCGGCAGGGTGGCTGCCAGCCCCAGCATCATCAGCGCCCCCAATGCCACCGACGTCACGATCACGAGATTTGGTGCATCGAACGTGCCGGCACCTACACGCGCGAGCAGCACGGATATCTGTGCGGAGGCGGCATTGAGCCCCGGTCCAAACAGGAAACCCAGCAATGACATGGCGCCAAGCCACGCAAATCTGCGGGCACGCTGGTCCCGCGGCGTGTGCTCGGCGACGAGCGCAGGGACCACGGGCACGACAGCCGCCACGAAGAAACCGGTGGCTCCGCGTGACGCGTAGATGCCGGCGAGACCGATCCACTCGGGCCACAACAGGGGTAGCAAGCTGGCGATGTACCCGACCAGCCCGACAAGCAGAATGCGCCCTCGGCCCCAGCGATCGGAGAGCAGACCCCACATCGGCGCACCGACCAATACGCCAGCTGCGTACAGGCCGCTGAGCAGGCCAACGTGGCGCGCGACCGCGGGCTGACCGTCTGCAGCCATCAGCGGTGCCAGCCAGGCCGGCATTAGCGGCATCAGCGCGCCATAGCCCGCGGAGACAACGAAGACTGCGGACGCCAGCCATGCCAATTGCCACGCCCTCAGCCCGATCGCTGCGGGCGACCGATGCTGTTCGATGTGGCGTGGGCGCATCATCGCTGCTACCTCGCGATCGCTTCAGGCCGACGCGGCTTGCGCGTCCGGCAAGCGCGTGGCCGATGCGGGGCGGGGATGGCGGATGCCCGCAAGCTTGGTGCGCTTGAGCATGAGGGCGTTGATCGCGACGATGGCCGAGCTGCCCGACATTGAAAGCGCCGCGACCTCGGGTGACAGCGTGAACGGGTAGAACACACCCGCCGCGAGCGGGAAGGCGATCACGTTGTAGCCCACCGCCCACCACAGGTTCTGGTGCATCTTGCGCAGCGTCGCACACGACAGTTCGATGGCGCCGACGACATCGTAGGGGTCGCTCTTCATCAGCACGACTTGCGCGCTCTCCATCGCCACGTCGGTGCCGGCGCCGATCGCGAAGCCGACATCGGCCTGGGTGAGTGCGGGGGCGTCGTTGATGCCGTCGCCAACCATGCCGACCTTGTGACCCTGGGCCTGCAGCTCCTTGATCTTTGAGGCCTTCTGACCTGGCAACACATCGGCCAGCACGATGTCGATGCCGAGCTCCTTGCCGATGCGCTCGGCGGTAGCCTGGTTATCGCCCGTGATCATGGCCACCTTGACGCCGCGCTCCTGCAGCTTGGCGATCGTGGCCTTGGAACTCGGGCGCACGGCGTCGGCGATCGCGATCAGGCCGATCAGACGGCCGCCGCGTGCCACGTGGACGACTGTGCGGCCACCTCCTTGGAGCCGGCCTGCCTCGACGGCGAGTTCAGCGAGGCTGACTTGCTCGGCCTCCATCAGCTTGCGGTTGCCGAGCAGCACGACCTCCGCGCCTATCTTGGCACGCGCACCCTGGCCATCGATGTTGGTGAAGGCGGTGGCCCTCTCTGGCGTATCCGGGCCAGCTCTCTTGAGCACCGCCAGCGCGAGCGGGTGCTCAGAGAACTTTTCCACCGCGGCTGCGGTGGACAGCAGTTGCGCCTCCGTTGTGCCCGGTGCTGGCACCATCTCGACGACGTCCGGCTGGCCCAGGGTCAGAGTGCCGGTCTTGTCGAACACGACCACCGTCAGCTTGGTCGCGTTCTCCAGCGCCGCAGCGTTCTTGAACAGGATGCCGTTCATGGCACCCAGTCCGGTGCCGACCATGATCGCCATCGGAGTCGCCAGCCCGAGCGCATCGGGGCAGGCGATGACGAAGACGGTGATGGTGAGCGTGAGGGCGAACAGCAGGGGCTGGCCAAGGACCCAGAACCAAATCGCGAACGTCGCCAAACCGACGACGATGGCCGCGAGCACCAACCACTGCGACGCCTGGTCAGCGAGCAATTGGCCCGGAGCCTTCGAGTTCTGCGCCTCCTGGACCAGTTTGACAATCTGCGCGAGCGCGGTATCGGCGCCGACCTTGGTAGCTTGGTAGCGAAAGCTTCCGCTCTTGTTGATGGTCGCGCCGATCACCGCGTCGCCGATCACCTTCTTCACCGGCATCGACTCACCGGTGAGCATCGATTCATCGACCTGCGACGCGCCGTCGGTGATCTTGCCGTCTACCGGGATCTTGTCGCCCGGCTTGATGATCACCGTTTCGCCGACCAGCACCTCGGAGGTCGGCACCTTGGTCTCGACGCCATTGCGCAGCACCGTCGCCATTGGCGGCGCCAGATCCATCAACGCGCGGATCGCGTCGGATGCGCCAGCGCGCGCACGCATTTCCAACCAATGACCGAGCAGGATGAACACCAGCAGCACGGAAGCCGCCTCGTAGAACACCTCACCTTCGTAAAAGAAGGTCGCGCCGAGGCTGAACACGTAGCCGGTGCCTACGGACAACACGACCAGCGTGGCCATGTTCGCCACCTTGTTGCGCGCCGCGCGCCAGCCGGCGACGAAGAAGGGCCAGCCGGGATAGGCGATGGCGCCGGTCGCGACGACGAACAGGAAGATGTTGCGATCCATCCCGAACGGCGTCGCGAAGTCGCCGAACATTTTGCCCATCGGCGAGTAGAGGAACACTGGAATGGCGAACAACAGCGCGACCAGAAAGCGGTTGCGCATGTCCTTGGCCATGTCCTGCATCGACATGCCGGGCGCGTGGCCCATGTCATGCATCATGTCGCTCATCTCGTGGGAGGGGCTGCCGCCGTGGCCGGCGTGCGCCGCGTGTCCCGCATGCGCAGGGGAGGGGGGCGCCTTCGTCGCGGCCGGCGTCGGGGCGTGAGCGCCGTGATCGTGAGCAGCATGCGCGGCATGGCCTTCGTGGCCAGCGCGTCCGTGTGCCTCAGCATGCACCTCGGGTGTGCAGATGTGCGCGGGCAAGATCTCGCCGCGGCAGTGGTAGCCGCACTCGATGATGCGCTGGCGGATGTCCTCCAGCGAAGTTTTGGTCTCGTCGTAGTGGACGGAGGCGCTACCGGCGACGTAGTTGACGTCGACATGGTGAACGCCTGGCAGCGCCGCGATCCGGCTCTGCACGCCAGCGGCGCTCAGGCTTGAGACCAGTTCGCCGACTTCAACGGTGCTTGTTTTCATGGGATAAGTCCTTTGGGATTTCGGCGGGCCGCGCGGCCGGCCTCGGGGCAATCGCGGATGAACTCGAACACGAGGTCAAGGTCGTGGCCTGCTGCGCCCGCAATGCGTGTGCCGTCCTGCCTGGCGGCGGGCTCCTCGTGCACGTTGTGCCTCTTGGACATGACGGGGGGCTCCGGTGGTGGGAGTAGCGCCAGTTTGCGGAGCGGGCTCGGAAGGTCGACCGCGGTGGGGCCTATTTGGCCCAGCCGCGGTCGCCCAGCGCGGGAAAGAAACGCGGCGTGGCCGCGGCGTAGGCATCGAACTCCGCCCTGAAACGTTCGCGCATTTCGCGCTCTTCCGTGACGGCAAGGCGTCCGTACATGAGCACGAGGATCGGGAACATCAGCAGTGTCAGCAGCGTGGGCCACTGGAGCAAGAAGCCCAGCAAGATCATCACGAAGGCGACGTACTGCGGATGGCGGATGCGTGCATAGGGTCCGGTTGTGGCCAGTCGGTTGGTGCGTTGCGCAAGGTACAGCACATGCCAGGCACTCGACAGCAGCCAGAAGCCGCCACCTAAGAGGATGTAGCTGGCAATGTGCAGCGCGCCGAAATGGGGGTCGCCCTTCTCGCCCAGCAGCGTCGACCACAGGTGGCCAGCGTCGTGGCTCAACAGGTCGAGCCCCGGATAGCGCGTCTGCAGCCAGCCGGACAGTAGATAGATGGTGAGCGGGAAGCCGTACATCTCGACGAACAGTGCCACGATGAAGGCGGCGAAGGCACCAAAGCTGCGCCAGTCCCGTGCCGTCTGCGGCTTGAAGAAGCTGAACGCGAACATCAGGAATACGGCCGAGTTCAGGATCACGAGGGACCATAGACCGTAAGCGGGTGCGTCGTGTGTCATGGTCTGTCTCCTTCTTTGTGCCCAATGCGATGAGGATGGTGGTTGCCTTCGTGATGGTGGCCGCGATGCATGAATACATGCATCAAGGGACAGGCCAACAGAAACGCAAAGGGCAGGAAGCCGAGCAGGTGGGCTCGATGCTCGGACCAAAGGAACCAGCCTGCCACGGCCGCCATGACGATCCAGCCGATGCCGAAACGCGAGCGCCAGAATGGCGGGCTTTGCGGGTCGTGATCCATGATGATCTCCTGATGTAGGTGAGCGACCTAGTTGCTTCAATGAGCGGGCGCTGCCTGCACCCGGTCCATCATCATTTCCATCATCGTCTGCATCATGTCCATGCGCTGCTCCATGGCCTCCATGCGCGCCTTGGGGTCGGCCGACATACCTTTTCTGTTCATCTTCATCATGTCCATGCCACTCTGCATGGCCTTCATGTGCTCTCCCATCAGCGCTTGGCGCTCCGCGGGCGTCTTGGCGTCCATCATCTTTTGGTGCATGTCCTGCATCGCCTTCATCTTGGCGGCCATGTCGGTGCCCTTGCCTGGCAGCGCTGCGGCAGCCTTCGCGGGTGCGTTGGCCAATGGCACCGAGGCCACGCCGTCGGGATGGTGTACCTTGTGATCCTGGTCCTGGGACTGCGCCGCAGCGAGACCGACGGCAACGAGTAGGGCCACGGCGGTCATGACGATCTTGTTCATGGAGTTCTCCGAGAGATTGCGGCGAGGGATACGACCCATGGGGCGGTCGAGGGCCCGCGTGCTGCCTCGCCATCCAGCACGCGTTTTGTTGGGCGTGCAGATGCGGCGCCTTCCGGAGCAAGTGGCCCCGGTGCGCGCAAATAGAGGACTAGATCGTCAGCCGCAAGAAGCGGATGGAGATAGGCGGGCCGGTCTCGCAAGCCGGAAGCAGAGCGTCGGGGGCGTCCACATCCGGGTCGTCTCCCGACGTCCAGGCCAGGGTGGTGGGCTGCAGCAACAACAGCGGCAGCATGTCGGCCGTACCGCCCAGCGCCTTGAGGGGCACATTCAGCGTCGAGCGCTCGTCGTCGCAAAACTTCTGACAAGCCGGGGGCGGCGTGTCGGAAGACGGTGCGGCCTTGTGCGAGGGCGCGTCGGCATGGCTGTGCCCGTCCATCGCCTCGTCGTGCTGGTGTACAGGCGAAGCCTGAGGCGCGAAACCACCATGAGCCTCGCCAAGTGCACAGGCGTTGGCAATGCCGGCGAGCAGCGCAAAGACCCAGACGAACAGCATCGTGGCGGCAAGGCGTCGCTTGGATGATGGTCGAAGGATCATGGCCATGGAGGTTCCCACTGATCGGCCCGCTGAGTGGGCCTTGGGCCACATGTTCAGACTTCCGAGTGCGGTGGGAATTGATCCCTATCAAACAAACAATCATGCGCGGCCGGCCGATTCAGGCGACTTGGTTCGCAGTTGGCTGCCAATCGGTGACCACGAAGCCGCCAACAGCCACCAGCGCCGCCAAGCGTGCCCATGACGATCGCATCGTCATCGGCTGATGACAAAACCGTAATGTCTGGGTCGGTCTTCTGTCTAGCCAGAATTTCTAAAGTCACCTCCACGGCACAACCCTCGTGCCTGAGCAGCCCCTTCAGTCTGCTACCTATTCGACCTTAGGAGTGCTTCATGCCCCGCTTCAAAGTTACTGCTTCCCTTTTGTTCGCTGCGATCCTTGCCGCCCCGGCTTTTGCAAGCAATGGCTTCACGCCATCCCACAGTGACTCGGGTGGTAGCTATCACGCCATGCCCGGCGGCAAGAGCCGTGATGAGGTCAAGGCGGAACTGGCTGCGGCCATCAAGGACGGTTCGTTGGCCAAGATGAACAGCGAGGCCGGATACGCCCCCGAATTGGAAGCGCGCAAGCCGTCGTCGCTCACTCGAGCAGACGTGCTGGCCGAACTGAAGCGCGCTCGCGACGACGGCTCGCTCGCCAGAATGAGCCATAACTATTCCTACACGCTTGAGGACTCGACCGTGGCGGGCAATAGTTTGAGCCGCGCCCAAGTTCTCAGCGATCTGCGGCAGGCGCGAGACGATGGCAGCCTGAAATGCTTGAACAGCAACAACGCTCGCAACTGCTGAACGCCGCCTGCCGTACACTTTGACAATGAGCAAGCTTCTGCAGATCGTGTTGGCATGGCTGCTGGCCGTTGCGCTGCCCGTTCAAGGGTACGCAGCGCCAGCCATGCTGATTTGCGTGCCTGCTCATCACCAAAGCACGGCTGTACATGATCACGCGCCCCATGATCAAGATGGCGGGTCTGCAAATCTGGCCGAATCTGTATCGCCAGACGGCGACGCCAAGGGTTCACCGGATGCTTCGCTTGTGTCTCACGCGAAAGCGGTCAAGCCGGCTCATGCCGGCAAATGCAGCGCTTGTGCGTCTTGCTGTAACGCAGCGGCAATCACGACTTCTGTGTTTGCCGTGGACATCATTCCCCAGCATGCGCCTGTGGTGGCAATGATCTCGGCGTGCAATGCGATTGACGCTATCGGCGGCCTTGAGCGCCCCCCTCGGCACGTCATGGCCTGACCCGCGGCGGCGCGTCTAGAGCGCCAAGCCGCCAAGAGCTGTTCGCTGAATCCACGCCTGTTCGAGTGGAACTGTGGTGAACGCTGTTCATGTCTGCTCGTGAGAAATCTATGGAATTCCTTCCCAAGGGAGTGGCGCTCGTCGCAGCGTATGCAGCCCTGGCGCTGCCTGTCGCTGCCCAAGTTGCGGCGCCCGCAACCCAGCCATCAGTGCCGTCGTCCAAACGCGGCGATGTGAGCGACCCAAAGGCCGCCGTACCGCCGCTTGTCTACAGATCTGCACTGCAAGGCTATCGCCCCAATGTCGAAGCCGAAGTAGCTGCGTGGAAAGATAGCAACGACAACGTCGGACGTATAGGTGGTTGGCGCGTTTACGCCAAGGAAGCCCGTCAACCGGATGCCGCCACGCCTGACGCTGGCGCTGCTTCGGGCCCAGCTCGGCCGTCAGCGGGGCCCACACCGGGCGACCACGCTGGACACAAGATGAACTAAGGACATGGCATGACGACAAAGACTTTCGAGCAATGGCGGCCGGCCGCGTTGCAGCTATGCCGCTTGGGTCTGGCGACACTGCCATTGGTTCTTGCCGGTTGCGCCAGCTTGAGCGGCGAGGGCGGCTTCAAACCGGTTCAGCAAGCGGCAGAGCAGCATCTGGGCAAGACCGTCCAATTGGTGACGTCTGAGGCCGATCAGGATGCCGTTGGCGACCGCGTCACCGAGTTGCTGGTCGAGCCCCTGAGCGCCGACAGCGCTGTGCAGATCGCGTTGCTTAACAACCGTGGGCTGCAAGCCAGCTTCCAGGAACTCGGCATCGCTGAAGCCGAACTGGTGCAAGCGAGTCGTCTGCCCAATCCCGGGTTTTCAATCGCCAAGCTTCGGCGCGGCGACGAGCGTGAGATTGAGCGCTCGCTCTCCTTTGATTTGGCTCACCTGATCGCCTTGCCCTTGACAAAGCAGATGGAAAACAGGCGCTTCGCCGCCGTTCAACGCAGCGTCTCCATGGAAATGTTGTCCCTGGCCGCGGAGTCTCGCAAGGCGTTTTATGCGGCGGTGGCCGCCGAGCAAACGGCGCGCTATTTGCGCGATGTTCGCGACACCGCAGACGTCGGGGCCGAACTCGCCAAGCGTCTGACACAGGCAGGCAACTGGACCAAGCTGCAGCAGGCGCGGGAGCATGGTTTCTTCTCGGAGGCGGTACTCAATGCCGCGCGAGCCGAAGCGGCGCGTGTCTCGACGCGCGAACGCCTTATCCGGCTGCTGGGCCTGTGGGGGCAGCAAACCAGTTTTACTTTGCCAGACCGGCTGCCGGATTTGCCACAAGAGCCGCAGGATCGCCCCGATGTGGAGCAACAAGCTGTTGCTCAGCGCCTGGACGTTCAAGCCGCAAAGCAGCACACGGAGGCGATGGCCAAGAGTCTCGGGCTCAGCAAGATCACCCGGTTTGTGAACGTACTGGATCTCAGCTTCCAGCGCAACGGCTCCAACGAGTTGCCGCGCCAGACGGGCTACGAAATCAGTTTCGAAATTCCCCTATTCGACTGGGGGGACGCGCGGATCGCCAGGGCCGAGGCCATCTATATGCAAAGCGTGCAGCGAGCGGCGCAAGTTGCAGTCGAAGCACGTTCCGAGGTACGCCAAGCCTATCTGGGCTATCGCTCGTCCTATGACATCGCCAGGCACTACCGCGACGACGTCGTGCCCACCGCCAAGCGCATTTCGGACGAAAACGTGCTTCGCTACAACGGCATGTTCATCAGCGTGTTCGAGTTGCTGGCCGACGCCCGCTCGCAGATCAGCGCCGTCAATGCCTCCATCAGGGCCTTGTGCGACTTCTGGATCGCGCAAGCGGATCTCGACATGGCGCTGATTGGCAAGCCCAGCTTGTCTGGTGGCATGGCGCCCACAACGGCAACCGGCAGCGCCGGCCCCGCCCATTGATTCAGGAGCGAGCAAGATGGTTTCTCGACGTAGTTTCTTCCAAGGTGCAGGCGCCCTGACGGCGGCCGTGTCGGCCGCGGCCGTCAGCCGTGTGGCGATGGCCGCGCTGCCCGAACCGGTCATGCAGTCCAAGCCGGACACGATGCCGCCGCTGATTCCAAACAGCGGCCGCCCCTACAACCCGGTCGTCACCCTGAACGGCTGGACCTTGCCGTGGCGCATGAACCAAGGGGTCAAAGAGTTCCACTTGGTGGCCGAGCCGGTGGTGCGCGAGCTCGCACCCGGCATGAATGCACATCTGTGGGGCTATAACGGTCAATCACCCGGGCCGACCATCGAAGTGGTGGAAGGCGATCGCGTGCGCATCTTCGTGACCAACAAGCTGCCTGAGCACACGAGTATTCACTGGCACGGCCAGCGGCTGCCCAATGGCATGGATGGGGTTGCCGGGCTGAACCAGCCCAGCATCAAGCCCGGCAAGACCTTCGTTTATGAGTTTGTCGCGCGCCGCCCCGGCACCTTCATGTACCACCCTCATGCGGACGAAATGACGCAGATGGCGATGGGCATGATGGGCCTGTGGATCACCCATCCAATAGCCAAGCATCCACTGATCGATGAGGTCGATCGCGACTTCTGCTTTTTGCTCAATGCTTTCGACATCGACCCCGGTGCGGCCACCCCGAAGATCATGACGATGCTGGACTTCAATCTGTGGTGCTGGAACAGCCGCATGTTCCCTGGCATCGATACCTTGAATGTGCGCAAGGGCGACAAGGTGCGCATCCGTGTCGGCAACTTGACGATGACCAACCATCCGATCCATTTGCACGGTCACGAATTCATGGTCACCGGCACCGATGGCGGCCCGACCTCCAAAACCAGCCGCTGGCCCGAGGTGACGACTGACATTGCCGTGGGCCAGATGCGCCAGGTCGATTTCCTCGCCGACGAAGAGGGCGACTGGGCCTTCCACTGCCACAAGAGCCATCACACGATGAATGCGATGGGCCATGACGTGCCGACGATGATCGGCGTTGATCATCGCCAGGTCGTCCGGCAGATCACCAAGCTCGTGCCCGACTACATGGTGATGGGAGAGCGCGGCATGGCCGATATGGGGGAGATGGAGATGCCCCTGCCCGACAACACCGTGCCGATGATGACTGGCAAGGGCCCGTTCGGCGGTGTCGAGATGGGCGGCATGTTCTCGATCCTGAAGGTGCGCAAGGACCAGAAACCGGGCGACTACAGCGATCCCGGCTGGTACAAGCACCCGAAGGGCGAAATCGCCTTCGAGTGGACCGGCGCCTTGCCCGAGCCTGCCCGCTTTGCGGCCGAAGGCGGGCAGTCGATGCCGCGCCAGCAAGTCCCACGCAAAACGACTGAGGTCACCGTCCGCAAGCCTACCGGGCATTCCGGCCACTGAATCCCGTCAACACACAAACCCTCCGCCTTTGCGCGACACCTGAAAGGATCCTCAATGAAAATCCAGCACACACGCACCGCGCGCGCTGTATCTACCGCCCTGTCAACGGTATTGCTGTCCTCCATGGCATTGGCCAGCGGCAATCACGCCGGCGGCCACGGCCACGACGATGAAGCCATCGGTAAGCCCGGCATCGCCGCCAAGGCCAACCGAATGGTGCAGATCGACATGAGCGACGCGATGCGGTTCTCGCCTTCCAGCTTGAACGTCAAGCAAGGTGAGACGGTTCGCTTCGTCGTGAAGAACTCCGGCAAGGTGAAGCACGAGATGGTGCTCGGCACCGAGAAGGAACTCAAAGATCACTACGAGGTCATGAAGAAAAATCCTGAGATGGAGCATGCGGACGGGAACATGGTGACGGTCGCGCCCGGCCAGACTGGTGAGATCGTTTGGCAGTTCACGAAGGCCGGCAAGATCGACTTTGCGTGCTTGCAGCCCGGCCACTACGACGCGGGCATGAAGGGCGCCGTGAACGTGGCCGGCGCAACCACTAAGAAGGCAGATGGCCATGGCGACCACAAGCATTGAGAAGCGGATGACAACAGTCCCTCGCCGCACCCTTCTTGCCGGGACTGCGGGGCTGCTGCTAGCTCCTGCAGCCTTGCTTGCCAAGACCGAACCGCCCACCAAGCCCGGCCCGGTGGTGCAGGTCTGGAAGGGCCCAAGTTGCGGGTGCTGTGTGGACTGGATCAAGCATCTGGAGGCCCATGGTTTCCGTACGCAGGTTCAGGACACCGGCAATACCGATGCGCGACTGCGGCTCGGCGTCGATGTGCAGTACGGCTCGTGTCATACGGCCTTGGTTGGCGGTTACGCCATCGAGGGTCACGTGCCGGCGCGCGAGATCCACCGGCTGCTCAAGGAACGCCCCGCAGCCATTGGCCTGGCCGTGCCGGCCATGCCTGTAGGTTCGCCCGGCATGGATGGCCCCAGCTACAAGGGGCGGATGGATCCCTATGACGTGCTGTTGCTGGCCAAAGATGGCAGCTCGCGCGTGTTTCAAACCTACCGTTAAAGGAAGCTGTGATGCACCTGATCAAGAATCAAACTCTCTACAAACTGGGCGCCACCCTGACGATGGCGATCAGCCTTGCCAGCGGCGCGATGGCGCAGCCCGCAGCAGCCGGCAAGCCGGACGCTCAGCTTGCAGCGTCGGCCGCCGACATGACCGATGGCGAAGTCAGGAAGGTCGACAAATCCTCTAAGAAGATCACCATCAAGCACGGCGAAATCAAGAGCCTCGACATGCCGGGCATGACCATGGTGTTCCAGGTCAAGGATCCCGCCATGCTGGACACCGTCAAGACCGGCGACAAGGTGAGGTTCAAGGTCGAGAAAGCCGATGGCGCCATCGTCGTGACGGAGATGCAAGCCGCGAAATGAACCTTGCACGAAACCGAGCCATGTCTGAAGCGACGTCGGCCAGCTAACGCCACATAGGCATTCAATGGAATGCGAACGGTCGCTTCGGAAAAGCGACCGTCACGCCGGGCAAGTTCGCCGAGAGCTGCAGCGGGCTGACGAAAGGTCAGTTGATGGCCTGTGTCTGCACAGCAGAGAAGCTTTGAACTTCAACATCCACCGCCACAAGGACAAGTTGGCCGTGCCGATCAATCTGCACTATTGCAGGCGTGGGCCAACAAGACCGACAGATCGATCCGGTTGGCGCTAGACGTGTAGAAGATGTAGTCGCGACCCGACCGGGCGTGCTTTGGGCGTGATCCTGCCGCGGCGGCACGGGATTGAGTGTCATCGACCGCGGCCCTTGGCTGCCGCTTCTTCGCAAGCCTTCAACTCGGCGGCAAAATTCGCTTTTCGCTGCTCGTTGAGATATGGGGTCGACGACGCGCGTGGACCATGGTCGAGTGGCAGAGCAAGACGTTGGCTGGCGCACGTCTCCTCTGGAGTGAGCTTCTCCATCTGGGCGACTTGGGTTCGATGGTTCTTGCGCGCTTGCTCGATGGCCTGCCAATCAGGCCCCGCGAACACGGGCGCCATCGCACCGAGTGCGACCGTACCAACGACGATGGCAATCAATCTCTTCATGATGAACTCCTGATGCGAGATTGCGAACAGGCATTGACTTCATCGGCGCAGTGCCTGGGAGAGACATGAAGCGGGGGGGGGCCGTAAGGCAGCAGAAATCGCCTCACGGGCTCCGGACTGCGCCGCACTTCAGCAAGCAGCCCGGTCCAGTAGACCTGCTGCCTGCTGGAATGCGCAGTTACGCCGTGTCAGAAACCGCGATTGGTGTTCATGCGGCGCAGCGAGCCGTCTTCGCGGGCGCGCTGCAGCTCCAGCAGCACCTCCGCGCGCGTCCGCCCGCCGGCAGCCGGGGCCTCGAAGGAGATCTGGCCGTCGCTCTTGGCCATCTGCTCCTTGGCGGTTTCCGGCCGAGTCAGCGCGACGCGGGCGGGCGCTTCACGTTCGGGCGAGTACGTACGGTTGCGGTTCATCTTGGCAAACGTGCCGTCCTTGATGGCGGCGGCAAGCTCGGCCTGCACCTCGGCGCGGGTCTTGCCACCGGGCATGGCGTGGTAGGAACCGCCATTGTCGGTGTTCGAGGCAGTGAAACCGTTGCTGGCGACGGCTGGCACGGCAAACGCGCTGATTGCGATGAAGGCGGCGAGAGTGTGAAGGCGCGACATGATAAAACTCCTTTTGCGTTGAACCGGGACGGCGAGCCCTTGGGGCCTACCGCCAAGACGCAGTGGGTGCGTCATGGTTTGTATTTTGGGAAACACGTCCCGACAACAGGCGGTCCTGCAGATTACGAAATCGTCATCCTGGCTCCGCGATCTCGCGCGCACAATTCAGGCATGAAGCTCTTGGTCATTGAAGACGAAGTCAAGCTTGCCGAATACCTTCGCAAGGGTTTGAGCGAAGCCGGCTATGTGGTCGAGGTCGCGCACGATGGTATTGATGGCTTGCATCTGGCGCTGCAGGGCGATCATGATTTGCTGCTGCTGGACAGCATGCTTCCGGGCATTGACGGGTTAAGCCTGCTCGCGACCTTGCGCCGCACCAAACAGACGCCCGTGCTGATGCTGACGGCGCGGGTGGGTGTAGAGGACCGCGTACTCGGCTTGCAGACCGGTGCCGACGACTACCTGCTCAAGCCCTTCGCATTTTCGGAGTTGCTCGCTCGTATTCAGGTTCTGTTGCGCCGTGCTGGGCCTCGCCATGAGATTGAATCGACGGTGCTCAGAATTGCCGACCTTGAAATCGACCTGCTGCGTCGCAAGGCTACCAGGGCCGCTCAACGGTTGGAACTTACGGCCAAGGAGTTCAGCTTGCTGACCCTGCTGCTTCGGCGTCAGGGTGAGGTACTGTCACGTACGGAGTTGGCATCCCAGGTCTGGGACATGAATTTTGACAGCGAGACCAACGTCGTCGAAGTTGCCATTCGCCGACTTCGCAGCAAGCTGGATGTGCCGTTTGACAAGCCGCTACTGCACACCGTGCGTGGGATGGGCTATGTGCTGGAGGATCGGCCCACGTGAGCGCAAGATCGATTCATTCGCTGGGCGGGAGGCTGTCGCTCTGGCTGGCCGCGCAGACTTTCATTGGCCTGGGCCTCGTCTCGCTGGTGGTCTACCTGTTTGCTGTCGTCGATCACCGCGAGCGTCAATCGGAAACGCTGCTGCACAAGAAAGATTTGGTGCTTCACGTCCTGGCGGAGGCTGCGCAGGACAAGGACCTGGCCAATTTGAAGCACAAGCTCGATGACTTCTTTCTCGGACATCGGGAGTTGGCCCTGACGCTGCGGCGACCGGAAGGTGTCGCGCTGTACGACAACGCACACAACGCTGCGCCGCCGTACAGCATGCGGATGATCGAATTCAAGTTCCCGGACTGGGAGCAGTCGGGAGGGCAGTTGTTAGCTCGGCTGGTGCTGGACACCACGGGCGATGACCAGTTCCTGCACCATCTGGGCGCGACCTTGCTGGGCGCGGCGCTCGTTGGCGCGTTGGTGGTCTCGGTGGGTAGCTTTTTCCTGGTGCGCGTCGCCCTGGGCCCTGTGCACTTTCTGGTGGATCAGACCAAGCTGCTAGCGGCGGACAACTTGCAACAGCGCCTCGACGGTTCGGGGCAGCCTCTGGAACTGCAGCCGCTGATCATGCAGTTCAACGAGTTGCTGGAACGGCTCAGTCGAACCTACGCCCAGTTGGAGGGTTTCAACGCGGACGTGGCCCATGAGCTTCGCACTCCGCTGGCCACCATGATCACCAGCACCGAACTGGCCATCCGCCGAACGCACGATGCTCATGCGATGGGGGATCTCCTCGGATCCAATCTTGAGGAGTTGCGGCGCATGGCGGGCATCGTCAACGATATGCTGTTCCTTTCGCATGCCAACAGCGGCGCGGTCGCTCGCCGAGAATCGGTCGACAGCCTTGCCGCGCTTGCGCACAGCGTGGCGGAATACCATGAAGCAGCGATGGCGGAAACCGAACTTCAGTTGTCGGTTGAAGGCGATGCATCCGGTCAATTCGACGCGGCCCTGCTGAAGCGGGCCATGTCCAACCTGCTTGGCAACGCCACCCGCTACGCTACGCCGCAGTCCACGGTACGCATCCGAATTGCGGCCAGGGCCGAAGGCACGGTCACCCTGGCGGTCATCAACCAGGGTAGATCCGTCGATTTGACACATCTGCCCAGGCTTTTTGACCGCTTCTACCGGGTTGATGCCTCGCGCAGCCAGGCCAGCACCAACCATGGACTCGGGCTATCCATTGTTGCGGCCATTGCGCGTATGCACCATGGGGAGCCATTCGCGCAATCGGAAGCTGGTCAAACGTGCATCGGGTTCAGCCTGACTGCGTCGCAACCCTAGCGCTTGAGCTCGTTCAACTGCAGTTTCCCGTACGAAGCTAGCATCAAGGATGCGCGGGAGAGCTTGTCGGCGCCCTTGGTATGGGTACCAAGATGCGGAATTGGCCTTGGCGCTCAGTACAGCAAGCCTTTGACCTAATGTGCGGGGTAAGCTGTGACCATCGTTGGCACCAGACCCCGGCTCATGCGCGACAATCTTGACGTTCTGATCGATCACTGGAGAGCAGATCCGCACAGCACCTTCAACAGTTGGTTCTTGTGGGAGGAGCGGCTGAAAAATTTTCGCTCGATTCGCCGCGGTATTGGACAAGTCGTTCGTGACATCGAGGCCGGGACATTCGGCAATCTCTATCGGGGATCGAGCCTGGAAACCGTGGTGGCGTCAGTGGCCGAGCAGCGCCAGATCTTCAAAGGAGCAGACCACGCCTTCCTTTGGAAACCCAAGCTGCGCATCCCGGATATTTACGAGAACTCGACGAACCAGCGAGCATTTGCCCGATTGCTGCACACCTGTGACTGCTGCGACACGGCCGAGGCTGTCATCGAGGCTATCCAGCGCATCGACGCGCTGCAGATCAAGGGTTTGGGGCCGGCCGTCGCCAATCTGCTGTACTTCATTCATCCGACATTGGTTGTGCCGTTCAACACGGCCATCGTGCGCGGGTACAACGCGGTGACCGGCAGCAATGTGAAATTGGGTCGATGGGATCACTATCTGACCTTGCGCGATGGCGCGATTCGCCTGAATGCAGCGCATCGCGGCCAGCTCTCGAATGACTTTGGAGCAATCGCCGGGCTATTGTTCGACATCGGCAATGGTCGTTACCTGGCACCGCCGCGTGCCGATGATGCTGGCGCTTTGAAAGCCTGGGAGGCCGATCTGCAGAAGGTACGCGAAGAATCGGCCGCCGCCCAGAAGCAGTGGGCGACCGAGCATGCAGCCGACACGACGCACACGGAAATTCAAGGCTGGTTGCGCGACCTGGGGCGTTCGCTCGGACATGATGTCTGGGTGGCTTCGAACGATCGCGGCCGTGAGTACGCCGACGGCAGGCTCGCGGATGGCTGTTTAGCCCAATTGCCCATTCCGTCGGCCATCGGCATCGAGTCGATGCGCCTCATCGATGTGCTGTGGTTTGAACGTGCTACGGGGCTGGCAGTTGCGGCCTTCGAGGTTGAGCATTCCACCTCCATCTATTCCGGCATCGTTCGCATGCTTGACCTGGCGCTGGGAACCGAGCTAGGTACGCAATGCACGATGTTCCTCGTCGCCCCGGATGAACGGCGTGCCGAGGTCGCCCAGCAATTGCACCGGCCGGCGTTCTCCAGAGTCTCCGAGCTGGGATTCCGCTACCTGCCATATGCACAGCTGCGCGCCCACCGCGCTGCCATTGAGCGCTTTGGCTCAGGCCTGAGGCCCCTGATCGAGATCTCCAGCACGCTATAGGTGCCACGACATTCATGACAAACTTGTAATGCTGCCGACGGCTTGACGACGCGGCCCCTTTCCTAGAGTTGAACTGTGCCTATCAGCACAAGGTCGATCCGACAACCATACTGGAAGGGGATGAACATGAGGTCACTCACTATTGCTGCGGCGCTCGCCGCAACGCTTGCCGTCGCTGCCACTCCTGCCTTGGCGCGCGATGCGCTTGACCTGGCCGTCAAAACCAAAGTGGAGCTCCGCGACGGATCTTTCCTGTACATCTTCAAGGATGGAAAGATGGCCAAGGAGGATGCTTACGGGCGCGCCGTGCGCATCAAGCGCGGCGAAGTTCTGATAGCAAAGGACGGCCGCCAGATCAAGGCGGTCGGCAACGAAAGCGCGCGACTTGCCGGATTGCTGACCGACGGTCATGGTGGCTGAGCCCTAGAGGCGCCTGCAGGCGCCGCTTGACTCGGCGCCGTATGTAAATCTGTTGCGCGTGCTATTCGGTGATGAACTGACCCATCATCCCGGCATCTTCGTGCTCGAGGATGTGGCAGTGAAACATGAGTGGCGAGGCCGAGGCGAGAGCCGCCGTCTGTACGGCGACCGTCACCGTTTGCATGGACTCCACGACGAAGGTGTCACGCAGCCCTCGCTCGAACGCCGCTGGCTGCTTGCCGTCGCGCGAGAGCAAGCTCATGCGGACGCCGTGTACGTGCAACGGGTGCGACATATTGGTGGCGTTGAAAAACGACCACTGCTCAATCGCGTTGGCGGGCACCGTCATATCTATGCGCCCGATATCGAAGCTGCGCCCGTTGATCGTGAACAAGCTTCCCATCATGCCGCCGTCAAGGCGAAAGCGCCGAACCGTCGGACTTGGTGGCGGAACAACCGATGGCCTAGCTGGCAGAGTTGATGGCACCGATGCAATTGCCTTGGCCTGCCTAGGCCAGGTGATGACAGTCCTTACCGCAGTCCAATCCGTGGTGACAACGCTCGCAGCCATTCCGGCCGAGACCGTTCTGGCCAACAGCGAAAATTCCTGTCCGATAGTTGCTGCGCTCAGGTCGAGAAGAATTTCGGCCCGTTCTCCAGGAGCGAGGGTAACGGCGGCCCGCACAGCGGGCGTCTGCAATAGACCGCCCTCGTTGGCGATCTGGACCATGGGCATCGTCGTGCTTGATCTGATTTCCAAGGTGCGCGCGTTGCAACCATTGAGTAGGCGAAGGCGTACCCACTGAGCAGGGGCCTGCCACACCGGGGCAACTGCACCGTTCACGAGCAGTGTGTCGCCCATGTAACCCGTCAGCTCTTCACTCGAGGTGAGCACGTAGTCAATTTGCCCGTTGGCGTCAAAGCGCTTGTCCTGCAAGATGATCGCGATGTCGTCCACGCCCCATGTCTCAGGTAGACCCGCCGGAGGCGATGTGGGATCGTCAACAATCAGCAGGCCAGCCAGGCCGGTCACCACTTGCCGTCCAGTCTCTCCGTGGGTGTGCGGATGGAACCAACATGTGGAAGCCGGGTTGTCGACGATGAAGTCTGCGCTCCACTCTGCGCCTGGTGCAATCGCCTGATGTGGGCCGCCATCGGCTTCAGCCTGAAGGAATAGTCCATGCCAATGCACTGTGCTTGCTTCGGCGAGCTTGTTTACCACATGGATCGACGTTCTTTCGCCCGCACGCAGTCTCAGGGCAGGGCCTAGAAACCCGCCGTTATAGCCAAGGGTAGTCGTGCTCACACCGCTACGGAATTGTGTGGTCCCGGCTTGCACGACGAGATGAAACCGGCGGATACCGTCAGGGCCCAAAGTACCTTCGTCTAATGGCACGATGGGCAACAAGGGTCCACCGGGATCCGGTCGGGAAGGCGGCGCGACGATAGGAGCCACAGCCGGGTCAACGACTTGAGGCGAGGATTTTCCGCCACCACCCCCACCACAACCAGCCAACGTCGTGAGTGCTGCACTGCTTGCGCCGAGCACAAGCTCTCGCCGTCGCCGATCAACAATTGAGAACTGGTCTGAGGCTGGACTAGACATATTCATTGCTTGCCCCCCGCGCTGCGGAATTCGGCAGCGCGGGTCACGCTACGTCAGAAATACATCAGGATTCTGTTTTGCGTGCTCATGGCTTTGCTTGGGCAGCCATATGGCGATGCTCGGTTGCCATTGCGTCAAACCGCGATGCGATTTCCTCGTAGCTGGCCGCCGTATTGTTGCAATGGGCTGGCATGCTGCCGCCACCACGGCCGCCGGGAGGTGCCATCTGGTAGGCCTTTCCCATCTTGCGATGTTCCTCCGCGCTGGCACGGGCCGTCGCAGCCTGCTTGACATAGTAGGCTGCCAGGGCTTCATGGTCAGCAGGGGTTCTCGCAGCCTGTATCTGCTGCTGGACCGCCGCCGTTGGGGCGGTACTGAGGCCTGCGCAGCCGCTCAAGCCGACACCGGCCAGCAGCAACAGAACCGCAAGGCGCCGAGAAGACAAATTGCTCATACTCATGGAAATACTCCTAGACGTAAAACAACGGCATTAGCCTGCTTTGGCTTCAACCGCGGATTGCAATGAGGCCGTCTGTGGGGCGGTGACATTGCGCGAATTGCGCCCTAACTGCCACTGTTTCACCAGGGCGTAGAGCGCAGGGATAACCCCCAGTGTGAGTACGGTCGACGAGATCATTCCGCCGACCATTGGGGCCGCAATACGACTCATGACTTCAGAGCCGGTGCCGGTGCCCCACATGATGGGCAGCAGGCCTGCCATGATGGCGACGACGGTCATCATCTTTGGCCGCACTCGTTCCACCGCACCTTCCATCACCGCGGCATACAGATCGGCGGCGCCCGCGGCGCGGCCTTTGAGCCGGCAGCGCTCCTGGACCGCGTTCCATGCGTGATCCAGATAGATCAGCATGACTACGCCGGTCTCTGCTGCCACGCCGGCCAGGGCGATGAAGCCGACCGCAACCGCCACCGACAGGTTGTAGTTGAGCCACCACATCAGCCACACGCCGCCTACCAGCGCGAAGGGTACCGACAGCATCACGATGAAGGTCTCGGTCAAGCGGCGGAAGTTCAGATAGAGCAGCAGAAAGATCAGCAGCAGCGTGACTGGAACCACGATCTTCATCTTCTCAATGGCGCGCTCCATAGCCTCGAACTGGCCGCTCCAGGTGATGTAGTAGCCCGTCGGGAACTTCACTTGATCGGCCACGGCCTTGCGGGCATCGGCTACATAGGAGCCGATGTCGCGGTCGCGGATGTCCACGAATATGTAGGCCGACAGCAAGGCGTTTTCGGTGCGGATGCCAGGTGTACCTCGCGCGACCACCACCTTGGCCAACTGGCCCAGCGACACCATGGTGCCGCCCGTCGTGGGCACCAGCACTTCGCGCTCAATCTGCTCGGGATTGGTGCGCAACTCGCGCGGATACCGTACGGTCACGCCGAAGCGCTCGCGGCCTTCCACCGTGGTCGTCACCATCTCGCCACCGAGGGCGGAACCGATCACGTCCAACAGCTCACCGACCGTGAGGCCATAGCGGGCGAGCTGCTCTCGCTTGGGCTCTATTTCCAGGTAGCTGCCGCCCGTCAGGCGCTCGGCAAAAGCAGACGTCGTTCCCGGAACCGTCTTGACGACAGCTTCGATTTCCTTGGCTAGGCGTTCCATCTCCCCAAGGTCCTTGCCGAAGACCTTGATGCCGATTGGTGTCCGAATGCCCGTGGAAAGCATGTCGATGCGAGCCTTGATCGGCATCGTCCAGGCGTTGGATACGCCTGGAAATTGCAGCGCCTTGTCCATCTCGGCTACCAGCTTGTCGGTCGTCATGCCAGGGCGCCACTCTTCTTGTGGCTTCAGGTTGATGACGGTCTCGAACATCTCGGTGGGAGCGGGATCGGTCGCCGTATTGGCCCGTCCGGCCTTGCCGTACACGGAACTGACCTCTGGGAAGCTCTTGATGATCTTGTCCTGCGTCTGTAGGACCTCGGCAGCCTTGGTGATTGACATGCCCGGCAGCGACGCCGGCATATACAGCAGCGTGCCTTCATTGAGAGTCGGCATGAATTCGCTGCCAAGCTTGGAGGCCGGATAGTAGGACACCCCGAGCACAAGGAGTGCCAGCGCGATGGTCAGCTTCTTCCACCGCATGACGCTGGAAATGATCGGGCGGTAGATCCAGATCAGGAATCGATTCACCGGGTTCTTGGTCTCGGGCATGATCTTGCCGCGGATGAATAGCATCATCAGCACCGGTACCAAGGTCACCGACAGCAGTGCAGCACCCGCCATGGAGAAAGTCTTCGTATAAGCCAGTGGGGAGAACAGTCGCCCCTCCTGCGATTCCAACGTGAATACGGGCAGGAAAGACACGGTGATGATGAGCAGCGAGAAGAACAGCGCAGGGCCGACCTCCTTGCACGCATCCAGCATGGCGTCGGCCCGGTCCCGCACGGTGTGATCGGGCTTCAGGTGCTCCAGATGCTTGTGAGCGTTCTCGATCATGACGATGGCTGCATCCACCATGGCGCCAATGGCGATGGCGATGCCGCCCAGGCTCATCAGGTTGGAATTCATGCCCAGCAGATGCATGGCAATGAACGAGATCAGTACGCCAACGGGCAGCATCAGGATGGCGACCAAGGCTGAGCGCACATGCATCAGAAACACGACGCAAACGGCGGCGACGATGATGCTTTCTTCGATCAGCGTGCGCTTGAGCGTCTCGATGGCACGGTGGATCAGGTCCGAGCGGTCGTACACCGCCTCGATCGTCACGCCCGCGGGCAGGCCCGCCGAGATCTCGGCGACCTTGGCCTTGAGGTTGTGTATGACCTGGAGCGCGTTTTGACCGAATCGGGACATCGCAATGCCGGACACGACCTCGCCTTCACCGTTCAGCTCGGAAAGGCCTCGTCGTTCATCGGGGGCCAGCTCAACCCGAGCGATGTCGCGAACAAGCACCGGAGTTCCGCGTTCGCTCTTGAGGACAAGGTCCTCGATATCGCCTTTGCCGCGCAGGTAGCCTCGACCACGGACCATGTACTCCGTTTCAGCCATCTCGACGACACGGCCACCGACGTCGCGGTTGGAGTCGCGGATCACCTGCGCCACCTTCATCAGCGGAATACCGAAGGAGCGCAGCTTCAGAGGGTCGACAGTGACTTGGTAGGTTTGGACGAACCCCCCCAACGACGCGACCTCGGCGACGCCGGGCGCCTTGGTCAGTTGGTAGCGCACATACCAGTCCTGAATGGTGCGCAACTCGGCCAGGGTCTTGTCCTTGGCCAGCAAGGCGTACTGATAGACCCAGCCCACGCCAGTCGCGTCGGGCCCCAGCGAAGGCGAAACGCCCTTGGGCAAGCGGCTTGACGCGAAGTTCAGATACTCCAGCACACGGCTGCGCGCCCAGTAGATATCCGTGCCATCCTCGAAGATGACGTACACGAAGGACGCGCCGAAGAAAGAGAAGCCGCGCACCACTTTGGACTTCGGCACGGCCAACATGGCGGTTGTGAGCGGATACGTCACCTGGTCCTCGACGACCTGCGGTGCCTGGCCCGGGTACTCCGTATAGACGATCACCTGCACGTCCGAGAGGTCGGGCAAGGCGTCAAGCGGGGTCTTCGCGACGGCGATCACGCCGGCGATCACGACAAACAGCGTGGCGAGCAGGATCAGGAACGGGTTTTTACCCGACCATTGGATGATTCTTGAGAGCATCTTGTCCCCTGTTCAATGACCGCTGTGAGCGCCCTGCGCTGCGCTGGGCTGCGGCGGCAAGGCGCGCGACACTGCGGCAATCGAGGTCACTACAAATTCACCTGGCTGGCGCTCGACAAACTCGAAACTCACGTTCTGCCCCGGTTTGAGACCGGCAAGCAGGGCAGCGTTCGCCACAGTGAACTCCATGGTCATGGCCGGCCATTTCAGAGTTGGCACGGGGCCATGCTTGAGGGTCAGCGTGCCGGCCTTGAGATCAATGCTGTCCACGCTGCCCTCCGCCCTGTGGCCGACGGCCGCGCCAGCACCAGGCTTGGCTGCGGGCGCATTCGCTGGCGTATTGGCGCCCTTGGCGGCGCTGCCATGGCCGGCATGCCCCCCGAATCCGCCTACCGCAGCCTTCAAGTTGCTCTCAGCGTCGATCAGGAAGTTCGCAGCAACCACAACCTGTTCGCCGGCCTTCACCCCGCCGGTCACCTCGACATAGTCTTCGGCCCGGTCTCCGAGTTCCACCTCACGCGGTTCAAACTGGCCCTCGTTCACTTGGACGAGGACGATACGTCGTCTTCCAGAGTCGATGACGGCTGACTCGGGGACGGTCAAAACGGGCGCCGTCGCGCCGACGCCAAGCTCGACCTGAGCAAACATTGCCGGCTTGAGCTTCATGCCCGGGTTGGACAGCTCAACCCGCACGGGGACTGTTCGCGTCTCGGTGTTCAGGGTTGGATAGACATAGCTGATCCGACCTTCGAATTGCTGTTTGGGATAGGAGCTCACCTTGATCTTGGCCCGGGCCCCGAGTTTCACCAGGCCTATGTCCTGTTCGGTCAGGTCGGCGATGACCCAGATGGAGGAGAGGTCCGTGATCTGATACAGCATTTCGCCTGGCATGAAGCGCATGCCCTGAACGGCCTTCTTCTCCGTCACCACGCCGGAGACCGGCGAATAGAACGTGATGGATCTCTGCGCCTGGCCCGAAGTTGTGAGGCTTGTAATCTGCGCCGGGGATAGCCCCCAGTTGCGCAGCCGAACCAGGCTCGACTCGGCCAACTGTTTCATGCCCGTCTGAGCGTCAGGGTTCGCACCTTGCATGGCCTGAACGCCTTGCTGGGCGATTACGTATTCGCGTTGGGCCGCCACCATGTCCGGGCTGTACACCTCAAAGAGGGCCTGTCCCTTGCCAACCGCCTGACCTGTGGCGTTGACATGCAAGCGCTCGACATAGCCCTCGAACTTTGGCGTTATTACGAACACGCGTCGCTCGTCAGGTTCGATGCGGCCGGCGGCGCGCACGGTCTTGCCCAGCACGCGCATGCTCGCCGCTTCCGTTCGTACGCCAAGCTTTTGCACTTTGTCCGTGTTGATGCGGACTTGATTGGATGCTCCCGAGGCGCTGGCGGGGGATGCATCGTCCTCACCCTCATAGACAGCGACATAGTCCATGCCCATCGGATCCTTCTTTGGTGTTGGCGAGGTGTCTGCCAAGCCCATCGGATTGCGGTAGTACAGCAGCTTGCGGACCTTGGGCTGAGGCTGGGCAGCCGTTGGCGACGCGGCGGTCGTGCTCGCCTGTGTGCCGGCGCGCTGGCCGAGCCAATAGCTACCGGCGCTGGCGGTGCCGAGCAGGATGACTGCGCCAAAGACGTAGGTGAATTTCAAAGCTCTTCTCCCAGAATGCGTTCGATCTCGGCCAGGCGCATTTGCGCATCGACCTGGGCCTTCAGCAGCTCCTGCCTGGCCTTACGAATTTGACGCTGCGCGTCGAGGACGGTCGAGAAGTCCGACTTCCCGTTTTCATAGGCGGTAATGGCGGACTGCAAGCTGACTTCCGCTTGTGGCAGCAACTGCCGCCCTACCAACTGCGCCGTTTGCCCAGCGGCGTCGAGCGCCGACAGTTGCACACCCAACTCGCCCAACAGTTGATACGTCAAGGCGTCGCTGCGTGATCGCGCCGCATTGACCATGGCTTCCGCCTCGCGCTCCTGCGAGCGCCGCGTGCCTTGCTGCAAGGGGATGTTCACTTCGAGCATCACGCCCCAGGTGGTGATGCGCGAGCCCATCTGTGAGGGCGAAATGCCTAACTGGAAATCTGGGTAGCGATTACGCAAAGTCAGATCCCGATTCTTCTGGGTGCTTTCCAGCCGCGCCTGCTCGGCTTGGATCAGGGGATTGGCGTTGCGGGCACGCTCAGCCAGCTTGGCGGTGTCGGCGCTTGACAGCGACGGTACTTCACGAAGCTGTTCGGGATCGGCCAGCACGGCGCTCTGGTCACGAGCCAACAGCCCGTTGAGCCTGGCTCGGGACTGGCGCTTTTCGTTCTCCATGGCGATCAGATCTGAGCGCATGGCCGTGAGCTCCAACTGGGCTCGGATAGCGTCCTGCTGCCCGGCAAGCCCGCCCGCATACCGAGCCTGTGCGACCTGCTCCAACCGAGCCATCAGATCGACGATCTCCCGGGTCAGCCTGACCGTTCCGCTTGCCTTGTAGTATTCGGCGTAGCCGCCCTTGATGCGAGCTGCCAGTTCCACCCAGGCTGCTGCGCTGCGGGCCTGGGCCTGCCGAGCGTCGGCCGTGGCGACGTCACGCTTCAACTCGCGCTTGCCCCAACCCGGAAGCATCTGCATGACTGTGTATTTCGTCTCGCCGACGCGCCAAGGCAGCAGGCTTGGGGCTGTATCAGTGCCGTAGTTATTGACATTCATGAGCTCGACGCGGAGCACGGGATCCGGCAGTGCGCCGGCGGGCCCGATCCGCTCGGCCGCCGCATCCGCCTCCTGCTGCATGCTCAGCAGCTCAGGGCTCTGAGCCCGCGCGTAGGTCAGAAGACCGTGGACGTCTCGACCCAGTCCGAGGTCTGCAAGCTGGGCAGCCACTGCTTCCGAGGTGGCATCGCACGGGGTCGATGTGCGCTTGCCTGTGGGCACACCTTTCTCTGCGCCGTGGTCATGCGAGCTGGGTAACTTGCCGCGGTCGTGTGCGATGGCGCCGCTTGTAGCTACGGGACCGGCAACGCCGGCTTGAGCAAAGACCGGTGCCGAAAAGCTAACAAGGGACGCGACGACGACCACGTGCGGTATGTGGAAGGTGTTCATGAATAACCGGATTGAGAAGAGATGCTGGACCTGCCATTTGCCGGCAAGCGGTGCACGTAACGGCTGGTGGGCCAGGACCGGACCAGCAACAAGGCATGGGACTCTGCTACCGCGCTTGCAAGGGCGCGGGCAACCGTTGCTGTTGCGCGTAGGCTGCGCAGGCTGAAGTAGCGCGGGCAGGCCAGCGCTGAGGCGCTATAGGGCGAGGCGCAGGAAAGCGATGGGGATGGGTGGTGCCAGCACGCCTTCCCGGCGTGGCAACCAAACTTCTTCAGTGATCACGATCGGCGAAGGCACGACGACCTGGATGACGGGTGGAGCGAGAGCGAAACCGTTGGAGTCGTCCAATGAAGATTTTTGCTGAGGCACAAGATCTGCCGCCTTGTCGCAAAAACTCTTGCAACTCTCCGCTCCCGGGGTTCCCTGGTCGTTCAATACGCCATTCTGCTGGTGATGTCCGAACTGCGCATGAACTGGATCATCACCCGCTACCGAGGCGTCTTCGCCAAATTCGACGTGGCCGCTTGAAGTGACGGGCAAGGACGGATGACCGCCAGCGTGGTGCGAAGGGACTGCAATACACGCGTTTGCAACACCTGCTGCCAAACCAAACAACCACAGGAGCAGCACGCGTGCTGCCCAGTGGCGTAGTTGTTGGCGGTATTGGAACAAGGTGACTCCGTTCAATGTCCGACCGAGTGTGTCTCGTCTCAGTTGCAGCTGGATTGATGTGCGTCAAACAGTCAGCGCTGAGGGGACTGGCGAATAAGGCGCATCAGGTCAGCGCGCTCGTGGAGATCCAGTAGTTCGATGTAGGCCTGCTCCCAGGGACGGTCGTCGTACTCGGCCATCAACTGGTTCAGCGCGCCAACCAGTCGCGATCCCGTCGCGGTATGGCTGCACATCACGTATGTGAGCACCGGCGCGGCCGGACCGGCTATCTCGAAGCTGCGCGTGGGCATGATCACTGTACTCGGTTCGCTGCGCACATAGGTGGCCAGTTCAGCGGGCTCGGCGACAAGCCAGTCAATGCGGCGCGCCATCAGCATTCGGCTTGGAGTGTTGGAATCGGACACGCGCTGCGGCGCACTGGACGTGGCCAGCACGGGATCGATCAATGATCCATATTGGCGCCGCCCCGTGACCGCACCGCGCAATCGTGGGTCACTGACGAGTGACGCCAACTGCACCCGACCCTGAGCGTCCAGATGCCGCTCCAACAGCGCGAGACGATCTGCTCGGACGATCACCCTGGTGGGCAGGCGACGCAGCACCGGGTCGCTGAACACCGCATACGTCTCGCGTGTGGGGGTGCGCAGCGCATTTGCGTAGCAGTAGGTTTCGCGCCCCTGTTCTATCAAGCGCTCGATACGAGCGATGCTCGCGGAGTCTCGCTCGTGGACGAATCCCGCAAGGCGCTCTACCAGCCACAGGCGTGCCTGCTCTCCGGGGCCGCTCGGTGCCGCGGCTGCCACTCCAGCAGCGCTCGCGACAACCGGACCGGCGTCGAGCGAGAGCCAGGTCACGCGGCTCTGCGCGGCGACGCCACCGGAGAGACCTAGGCCGAACAGGCAAAGCGACAACAGACGACACGCCGACTTCATAGGGGCCCAAGTCTGCTGCACCTTGAGAAGCGCAGTCCCTGGGTGTTCTCCCTAGGGTGTCGGACAGCGTCGTCGATCAGATCTTGAAGTCGTCGAAGGCAACCTGGTCGTCCTGCACGCCCAACTTTTTCAGCATGGCCCTTGTTGCCGTCAGCATCGGCGGCGGACCGCAAAGGTAGAAGTCGCAGGTCTGCAGATCGGGATGGGACCTCAGCAGGCCTTCGCGCACGGCCTCGTGCACCATGCCCGATGGGTGTGCACCGCCAGGTTCATCGGACAACACCAGCTGCCAGCTGAAGTTGCCGAAGCGCGCCGCCAATGCTTCCATTTCATCGACATAGGGCGCGTCAGTGGCCGTGCGTGCGCCGTACCAGAAATGGACCGGCTCGCTGGCCCCTGACTCCAGCAGGTCCCGCACCATCGCTCGCAGCGGTGCCATGCCGGCGCCGCCACCGATGAACACCTTCTCATGTTCACCATGCCGGATGGTAAATTCGCCGAAGGGGCCGCTGTACTGCAGCTTGTCGCCGGGCTTGAGGCCGAAGACATAGGCCGAACCCTTGCCGGGCGGATGGTTCTTGGCGCCTTGTTTGCCATGACAGAAGCGCACCAGCAAGGTCAGCCGGCCATCGGTCTGCTGAACTGGCGCCGACAGCGAGTATGAACGACGCAACAGTGCGCCGCTTATCCACTGTGTAGGCAAATGCAGACCCAACCATGCCGAGTGGTGTTCCTGCGGTGCGTCGATCTGGTGCTTGCCCATTTTGTAGGGTGGCACATGGACCTGGATAAATGATCCAGGCCGGTACTCCGGGCCTGGTTTGTCTTTGGGCAGCAGCACGACCTCACGCAAGAACGGCGAGAGTGCGCGGACGCTCTCGACCTGCGCTTCGTGGGCCGCTCCGAGCTCCCCGCCACCGCGAACCTCGATGTCGAGGTTGCGGTCCAGCTTTAAATTGCAGGCGAGGCGACATCCCGCCTCGATCCTTGACGGTGCCAGCAAGGCGCGGTCGGCAGCTGTGGCTGCCGGCGCGGCCCCGCGGACGCGAACTTCGCAAAGGCCGCAACTCTGCCCGCCGCCGCAGTTCGATGGGAGCTGCAGGCCTTGCTGCGCAAGCGCGGCAAAGACCGTATCGCCGGAATGCACGCGCAAGCTGCGCAGCCGGCTGCCGTCAGGAGCGTGGACCATCAGCGACCGCGTTCCGCGCCAGCGCTTGGGGATGAAATCCGCCAGGCTGAAGCTGGTGAACAGCAGCCAGATGCCGCTGAGGGCGAGCCAGAATCCGCCGATGGCCGCGCTGACGACCAAGGGATTATTGAAATCCTGACGCCCACTGTAGTCCATGATGTGCAGCATCCAGAACACGTCGAATAGGCGCCAGGTGCTGTTGCGATGTTCGAGTACATCGCCCTGCAGAGACAAGTAGACGGTCGTGTCCTCGGCATCCGAGAATGCGACGCGCCAGACCCTGCCTTCGTGGGCACGCGTTTCCAACGAGCGCTCTGCCAGCTCTGCCAGCGTCGCCTTGCCCGGGCCACGGTAGGAGGCCTCAGCCACCCGTTGCGCGAGGGTGGCGTCGAGTTCGATGCGCTGGCCATTGCGCGCGTCGATCAGGTAGGTCGATTTCTCGCTGGCCAGGCGGTAGACCGGACGGTCGACCAACCAGCCCGTCGAGATGGTCTGTGGGGCTTCACGCGCGCCCACTAGCGCACGGCTTACAGGTACGGCATCGGACGGCCACGGCTTTTTGGCTGCTATAGGCGCACGGAACTCGCGGCCACGCACCTTCTCGGCGTCAAGCAAGCTCATGACAAAGCCGCTGCACATCCACAGCACCAGTTGCAGGCCGATCAACAGGCCGATCCATTTGTGTATCTTGCGCATCCAGGGGCTCATGCCAGTGCCCTCCGACGGAAACTGTAGAAGACGAGCCAGGCGCCGCTTAGGGCGAACAACAGCCCGACGCCAGCGGCGACGCGTAGCAGGCTGTTGTTGACGTCATCGCGGGTGTCGTAATCCATGATGTGAAACATCCACAGGAAATCGAACCAGCGCCACAAATCGTGACGGCGTGCGAGCAGGTCACCCGTGTCTGGCGAAAAATACAGCGTGGAATTGGCCCGGTCGTCAAAACGTACCGCCCACATCGGCACCTGCCGCTTTGCCACCTCCTGCGGTGCCTGAGTGATCCAGGTCACCTCGCGGATCTCGGCCTCGCCCTGATAGATGTCCTTGGCCCGGGCCACGATCTGCTCACGCGGCAATGGGCTCATGAGCTTGCCCGTGCGGGCATCCACCAGACTGGCTTTGCCGTTGGCTCGGATCTCGTAGACCTCCTTGCCCAAGAATTTCTTCAGCTTGAGGGAGTCGAAGGTCGGGCTCAGCTTGGACAACTGGTCGATGTCGAGCCGCTCCCCGCTGCGTTCGAGTGGTTCATCGAACGCATGGGCGAGATGGTCTCCGTGGATCACCTCCAGGGAAATCACGGTCATGTAAACGCCACTGAGCATCCAGAGCAAGGCCTGGACGCCGATGACGAGGCCGATCCATTTGTGGGTTCGGCGCACCCAGAAGGGTAGGTTCATATTGCTTGTCTCACGGCATTGACGCACTTGAACGGCACCGCGGGCAGGTGCCCGCGGTGCCCTCAAGCATTACCAGCGATAACCGGCACGGACGTGCCAACGGCGACCTTGAAGGTCGTAGGTCATGGTGTCCGTGTTCGCATCGGTGTAGCTCTGAATGAACGGTGCCTTCTTGTTGAACAGGTTGTCAACGCCGAAGGCTAGGTCGAGCTTCTTGCTGAATGCATACTTCAGCTGTGCCGAGTGGTAAGCCAGACCCGGCGCCTTGGCGCCAATGTCACCCGGCTCGGCGTTGATATCGTCTGCGGCACCGATGTACTGGACCGTGTACGAGCCCGACCAGGGGCCCTTGGCCATCGTCAGCGATGACAGCGAACGCCACTGGGTGTAGCTGCCGCGACCGCCCGTGATTTTGCCGGTGTAGTCGATGACATCCGCGCCCGGGAAGGGGCGGACCTGATAGTTCTTCAGATGCGATACCTCGGCGTTCAGTGTTGCATCGAAGCCAGCAAGCTTGAACTCGTACAACGCGCCGATGTCGAAGCCCGAGATCTTTTCGTCGGCCGCGTTGACCGGCTGCGAGGACAGGAAATCGATCTCGCCGGTGGTCTTGTTGCGAGTGAAGCTCGACGGGGCGCAGAACAAATGATTCAAGCCAGGCGTGTTGTAGCAAACACTGAGCTTGGTGGATCCATCCACGCTCTGGATCGCGTTGCTGATCTTGATGTTGAAGTAGTCCAGCGTCAGAGTCAGCGACTTGTTGGGCGACCAGACCGCGCCAGCCGTGAGAGTCTTCGCGTCCTCTGGCTTCAACGCCGGGTTACCGCCCACGGTGGTCAGGATGGTATTGCCCAGCTGCGTGTAGCCGGCAGGCACGCCAGCGGCCTTGCAATTCTGCGCCACGACAGAACTGGCCGGCAAGGAGCTCCAGTTGCTGCACGGATCGGTGGTAGTCAGATTGCCTTCGGCAACGCCGCCATACAGCTCCGGAATGTTCGGCACGCGGAACGCCGACGAGACGTTCGAGCGCAACTTCAGGCTCGGAACGACTTGCCAGTCCAGGCCAGCCTTGTAGGTGCTCTTGGAGCCGAACATGCTGTAGTCGGAATAGCGGGCAGCGGTGTTGAAGTGCAGGGAGTCGATGAAGGGCAGCTTCTTCAACAGCGGCACAGAAAACTCTGCATAGACCTCACGCGCGGTGTACTCGCCGGCGATGGGATCTTGGGCATTGGTGTTAGCTATGCCCAGCACGGTCAAGCTATCAGGATTGCGCCAGCCACTTTCCTTGCGCACCTCAGCGCCTGCGGCAAAGCCCACCATGCCAGCGGGCAACTCGAACAACTCGCCGCTGATGTTGGCGCTGGCGCCTTTTTGCTCATTGCCGCCGGTGTCCCGCAGGTTCGTGAGGATGTAGTCCATGACCGGCTTGGTGAGGTTGCCATAGCCGAGATAGTTGCCACAAGGAATGGCTGCACCAGTAGCCGTGCTGCACTTGCTGCGGTCCAGCGTTAGGGCCACACGGTCGAGGTTGGCGACGTTCGTCGTGACGTCGATACCCGTGTTGCGGCCCCAGTTCACATTGGCCGACCAGTCCCAGTTCTTGCCAATGTTGCCCTTGACACCGGCGACCACGCGGAAGATGTTGGACTCTTGCTGGAAGAAGCGTGGACCTGCCTCTTCCAGGCGACGGCGTTGCAGCACCAGGCTCTGCCCAGTCGGATTGGTCGGGTGGTCAGCTGCGATATTGATGGCACGATAGACGCCCAGGGCACCGGGCGTGGCCAACTGATTGGACTCGCGGTGCGAAAACAGAATTTCAGTGAACAGCTGGGTTTCTTCGGTCAGGTTCAGCGTGCCGAAAGTGCTCAGGCCTAAACGCTTGATCGGGTTGACCGCATTCAGCATCGGGTTGCTGTTGTAGTTGTGCTTGGCTGCGGAGTACGGCTCGTAGGCGGGCCCGCTGCCCGGCGTTTGATTGAAATTGATGCGCTTGCCGTTGGCAAGGAGTGCGCGGCCACCAATGGTGGAAGAACTGCCCGTACAGGCCAGTGCGCCGTTGACTTCAGCGAGCCCGCAAGGCGCGCGAGAGGCCATATTGATGGCGCCGCTTTCCGAGTAATTGATGGCACTCAGGACGGAACCGTTGGCGCCTTGAAGTCCCCAAGATAGATCGGCGGCCCCTTCGTCACCATCGCCACGCGATGTTTGTCCATACCGCACTGAGGCCTCGCCGCCCTTGAGCCCAGTCTTTGTGATGATGTTCACAACGCCAGCCACCGCGTCCGCACCGTAGATGGCCGAGGCTCCGTCCTTCAGCACTTCGACACGCTCGATCAGCGCGACCGGGATCATGTTCAGGTCGACCGAGCTGTTGGCGCCGGTGCCACCATTGACCACACGCCGTCCGTTCAGCAGAACCAGCGTGCGGTTGATGCCCAGGCCGCGCAAATTGACCTGGGTGGTGCCGTAGCCGTTCCCGGTCCAGTAGGCGCTGGTCTGGTTGCCAGCGGTGCCTGCCGAGGCCGGCAGGCGTTGCAGCAGTGTTTCCGCCGAGATCGCGCCGGAGCGCTGGATCGCCTCGGCGTCGATCACCGTTACCGGGCCTACTCCGGAAATCTGCGCCTGCTTCAAGTTGATGCGGCTGCCAGTGACCTGCACTCTTTCTAGCGATGAGGTTGAGGTCTGGGCGGCGTCAGCCGATGCTGTTTGCTGGGCAAACGCGTTGTTGGCGAGAACCAGAACGGCGGAGGCAATCGCCGTGTGAGAGAGTTTCGTAGACATCATGCATTCCAGTTGGGTGCCGCGCGTCACCACCTCAACGGGGTCTGGACGCGAACTCAAGGCACCATCGAACAAATAGTTCGTTGGCGAGCACATGACGATGGACGGGGAAGGGGCTTCGCTTGGGCCCGGATGAGAAGCGATGTGGGCCGGCTCGTCTATCGCAGCATGCGACTCAGCCAATCCCTGACCAAACCATACAAGCAAGCGCTGTTGCGCATGCCTCCGGTCGGCGGTAGTGCTGAGTCAGCTCGCTCGAGGTGGCCGATCCTGCCCGGACAGCAGGAATTCCGCACGCGGTCCGCCGAGCTCGGGAAGAGTCGACTTAGCGAATGGGAGCGCACATGCAGCGCAGTCCGCGTTAGCGGCCATCGATGCGCAGGATCCGCAGCCAGCACAGTGGCTGCAGGGCGTTGCATCGCAGCAGTTCTCGGCCTGCTGGTCTGCTGCGACAGGTTTCTTCGCGCTGGTCTTGGGCTTGGCAAGCCGGGCATGCGGCCCTGAGGCGACCGTGTGCTGGGCGAAGCGTTCGGTCTGAACGGCTTGCCCACGAAACTGCGCCTTGGCTATCGCAGCGGGCGGGCAAATCATCGACGTGGCAATGGAAGCTGTCGCCGGCACGAGCACGGCGAGAAAAACCAAAAACCAAAAACCGATGAGTTTCATGCAGTGGGCAGAAGATGATCTTGCATTGCATCAAGAGTCAGCCAGTGTGTCTAGTTAGGGTGTTCCCAGGCCGGTTCGCGGGCTTGGCGACCACGAGATGCTTGTTCACCAGTTGTGCATTTGCGGGGGGGCATTTGTCGCTGTGCAGTCGTCCCGCGAAGGAAGCGTTCATAATGAGAAAGAGGCGTCAGAAGTGCATGCCACCATTCATGAGGCAGCGTTCGCGTTAGTCGTCAGATTAAGAAACAACCCGGCAAAGAAGGGGGGGGGCGCTGCGCGCCCGGGTTGCCGTGGACAACACTGCGTGTTGCCCACCGCTTTTTAGAAGTTCTGAACTGACCCAATGGAGTCCTGACGACAAAAGCGCAAGCCACCTTGTTTCAACGACCAACAATGTCGTTTTGACAAGTCCGCGTTTGCGCTTGGAAAACGCCGCCCTTGTAGTGGCGATAGCGGCCGGTGGGTGTGGCGGGCAGGGGGGCGAGTTCGGTGCTACTCATTTGAAGGTGCGGCAAGGGATGCAAGGGGCGGCAATGGATAATTGGCGCATGCATCCTAATGCCCTTCTAGATATGAGCTGCGAGCTGCTGCGCGCCGTGCTCAAGTTCGACTCGCCCGCCGATGGCGTGGTTTCCGCCTATTTCCGCAAAAACAAGGGCCTGGGCCAGCGCGAGCGCGGCACCCTGGCCGAGACCGTCTACACGGTGCTGCGCAAGCGCCTGCTGCTGCAGCATCTGGCGCAATCGGGCGCCGGCCCGATGGAACGCCGTCTGGTGATACTGGGCTGGGCCGGCAGCGAGGCCTTTCTGCACAGCGCGCTGAGCCCGCAAGAACGTCAATGGCTGGACCAGCTCAAGACCATTGACCATGCCAATCTGGCGCCCAAGCTGCGCCACAACCTGCCCGACTGGCTGGCCGAGCCGCTGCTGGCGCGCCTGGCCAAGGACGGCGACGAAACGGAATTCTGGGCCCTGGCCGCGGCCATGAACGAGGCCGCACCGCTGGACCTGCGCGTCAACCTGCTCAAGGCCAAGCGCGAAGAGGCGCAGGCGGCGCTCAATGCCGCCGGGATTGAGGCCGAGGCCACGCCTTTCTCGCCCTGGGGCCTGCGCGTGCAGGGCAAGCCGGCGCTCAACAAGCTGGAGGTCTTCACCAACGGCACGGTGGAGGTGCAGGACGAGGGCAGTCAGCTGCTGGCGCTGCTGCTGGACCCCAAGCGCAGCGAGATGGTGGTGGACTTCTGCGCCGGCGCCGGCGGCAAGACCCTGGCCCTGGGCGCGGCGATGCGCAACACCGGCCGGCTCTATGCCTTCGATGTGTCCGGCCATCGGCTGGATGCGCTCAAGCCGCGGCTGGCGCGCAGCGGCCTGTCCAACGTCTACCCGGCCCAGATCGCGCATGAGCGTGACGACCGCGTCAAGCGCCTCACGGGCAAGATCGACCGCGTGCTGGTCGATGCGCCCTGCTCGGGCCTGGGCACCCTGCGCCGCAACCCCGACTTGAAATGGCGCCAGTCGCCGCAAGCTGTGAAGGAGTTGCAGGTCAAGCAGACCGCGATCCTGGAAAGCGCGGCGCGCCTGCTGAAGTCGGGTGGCCGCCTGGTGTACGCGACCTGCAGCCTGCTGAGCGCCGAGAACGAGGAGATCGCGCAGGCCTTCAGCGCCGCGCATCCGGAGTTCGAGCCGCTGGCCGCGCAGGACTGCCTGGAGCGCGCCCATGTGGCCAATGCCGCCAGCCTGTGTGAGCACGGCTTTGTGCGGCTGTGGCCGCACCGTCATGGCAGCGATGGCTTCTTCGCGGCCGTGTGGCAGAAGAAGTAAGCACGCTTTGCGCCGCTGGCGCGAGCGGCCGTTTAGAGCCGCTCGCCTACAATCAGGGCTTGGCAGAGATAACAACCATGACGCTCGTTGGTGGGCAAGGCAAGGTCTGAATGATTGAATTGATGAGCGTGCGCGACGCGCTGGTGCAGTGGCTGTCCGACGGCCTGACCGGCGCCAGCTTCTGGCAGATCGTCGCGTACACCCTGGTGGTGACGCATTTCACCATCCTGGGCGTGACGATCTTCCTGCACCGGGCGCAAGCGCACCGTGCCCTGGATCTGGGCCCCATCCCGGCGCATTTCTTCCGCTTCTGGTTGTGGCTCACCACCGGCATGGTGACCAAGGAATTCGTGGCCGTGCACCGCAAGCACCACGCCAAGTGCGAGACCGAGGAAGACCCGCACAGCCCGCAGACGCGCGGCCTCAAGGCCCTGCTGCTGACCGGCGTGGAACTCTATCGCGCCGAAGCCCAGAATAAGGAAACCATTGCCAAGTTTGGCCTCGGTACGCCGGACGACTGGATCGAGCGCAATCTCTACACGCGCTATTCCTGGCAGGGCGTGGGCCTCATGCTGATCATCAACCTGGCCCTGTTCGGCGCCATCGGCGCCACCATCTGGGCGATCCAGATGGCCTGGATCCCGGTGTGGGCCACCGGTGTCATCAACGGCATCGGCCACTACTGGGGCTATCGCAACTTCGAGGCGCAGGATGCGTCGACCAATGTGTCGCCCTGGGGCATCCTGATCGGCGGCGAGGAGTTGCACAACAACCACCACACCTACCCGACCTCGGCCAAGTTCTCGGTCAAGCCCTTTGAGTTCGACATCGGCTGGGGCTATATCCGCGCCTTCGAGATGCTGGGCTGGGCCAAGGTGCGCAAGACCGCCCCGCAGATGCGCATGGGCGAGGTCAAGCCGGTAGCCGACAAGGACACGCTGGAAGCCATCATTGCGAATCGCTATGAGGTGATGGCCAAGTACGGGCGCGAGCTCAAGGCGGCCTGCGCCGTGGAGCTGGCGCGCCTGAAGGCACAGGGTGAGCAGCACAGCGCCCGCTGGGCCGAGCTGAAGCTCGCCAAGCGCTGGCTGCATCGCGATGCCGACCGCATCCCGAGCGCCTATCTGGCCCAGATCGCCGGCGCTCGCGCCGCCAGCCCGGCGCTGGACAAGCTGATGCTGATGCGCGAGGAGCTGCGCCAGCTGTGGACGCGCACCAATGTGTCGGCCGAGCAACTGGTGAGCGACTTGCAGGCCTGGTGTCGCAAGGCCGAGGAAAGCGGTATCGCCGAGCTGCGGGCGTTTGCCATCGGGCTGCGCGCGGTGCGCGTCTAGGCGCCGCGAGTGTTGCTTGACGTAAAGGGCGCCCAGGTGGCGCCCTTTTTGCGTATTCTCGATATGCGTCTTGATGATGCATGGAGGGCCTGTCATGAAGTCCCATACATTGCGAAATCTCTGCTGGCTGCTCGCGCTGGGACTTGCCGGTTCTACGGCGCTGGCGGCGGCCGAGGTCAAATTCATCCATCCGGAAAACTTCGCGGATGCCGGCGAGTCCGGGCGTGACCGCGAACAGCATCTGCAGCAGATCGCCGAGCATCTGCAGCGTCAGGCAGAGAAATTCGCACCCGGCAAGCAGCTGACGTTTGAGGTGACGGATGTAGACCTGGCGGGCGAGATCGAGCCCGTGGGGCGGCGCATGGAGCGCTTGCGCGTGATGCGCAGCGTGACCTCACCGCGCATCGAGTTCCGCTACCTGATCCGCGAGGCGAATCAACCCGATCGCCAGGGCGAGGCGCAGTTGCGCGACCTGGGCTACCAGATGCGCGGTTCGCGTTACTGGGATTCCGACCCGATGCGTTACGAGAAACGCCTGCTCGACGACTGGTTCCAGGCCGAGTTCGTGCCGCCCAAGAAGCCCTGAGTTGAGAGTATTCCTGGCATGAAAAAACCCGCCGGCTTGCGCGGGCGGGTTTTTCTTAAGGCTGCTGCATGCTCAGCGGCTGAATTACTTCAGCTTGATTTCCTTGTACAGGACATGCTTGCGTGCCTTGGGGTCGAACTTCATGAATTCGAGCTTTTCGGGCGTCGTCTTCTTGTTCTTGTTCGTGGTGTAGAAGTGACCGGTACCCGCGGTGGATTCCAGCTTGATCTTCTCGCGTCCGCCTTTGCTTGCCATGATGAGACTCCTTGATGTTCAGCGGTTGATCAGAGCTCGCCCTTGGCGCGCAGATCGGCAACGACTTGCTCGATGCCGACCTTGTCGATCAGGCGCAGAGCAGCATTGGACACGCGCAGACGCACCCAGCGGTTTTCGGTTTCGAGCCAGAAACGGCGGTACTGCAGATTCGGCAGGAACCGACGCTTGGTTTTGTTGTTGGCGTGAGAAACATTGTTTCCCACCATCGGGCGCTTACCCGTAACTTGACAGACGCGTGCCATGACGCTACTCCGGTTTGAACTGTTGACCAGCCGCCCGGGATTGCCTTGCAAACCCCGGCGCGACCACATGACCGCTTTATGCAAGCTAAACCCTGTTGCCTTGGACGTCGTCCAAGGCCGTCGAGCGCGGTCCATCCAGCAAGCAAGCCGGCGAGTATAGCCTGATTTTGGCGCCTGCACCAGGCGCCGCGCCTGCATCAGCCCTGTGCCTGCTCCAGGAAGCGCTGCGCGTCCAGCGCCGCCATGCAGCCGGTGCCGGCGCTGGTGATGGCCTGGCGGTAGACATGGTCCTGCACATCGCCGGCCGCGAACACGCCGGGCACGCTGGTCATGGTGGCAAAACCGTTCAAGCCGCCCTTGGTGATGATGTAGCCGTCCTTCATCTCCAGCTGGCCCTTGAAGATGTCGGTGTTGGGCTGGTGGCCGATGGCGATGAAACAGCCTTGCAGCTTCAGCTCCTTGGTGCTGCCGTCATTGCCCTTCAGGCGCACGCCGGTCACACCGCTCTGGTCGCCCAGCACCTCGTCGAGGTTCTGGAACACATGCAGCTCGATCTTGCCGGCGGCCACTTTTTCCATCAGCTTGTCCACCAGGATGGGTTCGGCGCGGAACTTGTCGCGGCGATGGATCAGGTGCACCTTGCTGGCGATGTTGGAGAGGTAGAGCGCTTCCTCGACGGCGGTATTGCCGCCGCCGACCACGCAGACCTCCTGCTCACGGTAGAAGAAGCCATCGCAGGTGGCGCAGCCGCTCACGCCGCGGCCCATGAAGGCCTCTTCCGAGGGCAGGCCCAGGTACTTGGCGGAGGCGCCGGTGGCGATGATGAGCGCGTCGCAGCTGTAGCTGCCGCTGTCGCCCTTGAGCTTGAAGGGGCGCTGCGAGAGATCCACCTCGTTGATGTGGTCGAACAGCATCTGGGTCTGGAAGCGCTCGGCATGCTGCTGGAAGCGCTGCATCAGCTCGGGGCCCTGCACGCCCATCACATCGGCGGGCCAGTTGTCCACCTCGGTGGTGGTCATCAGCTGGCCGCCCTGGGCCATGCCGGTCACCAGCGTGGGCTTGAGGTTGGCGCGCGCGGCATAGATGGCGGCGGTGTAGCCGGCCGGGCCGGAGCCCAGGATCAGCAGCTGTACATGTTGGTTGGTTTGGGTCATGGGCAGGAGTTGGGGTTGCTCGGGCGGTACACAAGCCAGCAGCATCGGCTATCTACGGCCTACACCCTATAGAGAACCGTGAACAAGTTGGCACAATGCCGGCATTCTAGGCAAGAGGCCGCGGGCTTGCGCTTACGGCACATCAACAGACCACAGTCTCAGGAGGTAGTTCATGGCAATGCTGTCCAATCTGGACCTGATCCGCAGGGTCCCCTTGTTCTCCCTGCTGACGACCGATCAGGCGCAGTCCATTGCGGATAGTGTGGTGAAGCGTCGCTTCAAGCGCGGCGAGATGATCGTCGAGCAGGGCACCAAGTCGAATGCCCTGTTCATCCTGCTGAACGGGCGCGCCCGTGTGCTGACCGCCGATACGCGTGGCCGCGAGGTCATCCTCGCGGTGCTGCAGCCCGGCGACTATGTGGGCGAGATGAGCCTGATCGACGGCGAGCCGCATTCGGCCACCGTGCGCGCCGAGGTGCAGACCGACATGCTGGTGCTGGGCCGCATGGAGTTCTCGCGCTGCCTGCCCGATAGCAGCAGCCTCTCCTACGCCATCCTGCGCGGCCTGGTGGCACGCCTGCGCAATGCCGACCGCCAGATCGAATCGCTGGCGCTGCTGGACGTCTATGGCCGCGTGGCACGCACCCTGCTGGACATGTCCGAGGAAGAGAAGGGCATCAAGATCATCCGCGGCAAGGTCTCGCGCCAGGATATGGCCAAGGTGGTGGGCGCCTCGCGCGAGATGGTCAGCCGCGTCATGAAGGACCTGGAGGACCGCGGTGTCATCGAGACGCTGGAGAACGGCTCGGTGGTCATCAAGGAGCGCCTGCACGACTGAGGCGCGCGGCCCCTCGGCTGAGGCCCCGGCAAGCTGAGCCACAATCGGGCCATGAGTTTTCCCCTGGATTCCATGCTGGGCGGCGAAGGCAGCCCGCCCAGCGAAAAAGTCTACAAGCGCCAGCCCAAGAAGGCGGTCAAGCCGGCGGCGCCCGTCGCCAGCCCCTTGCGCACGCCCCTGTGGCTGGTCGCGGGTGGCCTGCTCTGGTGCCTGGTCGTGCTCGCGCTGCTGACGCATGACCGCGCCGACTCGGCCTTCAGCATCGCCGGCAACCGCGCGCTCTATGCCAACCGCGTCGGCGCCCTCGGTGCCTGGGTGTCCGATCTGCTGCTGTTCGGTTTCGGCTATTCCTGCTGGTGGTTCGTGCTGGTGGCGCTGCGCGCCTGGCTCGGCAGCCTGGCGGGCTTGCTGCGTGTCGAGGCACCCCAGGTGCTGCCGCCCGAGCAACGCCTGCGTTCGCGCGGTCTCTGGTGGCTGGGCCTGCTGCTCCTGATCGCCGCCAGCTGCACGCTTGAATGGAGCCGTCTCTATGGCTGGGAGGCCCGGCTGCCCGGTCATGCCGGGGGCGTGCTGGGCTACACCCTGGGCCCGCTGAGCATGAAGGCCCTGGGCTTCGCCGGTTCGGGCGTGCTGGCGATCGCCGCGCTGCTGACCGGTATCTCGCTGGCGCTGGAGTTCTCCTGGCTGCGCCTGGCCGAGCTGATCGGCACCCGCATCGATGAGTTACGCAACCGCCAGGTGGCCAAGCGCGAGATCAAGGAAGACCAGCGCGTCGGCAAGGCGGCCAAGCGCGAGCGCGAGCAGGTGGTGGAGGTGGAGCGCCAGGTGGTCGAGGAGCACCAGCCCATCGTCATCGAGGCGCCGGTGGTCGAGGTGCCCAAGTCCACGCGCGTGGCCAAGGAGCGCCAGCAGACCCTGTTCACCGACGTCACCGATACCAAGCTGCCGCAGGTGGACCTGCTGGATGCGCCGCCCACGCGGGTCGAGTCGGTCACGCCCGAGTCGCTGGAAATGACCAGCCGCATGATCGAGAAGAAGCTGCGCGACTTCGGCGTCGAGGTGCGCGTGGTGGCGGCTTCGCCCGGCCCGGTGATCACGCGCTACGAGATCGAGCCCGCCACCGGCGTGAAGGGCTCTCAGATCGTCAACCTCGCCAAGGACCTGGCGCGCTCGCTGAGCCTGGTGAGCATCCGCGTGGTGGAGACCATCCCGGGCAAGAACTTCATGGCGCTGGAGCTGCCCAATGCGCGCCGCCAGACCATCCGCTTGTCGGAGATCCTGGGCTCGCAGATCTATGCCGACGCGGCCTCGATGCTGACGATGGCGCTGGGCAAGGACATCATCGGTGCGCCGGTGGTGGCGGATCTGGCCAAGATGCCGCATTGCCTGGTGGCCGGTACCACCGGTTCGGGCAAGTCGGTGGGCATCAACGCGATGATCCTCTCGCTGCTCTACAAGGCCGAGGCGCGCGACGTGCGCCTCATCATGATCGACCCCAAGATGCTGGAAATGAGCGTCTACGAGGGCATCCCGCATCTGCTGGCCCCGGTGGTCACCGACATGAAGCAGGCCGCCAACGCGCTCAACTGGTGCGTGGGCGAGATGGAGCGCCGCTACAAGCTGATGTCCAAGATGGGCGTGCGCAATCTGGCCGGCTACAACAAGAAGATCGACGAGGCCACCGAGCGCGGCGAGAAGATCGGCAACCCCTTCAGTCTCACGCCCGAGGAGCCCGAACCGCTGGAGCGCCTGCCCCACATCGTGGTGGTGATCGACGAGCTCGCCGACCTGATGATGGTGGTGGGCAAGAAGATCGAGGAGCTGATCGCGCGCCTGGCGCAGAAGGCGCGTGCCGCCGGCATCCACCTGATCCTGGCCACCCAGCGGCCCTCGGTGGACGTGATCACCGGCCTGATCAAGGCCAATATTCCGACCCGCCTGTCCTTCCAGGTCAGCTCGAAGATCGACAGCCGCACCATCCTCGACCAGATGGGCGCCGAGGCCTTGCTGGGCATGGGCGACATGCTCTATATGCCCTCGGGCACCGGCCTGCCGATCCGCGTGCACGGCGCCTTCGTCAGCGACGACGAGGTGCACCGCGTGGTGACCTATCTGAAGGAGCAGGGCGGTGAGCCCAACTACATCGAGGGCATTCTGGAAGGTGGCGTGCTGGAAGGCGAGGGCGGTGAACCGCCCGCGCCCGGTGAGGCCAACGGCGAAGCCGACCCGATGTACGACCAGGCGGTGGCCGTGGTGCTGCAGCACCGCCGTGCCTCGATCTCGCTGGTGCAGCGTCATCTGCGCATCGGCTACAACCGCGCCGCGCGCCTGCTGGAGCAGATGGAGAAATCAGGCCTGGTCTCCAGCATGGCCACCAATGGCAACCGCGACCTGATCATCCCCAAGCGAGACGAATGAGATTCACCAAGATACTGCTGGGCGCGGCGCTGCTGCTGGCCAGCCTGGCCGCCCGTGCCGATGCCATCGCCGCGCTGAACGAGTTCGCCAGCGCGGCCAAGAGCGGCCGCGCCGTCTTCACCCAGACCGTGCTCTCGCCGGATGGCAAGCGCAAGAAGAGCTCCTCGGGGACCTTCGAGTTCCAGCGCCCCAACCAGTTCCGCTTTGCCTACCTGAAGCCCTTCGAGCAACTGATCGTGGGCGATGGGCAGAAGGTCTGGCTGTTCGACCCCGACCTCAACCAGGCCAGCTCGCGCCGCATGAGCCAGGCCCTGGGCGCCACGCCCGCCGCGCTGTTGGCGGGCGGACAGATCGGCCGCGATTTCGAATTCAAGCTGCTGCCCAACGAGCGCGGCCTGGAATGGGTGCAGGCCTTGCCGCGCCAGAGCGATGGCAGCATCCAGGAGCTCAAGCTGGGTTTCCGCGGCAAGGAGCTGGCGGCGCTGGAGCTGGTGGACGGCTTCGGCCAGCGCTCGCAGCTGGAGTTCAGCGAGTTGCAGCTGAACGTCAAGCTGGCGGCGGAGCGCTTTCGCTTCGTGCTGCCGGCCGGTGCCGATCTCGTGGAGCAATGACTAACAGTTCAGAGTTGTTCCCCGAGCTGGTGCCGGCATCGGCGCCCGCCGACGCGGCCCTGCCGTCACAGCCCCTGGCCGAGCGCCTGCGTCCGCGCAGCCTGAACGAGGTGATCGGCCAGCAGCATCTGCTGGGCCCCGGCATGCCGCTGCGCGTGGCCTTCGAGGCTGGCCGCCTGCATTCGATGATTCTGTGGGGCCCGCCAGGGGTGGGCAAGACCACCCTGGCGCGGCTGATGACGCAGGCCTTCGATGCCCAGTTCATCACCATCTCGGCGGTGCTGGGCGGGGTCAAGGAGATCCGGGAGGCGGTGGAGCGCGCACAGGCGGTCGCAGCACAGGGGCGGCGCACTGTGGTGTTCGTGGACGAGGTGCACCGCTTCAACAAATCGCAGCAGGATGCCTTCCTGCCGCATGTGGAGGCGGGCCTCTTCACCTTCATCGGCGCCACCACCGAGAACCCCAGCTTCGAGGTCAACTCGGCGCTGCTCTCGCGCGCCACCGTGCATGTGCTGAAGGCGCTGGACCAGGGCGAGCTGCTGGACCTGGTGCAGCGCGGCCAGCGGGCGCTGGCCTGCCCGCCCTTCAGCAAGGCCGCGGCCGAGCGCCTGGCGGCCTATGCCGATGGCGACGCGCGCCGCCTGCTGAACGCGGTGGAGGCGGCGGCCAGCCTGGCGCCCAAGGGCGCCAGCGAGATCGACGAGGCGGCGCTGGAGCGCGCCCTGGGCGAGCAATTGCGCCGCTACGACAAGGGCGGCGAGCAGTTCTACGACGTCATCTCGGCGCTGCACAAATCGGTGCGCGGCTCCGACCCGGATGCGGCGCTCTACTGGCTGGTGCGCATGCTGGACGGCGGCGTGGATGCGCGCTACATCAGCCGGCGCCTGATACGCATGGCCAGCGAGGATATCGGCCTGGCCGACCCGCGCGCGCTGCGCCTGTGCCTGGACGCCGCCGAGACCTACGAGCGCCTGGGCTCGCCCGAGGGCGAGCTGACCCTGGCGCAGGCGGTGATCTATCTGGCCATGGCGCCCAAGTCGAACGCGGCCTACAGCGCCTACAACGCCGTGCGCGCGCTGGTGAAGGGCGATCAGAGCCGCCCCGTGCCCATGCATTTGCGCAATGCGCCCACCAAGCTGATGAAGGGCCTGGGCTATGGCCAGGCCTATCGCTACGCGCATGACCATCCGGGCGGCTTCGTGCCGGGCGAGCAATACCTGCCCGATGGGCTGGAGGGCGAGCGCTTCTACGAGCCGGTGCCGCGCGGCCTGGAAATCCGCATCGGCGAGCGCCTGAGCGAGCTGCGGCGGCTCAACGCCGAGGCTCGGGAACAGGAAAGCTAGCACGCCGGCCCCGCGCCATGTTGCGGGTAAGCACCGACGGGAGTGCGGAATCCCGCACTCCTAGAATCCCCTCAGCCTGCAGGACCAGATGGCACCCGGCCCGCCGACCCTTAGGCGGGCTTTTTTCTGTGCCGTCGAACTGCCAAATGAAAACGGCCTCGCCCTGACCGGCGAGCGAGCCGAACCGGAGAGTGTGTATGGAAACCTTGATCCAGCAGATCATCAACGGGCTGGTGCTCGGTAGCATGTATGCGCTGGTGGCCCTGGGCTACACGATGGTGTACGGCATCATCAACCTCATCAACTTCGCCCATGGCGAGATCCTGATGGTGGGGGCGCTGGTGAGCTGGACCGTGGTCACCGCGCTGGCGGACAGCGGCCTGCCCGGCTGGGCCCTGATGGCCATCGCGCTGGCCTGCGCCATCGTGGTCTGCACGCTCCTGAACTTCCTGGTCGAGAAGATCGCCTACCGGCCGCTGCGCAATGCGCCGCGGCTGGCGCCGCTGATCACCGCGATGGGCATGTCGCTGCTCTTGCAGACCCTGGCGATGATCGTCTGGAAGCCCAATCCCAAACCCTTCCCGCTGCTGCTGCCGACCACGCCCTTCGACCTTGGCGGGCCGGTGATCACCGTGACCCAGGTGCTGATCCTGGTCACCACGGTGGTGATCCTGGGCGGCCTGCTGTTCCTGGTGAACCACACCAAGCTGGGCCGCGCGATGCGCGCCACCGCCGAGAACCCGCGCGTGGCCGGCCTGATGGGCGTGAAGCCCGACTTCGTGATCTCGGCCACCTTTGTGATCGGTGCGGCGCTGGCCGCCGTGGCCGGCCTGATGTGGGCGGCCAACTACGGCACGGTGCAGCACTCGATGGGCTTCATGCCCGGCCTGAAGGCCTTCACCGCCGCGGTGCTGGGTGGCATCGGCAACCTCGCCGGCGCGATGCTGGGCGGGGTGGTGCTGGGCCTGATCGAGGCCATCGGTGCCGGCTACCTGGGTGACCTCACCGGCGGCGTGCTGGGCAGCCATTACGCCGACATCTTCGCCTTCGTGGCGCTGATCCTGGTGCTGACCCTGCGCCCCTCGGGCCTGCTGGGCGAGCGCGTGGCCGATCGTGCCTAAGGAGTACACGATGCAAAACAACAAACTGTTCGTCTTTCTGGCGGCCGCCATCGGCCTGCTGATCGTGCCGCTGTTCGTGCAGCAGCTGGGCAACGGCCCGGTGCGCATCCTGGACCTGGCCCTGCTCTATGTGATGCTGGCCCTGGGTCTCAACATCGTGGTGGGCTACGCGGGCCTGCTGGACCTGGGCTATGTGGCCTTCTACGCGGTGGGCTCCTATATGTTCGCGCTGCTGGCCAGCCCGCACCTGAGCGAGAACTTCGAGTCCATCCTGGCGATGTTCCCGGGCGGCCTGCACTCGCCGCTGTGGGTCATCATCCCGCTGGGGGCAGGTCTTGCCGGCTTGTTCGGTGTGCTGCTGGGCGCACCGACGCTGAAGCTGCGCGGCGACTACCTGGCCATCGTGACCCTGGGCTTCGGTGAAATCATCCGCGTGTTCCTCAACAATCTGGAACACCCGGTCAACATCACCAACGGCCCGCGCGGCATCGGCCAGATCGACGCGATCCACTTCTTCGGCATCGACCTCGGCAAGCCGCTGGAAGTGTTCGGCTTCACGCTGCCGTCGGTGACGCTGTACTACTACCTGTTCCTGGCGCTGGTGGTGTTCACCGTGATCATCTGCTACCGCCTCGAGAACTCGCGCATCGGCCGCGCCTGGATGGCGATCCGCGAGGACGAGATCGCCGCCAAGGCGATGGGCATCAACACCCGCAACCTGAAGCTGCTGGCTTTCGGCATGGGCGCCACCTTCGGCGGCGTGGCGGGTTCGATGTTCGCGTCCTTCCAGGGCTTTGTGTCGCCCGAGTCCTTCAGCCTGCAGGAGTCGGTGATGATCGTGGCCATGGTGGTGCTGGGCGGCATCG